>SXGU01564085.1_pt1 | contig 118385 bp, 105 predicted proteins | sample 3174531 | NCBI WGS metagenome assembly SXGU01 (sample SAMN11356863, study PRJNA531348) | freshwater metagenome | isolation source: freshwater sample F1-140 | place: China: Fuxian Lake, Yuxi | collected 2017-12-25
AACCTGATCGAGAGCGAGTTGTTCGGCCATGAGAAAGGGTCCTTCACCGGAGCCATCGCGGCGAAGCCGGGCCTCCTCGAAATCGCCGACGGCGGCACCGTCATCCTCGACGAGATCGGCAATCTCCCGATCGACCTTCAGCCCAAGCTGCTCCGCGCCCTCGAGTCGCGGGAAATTCGCCGGGTCGGCGGCCAACTGTCGAAGCGGATCGACGTCCGGGTCATCGGCGCCTCCCACGTCGACCTGGGCGCCGCGGTGGCGAACGGCACCTTCCGGGAAGACCTCTACTATCGCTTGAACGTCGTCCAGCTGGTCCTCCCGCCGCTTCGCGACCGGGGCGACGACGTCATCCTCCTGGCCCGCACCTTTCTCGAACGACTCGCCGGGCAACATCAGCTGCCGGTGCCGGCGCTCACCGCCGGGGTTGAGGCCGGCCTCCGGGCGCACCCGTGGCCCGGGAACATCCGGGAGCTGCGCAACTCGATCGAACGGGCCCTGGTGCTCTCGGCACCGGGGACCCTCGAACTCGACAGCCTGCTCCAGCCCCGGATGGCCCGTCCGGAATCCGGCACGCTGCCCTTTCCGGCGCCGTTAGGCACGATCATCCGCGCCGCGATCCTCGAGACCCTCGCCCGGGTCGAGGGCAACAAGAGCGAAGCGGCCCGCCGCCTCGGCATTTCACGGCCGCGGCTTCAACGTATTATCGAGGGAGATACCGAGTGATGAACCGATCGTCGCGGATCGTTGCCACCGTGCTGCTCGGCTCGGCCGCCGGCCTGGGCTGCTCCGACACCGTCGCGCCCGACCCGCCCGGCACCACCAAGCCGCCGAGTGCGCTCACCATCCTGCGCCTTCCGGCCGACGCGCCACCGCTGTTCAACGATTCGGTCGCCTTCTACGCCCATGTCGGCGACGACGCCGAAGGCTTCATCTACTTCCGGAACGCCAGCGGCGGCCGGGGCGAGAAGTTCGCCCGCCTCAAGCTGGACGACCAGAGCCTGTTGTCGCGTCCCGACGGCACGCCCTTCGGGCCGAACGACTCGATTCGGATCGTCATGCGAGTGACCGATCCCAAGCTGCTCCAGATCGAGATGTCCCCCGCCGGCCTGCGGTTCCGCCCCAGCGATCCCGCCGAGTTGCGGATGGAGTACACGGAGACCGACGGCGATCTCGACGGCGACGGCGATGACGACGATGACGATGACGACGAGATCGAACGGCTCCTGTCGATCTGGCGGCAGGAGCGACCCGGCGATCCGTTCGTGAAGCTCGGGACCGTGAAGACCCAAGGGTTGCGCGAGCTGAAGGCCGACCTCCTCGGCTTCACCCGCTTCGCCGTGGCCTACTGAGGACCGACAACCGTGACCACTCCTGACGACCTCGACCCCTCAGCCGCCCTCCGGGCGCTGCTCGGGCGCGGGCGGTATCAGGAGGTCCTCGATCGGCACGCCCAGTCCGAGGCGGCGGCCCGCGATCCTGCGGTGGCGCTCGCGGTCGGCACGGCCGCCACGAGGCTCGGCCGCTACCAGGTTAGCGAACGGCTCGCCGTCCAAGCCAACGGCATCTTTCGAACCCGGGCCGATGACGATGGCCGACTCCGGGCCCTGAATCTGCTGGGCGCCATTCACTACGAGCGGGGCGAGCTCACAGCGGCCGTGAGCCACTGGACCGAGGCGCTCGCCCTGGCCCGGGCGTTGGCCGATACCACCCTGATTGCGCGCGCCTGCAACAACCTCGGAATCAGCCACTCAATCGCCGGACGAAACGATCAGGCGCGCGGCGCCTATCAGGAGGCCCTGCTCGCCTATCAACGACTCGGCGATCGCCGCGGGCTGGCCGAGACCCTCCACAATCTGTCGATCATCGCCCGCCGGGCCGGGGCCCTGGGCCAGGCGGCCGATCTGAGCGTCGAGGCCGTCCGCCACGCCGAAGCGGTCGACGATCCGGTGCTGCTGAGTTTGGTCGTGATCGGACGGGCCAAGATCCACCTCGACGGCAACGATCTCGAGATGACGCGGGTCGACGCCATGCGCGCCGACGCGCTGGCGCGGGCCGGCGGCGATGAACTGGGCGAAGCGGAGGCGGCCTGGGTCATGGCGGAGCGATCGCTCAAGCTGGCTGACGCCGCCGCGGCCCGGGACGGGGCGCTGCGAGCCCGGGCGATCGCCGAACGCCACGGGAGCAAGCTGCTCCAGGCCGAAAGCGCGGAGCTCGCCGCTACCGCCCTCCGCCGACTGGGCGACGATGCAGCCGCCCAAACCCTCCTCATCGAAGCCAAAACGATCTATGAGCGGGTCGGAGCCGTACCCTGGCTCGAGCGGATGACCGAAGTTTGACTGGCTACGAATCGGGGTCCCGAGCCAGGCGACCCCGTCGAACCCCTCGCCTGAGGTCGCGGGCGAGACCGGCACCGAGGCCGACGGCCGACCGGCCAACTCCACCTATTGGGAGGACACCATGATTCCGTTCGTTTGGCTCCCGCTGCTCGCCGCCACCCCGATTCCCGACCCGTGCGCCCTGATCACCAAGGCCGAGGCCCAAGTCCTGATTGGGGAACCCGTCACCAGCACCTCGAAAGAACCGGCGGAGCCGGACGAGGACACCGGCGGCATTCAGACCAGTTGCACGTTCATGGGCAAAACGGGCGCCCTGATCATCGCGGTCCTCGAATTCAAATCGGCGGCGGAAGCAACCAAGAAGATCACGGTCGAATTCCTGAAGAAGCAAGATGAAGAGGCCGCGCCGACCGTGGCTCCCGAGCCCGGCCTCGGCGACCGAGCGTTCTTCGGACATACCCCCCGCTCAGCCATGATGCTGGCCCAGAAGGGTGCCCGAGCCTACGTGGCGACTGTCGGGGGCCGGATTTCCGCGGCCCCCACTACCTATCGGGCGCGGCTCCGAACGTTGGTCGCTGCGATGGCCGCGAAGGGTTAACTCGCCACCGGCTGGTGCTCGGCAGCCGGCTCGGGGGAAAGCTGCCCAGTCACCACCAGGACGGCGGCGACCACGGCCAGGGCATAGGTCAGCTGGTTGAACGAAGCCCCGGTCACGTCACTCGCATGGTTGGCCATCAGGTGCGCCAGGATCGCGATCAGCACACTCCCTTTGGATCGGAGAAAGAGCCAGCAAGTCACCACCGACAATGAGGTGGCGCCGAGCAGGAATACCGGCAGCGATAGCTCGCTTTGGCTCAACGTCGACACGTAAAACGCCGGCAAATGCCAGAGCCCCCAGATGACGCCCAGAATCACCGCGGCCAGGGCCGGCTTCCACCGCCGGAGCATCCGGGGCATGGCAAACCCCCGCCAACCGAGTTCTTCGCCTAATGGCCCCGGGTCGACCAGCAGACTTCCGGCCAGACCACCGAGCGCCGAGAGCTTCCACACTGGGGCCGGCCCGCCGGCCACCGAGCCGATCCAACCGGCGAGTCCCGTCAACGCCAGGAACCCTCCGACGACGACCAGATACCAGACCGGATGACAGCGCCTCGGATCGAGCCGGGCAAGGAGTGCTTTGAGGCCGGGCCGGCCCTCGAACAGCGCCGTCAACCCGATCGCGAGCCCCGTCGGCGCGTAGACCGCGACGAAGAACACCGGGTTGCTCGCGTCGAGTTGGCCGAAGGTCCGGCTGAACCAATCGGGAGCCAGGATAGCCAGCCCGGCGGCCGACCAGGTAATCGCGAAGGCCAACAAGAAATAGGTCAGGAGGGGACGGGACCGCATTCGATGAGCTCCACACAAGGGCTCGTTGCCGACCCTGCGCCGGTACGATAGGTTGAGAAGCCAATATCCGCCCACAAATCGAAACCACTATGCGACTTGACCGCTGCAACAATATCGCCGACCTCCGCCGGATGGCGAAGCAACGCCTCCCGGCCCCGATGTTCCATTACATCGACGGGGGATCCGACGACGAGTGGAGCCTCCGGCGGAACACCACGGCGTTCGACGACTACGAACTGCTCCCCAACTACCTGCGCGACATCAGCGCCATCGACACCAGCACCACGCTCCTCGGCCAGAAGATCAGCTGGCCGGTGTTTCTGGCGCCGACCGGGATGTCCCGGCTCTTTCACCACGAGGCCGAGCCCGCCGTAGCCCGGGCGGCCCAGAAGTCCGGGACGTTCTACACCCTCTCCACCATGGGCACGACCCGGATCGAGGAGATCGCCGCCCAAGGCGCTGGGCCATGGATGTTCCAGATCTACATCCTCAAGGACCGGGCGCTCACGACGGAGTTCGTTGAGCGTTGCAAAGCCGCAAAGTACCAAGCGCTCTGTCTCACGGTCGACACGGCGCTCGCCGGCAACCGGGAACGCGACCGGGTCACCGGCATGGTGTTGCCGCCGCGGTTCTCGCTGAAGAGTTTTGCGAGCTTCGCGGCCCACCCGCGGTGGGCCTTTCACCTCCTGAAGAACCCCGACTTCCAGATCGCCAACGTCGTCCATCGGGTCGGCAAACTCGGCACGGTTTCGCTGATCGACTACGTCAACGGCCAGTTCGACCGGACCGTGACCTGGGACGACGTCGCGTGGCTGGTCAAGCAGTGGGGCGGCCCGTTCGTCCTCAAGGGAATTCAAACGCCGGCCGATGCGAAGCGCGCGGTCGACGTCGGTGCCAGTGCCATCATGATTTCGAATCATGGAGGCCGGCAACTCGACGCGGCGCCGGCTCCGATCGATTGTCTCGCGGCTATCCGCGACGCGGTCGGTGACCGGCTCGAGCTGATCGTCGACGGCGGCGTCCGGCGCGGCACCCATATCCTCAAAGCCCTGGCCCTCGGCGCCAATGCCGTCTCGATCGGGCGACCCTATCTCTACGGCCTCGCCGCAGGCGGCCAAGTCGGGGTCGAACGGGCGCTCGGCATGCTCAAATCAGAACTCGAACGGAGCCTGGCCCTGCTCGGGTGCCGCACCATCGCGGAGGTTGGACCCGGTCACGTACGGCGAGTGGGTCCGGTCTGATTCCGCTGATTCGGTTCTTCGCGGTGGGCGCCGCGTCGGTGGCGCTCCGCAACAGCATCATCCTGTTCGCGGCGCTGGTGCTATCGCTGGTCGTCGTTCCGATTCCGAGCGTGCCGCTCTTCATTCGAACCAACGTGCTTGGGTTGGTCGGCCCCGACGGCTCGCGTCTCTTGGCGCTGGGTTTCGCCGCCCTCGGTGTGACCTTGGCGAGTCAGGCGGGACCGGCACTCCGGCTCGGGCTTGGAGGCTGGATTCGAAGCCTCCCGATGACCGCCGCAACCCACCGGCGCGCGATGGCCGCGGCATTGATCGTCCCGCTGGCGCCGTTGCTGGTGGTCGTCCTCGGCTCGGTGGGTCTGACGCTGGTCGCGTATCAATCCCCGATCGACATGGTCCGGGTGGCCGGATTGTTCTGTTCGCTCGGGCTAGCCGGGGCCGCGGGTGTTCCGGTCACTCGGTGGTGGGTAGGCTGGCCGGTTGCCGCCGCCGGTGCGGTCGCGGCTCTCTCAGGCGGAATCGGCATCGCCGCGGCGCTGGCTCTCGGCGTGGTGTGGAACCTGGTGGCGGGCCCGATCTCGGTTCCCCGCCACCACGCCGGCGGATGGCACCAAAGCCCCCGCTGGCTCGGCCCGATGATCGCCTGGCGAGCCCTCGGCTCCCGGATGATCCCGGCCACCGTGGCGCCGCTCATGCTGTGCGGCGCGGCGTATCTCTACCGAGTCAACAATCACCTAACGGTGGCCGAGTCGGCCGGGGTGACCCGGCTGGCGGTCTCAATGGCGCTCGTGGTAACCCTCGCCGCCATGGCCGACCTGCTGGTTGTTCGACGGCCGCCCTGGCCCTGGGCCCGCTCGCTGCCCGCCGGCTCGCGAGCCCGGGTTCTGGACGATGTGATCACCATGGCAGTGCCGGCCGTGCCGACGCTGCTGGTGGCGCTCGGACTCGATCGGCGGGCGCTGCTCGTTGGGTTGGTTGGGCTCCCGGTCCTCGCGCTCCTGGCGGCCGGAGCGATCCGCCGGGCCCCGGGCCGGATCTCCCGAGCCAGCGGCGAGTTCCTGATCACGGGGTCGGCGGTGGCGGTCGGGGTAACGATCTGGCCGGTTGCGGCCCTGGCGGGGCTCGCCGCCATTCCGGTGCTTTGGTGGCATGCCGCGCGCGCCGATCGGCGGCTGGTGGTGACCCGGTGGCAGTCGCTCCATCACCAGGCCGGCGGCGATTCGTTGGCCGGGGACGCCCGATGAGCCGGGGCTTCAATCTGACCGGCGTCCGGTTCGGGTACCAACGCGGGTCATCCGTCCTCGCTTGCGACGCGCTCCACATCAAGCCGGGCCTGACCCTGCTGCTCGGACCGAACGGCGCCGGGAAAAGCACCCTGCTCAAACTCCTCGCCGGGGTCGAACGACCGCACGCGGGAGCGATCACGCTCGACGGCGCCGATCTCTGGCGCGACGAAGTCGGAAGCCGCCGGGGCCTGGCCTACGTGCCCGAACAGCCGGACCTCACGCCATACGCCTCGGTTCGCGAAGTGATCCGGTTGGTGGCAGCGCTCCGGTTGGTTCCGCTCGCCGAAGGTGAGGCCGCTCTCGAACAAGTTGGGTTGGGGGCCGTGGCGAGCCGATCGGTTCGGGAACTCTCGATGGGCCAGCGCCGGCGTGCCGTTCTCGCCGCCGCCCTGATCGGCCACCCGAAGACTCTGCTGCTGGACGAACCACTCGAGACGCTGGACCGGGCCATCCGCGAGGTGTTGCTGACCTGGCTGCGCACCCGGATCGGCGATGGCGCCACCGTCATCGTCTCGACCCATGAGATCGAGCCCTTCCTGGCCCAAGCCGGCGGTGTGCTCACCGTGGTTGCCGGCACCGTTCGATGGACCCCTCTCCCCGCCGATCCCCGGACCCGCCTCGAGATCGCGGAGGCCGCGAGCCGGCCGGCCCAATAGGCCAACCGGGCCGTCGATTGCCTAACGACCGGCCGGGCCCGGGGATTCTTCCTGGGCCCGGCGGCGGAGCAGCCGGAAAGCGCCTACCCCGATCAGCCCGGTCGCCGCCATCAACATTACCAGGGGTACGAACCGGCGCTCCATGAACGCCGAGCCGGCATATACGGTGACCGCGGCATACGGCAACTCGGCCAGAGCCAGGGCGCCGATGAACCTGGCAAACGGAAGCCGCGCCAGACCGAACACATAGCCCGGGATCTCCGAGGGAACCGCCAACTGGAAGAGCAGCACCAGGCCAAAGGAGCTTTTCGCGCTGACGACCGTCTCGTACCGGCCAAGGGCCTTGGTCGATGCCAGCGCCCGGATGGCGGGGCGCCCAAGGTATCTGGCGACGCCGTACGCGACGGCCCCGCCCAGGATCCAGCCAAGCCACAACAAGGCCGCGCACACCGGTGGACTCCAAGTCTGGAGGGCGGCCGGCAGCAACACGGCACTCGAAAAGAACGCCAGCATCGCGGAGGCAGCCGCCAGCACCACCAGGAGCACCGCCCCGCCGACCGGGTGAGCGGCGAGAATCGACCCCGCCCCCGCCAACCAGCCGATCAGGGTCCGATGGAGCGGCCTCGCCGCGATGACCACACCCAAGAGCACCGCGACCAATCCCAACATCAACGCCCGGCGGCGGGCGGGATCGTGCCGCGAAGATGAATCAAACATTGAGGGACCGCGTTAGGTGTCGGGAGTCCGGCAAGGATCCCCTGAGTATCGAATGGTAACCCGCGAATTGACAAGCCGCCGAATCGGCTAGATTCCCTTCATGAAGTGCCGCTTCTTGCCGTGGGGCCTGGCGCTCGCGTCAGCCGCCTGCCGGTCCGGTCCGCCATCCGAGTTATCGGCGGAGCCGCTCCCCGGCTTCCCGGCGGTACGAGCCGGCCCCGACTGCGCCCCGTGGGACGGATCGGCCGTCACCATCCTGTTCGCCACCGAATTCCCGGCCCCGGATTCAGTCCGCCCGCCGTACCTCAGGGTCTCGATCTGGAAGGACCTCGAAAGTCTGGCCGGCCACACCTGGCGATGGCCCGTGGCCGAGACGATTGGCGCGGCGTCACTCTGCTCATCCGATGACGACTGCCGGGCGGCGAGCAAGGCAACCATCTGGATCGGGCCGGTCGGGCCGGACTCGGCCATTGCCGGCCGGCTTCAACTCGATTTTCCCGGCCAGCCCAGCCTGGCCGGAAGTTTCCGGGCCGCCTGGCGGACGCAGCGGGGGCGCTGCGGTTGAGGCCGCTTAGACCAGACCGATGAGATCGCGGAGCATCGCCGCCGCGGTGGGCACCGCGTCGACCTCTTCTGACGTCGCATGGAGAATCCCGCTGATGTCGGTGCGATAGACGATCCCCATTTCGTCAGCTCCCATTCGCGCCAGCGGGTGAGCGAGCGGCAGCGATGCCGGCCCCACCGTGAACCGCCAGTCGCCGGTTTCGGCACTCCGCGCGGCCCGGCCCAGGAGAACGAGCCGCTCCCCCCGATCCGCCGCGGCCCGAAGTTCAGGCGCGGTGATGTGCCGGATTCCCTCCACCGAGAGATCGCTGAGGACCGTCGGCCGCCCGAGCACCGCGTTCGCGAGAATCACCAGCTTGACCGCCTGATCCCAACCGTCGACGTCGAGACTCGGGTCGGCCTCCGCGACGCCCCGCCGCTGCATTTCGGCGAGGGCCGCCTCGAATGTCTGGCCGGATTCCATCGCCCGGAGGATGCCCTGGGTGGTTCCGTTCAGAATGCACTCGACCGCGAGGATCCGGGCCCCGGCCAGATCTCGCCGGCCGATGTTGACGGTCGGCAACGCCCCGCCCACACAGGCCGAGAACCGAAGGGCCGGAAGGCCGGGGCGGGTGAGGTCGCTCCGCCCGGCGAGTTCCTGATACGCCAGCGCGAGCGGCCCCTTATTGGCGAGGACGGCGGACATGCCCCGGCCGAGGGCCGAGCGGACGAGATCGAGACCGGGCTGGCCGTCCCGCAGATTGACCGGGGTGGCTTCGCAGAGCACATCGGCGGTCACGGCCTCGAGCATCGCGAGGCCCTTCATGCCGGGACGGCCGACCAACGGCAACTCCGACACGGAGCGCCCCGCCGCCTTCCGGGCGAGCACCTCGCGAAGATCGAGACCGGCAGGATCAATCGCCGCCCCACCCGAATCGGCCCCGCCGACCACCACGACGGCGAGACCGTGGCGCGCGCGGAGGATTGCCTCTTGGCTGGCCAAGATCGTCAGGAGACCCCGGCCGACATTGCCGAGCCCGGTGAGAACCACTCGGATCGTTTTCAGACGCCTTACGCCCCCCGTCTCACAACGTTTGACCTGCGGGGCGAAGATCGAGGCAAGTCGAAGGGGGCGCAAGGCCGGCTGCTTGACATTGATATGGTCTGGATATATGGTATACCATATGTCAACCTCAGCCAAGACGACCGTCTATCTCGACGGTAACGACTACGAGAGCCTCAAACGCCTGGCCCGGCTTCGGGGCCAGAGCGCCGCCATGCTGGTGCGGGAGGCCGTGGCTCGCTACGTCGCAAACCCCAGCGGAGGGGCCGGGCCGGCGAGCATCGGCACCGGTCGAAGCGGCCGGGCGGATCTCTCCGACCGGGCCGAATCGCTGCTGGAGGGAATGGGTCGGCGAAAGTGATCATCGCGGACACCGGGGCCATCCTGGCCCTGATCGACGCGGATGACCGCCATCACCTGGCATTCCGGTCTCTGTTCGTCAACGGGGGCGCTCGCTGGCTCCTGCCCTGGGCCATCCTGCCGGAAGTGGACTACCTCCTCGGCGAGCACGTCGGCCGGCGGGCCCAGCAAGGGTTCTTCGCGGACATCGCGTCGGGCGCGTTCGAGGTCGACTGGGGCGAGCCCGGCGACCTCCGCCGGGCCCGAGAGCTCGACGGCCGCTATGAGAAACTCCGGCTCGGCTTGGTCGATGGGGTGGTGATCGCGATGGCGGAGCGGCTCAAGGCCCGGGGAATCGCGACGACCGACCTCAAGCATTTCGGCGCCGTGGCCATCCGGGGGAAGCCGGCCCTCCTGCCCCGAGATCGATAGCCTCCTTGGGATGGCGCCGCATTGGCGGGCGCCGAGTCTTCCTCGTATACTCGCTGGATGGCTACTCTCGGCACGGTATCGACGTTAGCCCTCCTGCTTTTCGGCCCGGCGTCCGCCGAACCCCCAACGGGGGTTTGGCGATCCGACGGCTACGGTATGGTTTGGGAATTCCTGCCCGAAGGTCTCCAGGCTTGGGAAATCACGACCACCACCTGCGTCCGGGCGGCCCGGCTGGCGAAAGGTCCGCCGCCTCCGGGAGCGGCCGCGGCGTTCTTCGACGGACCAGCCACCGCATGGATCGTCCGCCCGGGATGGAACGCCACCGCTCTCGTGGCCCACGCGCCGGGAACGGTGTCGGACGTCCGATTTCGCCGGCTGGCCGCCCTACCCGCTGTCTGCCTTGCACCGACCCCCAACACGATCGAGGGGAACTCCGCGGTCTTCGAGCACACCCTCCGGGAGCACTATGCGTTCTTCGGCCTCCGCCGGATGGATTGGGACGGGCAGGTTGCCGAGGCCCGTCGCCGCTTGGCCGGGTCGCCGACCCCGCGTGACTTCTACGAGGCGCTGGAGCAGATGGTGGCCCCGCTCGAGGACCTCCACACCGACGTGACCGCCACCGACCTCAACCTCCGGGTCCGGCACTACCGCCGGGCGGGCGGTGTGATCGACCCGGATCGGTATCGGGCCCTGCTCGCGGCGCCCCCGCGGCGTTACCTCACCGGCGGCCTGGAATCGTGGTGCCAGGACTGGATTCAGTTCGGCGAGTTGCCGGATTCCGTCGCCTACCTGCGAATCATGCGGGAGTATTCCTACACGCCGAGCGGCCGGTTCGAGGACGACTCCCTGGCACTCACGGCGGCGCTCGACAGCATCATGCCGCGAATCGCCCGCCGGCGGGCGCTAGTGATCGATCTCCGCCTGAACGGCGGCGGGGCCGACGCGATCGCCATGATGATCGTATCCCGCCTAACGAACCGGTCGTACCAGGCGTTCGGCAAGCAGGGGCGGTCCGACCCCAAACGCCCTGATCGGTTTACGCCCCTCCAACGGGTCCGGATTGACCCGGCCCGGGGCGCCCGGTTCGGAGGGCCGACGGTGCTGCTCACCGGCCCCTGGACGCTGAGCGCCGGCGAAGTGCTGACGCTCGCGCTAATCGGCCGCAGTCCGCGGATTGTCCGGGTCGGCGAGTCAACGCAGGGGATCTTCGCGGACGAGTTGATCCGGCAACTGCCCAATGGGTGGCGGTTTCAGCTCTCCAGCGAGCGCTATCTCGCTCCCGACGGGACCAATTTCGAGGGGGCCGGAATCCCCCCGGACCGGATGGTACCGGTCTTCCCAGAGTCCGATCAGCTGAGCGGCCGGGATGGAGCCCTCGAAGCGGCGCTCGAGATCCTGACCCGGCCCACGACGTCGCGAAAGGCCAACCAATGACGGACCGAGCCGGCGCCGCCAGTTTCTTCGCCCACGGCCACTCCCTGGAGGAGGTCCGGTCCGAGCTTACCAAGGCTCGTGCCGCCGACTCGACCTGGAAGCACCGGCGCAACTTGCGGGCATCCTACTTCGCCGGCGACGACGTCGTGGCGATCGCGACCGAGGCGTTCACCGCCTGCCTGGGCCAGAACGCGCTCTACGGCGCCGTCGCGTATCCGAGCCTCCGGCGGTTCGAGGCCGAGGTCATCGAGATCTTGCTGGCGCTGTTCCGGGCGCCGGCAGGCGCGGCCGGCAGCATTACCACCGGGGGCACCGAAAGCATCTTCATGGCCGTGAAGACCGCGCGCGACTGGGCCCGATCGGAGCGGCCTTCCGTCACGACGCCGACCATCGTCGTTGGGCGCACCGCGCATGCGGCATTCGACAAAGCCGCTCATCTCTTGGGCCTCGAGGTCCGGCGGATGGCCACGAGCCCGAACTTCCGGGCCGACGTCGACGGGATGGCCGCGGCCATTGACCGGAATACCATCATGATCGTGGGATCGGCGCCGCCCTACGCCTACGGTGTCGTCGATCCGTTGCCGGAGATCGCCGGACTCGCGACGCGGCACGGACTCTGGATGCATGTCGACGCCTGCGTCGGCGGGATGGTCCTGCCGTTCATTCGCGACCTCGGCCACCCCCTCCCGGCCTTTGATTTCACTTTGCCGGGCGTGACCTCGGTATCGATCGATCTCCATAAGTACGGATACGCATTCCACGGCTGTTCCGCGCTGTTGCTCCGGACCGAGGCGATGTCGGCCTATCAGCGATACGAGTTCGATGCCTGGCCGGTCGGTCACTACTCCACCACCAATTTCGCCGGCTCAAGGAATGGCGGGCCGGTGGCCTCGGCCTGGGCCGTGATGCGCTACCTCGGTCATGCGGGATACCAGACCCTCGTGGCCAAGATGCTCGAGGCCAAGGCGGGGCTCATCGCCGGCATCCAGCGGATCGATGGGCTCGAAATCTTCGGCCAACCGGACGGGACCCTGTTGTCGTTCGGGTCGCCATCGCTCAGCATCGAAGCGGTGGCGGGCGAGATGAACCGGCGGGGCTGGAGCTTCGCGCGGCAGACCGACCCAGCGGGTATCCTGCTTCTCCTGAACGGATTTCACGGCGAGATCGTGGCCGACTTTCTCGACGACCTCGAGGCGACGGCCGGAGCCGTCAAGGCGGGACGGGTCCAGGCCACGGCCGGACCGGCGGTGTACACGGTCTGACACCGCGGTAGCTTCGTCACTCTTTCCGGGTGAATGTGGTGGCGTCGAGGTTGAAGGCCGCCAGCGGTTCGCCGGGCACTGGAAGAAACGTGTAGGCGGTGACAGTTCCGTCGTCGGCCGTGAGGATGATGGTTTGCCCGGCGATCCTGAGCTTGCCCGATCGCGAACTGTCATTGGCCGCCGCCCGACCGGCGACCACCCCGCCGCTGGTGCTGTTCCAGCGAAACCGTCCGTCGGGATCGACCGTGAGGTAGTTCAGAGTATTGACTCCCTCGCCACCGACCACGGCCATTCCGCGAGCGGATTCCCATTGCCCGACCAGGTCGGCGATCGTCGCGGTCGCCGGCCGGGAGTAGCGTTTTCCGTGGAACTCGATCCCGGTTGGACGAACCGTGAGTGGTCCTTCGTGGGTGCCCCCGTCACCCCAGGTGATCTTCAGTGTCTCGCCGGTCAATTCCCACCTGCCCGAGTCGTTCTCGTGTTCCTTCCGGTGTCGGGCCCAGTCAAATGCCTCCAAGCCGCCGGCGGGAATGAATCGGGTTACCCGGCCGCCGCTCAGAAACAGCAAGCAGACCGCTCGCCCGGTCAGGAGACTCCGGCCGACGAAGACGCCCTGGGGTCTTCCGTCGATCACCGCGGATTCGGGCACCCGCTCGACTTGGCCGATCGGGGCCTTGCCAAAGTCGGTGGCGAACCGACCGTTCACCGCTTGGAGCGGGGCTGAGCCTGCAACGAGCGCCCCGAAGCTGACGACCGAAATCGGAAGACGCCTCATCATTCCTCCAGGGTCAATGGCGGATCGCCGTCCCGTTCTTCACGGCGGGCTGCTGATCGCAATAGGCCGGCTGACCGTTCACGATGACGAGATCGATTCCCACGGAGAACTGGTTGGGATTCTCGAGGGACGCGTTGCCCCGGATCGTGACGGGGTCGAATACAGTGAGGTCGGCGACGGCTCCGTCCTCGAGCAGACCGCGGCCCGCCAGGGCCGGCCGAACTACCTCGCGGGGGAGCGACGTCATCTTGGCGAGGATCCGCTCGAGTTCGATCCCGTGGTCGAGGCCGTAGCGAATGGCGGCCGCAAAGCACCCGGCGCCCCGGGGATGCGAGTTGGCCCGCGGCTCGGCCTGGATCCCGCCGTCCGACCCGATCAGACAAAAATCCTCCCGCACCGCCAGATCGATGGTGCGCTCGCAGGGCATCGTGCCCTCCGGAACCGCCACCAGCACGCCGGTCTGACGGTACCGCGCGAAACTCGCCGGGGTCAGCCGCTCGCCGGTGCCCACCACCCGAAGGTCGCGGTGGGCAAGACCGTACCGTTCCTGCCAGCCGGGGCCGAAGCGTCTCGAATAGAGGTAGGTGGCCCAGAAGGTGTAGGGATAGACGCAGACGGTGATCCTGCAGCCGGCGTCGTTGGCCGAGCGGAGCATCGTCAGGGCTTCTTCCATGTGGAAAGTCCCGCCGGTGGAGTGGAGATGAGCGACGTGGAGCCGGACGCCGCTGTCCCGAGCGAGCCGAATCGCCTCGGCCACACCCTCGAGTTCTCGCTCCGCGGACGAGTACCGGAGGTGGAGGAAGAACGGCCGGTCGTACCGGGCGGCGATCCTGGCGTATTCGAGCGTTTCGTCGTAAGTGGTGGGCTGGTATTCGAGACTGTGGGAGCCTTGGGGTGCGGCCCGGATCCCGAACCCCTGACCGGCCCCGCCGCGCCGGCCGGTCCGCCGCTGATGACCCTCCCGCCGTCGTCACCCGCCCTCAGTTCGAGCTATCCCGGTAACCCGGCGACCGACTTCGCGGTCGTCCGCACCGGGCTCAAGGACGCGCTGGGCATCAACGAAGCCGGGCTCGTAGTCGGGGAGGCGTTCTCGGGGGCCGGCCCAGCCATCTGGACCCTGGCGGCCGGCGACTCGCTCGTGGGCCCGCTTCCCGGTGGCGGCGGCGGCCGCTTCTATGACGTGAACGCCAACGGGGAAGCGGTCGGGGTGACCGACTTCGCAGGCTACGCTCAGGTGATCCATTGGACCCGATCGACGAACACCAAGGTCAACCTCGGCATTCCAGCCACGGGTCCCTACGGCCATGCCATTGCCGACAATGGCGACGTGTTCGGAACCGCGTTCGAGGGGTATGCTCGGACATTCTTCAAGCCGAACGGTGGGGCACCAGTGTTCTTGCTGGCGACGCCGCCGTTCGTGGCCGTTCATAGCACCGACATGAACAACAGCGGTGTGTTGGTGGGAGCTGGACTGGTGACCGACTTCATCTCCCACGCGATCAGCTGGCCGCGGTACGACCAGCCGCTCTTCGCGTTGGGCAACCTCGGCGGGGATCGGAGCAGAGCCGAGTCGATCAATGATGCCGGGGACATCGTCGGCTGGAGCGAGCTCACGCCGGGGAATCCGACCCGCCATGCGATCCTGTGGCCGGCGACCGGCGGGATGATCGACCTGACCACGTAGGCCAATGGCTGTGGCGGAACCAGCGAGGCGTTCGGAATCAACAGTGACGGCATCGTCGTCGGTCACTGCAACAGCTACCCGGTGATGTGGACCGCGGCGGAGGGGATGAGGGACCTTCCCCACCCCAACTGGGGGTCACCCGGAGCCATCGCGAAACGGATCAACCACAACCTCGAGATCATCGGGGGCGAGGCCTATTGGCACATCGCCAACCGCGCGCCCACGGCCCGCGCCGGCGGTCCGTATTACGGCAACGAGGGAAGTCCGGTGACGTTCGATGGATCGCAGTCGTCCGATCCGGATGGCGATGGGCTGACCTACTATTGGACCTTCGGGGACGGCGGGACTGGCACGGGCGTGAGCCCGTCCCACACCTACACCGACAACGGGACCTTCGCGGTCACGCTCAGGGTCACCGACAGCAAGGGCGCAGTGAGCGCCATTGCTCAGACGACGGCGATCATCTCCAACGTCGCGCCGAACATCACCGGCATCACCCTCGCCTCGGATCCGGTGCCGGTCGGCTCGACCGTCGGGATCTCGGGCAGTTTCACCGATCCGTCGAGCGCGGACACCCACACGGCCACGGTGAACTGGGATGATGGGGCGGGAGGCCTCCCGGCCGCGGTAACTCAGTCCACTCGCACGTTTGCCGGCAGCCGGACATTCACGGCACCGGGCGTCTACACCGTGTTGGTGACCGTCGTCGACGATGATCTGGGGAGCGCCACGATGACGGCGGCAACCTATATCGTGGTCTTCGATCCCAGCGCCGGCTTCGTGACCGGTGGTGGCTGGCTCAACTCGGCCCCCGGGTCGTGCGTCATGGCCTCCGTCTGCGGATCTGCCGACCCCGGTGGGATGGCCACCTTCGGCTTCGTTGCTCGATACAAGAAGGGGGCCTCGACGCCGAGCGGGAATACCGAGTTCCAGTACCACACGGCCGGGCTCGACTTCTCAAGCGCCAGCTACCAGTGGCTCGTGGTCGCGGGAGCCCGGGCCCAGTACAAGGGTGCGGGTACCATCAACGGCAGCGGCAACTACGGCTTCCTGATCACAGCCATAGACGGGCAACGGCCGGGGGGCGGCGGTGTCGATCGGTTCCGGATCAAGATTTGGGAGCTGGCGTCGGGGAGCTTGGTCTACGACAACAAGCTCGGGTCGCCGGAGGATTCGGACGACTCCACCGCGTTGGGAGGCGGCAGCATCACGATCCATCCGTAAGAACGAATCACCCCGCGGCCCCGTGCGGACTCCGCGCGGGGCCGCCTCGCCGCCCCGAACTGGCGGGGTGATCAAGGAGGCGGACACGTACCGGTCCCGGGATGACGCCGACACGCAGGGGATGTGGGTCACGAAGGAGGAAGGAAAACGCAAATGTCGCGGAAGCCGACTCCGTCACCGGCTTTCCCTCAGGCCCCGTGGCGCGGCCCCACCGCCACCGGCCCGGCCCGAAGCGCCACCACCCGACCCATCACGCAATCGGCCGGCCGCCATTCCTCGATCTCACCCACCGTCTTCCCGTCCTTGGTGACCACGACCTTGAACCGCTGCCTCACACGCGGGCGGCGGTGGCGGCGGCGGAGCGACGGGATCAGGGCCTCCGCAGCCGAGCACCGCGACGCAAGGAGACCCGCGAGCCCCGGGTTCACCTGTCGCCCCTGGCGGGAATGACCGGCAGGAGGATCCGCGAGGGATACGTCGCTCCGTGATGAATCCGTTGCGTCGCCATCACCGACTCGGTGGCCAACCCCGCATTGTCAGCGCCGGAGTTGAGATTCCGGAGGTAAAACGGATAGTAGCTGCTCGAGATCTCGAGCCGGATCCGATGGCCCTTGGCAAAGACGTTGCCAGTGACCCGCCAGAACTTGATCCGGTACTCGTAGACCTGGTTCGGTTCGATGGTGCTCAACTGCGCCGCGTTGAACTGCCCTCCTGCGGCCGGGTCGCGGTGTCGCGCCCGCATGATGCCTTCGCCGAGCAACGCCGCGTAGCCGCTCGGATGGACATCGACCAACCGAAGCATCCAATCGGTGTCCTTGGCCGAGGTGGCGGCAAACAGAGTCGCCTCGATCGGCCCGGTCACCTCGACGTCTTCGCCAAGCACCGGCGTCTGGTAGACCACGACCTCGTCACCGATGGCGCCGAGCCGGGCATCGACCGCACCGGGAATGTGGCCGTGGGTTCCATAGGTCGACTGGGTCGGGTGCTCGGGATCGTAGATATAGGTATCGAGCCCGGCCGTCTTCGGTTGGGTGGTCGACAGGACGCCGTCGCCTTTGAGTGAGTTGGCCCGCCCGCCGCTGGTCAAGTAGTAGGGCGTCCACTTGGTTTGCGGAAGCGGCCAGTCCTTTTCCGCGTACCACCGGTTCGGCCCCATCACGAAGACCCAGACCGGTGGATCGTCGACGACGCCGTTGTCGATCCCCTTGAGGTAATGGTCGTACCACCGGGCGATGTACCCGTCGAGATCGATCAAGGCCTCAGGGCCATAGTCGATCCCGCCCACCACCCGTTCGTTGAGTCCGTGGTACCACGGTCCGATCATCAGCTTGGGCCGGCGACTCTCGGCGGAGGCACCGTACGCCTTCATGCCGAGGTAGTTCATCGGCGAGCCCGGGAAATCGGCATCGAACCAGCCGGTCATGTTGAGCGCCGGCACCGTCATCCGGGCGTAGTTCTCGGGCCCCTGATACGAGATCCCTTTCCAATAGGGATGGGTCGAGAGGTTGGCCCGAATCCAGGTCTCCCACCACGGCGCGAAGGCGAGCCCTCGGGCTTGGTTGAGCGTTAGGTAGGGCGTGTGCCAGAGGTCGCGGGCCCGGGTGTTGGTGTACCCGCCGTACGGACCGCTGTCGATCACCTGGGCGGTCCGGCCGGACATCCATCCGGCCCAATCGACGAAGGGTCCGAGCATGATTCCGTTCTGGTAGGGAATGTTCTCCATCTGGTCCGGGGGCGCCACCTGGGGAGCGATGGCCTTCAACGCCGGTGGCGCCTGGCTGGCCGTCCACCATTGGGTCCACCCGGAGTACGAACCGCCGATCATCCCGACCCGGCCGTTGCTCCAGACCTGCTTGGCGATCCACTCGACTAGATCGTAGCCGTCGGTCTTGTGGTGAGGGGTGAACGGGTCCCAATCGCCCTCGGAATCGAACCGGCCCCGCGAGTCAACCGCGATGACCGCGAAGCCGCGCTCCGCAAACCACCGAGCCCGGGCCCGGATCCCGGTGTTGTCGTAGGGCGTAATGTAGAGAATCCCCGCCTGCGGCCCCGGAGCAACCGGGCGATAGAGATCCACCGACACCCGGACCCCGTCCCGCATCGTGACCATGAGACTCCGGGTTTCGGCGACTCGGTATTGAGCGGTGGAGTAGTTCCGAGCGTCCGGCCGCTGGGCCAGCGTCGGGTGAACGCCGAGGGTGCCGACCAGCCCTACCGCGAACGCAACGGCACGCAGGCTCATCGTGGCCTCGCGCTGGGCGCCGATTTGGAGTCCCAATACGTATCGGGCCGGACATCGAGTCGATGCATCTCTGCCTGGTCCCACGGCTTCTTCCCGTAGGGCTTCTTTCGGGGCCAGACTTCATCCATCGTCCGCGCGTCATAGAGCCGGCCCGCTTTCATCACGTACTTGATGTCGGTCGTCTTCCGGATGTCGAGCAGCGGATTCGAATTGAGCACCACCAGATCCGCCATCTTGCCCCGCTCGATCGAACCAAGTTCGCGCTCGAGTCCGAGGAAATGGGCCCCATCCAGGCTGGCCGCTTCGAGCGCCTCCATCGGCGTGAGCGCCTGCGCGTAGCTCCACAACTCCCAGTGGCTGCCGAGACCGTCCTGCTCGCCGTGGGCGCCGACCGCGAGGTATCCGCCGTTCCGCTTGATGTCGGCCGCGCCCTCCGCCAAGATCGGAAAGATGAACTCCTCGAGCGGCTTCTTGGTCAGGCCGCGGCGGAGGGCCGTCTTCGGCCACAGGCTCCATTCGCGAACCTTGTCATTCCGCCAGAGATCCTCCTGTCCCAGCCAATAGTCGATCGCCGCACCATGGGGATAATCGGAAATGAACAGCTGCGCCGAATAGTGCGCTCCGGCTTTGCCCAGGAACCGGGTGTAATCGGCATAGAGCGGGTGGTACTGGATCGGGTGCTCCCAGCCGGTGCTGCCGCTCATGATCAAGCCGACCAGGTACAGCGGATCGGATCCCTCCGACGTCAGGGTCACGCCGGCGGCTCTCGCCGCCTCGGCCAACATTTGGCGCTGGATCCTGGTGCATTGCCGGTAGTCTTTGATCGAGATGGCGCCGAGATTCGCTTCCCGCCGGATGTGATCGAGCGCGTCCTGGTAGGTCACGATGTTTCGGAGGTCGTCGAAATCGCTGCAGGTAAGCGGAAGGCCGGTCGAATAGGTCCGGGGCCCCGTTAGGCGGCCGGCCTCGATCAGCTCGGAGAGCGAGAAACTCGTTTGCTCCTGGCTGGCTGGGTCGTGCGTCGTCGTCACCCCCCACGCCAGGTAGCGGGCCGAGGCCGCCCGGTGCTCGGGTATCATGCCGTCGGTTTCATCCCTCGTGTGGTGGGCATGGACATCAACCCACCCCGGAATGATCGTCTTGCCGCTGGCATCGACTCGATGACCGATCCCCGCCAGCGAACAGACTCCGACGCAGGCGATCCGCCCGTCGGTGACCACCACCGTGCCGCGTTCGATGACCCTCCGCTGGTCGAGCGTGACGATCCGGGCTCCGGTAAACGCCATGGTCCCAAACCCCCGGTCTCGGGGAACCTCGAAGCCGATCGGGATGGTGTCGGTGGCCTGGGTGGTGACGTCATGGGTCAAATACCGGTTGGCGCTCACCATCTCGACCGTGGTGGCGTTCCGCCACCGGGCAAACATCCCGCCCTGCCGGGTCAGCCGCCGAAGCGACGGCGAGTCGTCCGCAAGGTTGACCGTCAGGGAATCCCCGGCCGCCACCGCAGGCAGCGGCGCGAGATAGATGTCGTTCTTCTGCTGGATCGCAAGCCATTGGCCATCCGGCGACGCCGCCACCTGCGCCACCGTGCCGGCCACGACCGGATGGACCATCAGGTTCCGGTCGCGGGCCCGGGTGGCGACGAGGGTGGTGCCGCGGACCTGGTATTCGAAGCCCGTGGTGTCGAAGGCAGTCGCCACTGCCGGGCCGGGGCCCCGCACCACCGAGAACCGGCCGCCGTCGCCGAGCGTCACGAGCTCCCATCCGGCGGCCTCGGGGACGTAGTTCATGGCCGGCGCCCACCGGTTGACCACCACGGTCCGCTGGTCGGCCGCGAACTGGGGATGGAGATAGCGGCCCGGTGTCCGGGTCAGACGCTCCGGCGGCTGGCCGGGAACCACCCGCCAGACCGCACCGCCCTCGGTGTCGCTCCAGGTCGCGAACACCACCGATTGTCCATCGGGCGACCACCGGGGCGTCAGCTCGAATCCGCCCGCCCCGGCGGCAACGAGCGGCGTGACCTGACCGTTAGGCAGATTCTTGAGCCAGAGACGGCCGACCGCCTCGAAGACCAGGCGCCGGCCGTCGGGTGAGGAGACGGGCCAGCGAAGCGCCTTCGGCTGGAACGATCGGTCGTCGATCACGGCTTGGTGCCGGGCCATCTCCGAGATTTCCCGCCGGATCCGGGCCTCGAAGGGAATCGTCTCCACCCGGCCCGACTCGACCGAGAGCCGGCGGATCTTCCCGCCCTGGGTCAGGATGATCGACTTGCCGTCCCGGGTCCAGGCGTACCCGGGAAGGGCCCGGTGATCCCAGGCCGGATGAAGGTCCATGGCATCGCTGGTGATCGGGTCCATGATGACCCGGTCGGCGCCGGTCTCGAGGTCACGGAGCCAGAGCGCGGTCCGGCCCACGTACTCGTGACCCCGGTACGACGTTTTCGCTCCGGGAATCTTCCGGGCAAACGCGAGCCACCTTCCGTCGGGCGACACCTCGGGAGCGATTTCACCGAGCCGGGCCGGATAACTGGTCCGGCCACAGCAGGTGAGGTACCGGTCCTTGGCCTCGGTCAGGTCGTCGATCCGGCCCGAAGCCACGTCGAGGCGGCGGAGCCGCCGGTCCGTGCCGGCAAACAGCGACGAGTGGAAGTAGACGAAGCGGCCATCGGGCGACATCGAGGGCCACTGGGCTCGATCCTGGCCGACCCAATAGCCGGCCCGCGCCGGCACCGAAGACGCCGATGGCGCCAGTTTCACAAGCACCTTTCCAGGCCCGCCCGCTCGCGGGAACTGCCAGATCTCGTCATTGGTCCGATAGAACCCCGCCGGCGATTTCATTTTCCGGGAAATCAGAATCGACTGGCCGTCCGGGGTCCACGCCGGTTCCGCCGCCCGGGAATCGTCGTCCGAAAAGATTTGCCTCGGGTTGGAGCCGTCGAAGTTCATGACCCAGAGGTTGTCTTGTCCGCTCCGGTCGGACACGAACGCGATCTCCCGCCCGTCGGGTGACACGCGGGGGTGGTAGTTGAGCGCGATCCCGCTCCCGGCCGTCAAGTTCTCGGCGGTGCCCCCGGTCATCCGGACTCGATAGACATGACCGAGCAGGTCGAACACTACCCAGGCTCCGTCAGGCGACGGATCGACCGACATGTAGGTGCCCTGATCGACCGTGAAATCGATGACCCGGGTTTTGCCGCGGGGTTCGGTGACATTCCATTCGCCGGACCGCTGGGCCGGGGCCGCGACGGGGCCGGCCAGGACCGCCGCCGCGACGGCGTAACGACTGATCGTTGTTTTCGTCATGATGGCGGCACCTCGAGGGTTACTTGCGATGTGACACGGGGCATCAACTCGGCCCGCTCAAACAGCATCGGCTTGAGTCGCCGCTCGCTGGTCAGCCGGGCCTGGTCGTCCCGGTGGGGGGAACCGGTCTTCGGCGTCTGGCCGAAATTGTGAAGGGTGAACGACTCGATCGGATCGCTGAAGATCGTCAACCGCAACAGCCTCGATCCAATCTCGGCCAGCCGGTGTCCGCTCGAGTCGGGTCGCGTGGCCGTGAAGGCCCGCAGGGTATGGACGCAGAGCAGGTTCCACGAGGCCAGGCCCTCGCAGAGGGCCCGGTTGTCCGGAGCGAGCGCCACGCCGCCTAACGGGTATGAGGCGAGTCCCGGCCGGCCGATTCGGAACACATCACCCAAAGTCGCGTCGGTCCGGTTCTCCCGGGCCATGGTCGCCACCGCTTCGTCCAGCGCGGCGAACACCCGGTCGGCCACGCCCGCCGTCAGCGGCGCCGCCGGATCGGTACCGGCCTCCAGCACGGCCATCGTCCCGGCGGTACCCGCCTGGCGAAGCAGGGTCGTCCGCCAATACCAGTAACCCAAAGCGGCCTTCGAGTCCGCCCGGGCGTGCCCGTCGAATCGAAGCAGCCGATCGGCAAGCAACCGGGCGGCAGGCGACAGTCCGCCGATCCGGGCCGGATCGCTCGCCAGGCTCCGGCGGAACGCCTCCCGCCACCGGTCGGAGTCGATCCATTTCTCGTCGAGGGCCAGGTCGATCGCGTCCTCGGCCGTGAACCGAACGGCTGCCGAGAGCACTTCGGTCGCTCGTCGGCCCCGCGAATTGGTCCGCCCCGGTTCGTCATTGAAGATGTAATCCGGATACCGGTCGGCGGTGAGCGGACTCGCCTCGAACATCCGGTCCGGCGCGATGTTGTTGTTCTGCATGTAGCCGCTGGCCGGGTTCTCGATCTGGACCAGGTCCTCGGCCGGGTGAATGCCGAGCCAAGCCGTCTTGGATGTGTTGCCGTCGAGCGCCCGCCGCCAATTCACCCCAGGCGGCCGCCGCGGGGTTCGCCCCGCCCGGAGGTAGAAGCTCCCGCCATCGGCGTCGCCCGCCATGACGTTCTGGGGAAACATCCCCTGAATCCGCATGGCGGCTTTGACCTCCCCGACATTCCGGGCGAGTGCCATCCGGTAGACTTCTTCATCGAAGTCGCCGGCCCGATCCATATAGCTGGTGCTGACCACCCAGACCTTGCCGTCCTTCCGGGCCACCACCGGCGAGAGCACGCCGTTGTGCCTGGTGTATTCAAGGGTGCGAACGACCGGCGGTTTGCCCGCTACGTCGATCCGGGTGGTCTCCTTGATGATCCGGTGCGGGCGGCCGTCGATCTGATATCGGTCGGAAGTTCCCGGGTCGAGCCGGACCTCATAGCAATCCGCGACACTCGGCGCCCCCGTGGTCATGCCCCAGGACACCCGGCGATTCTGAATCAACAGCGGTAACGCCGCGATGGAGAACCCGCCGATTTCCAATCGGCCGGCATGGAGGCGGAACTCGAAGACGAACTGCCCGTCGACCCCGCCGTGGGGATCGCTCAGCACGATGGTCCGGCCGCCGGCGGTCCGCCACGGAGCCACTACCCATTCATTCGATGCGGCGACCGCCCGGTTGGCGAGCCCCGCCTCCGTCACCGCCGACAACTGAACACCCGAGGCCCGGCATTTCGACAATCCGTCGCCGGCCTGATAAGCGAGCCAGAGCAGCCACCGGGAAACCGCTACCAGATCGACGGCGGTGAGCGCCGGCATCCACGCCGGAAGCGCGGTCCGATGCTCGGCCACATAATGATTGAAGCCTTGGGCCCACCGCTGGTAGTTCCGCCGTAATTCGGGGCTCAGCCGGCTGAACCCGACCCGAGACTCGGCGTAGTGCCGCCACAGCCTGGAGGTATAATCCGACTCGACTCCCTCCGTGCCTAACGCCGAAGCTGCGGTGCCTCGCGAAGCCAGGGCGATCCGTCCGATGAACTCGCCCTCGTCTTCGGCCGCGGCGAACCCAAACCCGTAGTAACCGTCTTCCTCCCGGTCGGCGTAGATATGGGGCACGCCCCAGGTGTCACGGTAGATGGTCGTCCGGCCGGCTTGGGCATCGAGCGGGCCCGGTGGCGATCCGGCCGCCGCGAGGACCCCGACCAACCACAACCTCCGCCACGACGAGCCGTTTCTCACGACCACCTCCACGCTCGAGCATTTGTCGTTGGATCGTCCGGCACAGCGGACCACCGAAGTGTACCGAGCGGGCACCAGAGCGGCTAGAGCCTGGCCAAGACGACCTTGCCGAAGACCCTCCGGTCGTGCAGATACCGATGCGCCTCGATCGCGCCGGCGCGATCGAGCGGGAACACTTGGTCGACCAGGGGCGTGAGGGCGCCGGCGGTGACCGCCTGATAGATCTGGTCCAACGCGGGCCGAAGCAGCGCTTCCTTCGCGTGGAGATGGAGCAGGTGGATCCCGGCCACAGACGCGTTAGGCTCGATCAGGTCGAGCGGATGGATCCGCCCGGTGCGGAGCCAGGCCCGGATCATCGCGATCCAGTTCTTCTTCCGGGCCGGCATCGCGTCGCTCATCCCGTAGAACACCAGCCGCCCGAGCGGGGCCAGCAACGACCGGCACACCTGGGTCGCGCGGCCCCCCACCGCGTCGAGCGCCACATCCACCCCGCGGGGACCGATCAGCCCGGTCACTCCGGCACCCCAATCACCGGCCGAGTCGAAGCAGGCGGCCGCACCTAACCGGTCGACCACGGCGCGGCGTTTTGATTCGGAGCCGGCGGTTCCGATGACCCGGATGTTCCTCCAACGGCAGAGCTGTACCGCCGCGGTTCCGACCCCGCCGGCCGCATTGAGGACCAAAGCGGTTTCGCCGGCGCGGACCCGGGCCGATTCGAACAGGGCCACCCAGGCGGTCAAAAACGCCACCGGCACCGCCGCCGCATCGGCGGCATCGAGGCCGGCGGGATATCGGAACAGGTTCGGCGTGGCCACCAGCAGATCATGGGCGTAACCGCCGTGCCGGATCAACGCCACCGCCCGGTCGCCGGGGGCCCAGTCGGTCACTCCCGGCCCGACCCGCCGGACCGTACCGGCCGCTTCAAATCCCGGACTATAGGGCATTGGCGGGACCGTGCCGTAGAGGCCGGCCCGCATCAGCAAATCGGCGAAGTTGACGCCGGTCGCGGCCACTTCGAGGTGCACCTGGCCCGGCCCCGGGTCGCCGAGTGGGATGGTCCGCTCGACGAGCACCTCGGGCGCACCGTGACGCTCGATCAGGATCGCGGTGGTGTGTCGTTGCAGGGTATTGCCGGTCTTAGCGGAGGTGAGCCGGGGTGAATTCCAGGTCGCGGAGCAGGCCATCCTGGAGGGAGTAGATCCAAGCGTGGACCGAAAGCTGTTGGCCTCTGGCCCATGCCTCTTGGACGATCGAGGTGCGGCAAACATTGGCCGATTGCTCGATGACGTTCAGCTCGCAGAGCCGGTCGACCCGGCTCTCGACGGTCGGGCGGGCGGCGAGATCCTCGCGATGGCGGTCGGCCACATCCTGGATGTGGCGGAGCCAATTGTCGATCAGGCCCAGCGGCACCTCCTCCCAGGCGGCCCGAACCCCCCCGCAGCCATAGTGCCCGCACACGATGATGTGCTCCACCTTGATCACGTCAACCGCGTACTGAATGACCGACAGGCAGTTGAGATCGGTATGCACGACGACGTTGGCGACGTTCCGGTGCACGAACAGTTCGCCCGGCATCAGTCCGACGATTTCGTTGGCCGGCACCCGGCTGTCGGAGCACCCGATCCAGAGGTATCGGGGTGCCTGTTGCGTGGCGAGGGTGGCGAAGAAGCCGGGGCGCTGGCGTTCGGTCTGGGCGGCCCAGGCCCGATTTTGCTCGAAGAGATGGTTGAGTAGGGGCACGCGAGCTAATCTAGCCACCGGGAGGCGGCAGTCACAGTCAGCACCTCCTAAGGTGCCAGATCGCCCCGGCTTCGGCTCGCCCCCATCGTGTTGCCATTGTGACGAGCGCAGGACTCACCGGGTATCCTCGATGCGGTATTTCGTCCAAGCCACCCCTATCCCGGTGTCGAGCATGACCAAACGCTGGATCGCCTCGTCGGTAGCGCTCATGGCGGCGGCCTGCACCTCCGAGCCGTCCTCCGCCGACTTCGGGGCGGCGTTCGCCAAGGCCGGCTGCGGCCCAACTGACGGACCCGCCATCGAACTCGAGCTCTCCGCCACCCAACAGGGCCAACCGTTCGACCCGCCCTACATCCGGCTCGCCCTATACCAATCGCGCGCCGAGGCCGCCGGCCGGAGCTGGCCGTTCGAAGCCCCGTTCCTGACCGGCTTTGCGGCCTACTGCGCGACGAAAGCCGGCTGCGAAGGCGCCACCAAAGGCGAGGTTCGCTTCGACGCCAACAAGGCCCTCAACACCCTCGGCGGCGAGGTCGACCTGAGCTTTCCGGTTCGCGGCAGAATTCGGGGCCGGTTTTTGGCCGAGTGGCGCACCGGGCAACCCCAATGCGGATGACCGCACTGGTGGCCCTGGCGTTGATCGGGGGATGTGGAGGTAGCACCCTACGTCCGTCCGGCGATCCGTTGAGCGTGGGCACCTGGGGCGGAGACAATTCCGGCGTGATCGTTACCGACTCCAACATCCATGTCCACATCGGCTGCACGTTCGGAGACATTCGGGGACAAGTCTCGGTCGACAACGCCGGCCGATTCACGGTGGCCGGGACTTACGTCCTCAAAGCCTTTCCGGTCCAAACCGGCCCGCAACTGGCGGCCCAGTTCTCCGGTCGCTTGGTCGGCCGGGCGTTGACGATCTCGGTGGCGGTAAATGACACCACGACCGGCCAATCCGTTGCCCTCGGCCCAGTCACGGTGCGCTACGGAGAAGACCCCAAGCTTGGACCTTGCCCGATCTGCCGGATTCCCAAACCCTGACGACGGATGGGCTACTCGGCGATATATCGCCACGGATCAGATGGAGTAGCGCGATACCACACGGTAAAAAATGAATACCCCCGCGACGGTCCGGAGGGGGGCGCTTGATTCGGCCGAATGACGCCGATGGAAACCCCCAGGTCGCCGCTCTCCGCTACCACGACCCGATTCGGAGCCCAGGAGACCGGACTCCCGCCGGGCGGGTTGCCCTCACTCACAGTCGCCCCGATGGCCTCCGCGCCGAAGACGAACCCGGCACTCGGCCCGCCCAAGTTGACTGCGTCGGCCCGGCCCCATTTGACGAAGGCCGCCTCCAACCCGACCCGCTGGGCTTCGTCCGAGAAACTCCGTTCGGCTTGATCCAGACTGGCCCGATAGGCCTCGACGGTCCTGGAGTCGGCCGGCGCCACCAGGGCCGCCGGCAACGTCGGTGGCATTCGAGCCGTCGACACGGCGCTATCGGCCCGGTCGCTCCGCCGGTATGCCACGACCCGCCACCCGGACGGCCCCTTAACCCAATATGAGAGGTACTTCCAAGGGACCCGGCTGCTATCGGGACGGGTCAGGGTTCCATAGCCAAACGTGAACCCGTGGAGGCCGTCGGCTGAAATTCCGGCCCGGATCGGCCGCCACTCGGCTCGGGCCACCGCGTTCTCGGGGCTGGCCCGGAGCAGCTGGGTGGCGGCTTCGACCCCCTCCACGATCTTGCCCCCGGGCGCCGGCATCGAAACGTCCGCGGCAAACATGGCGGAAAGGCCTGTGCCGAGAACGAACTCGGCCTCTACTTCACCGACAGCGGCACCTCCCTCGCCACGCCGATCGTGGCCGGCGTCGCGGCATTGGTGCTCGCCGCGAAGCCAACCCTCCGAGCGGGCCAGGTCCAGGCACTATTGAGAGCAACGGCTTCGGGCTCGAAACGACCAAACCCAAGAGTCGGCGCGGGCGTGGTCAACGCCGCCAAAGCGATTCGGGCCGCCCTGGCCCGGCCGGCCCGATGACCGAACTCCAAACCCGGCTGCAGGCCATTCTCGGTGAGCACTACCGGGTCGACCGGGAGGTTGGCCGGGGCGGCATGGCCACGGTGTTCCTGGCGCACGACCTCAAGCACGGCCGGCAGGTGGCGGTCAAAGTGCTCCATCCCGGGCTCGAGGTCATCGGCGGGGCCGAGCGGTTCCGCCGCGAGATCGAAATCGCGGCGAGCTTGTCTCACCCCAACATCCTCCCGCTCCTCGACTCCGGAAGCGCCGACGGGCTCCGGTATTACATCATGCCGTTCGTGGATGGAGAATCGCTCCGGCAGCGAATCGAACGAGAGAAGCAGCTTTCATTCAAAGAGGCGCTTCGGATTACCCGGGCGGTGGGATCGGCGCTGTCCTTGGCCCACCAGAAGGGTCTGGTTCACCGCGATATCAAGCCGGAGAACATCCTGATGTCCGGGGAGGCGGTGTTGGTCACCGACTTCGGGATTGCCCGAATGGCAGCCTCGAACGAAAACCTGACGGCCACCGGATTCTCGCTCGGCACCCCGAACTACATGAGCCCCGAGCAGGCGATGACCAGTCGCCAAGTCGATCCTCGGAGCGATCTCTACAGCTTGGCCTGCGTTTGCTACGAGATGATCTCCGGGCATCCGCCGTTCTTCGGCTCCTCGTGGCAGGAGGTGATGGGCCGGCACGCGATCGACTCGGTGCCCTCGCTTCGCTCGGCCCGCCCGACGGTACCGGTTTCCCTCGAACGGACCATCGAGCGGGCCCTGGCCAAGACCCCGGCCGATCGGCACCCGTCGGTGGCGGAGTTCATCGCGGCGCTGCCGTCCGATCAGGAGATCGAACTCTCGATGACCGGGGCCGGGGCCGCGGCGGCGATTCCGGTTCGGCCGGACCGGCCGTCGCGGCGGCGGTGGTGGCTGGCCGGGGCCGGCGCCGTAGCGGTCGCCGGTTTGGTGGCAATCGGCTGGCTCGCGTTCCGGCGGCCAAGTGCCGCGGGAACCCAAGAACGGGTGCTCCTCGCGGTGCTGCCCCTCGAGAACGTGGGTCCTCCGGAGGACGAGTACTTCGCCGACGGCCTGTCGGAAGAGATCGCAACCCGCCTCTCGCGGGTCAGCGGACTCGGCGTCATTGCCCGAAATAGCCGGATCGACCGCGGGCCGGCGCGGACTGCAGAGGACATCGGGAAGGAACTCGGGGTTCGATACGTCATCGACGGTACCGTCCGGTGGGCCGCCGGACAAGGATCCGGCAACGAGGTCCGGATCACCCCGAAGTTGATCGAGGTCGCCACCGGGATCACGATCTGGAGCGGCCAGGTCTATCGCGGGCTGGTGCAGAACGTGTTTGCGCTGCAGACCCAAATCGCCGAACAGGTAGTGTCCGAGTTGAAAGTCCGGCTCGGGGAATCGGAACGGGTCGCGCTCCGGGAGACGTCGACGGAAAACGTCGAGGCCTACGGACTTTACAGCCTGGGCCGTTTTCATTGGAAGAAGCGGACGGCTGAAGGCCTCCAGCAGGCCGTCGACGCGTTCGACCGGGCGCTCAAGGCCGATCCGAACTATGCCCGCGCCTACGCCGGCTTGGCCGACGCCTACATCCTCTATCCTCAGTTCGGCGTCGGCGACGTGCCGGCGGGTGACGCGTTCCAGCGGGCCCGGACCGCGGCGACCCGAGCCCTCGAACTCGATCCGACGCTGGCGGAGGCCCATGCCTCGTTAGGCGAGATCGCCACCTACGTCGAATGGGACTGGCAAGGCGCCGAATCCCACTTCAAACGGTCGATCGAACTCGATCCGGGCTATGCGACGGCCCACCAATGGTACGCCGAGCTCTTGACCATCGTCGGCCGCCCGGCGGAGGCGCTGACCCAGGCGGAAGCGGCCCGGATGCTCGATCCGACCAGCGCGGTCATCGCCCATGCCGAGGCCCATACGCTCCGGAGCCTCGGCCGATACTCCGATGCGCTCGCCGCGTACGAGCGGGTGCTCGAACGAGACCCCGGATTTACCTACGCCGGCTCCGGGATGGTGTATTCGGCCATCGGCCGGCGTGATACGGCGGAAGCCTTCCGCCTCCAGACCCGGTTCGGTGACACCCTGCCGGTGATGCGGATGTGGGTCCGAGCCATGGTTGACTCCACCCTCCGGCCCGAAGCCCGGCGGTTGGCCGCCCGGGATAGCACCGCGGTCCTGGCAATGCCCGGCTACCAGCGCGCGCCGTTCTACGCGGGCCTCGGCCTCGACGACCAGGCCATGGCCGTCCTCGAGTCGGAAGCAAGCCAGCGGGGCATCGCCCCGCTCGGCATCAAGTCGATTCCCTTCTATGACCGGCTCCGGTCCAACCCTCGAATGGTCAAGCTGCTGGCCATGATGCGGCTGCCTCCGGACTAGCGCTGGTGCCGGACCTCGGAAGGCCGTACGTTAGCGACGTCCTTCGCCAGGCAGGGGCCACGAACCACCGAACGATGCGGGCCGGCCCCGCTTGGGCCGCCGTTCTCGAAGTACTCGGCGTCTACGTGGCCGGCCAACTCGTCATGTTCGCTCTGGCCACGGTCGTCGGGATCGAACTCCGCAACCCGCTCGCCGGACTCACGGCGCAGATTTCGTCGCCCGACCTGCTGGCCGCCACCCGCGACCTCGGGGTGTTGCTGTTGCTCCAATACGCCGGCTGGCTGCTGCTGATCGTGCCGATCGGTTGGTGGCACCGGCGCCGCTCCCCCGCGGAGTACGGCCTCACCAAGGCGGGCGCCCCGGTGGCCACGCTGATCGTCGCGGGCGTCGTGACGTTTGCGGCCGGCGAGTTCGCCGCCAAGGCCCTCGAAGCGGTCAATGCCGTAGTCCCGCTCGGCGCGACCGCGCCGTGGCGGCAGGCGGTGTTCGAGATGAGCTGGACCCGGTGGGAGTTCTGGCTCTTCACGGCCGTCGGGAGCTATGCCTTCGTGGCGTTCGCCGAGGAGCTCTTCTATCGGGGTTACTGTCAACGGCGGCTGGCCGAGGACCTCGGTGATGGGCCGGCAATTGTCGGAGTTGCGGCCTTGTTCACCTTCTCGCACGGGCAGTATTTGATCGCCAACCCGTACAGCATCGGGATGGTCGCGTCGTTGCTGCTCGGGAGCCTGGCCTTCGGATATATCTACGCCCGGACCCGATCGTTGATTCCGTCGGTGGTGGCGCACGTTTTGGTCAACATCCCCGCTACGTTGCCGTTTCAGCTCGCGACCTTGGTGGCCATGGGGGTGGTTGTCTGGCTGGCCCGTCGCCAAATCGCCGACGCATTGCGCCGGGGCATTGGCTGGATTCGGGAAGCCGCGCCCCGGTGGTTGGTTCCGGGCATGGCGGTGGGCGGCGCGGCATTCGCCATCGTCAATCAGCGCGCCAGTAACGTGGTGCTTCCGGCCGGCATCGTGGGGCTGGTAGTCGCGATCGGGCTCGGGTTTCGGGAAAAACGGAGCGGATAGCCGATGACGACTGACTCGAACCCGGCCCCGGTTCGGCCGGAACGGCTGTTGTCGCTCGATTTCATGCGGGGCCTGATCATGGTCTTGCTGATGCTCGAGAGCGCCCAGTTGTACACCCGGTTGCTCGAGCTCGAGGGCACGCCATGGCACGCCCTTGCTGTCCAGTTTCACCATCATCCCTGGCACGGGCTCCGGTTCTGGGACTTAATCCAGCCCGGATTCATGTTCATTGCGGGAACGGCCTTAGCCCTCTCGCTGACTCGCCAAGCCGGGCTGGGCGTCAGCTGGGGTACGTCACTCCGGAAAGCCCTCCGCCGCTCCGGTTGGCTGTTCTTCTTCGGCGTCCTCGACTACGCCGTCCGGCCCCAAGGCCTTTCGTTCGAACTCTGGGATGTCCTGACCCAACTTTCGTTCACGTCATTGGTGGCGTTTCTGATCTTTCGGTGGTCCGCGCGATGGCAAATCGGGTTCAGCATCGGCCTCCTGCTCTTGACCGAAATTCTCTATCGGCTGGCGGGCGTCCCGGGCTTCGACCAACCGTTTACCGATCAGCACAACCTCGGCAACTACCTCGATCTGGTCCTGATGGGCAAGATCAACCCGGACGGCTGGGTCGCGATCAACTGTCTCCCGACCGCGGCGCACACGATCTGGGGGGCCGTGGCCGGGAAGCTGCTGTTGTCGTCAGCGCCGAACCGGGAAAAGGTCCGTTGGCTGATCGTCGCCGGGATCGCCGGCCTGATCGTGGGCTTCGGACTCGATGCGACCACGACCCCGATCATCAAGCGGATCGCGACCAGCTCCTTCGTGCTCGCGTCGGGTGGGTATTGCCTCCTTGGGCTGGCGGCCTGCTATTGGCTGATCGATATCCGAAAGCGCCGGCCGCTGATTGGCTTCTTTACCGTGGTCGGGATGAACTCGCTGTTCATCTATCTCTTCTTCGAGATCGTCGGCAATCGGTGGTTTACTGGCTACGTTGGCGCGATCACCAACGGGTTGATGACGATGGCGCGGGTTCCCGCGCCCGTCATGGGAATCGTCACGGCCGTGGCGGTGTTCGCCCTCGAGTGGCGGCTCTGCTACTTCCTCTACCGCAAAGGGATCTTCTTCAAGGTCTGATCGGGTCAGTCGCTCTTCAAAGACCGGACCGGACTGATGTGAATCGCCCGGCGCGCGGGCAGCCAAGCGGCCAAGACCGCCACCGCAACCAGGACCACCGGCGCCACGGCAAACGCCACCGGATCCATCGCTTGGACCCCATAAAGCACTCCGCGGAGCGCCCGGCCCGCGGCCAGCGCCACTCCCAACCCGATGACGGTGCCGACCACGACGAGTTGAAGCCCGCTCCCCATCAGGAGCCGCACCACGCCCTGTGGCTCGGCGCCGAGCGCCATCCGGATCCCAACCTCGCGGCTCCGCGTAGAGACCGCATAACTCACCACTCCGAAGAGACCGATGGAGGCGAGCAAGAGCGCCAGGGCCCCGAACGACGAGATGATCCACGCCGCGAGCTGGTGAGGCAGCAGCATCGCGGACAGGTGGCGCTCCATCGTCTTGGCCTGGATGATCTGCGCCTCGGGATCGAGGCGCCGCACCACGGCCACCGCTTTGGACACGAACCCATCGGCGATGCCGGTCGTCCGAATCACGACTTCCATACCCGAACTCGGGTCCTGCTCGTAGGGCCGGTAAAGGAACGGCGTCAAATCCTCCCCGAGCGAGTTGACCTTGGCATCGGCGGCAACCCCGACCACGGTCTGCTGGACCGTGTCGACCCGGAAAACCTGGCCTAACGCACTGCCCCCGGGCCAGAACCGGCGACCGAATGCCTCACTGACGATGACCACCGGCGGCCCGTCCCGGTCGCTCTCGGCGAAGGTTCGGCCGGCCACGATTCGAACGCCGGCCGCGTCGAAGAAACCCCCGTCAACCCTTGTCGAATAGATCGGATGCCCGGGGCGATCCGGTGGCGGATCGACCCCGGGAACACTGACGCTCGACTGGGAATTGTTGAGCGGACTGAGGTGGAGGTCGCCGGTCAGTCCGACTGCCTCCACACCCGGCAACGCCAGGAGGTCTTGGCGGAGGGCTCGAAAGAACTTCCGTCCCTGGTCCTCGGCCCGGAGAGCCGCGCTGGCCTGCACGTTGATGACCGCGGCCGGGCGAGCGCCGAACCCGGGGTCGATGTCGAGCCGGGCCCGGAAGCTCCGAAGGAAGAGGGCCGATCCCACCAAGAGCAACAGCGAAACCGCGACTTGGACGACGACCAACACGTTGCGGAGATTGTACCGGTTGGGACGGCCGCCTCCGGCCCCTTCGTTCTTGAGCGTTGGCGCCACCTCCGGCTTGGTCGCCTGGACCGCCGGCGCCAGCCCAAACAGCAGTCCGGCCACAAGGGTAAGGGTCAGGCTGAAGATCAACACGGTGCCGTCCGGCCTGAGATCGAGCGCGATGGGAATCGGCAACGGGAGATCGGCCTGTTCGACGCCGCTCAATATCAGCGACGCGAGCAGAACACCGGCCCCGCCACCGACCAACGCCAACGCCGCGGCCTCGGTCAGGACTTGGCGGATCAAGCGGCTGCGTTCGGCCCCCATGGCCAACCGAATGGCGACTTCCTTACGGCGATCAGCAGCCTGTGCCAGCAGAAAGCTGGCCAGGTTGGCGCAGGCAATCAGCAACACCAAGCCAACCACCACCATCATCAGGATCGCCGCCGGGACGATGACCCGATCGAGCATCGGGTTCATGATGATGTCCGCGGTGGCGACGGTGACGAGTTTGTTGTCCTGCTGCCACTGACCCGGATACTGGTCGCGCAGCGACCGGGTCAGGCGCGCCAGGGCGATTTCCGCCTGGCCTTCTGAGACACCTGGTTTGAGGCGGGCCTTGGCGAACACCCCCTGGTTCCCGCGGGTCTCGAGTTCATCTTGGTCGCCGGGCTGGAGTTGGCCGATCATCATCCGAGAGCCGTAGACAGCCGGACTGAGACCCCGGAGGCTCCCCGTAAAGGCCCGCGGCGCCACGCCGATGATGGTGAAGGGCCGGCCATTGAGCCGGATTTCGCGCCCTACCGCGGTTGGATCGCCGCCAGAGCGGCGCTGCCAATACCCATGCGACAGCATCACGACGGGATGACCGCCGGGGACCACATCATCGGACGGGAGCAAGGTCCGCCCGTGGAGAGCCGGGACCCCAAGCAGCGGGAAGTAGTTCCCGGTCACGACCTCCGCCGGCAACGCTTCGACCCCACCCGCGAAGTCTTCTTGGACAAAGGCAAGCCGGAACGCCGCCACGCCGGAAAAGACCTCGCCGCCTTCGCGTTCGAGGTCGCGGAGATCCGGGAACGACACCGGCCCGTGGGTGAACCCCGGCGCCGCCTTGTAGATCTCGACCAGTTCCGCCGGCCGGTCGAGCGGCAGCTTCCGGAAGATGATGGCGTTGACGAGAGAGAAGATCGCGGTATTGGCGCCGATGCCGATGGCAATCGACAGGACGGCGATCAACGTGAACCCGGGCCGCTTCGCCAAACGCCGGACGGCAAATCGGAGATCCTGGAGGAGCAATTGCATAGGGCGGGTCCTACGGGCGCACCCGAAGGCCGGTTTCAGGCGGTCGCGGAGTTGGCGGCTCGGCGGCCCGAGGCGAGGTAGAGGACGCCTGCCGCCAGCGCCACCGGCGCGGCCACCGATACCAACGCGATGCTCAGATGATCTGCGCCCCGGACCCCCACCGATTCCGCGACGCCCCGAAGCCAGCCCAACCGACCGTTCGCCATCGCGGTCGACATCGCTCCCACCAGCGGCCACGAGATGAAATCGCCGAGCAAGTGGCAACTGGTCAGCAGCACCGCGCCGGCCGTGCTCCGAACCTCGGCGCCGACCAGCCCCATCGCGATCGCCAGCACCAGGCCGGTGGCCGCGTTCCCGAACAACGCCTCGGCCAAGACGCTTCCGAACAACACCACTCGGCTTTGCGATACCGCGAGCGCAATCAACGGCACGATGGTGCCGATGATCGCCAACGCCGCGATCAGACTGTAGGCCCGGGGTGTTCGACGGAGCAGCCACTCCCCGGCCATTGCACCGAGAAGCGGTCCCACGATCCCGGCGATGAACACCATCAGACCGTAGGTCGCATTGGCTTCCGCAATCGGGATCGCCTTGTCGCGCTGGAGAATGGTCGGGAGCCAGTACTCGACCGCGTTCTGCACGAAGATGTGGCCCGCAAATGCCAGCACCAGGAGCCGGTAGCCGGAGTTCCGGAACAGCTGCCGGAGGGTCGACCCGATCGGCGGAGGCGGCATGACCGGGCCCGCGTCCATCGAGCCCCGAGCGGGCTCCGGTGAACGGAACAGCGCGAATGCGGCCACCAAACCCGGAATGCCGACGATCAGGCACGCGGCCCGCCATCCCAAGTGTCCGGCAAGGTACCCGGCCAGTGACACGCCGATCGCCGCGCCAATCGGGGCGGCCGAATAAAAGATCGAGAGCATCCGTCCGCGACGCGCCGCCGGATAGAGATCTGAGATCAGCCCCGGCGAATTGGCCATGTACGACGCCTCGCCGATCCCAACGAATCCGCGAGTCACCGCCAACTGCCCCACCGACCGGATCAAGCCGGACGACGCCGTGGCAACACACCAGACCGCGGCAGACGACGCCAGCAACCGGGTTCTCGACATCCGATCGCCGAGCCATCCGAACAGCGGGGGGAGAAACGTGTAGGTCAGGAGAAAGGCCGAGCCGACCAGGCCCATCTCCGCGTCGGTGGCGCCGAGATCCTTCCGGATCGGCTCGAGGAGGCCGGTAACCGCTTGGCGGTCGATGTAGTTGAGCAGATTGAGGGCGCAGAGCAGGACGAAGAGCCTGCCGGGAACGAGCGTCCTCACGCGCCCCGGACCGATTCGAACACCCTGAGAAAGTTCCCGCCCATGATCTTCTCGACGGCGTCGTCAGAAAATCCTTTCCGGCAGAGCGCGTCGGTGATCTTGGGATAGTCCCGGACGCTGTCGAAGCCCTCCGGCAGCGGAATCACGCAACTATCGAGATCGGCGCCGATCCCGACATGATCTCTCCCCGCCACGTTCACCAGGTGAACGATGTGGTCGATGACCCGTTCAAACGGCGGGCGGAAGGGCACGTCCTTGAACCAGGTCTTGAGCCGCTCCGCGGCGATCCGGTCGAGGTCTTCCGGTGGATAGTCGGTTGGCTGATTCAACAGCGTCAATACCGACGGGCGGCTCGCCGTCATCGTATCGTAGTAGGCCTGGTCGAGGATCTCGTTCACGAAGTTGATACCCATCACTCCGCCGGTACCGGCGATGGCCCGGGCCAAGTCGTCCGTCAGATTCCGGGGATGGTTGCACACCACCTTACTCGACGAGTGCGACGCGATCACCGGCGCGGTCGACAGCTCGACGACCTGCTTGATGGCGGCATCGGACACGTGTGACACGTCGATGACCATCCGGAGCCGGTTCATCTCGGCGATCACTTCGCGGCCCAGATCATTGAGGCCGCCCCACCGGGGAGCATCGGTCGAGGAATCGACCCAGTCGATCGACGCCGAGTGGGTCAGGGTCATCGAGGTCGCGCCGAGCCGGGCGTAGGTGCGAAGGAGCCCAAGATCGTTCTGGATCGCGAGACCGCCCTCGATGGCGAGGATCGCGGCGAGCTTCCCGTCGCGGGCGAGCCGCCTGACGTCAGCCCCGGTCAGGGCCAACCCCACTTGATCGGGGTACTTTGCCAGGAATTGATGAAACGCCGCGATCTGGTCCAACGCCCGGCGCGCGGCATGGGTCGAGCCGTAGATCGTGTCGACCCAGACCGCAAAGACCTGAGCCTTGACCCCGCCGGCCCGCCACGCCGGAAGATCGGCCTGCGCGGTGCTGGGAAGGCCGAGGTCGACGTTGTCGATGACCAGGCGCTGCAAGGTGTCGCAATGGGCGTCCCACACGATGGCACGGTCGTGGATGGCCCGCGCCCGCTCGGAGATGCTGAGATCAACCCCCATGGGTATGCTCGGGTCCGGGATACTGTCCATCCCTCACCTCTCCGCCGAATCGGCTCACCGCATCTCGCACTGCCTGCCCCAGCTCCGCATAACGCTTGAGGAACTTGGGCGTGAAGCCCTCGTTCAAACCCAGCATGTCGTGGAGCACCAGCACCTGGCCGTCACAGTCGGCGCCGGCCCCGATTCCGATGGTCGGGATCGAGACTGCGCGGGTCACCTCGGCCGCAACGGGCCCCGGCATCAGCTCCAACACCATCGCGAACGCCCCGGCCTGCTCCAGGGCCTTGGCGTCATCGACCAGCCGCGCGGCGCCATCGGCCTCTTTGCCCTGGATCTTGAAGCCGCCTAACTGGTGGACGGACTGGGGCGTAAAGCCCAGGTGGCCCATGACCGGAATGCCGGCGTTGACCAACGCGGCAATGGTGGGCGCCCAGGCGGCGCCGCCCTCGAGTTTGACGGCCGTGGCGCCGGTTTCCTTGAGAATCCGGCCGGCGTTGGCCACCGCGTCCGGAATCGACACCTGGTAGCTCAGGAACGGGAGATCGACGACCACCAAAGCTCGCCTAACGCCTCGGCGCGTGATCCGGCCGTGGTAGATCATCTGCTCGACCGTGGCGGGGATCGTCGTTTCCTCGCCCGCCAGGACCGGGGCCACGGAGTCACCCACCAGGACCACGTCGACGCCGGCCTGGTCGACCAAGGCTCCAAACAGGGCGTCATAGGCGGTGATCATCACGATCTTCTGGCCCTTGGCCTTCATCCGGACCAGGTCGAGAGTGGTGACGCGCTTCTTGGTCTCGGAGAGATAGTCCGCCATGGGTTTGCTCAGGTCGGGGGGAACAGCACGTCACCCGTAGTCGCGTCTTCGACCCGGATCGCGCTGGTGGGACAGAAGCGGGCGGCCTTGAGAATCACGGCCTCCGGCGCCCCAGCCGGATCGATCACTTCCGACTGGACGTTCTCGTTGTGGCGAAACACCGCCGGCGCCAGGTTGACGCACTGCGCGTTCCCGACACAGCAGCGATGATCGACCGTAACGCGAAGGGCTCGGGCCATGGTTCCTCCTAGCTCCACACCACCGGCAACGACTTGAGCGACCGGAACTGCACGCTCGGCTGATATTCGAGCCGGTCGGTGTCGAGCCGGAGATTCGGAAACCGCTCGGCCAGCGCCCGAAACACCTCTTGCCCCTCGACCCGGGCCAGGGTGGCACCGAGACAATAGTGGATCCCCGAGCCGAACGATACATGCGGATTCGGGCTCCGGGAGAGGTCGAACCGGTCGGGATCGGCAAAGGCCCGGGGGTCGCGATTGGCTGCCGCCATGATCCACCGGATCCGGTCACCCTTCTTGATCAGCTTGCCGTGGCGCTCGACATCGGCGGCGGCAATCCGTTGGGTCGACTTGACCGGCGGATCGTAGCGGAGACACTCCTCGGTCGCGAGCCGGGCCAAGCCCGCTGGGTCGGCACACAACTTGGTCCATTGATCCGGATGGTTGAGGAGGGCCAGCGTTCCATTGCAGATCAGGTTCATGGTCGTTTCGTGGCCGGCAAACAACAGGAGCGCGGTGTTGACCAGCACCTGATGACGGGTAAACACACCGGCCTTCTCGGCGGTGGCCAGGACCGAGATGAAATCGTTCTCCGGATGCTCGGCCCGGGTGCCGACTTTCGGCTCGACGTACGCCATCATCGCACGGATGCCCTCCATGAGGGGCTTCATCCGGTACGGCTCGCCGCGGTTGATATAGAGGAGTTTGCCCGCCAACTCGCGGAGATACTCTCGGTCCTCGTTCGGGACGCCCATCATGTGGGTAATGATCCGGACCGGGAGCGGAGCAGCCAGCACCTGGAGCACATCCATCCGGCCCTTCGGCGCCACCTCGTCGAGCAGCTCGGCCACCGCGGTGCGGACGAATGGCCGCCACGCTTCCATGGCCGTCGGAGTGAAGTACTCGTGCACCGCCTCCCGCATCCGGGTGTGATCGGGCCGGTCCTTCTCCACCAACTGATCGGATCGGAAGTGGCGGACCTCTTCGAAGAGACCCCGGTCCTCGGGGTCGATCGGCGGGTAGGGCGGCCGTTGATCGGAGCCGATGACGGCGGACGAGAACAACTCGTGGTGGCGAACCAGCCACACCAAGTCGTCGTACCGGGTGATGATCCAGAGTTCGGACCGGGCGTTCCAGTGAATCGGATCGGTTTCGCGAAGATTCCCGAAGTAGGCGTAGGGATCGGCAATGACGCCGGGAGCGAACAGATCGTCGCCGTGGTCGGTCATGCGGCCTTCCGGTTCGAGGGAGAGCGGGGCGGGCGCCGGCCGGCTCGGGAAACCCGGGGCGCCAGGACCAACGTCAATGTGCACAGTTCACCCGAGGCGGGTTTCCGGGCCCGGGTCATGATCGCGACCAGCTGGTCGACCAATCCATTGACCCGTTCGAGGTCCCGGGCCGAGAGCCACGCGTGCCGCCGTCCCGCCCAAAGGTTCCGGCGGTCGCCATCGGGACGGGCCTGATCGGTGCCGACGGCAGCCCGAAAGTCCCGCTCGCCGGTGCGAAGCATGGCCCTGACCAAGCGGGACAGCGGATGCTCACCACCCTCGACGCGGACCGGATAGTCGAGCACCAGGGGATGGCCGGCCAGGTCGTACACCACCTCGTCCCGCCGCCCGGTGCGGCGGGTGGTCTTGACCACCAGCAGGCCGACCCGCACCAACCGCTTGAGGTGGTAATAGAGCGCATCGGCCGGCCGACCCATCAAGGTCGAAACCTCCGAAGCCGACAGCGGTCCCGCCGCCTGGATGGTATCGATGACCTCTTGGCGGACGGCTGATTCGAGGGCGGCGATCTGGTCACGGCGCTTGATCGAGTAGGGCCGGGTCCGGGGTCTGCTTGACATAGTTGGAATATCGCGCCTGATTTCAACACCGCAAGAGAGGGAGCCCCAATGACCACCTGGACCGATCTCATCAAGGCCTGGCCCGGCGAGGAAGTCGTCGTTCGCTACGACCGTGAGGCCGACGCCTGGATGTTCATCGCCATCCATGCCACCCATGGCACCCGGTCGGTGGGGGGCTGCCGGCTGAAGGTGTACCCGACGCCCGAAGAAGGCCTCTGGGACGCGATCCGCCTGGCCGAGGGGATGACCAACAAGTGGGCGGCGATCGACGTGAACTACGGGGGCGGCAAAGGGGTCATTGCCCTGTCCCGGCCGGTGGCCGGCGAGGCCCGCACCGCCCTGCTCCGCCGGTTCGGCCGGATGATCGACTCGCTGAACGGGCGGTACGGCACCGGCCCCGACATCGGGACCACGCCCGCCGACATGGGGCTCTTGGCCACGGTAACCCGGTACGTCCACTGTTACGACTGGAAGATCAAGGCACCGTACGACCCCGGGATCTACACGGCGTTAGGCGTCTTCGTCGGGATGAAGGCGGCGTGGCGCCAGGTAACCGGGTCCGACGACCTCCGGGGGGTCAGGGTCCTGGTCCAAGGTGTGGGCGACACCGGGGCACCGTTGGCCCGGTACCTGACGAAGGCCGGGGCGGTGGTCTTGCTCAACGACATCAACGCCGAGAAGCTCGCGGCCCTCGCCGCCGAGCTCAAGGCCGAAACCGTCCCGACCGAGCGGGTGTACGAAGCGGGTTGCGATATCTACGCCCCCTGCTCGGTCGGCGCGACGCTCGACGACACGACGATTCCGAAACTCAGGTGCCGAGTCGTGGCCGGCGCGGCCAATAACCAACTTCGGGCCCCGGAAGACGCCGCCCGGTTGGTGGCGCGGAAAATCCTCTACGCGCCGGACTACGTGGTCAACGGCGCCGGCGCGGTGTCACTTGCGATGGTGGACGAAGGGGCGACCTTCGAGGCCATCGAGCAGGCCATTCAGCAGATGGACGCCCGGCTCACCGGGATCTTCACGGATGCCGCCGCGCGGGGGGAGTCGCCGGTTGAGGCAGCCCGGCGGATGGTGGAGCGGCGGCTAGCGAGGATCAAGACCTGACCTTCGAACGGAGAAACCCGATGCGGTTGGCCACACTACTGGTCCTCGCTGGTGCGATCCTCGTGAGTCCCGCCACGGCGCAGGATCGCGAAGTCGAAATGCAGTGGGGCGTCAAGATTCCGCTCCGAGACGGCGTCCGCTTGAACGCCACGGTCTACCGCCCGCGGGGGGTCAAGGCGCCCGGTCCAGTAGTTTTTACCCTGACCCCCTACATCGGCGACACCTACCACAGGTTCGCGCTCGAGATGGCCCGCGATGGCTACACCTTTGCCGCCGTCGACGTCCGGGGTCGCGGCAACTCCGAGGGTGCCTTCGAGCCCTTCGTCAACGAGGCCCGGGACGGCCACGACGTGGTCGAGTGGTTCGCGGCCCAGCCGTGGAGCAACGGCAAGATCGGGATGTGGGGCGGATCATACGGCGGCTACGATCAGTGGGCCACCATCAAAGAGTTGCCGCCCCACTTGACCACGATCGTGCCGGTGGCCCCGGCGTATCTGGGCATCGATTTTCCCATGGTCGGCAACATCTTCTCGACCTATCTGCCTCAGTGGCTCACCTTCACGTCCGGGAAAACCGCCCAAGCCCAGATCTTTGCCGACATGAGCCAGTGGGCCGGGTACGCCAAGATTCTTCGCCGGGAGGGGCTCCCGTTCCAGGCGCTCGACAGTATCGCGGGCAATCGGGCCACCGTGTTCCAGAAATGGCTGACCAACCCGACCCCTGGTCCCTACTGGGATGCCACGTCACCCACGCCCGCCGAGTACGCCCGGATGACCCAGCCGATCTTGACGATCACCGGGCACTACGACGGCGATCAACTCGGCACCCTGACCCACTACCGGGCCTTCCTCCAACACGCCACGCCTGAGGCCCGCCAGAATATTTATTTAGTCATCGGCCCTTGGGATCACGGCGGTACCCGGGTTCCGACCGCCGAAGTGAACGGGGTCACCTTCGGACCGGCGAGCTTGTTGAGCATCCATCAGCTCCACAAAGCCTGGTATGACTGGACTCTCCGGGGCATCGGATCCCGGCCCGAGTTCCTGAAGAAGCGGGTGGCCTACTACGTGGCTGGATCCAACGGCGATGTCTGGCGCTATGCCGACAGCCTCGAGGCCGTGGCCACCGATACCAAGAAGTTCTATCTCAACTCGACCGGTGGGCGGGCCACCGATCCCTTCGGCGGCGGCCGGCTCGATCCGACGCCCCCGGACCGGTCAGACCCCGACGTCTACATCTACAACCCGCTCGATCCCCCGGCGGACGGCAACGTCACCCATCCTTCGGCGCTCTCGTTTGTCGATCAAGGCCGAGTGCTCAACACCCGGGGCAACGGGGTGATCTATCACACCGAGCCGTTCGGGGAAGAGACCGAGATCGCCGGCAACGTGGCCCTCACGATCTGGCTCGCGCTCGACGTGCCCGACACCGACCTCGCCGCCACCCTGTTCGAAATTCTTCCCGATGGGCGAAGCATCGAACTCGCGCACGCCCAACTCCGGGCCCGATACCGGGAATCGCTCCGGCAGGAGAAACTGGTGCCGCCAGGCGTCCCGCTCCCGTACCAGCTCACCAATTTCAACTGGTTTGCCCGCCGGATCGCGAAAGGGAGCCGGCTCCGGCTGTTCTTCCGTTCCCCGAACGGCACCGAGCTGCAGCAAAACTTCAATTCCGGCGGCGTGGTGGCAAAGGAAACCCGGAAGGACGCCCGCACCGCGCGGATCACCGTGCTGCACGATCGGGCGCACCCGAGCGTCTTGGTGGTGCCGATCCGGCGGTAGCGGGCAACGGGGTGGTGCCGCCATTATCATCCCCCGGGCATGCGATTTTGCCACGTCTCGACCTTCTATCCCCCATACCACTTCGGTGGCGACGGGATCCTGACGCAGTCGATCTGCGAAGGACTGGCGCGTCGGGGGCACGAGGTGACCGTGGTCCACTCCGCCGATGCCTACGAACTCCGCGGCACCGCGATCACGACGCCACCGGTCGATCCGCCCGGACTCCGGCGAATCACGATCCGGAGCCCGGCCGGCGGGCTCGCGAGTCTGGTGACCCAGCAGACCGGGCGGCCCGGCCTCTTGGCCCGACCCCTCCGCCAGGTGCTCACCGAGAACTTTGATGTGGTCCATTTTCACAACATCTCCCTGATCGGCGGCCCGGGCGTCTTGCCCTTGAGCCGCGCTCCTGTCACCCTGTACACCCCGCACGATCATTGGCTGTTCTGTACCACCCACGTCCTTTGGAAGAACCGGTCCATGCCCTGCGACCGGCCGCAATGTTTTCAGTGTGCGGTCCGAAGCGGCACCCCGCCGCAGCTCTGGCGTCTGGGCGGGCATTTGACCCGGTCGCTCGCGCACGTGGACATGATGCTCGCGCCCAGTCAGTTCACGGCCGACCGGCACCGGGCCGCCGGCGTCACCCGGCCGATCCAGGTGCTGCCGTCGTTCACGACGGCGGCCCCGCCGGCGGACCGGCTTCGTCCGGCATCGGGCCCATTCGTATACGTCGGACGCTTGGTCCGCTCGAAGGGTATTGAGCAGCTGCTGGCGGCCTTCGCCGAGCGGCCAGCGTTGCGGCTGCGGGTGGTTGGTGAGGGCCCCCTCGGCACGGCGCTCCGGGCCCGCTACCGGGGTTCGCCTCAGATCTCGTTCGTGGGGAGCCTGCCGCACGAGGCACTGCAGGCCCTCTACGCAGAGGCCATGGTCGTCGTCAGTCCCTCGTGGGGGCCGGAGGTGTTTCCACTCGCGGCGCTCGAGGCGATGGCGAGCGGCGCTCCGGTCATCGTCCGGCGGGCGGGGGGGAGCGCCGAGGCGGTTCTGCAAACCGGCGGTGGTTTGGTCTACGACCGTCCCGACGAGCTACTGCCGCTGATCGACCGGCTGGCCGGTGATGCCGGGTTGCGAGCGACCCTCTCCGAGCGGGGCCGCGCCGGCGTGAGCGCGACCTATCTCGAGGACCGGTGGATGGCGGCCTATTTCGCCGTCATCGACGACATCGCCCGCACCAAGCGCCTGGGACAAGACTCGTGAGCCGCGGCCCGACTCCCCTGCCCCTGATCGGCCATGCGCTCCACTTCCTCCGCGACAAGCCGGGGTTCCTTCGCGCCTGCCACCAACGGTACGGCAACGCGGTTCGCCTCGAGATCGGCGGCCCGACCTGGCTGCTCAACGACCCGGCCGACGTGAAGCACGTGCTGGTCGATGGCGCCGGCCGCTACGAGAAAACGCCGAAGCTGACCAGCGCCCGCGGCCGCGAGCTCTCGGGGGCCGGCCTCCACACCGCCACCGGGCTCGACCACGTGTACCTCCGGCGGATGGTCTAGCCGCTGTTTCATCGGCGAGTGGTCGAGGGGCACGCCCGCCTGGTCCGGGCGGAAACCGACCGGGCGCTCGGCCGATGGCAAGCCGGACAGACCATTGATCTTTGGGAAGAGATGCTCGGCCTCACCCAGCGGGTCATGATCGCGGCGCTCTTCGGGGAGGGATTCGTCGATCCCGAATCCCGGTTTGCCAGGGCGGTCACGATCCGCCGGTCGTACATCGAGTTCTTCTTTACCAGCAATCTGCCCCGGCCGGAGTATTGGCCGCTGCCGGTGGTGCGCCGTTACCGGACCGCACGCCAACACATGGCGTCCATCATTGACGAGCAGATTGCGGAGCGGCGGCGGCACGGCGCCCCCGGCGACGACTGGTTGTCGATGCTGGTCGGCACGGTTGGGCGGGACGGCTCCCCGCTCACCGACCGGCAAATTCGCGACGAGGCCATCACCCTGACCAGTACCGGATACGAAACAGTGGCCGCGCTACTCACCTGGGCCGGTCATCTGCTTGCCCAGAACCAATCGGTGCAAGCCTCGGTTCGCGAGGAGACAGCGTCCTCCGATGCCCACGATGCCCCGCTCATGGTGCGGGTGCTCAACGAGTCGATGCGGCTCTTCCCGCCGACCTGGCTCTTCGTCCGAGTCGCGGTGGGGGGTGACACCTTGCCGAGTGGTGTCGCCGTCCGGCCGGGCGACAAGATCTATCTCTCGCCGTATACCATGCATCGCCACCCGAATTGGTACGCCCGGCCTGACCACTTCGACCCGGAGCACTTCTCCGACGAGGCGGTTAAGGCGCGGCCCCGGTTCGCGTTCTATCCGTTCGGCGGTGGGGCACGGCAGTGCATCGGGGAGCCGTTTGCCCGGCTCGAAGCCGGGCTGGTGCTCGCCGAGATCCTGCGGCGGTTCCGGCTCGAGCCCGGTACCACTGAGCAGGTGGCGCTCCGGCCATCCATCGTCCTGGAACCGCGGGGTGGGCTTCCGATCCGATTGGGAGACCGAGCCGCGACCTGGCGGCACATCTCACAAACTCTTATGAAATAATTAGTTACGATCGATCAGAATTTTCACCCTTGACGTGGGTGATAAACACCCGTATCATGGTTGTATGACACCTCGCTACCGGCCCCGAATTATCGAGACCCCATTTGCCGCGGCCCTCGGGGTCATGCCGGCCACGGTGGTGACCGGCGCCCGCCAAACCGGCAAGAGCACGCTGGTTCGGGACGGACCCGCGGCCGCCGGCCGGCTCCTGTTGTCGCTCGACGATCTCGAGGTGCTCGACCGGGCCCGATCGGCTCCCGATCAACTGGTTGGCCAGAGCCGCGAGATGACCCTTGATGAGATCCAGCGAGAGCCCGGCCTGCTGATCGCGGTCAAACGGGCGGTCGACGCCGGCCGCCGTCCCGGCCAATTTCTCTTGACGGGGTCCGCCAACCTTCTCCTGATGCGATCGGTGTCCGAGTCGCTGGCCGGCCGCGCCTCCTACCTGACACTCTGGCCGATGACCCGGCGCGAACAACTCGGTCTCGGCACCGCCGGGATCTGGTCCGGTCTGCTCGACCAAGATCCGGTCCATTGGAAAGGATGGATCGATGACCAGTCGGTCGCCGAGGAATCGTGGACCGATTGGGCCCTTCGCGGTGGCTATCCAACCCCGGCCATCGAACTCACGAACTCCGCGGCTCGACGAACCTGGTTCGACGGCTACGCCACCACCTACCTCGAGCGCGATCTCCGTGACTTGGCGGCGGTGGATCGGCTGACCGAGTTCCGGCGGTTGATGATCGCCACCGCCCTTCGGATCGGCGGGATTCAGCAGCAGGCCAGCCTGGCGCGCGACCTCGGCATGGCCCCGACCACGGTCCAACGGTATCTCGATCTGCTCGAAATCTCGTATCAGTTGATCCGGGTACCGGCGTATTCCGTCAATCGGACCAAGCGCCTCATCAAGTCGCCGAAGTTGTATTGGAGCGACACCGGACTCGCCCTTCATCTAGCCGGTGAGACGGTCCCGCGGGGTGCCCACCTGGAGAACCTGGTCGCCACCGACCTCTTGGCCTGGACGGCCACGCGGACCGACCGCCCCTCGATCCTCCACTGGAGGACCACCAAGGGCGCCGAGGTGGATTTCGTGATCGAGACCGCCCACCGGGTACTTCCGGTCGAGGTGAAAGCCTCGGCGCGGGTTACCACCACGGACGCGCGCCATCTCGAGAGTTTCCTGGACGAGTATCCGAAGCTCGCGCCCGGGGGCCTCCTGCTGTACGGTGGAACGGAAACCTTCTCGTTGACCCGCCGCGTACTGGTCGCGCCGTGGTGGAAGGTGGTTTAGGACCAGGCAGCGGGGGCCCCGACTCCATCCGCCCGAAAGATGCGCAGTTCAATGGCGTCGCGTTCGATCCGCAGCGATACGCCGTGCAGGCTCAGCTGCTTGAAAAGGGTCGTTCGGCTCACTCCTAGTGCCCGCCCCGGGAGTATCGGAGCAGAATCGGATAGACTCGGGGTCTGGCTGGCGCGGGTTGGGCTCGATCGGTGGCATGAGGGCTCCGGGAATCCAACCTGATGTCAGGTTCCCGTCTTGAGGCGCCGGAGCTCCGGAAAAGGCGTCTCGACTCGGAGCCCCGGCACCAGTCGACGCACCCGCTGGAAATCGGTGTCCCGCGTCAGCACCGTCAACCCCCGTTCCCGACAGGAAACACCGATCATGAGATCATTCACGAACGACCGGCTCGGGAGCGGCTTCCCATGCGCCATCAGGCCGCTCAAGAGCCGACCAACGGTCAGCAGGGCTCCGGCCGACGGTTCGAAGACCCGGCCGCGCCGCTGAAACGGGCCGAGTAAATCCGACTCCAGGGCAAGCGCGTGGGCACCCGAGCGGGCGCCCGCCAGGAGTTCCATGCCGACGACCGCGCTGACATAGGTCAGAGCGAGCCCGTGATGGAGAAACCGCTCGTATGCCTGTCGTTCGGCCGCCGAGCGGAGGACGTCAATAAGGACGTTCGTGTCGACGACATACTTGGCCACCGCTACCGCCGAAACACATCGCGCACCGGTCCCAGGGCGGCCACGGCCTCGATGCCACGCATGACCTCGGCATGAAACGCCACCAGATCGAGCGCTGCATCGACCGCTTCGGTCTCGGTCTGGACGCCGAGGAACCCCTTGGCGGCGGCCAACTTCTTCGGGTCCATGGCCATGTTCTTTCGGACCCAGCCACGCCGACCAGCCGGCCGCGTGTTGGGACGGGACAGAGGCATCAGAAACTCCGGGATCTGTACGTGGTGCAACCTAGAACTGTATGCGAGGAACGGCAAGCGGAGGCTTGATCAACCAGCAGGACCAGACGTGCCGGAATGCATAACTGGGGATTTCAGCGGGTGCGTGGCTGGGCGCCGGGAACCGGCCGCTCACCGCCCCCGGTTAGCTTTCCGGCCAGTTTCGGACCGGCGGGCCCCGACGCCGCCACTCCGATCGGATCGCTAACCGGGTACCCCCGACATCTACGGGCAAGCTCATGACCCTCCGCTGGACTTTCCTCGCGCTCTCACTCTCGGTGCCGCCCCTCATGGCTCAAGTCACCAGCCCCGCCACTCGGTCCGGCCGCTCGACCGTTTACGCCCCCCGGGCCGCCGTGGCCACCAGTCAACCGCTCGCGACCACCGCCGCGCTCGCGATCCTCGAACAGGGCGGCAACGCGATCGACGCCGCCGTCGCCGCGGCCGCGGTGCTCAACGTCACCGAGCCCCACATGACCGGAATGGGCGGCGACATGTTCGCCATTCTCTGGTCAGCTAAGGAAAAGCGGCTGGTCGGCCTCGACGCCTCGGGCAAGTCGGGGTCGAAGGTCAACCTGGCCGCCCTGATCGCCGCCGGTGAGACCACGGCCCCGTCCACCGGCCCCCGAGCGGTGACCGTGCCCGGCGCGCTGGCCGGCTGGAACGCCCTCCTCACCAAGTACGGCACCAAACCGTTAGGCGAGGCGCTCGCCCCGGCCATCCGGCTGGCTGAGGAGGGATTCCCGGTCAGCCCGGTCATTGCCCAAGACTGGGCCACCGAGGTCGACAAGCTGTCGACCGACCCGGGGGCCCGGGCCACCTACCTGATCGACGGCCGCCGGGCCCCGACCCCCGGCGAGTGGTTCAAGAACCCCGACCAGGCCCGGACCTTCCGCCGGATTGCCGCGGGCGGGATTGGCGCCTTCTACGGCGGCGACTTGGGCCGGGAGTTCGTCACCGGCCTCGAAAAATTGGGCGGTTACCTGACCCTCGAAGACCTCCGGGCCATGACGCCGCGGTGGGTCGAGCCGCTCTCGGTCACCTACAAGGGCTACACGCTCCACGAACTCCCGCCGGCCGGCCAGGGCATTGCCGCCCTCCAGATGCTCAAGATGCTGGAGACGATCGATCTCAAATCCATGGGCCACAACTCGGCCCGCTATCTCCACACCCTGATCGAGGCCAAGAAGCTGGCCCACGCCGACCTCGCCAAGTACGTGGCCGATCCGGACTACATGACCGTCAAGCCGGCCGCGCTCCTCGACAGCGGCTATCTGGCCAAACGGGCCGCCGGGATCGACCCGCGGCGCGCCGCCGACCGCCCTGCCCCCGGCGCAATCGCCACCGCGAGTGAAACCGTCTACCTGACCGTGGCCGACGCCGAGGGCAACATGGTGTCGTTCATCAACTCGATCTACAGCTATTTCGGATCCGGCGTGGTGATTCCGGGCACCGGGATCATGCTCCAGAACCGGGGCGCGGGATTCGTCCTGACGGAAAGCCATCCCAACCGGCTGGCGCCGAACAAACGGCCGCTCCACACCATCATTCCGGCTTTCGTGACCCGGCAGGGGCAGCCCTGGCTGTCCTACGGCGTGATGGGCGGAGACATGCAACCCCAAGGACACGTGCAGGTGTTGCTCAACTTGGTGGAGTTCGGGATGGACCCTCAGGAAGCCATCGACGCCGCCCGGTTCCGGCACTTGGCCGGCCTCACGGTGTCGGTCGAGAACCTACCGGAGACGGTGGCCCGCGAACTCACCGCCATGGGGCATCAACTCCGCGACCCGAAGGGCATCGCGTTCGGCGGCGGGCAAGCCATTCTCAAACTGCCCCGGGGCTGGGCCGCCGGATCGGATCCTCGGAAAGACGGGATGGCGGCGGGGCATTGATGCCGGACCCTGCGCTCCGGTCCTTGCTCGAGGACGCGGCCGAGCGGGGCATCCACTACCGCGAGTCTCTGGACACTCGCGGGGTTGCCCCGACTCCGGAGGCCGTCTCGGCGCTCGAACGATTCCGCCAGCCGCTCCCCGATGGCGGCACCGACGCCGCGGCGGTCATCGCGGAACTCGACCACCTGGGATCGCCGGCCACGACGACGATGACCGGCGGGCGCTATTTCGGATTCGTCAACGGCAGCTCCCTGCCCGTCACCGTGGCTTCGAATTGGCTGGCCACCGCCTGGGACCAGAACACCGCGCTCCACGCCATGTCGCCGGCGGCGGCGGTGCTCGAAGAAGTAGCGTTAGGCTGGACCCTCGACGCGCTCAGGCTTCCGGCCAGGTCGGGCGGCTCCTTCGTCGTCGGGGCCACGATGGCGAACTTCACCGCGCTCGCCGCCGCCCGGCATGGCGTTCTCGAACGGGCCGGCTGGGACGCCGACAACGACGGCCTCTTCGAGGCCCCACCGATTACGGTCGTGGTCGGCGACGAGGTCCACAGCACGGTCCGCCGGGTCCTGGGTCTGCTCGGACTCGGCCGGACCCGCACGGTCACGGTTCCGGTCGACGGCCAAGGCCGGATCCGGCCGGACGCATTGCCCCGGATCAACGGACCGACCATCATCTGCATCCAGGCCGGCAACGTGAATACCGGCGCCTTCGATCCCGCCGCCGAGATTTGTGCCTGGGCCACGCCACACAATGCCTGGGTCCACGTCGACGGCGCGTTCGGGCTCTGGGCCCGGACGGTTCCGGCCTTGGCCGGGTTGGTCGAGGGCTATGACCTGGCGGACTCCTGGGCCACCGATGCCCACAAGTGGCTCAACGTGCCGTACGATTGCGGCATTGCCATGGTCAAGGACCCCACGGCGCTCCGAGCGGCGATGGCCATGACCGCGGCGTACCTGCCGCCGTCTGGGGTCCGCGATCCCATGCACTACTCGCCCGACGGCTCCCGGCGGGCCCGCGCGGTCGATGTGTGGGCGGCGTTCCGGCACTTGGGCCGCCAGGGCGTTGCGGCACTGGTGGAGCGATGCTGCCGGCATGCCGCCCGGATCGCCGCCGCGCTCCAGGACGCGGGGCACCAGGTTCTCAATGACGTCGAACTCAACCAAGTGTTGGTGGCCTTCGGCACCGACGCGGCAACCAACCGGGTTATTGCCGCGGTCCAGGCGGCGGGGGTATGCTGGTGTGGCGGCACCCGGTGGCAGGGCCGGGACGCCATGAGGATCAGCGTGTCCTCGTGGGCCACAACCGACACCGATGTCGACCTGTCGATCCGTTCGATCCTTAACGCCGCGGCCGACAACCAATGACCATGAACACCGACCCGATCCACTGGCTCCGTGCGGCCATCGCAGGCCTGGCGCTGGCCGGCTGCCGCCCGGCGCCCGACTTCCTCCCGGTCACCACAGTCCGGGAACTGATGAGCTCGGTGGTTGAACCGGCCTCTGAGCTCTATTGGGATGCCGTTGGCACCGTCGATGACTCAACCGGGTCCACCAGCTACGGGCCGGAAACCCCCGCCGAGTGGACGGCGGTCAGAAACAACGCCCTCGTCGTGGCGGAATCTGGGAACCTGTTGATGATGGATCCCCGGGCCCGGGACCGGGACCAGTGGATGGTGTTGTCGCGGGCCATGGTGGCGGCCGGGAAGGAAGCGGCCGCCGCGGCCACGGCTCAGGACACTGCCGCGGTCTTCAGCGCCGGTGCCGCGCTCTATGAGACTTGCACCCGCTGTCATGAAAAGTATGTGGTGGGACCCCTCCGGCAGCCCCCGGCGGGAAAGTAGCGTTCGTCCGTGCTGAGATTTCTTCAATGGCTGGCCGAAACCGGACCGAGCATCGCGCTCCGCGAGTCGCTCTACGTCTGGCCGCTCCTCGAATCGACCCATGTGTTGACACTGGCGCTGTTTGCCGGCACCGCCATCATGCTCGACCTCCGGCTCCTCGGTTTGGCGCTCCGGCAGGTCCCGGTTGGCGTCCTCACGACCCGGATGCTGCCGTGGACCAGGGCCGGCTTCGCCGTCATGGTCGCGACCGGCGGGCTGTTGTTCTACGCCAATCCGGCCCACTACTACCAGAACGTGTTCTTCCGGATCAAAGTGGTGCTGTTGGCGGTAGTCGCGATCAACATCTGGCTGTTTCACTCCCGGGTTCACCGCCGGGTCGCGGAGTGGGGCAGTAGTCCGGCCACCCCGCGAGCCGCCCGGATCGCGGCCGTCGTGTCGCTCGCCTGCTGGGCCAGCATCGTGGTGACCGGGCGGCTGATTGCCTACAACTGGTTTGATTGCGCCATCCAGCCGCAGTCCGATTTCATCAACTGGGTCGCCGGGTGCGTGATCCAACCCCCGGCTCAATAGGACGACCGCAATGGGTCTGGCGTTCTTTCAATGGTGCGAAGGCACCTTCATCGGTGAGACGGTCAGAAATTCAATCTGGCTCTTTCCGGTCATCGAGGCCATCCACCTCCTCGGCTTGAGCCTGTTGGGCGGGGCGTTGTTGGTCCTCGACCTCCGGCTGGTGGGCGTCATGCTCCGGTCGGAACCGATCGCCGAGTTGGCCCGGTCCACCCGGCGGTGGGCCGTTCTGGGTGTCGTCGCGATGGTTCTGACCGGGGTGCCGCTGTTTCTGTCGGAGGCGGTGAAGTGCTACTACAACCCGTCGTTCTGGGTCAAGATGGCAACGCTGCCCGTCGCCGTGGCGTTTACGATCGCGGTCCGGCGGCAGATCGAGCGAAACCCTCCACCCGCCACCTCGCCCCGGACCCGGCTGGTCGGGGCGACCTCCATGCTGCTCTGGTTCACCGTCGCGGCAGCCGGCCGGTGGATCGGCTTCTCCTCCTGATTTAGCGGGGCGGTGTCTTCGGGGGCGTCTCGGTCTTGTCCCGGCCGTCCTGCGGCGCGCCGGTGCCCGACGATCCCATGAAGAACTTCCGGCCGTCGGTGAGCGTCACATCCCGGCCGTTGGCCCGCTTGAGCGAGTGGTCCTTAGCCTGGTAACCGTCCACGATCAGCTCGGTCCCATAGGTCAACGACTGGCGGGAGAGCCCGCGGCGGAGCAGCGTGTTCGGGGTCCCGCCCTCAACCATCCACACCTCGCTCGACCCATCCGGCTTCTTCACATCGATGTGAATCCAAGCATGCGGGTTCACCCACTCGAGCTTGACCACTTTGCCCTGAAGCCGGATCGGGGCGTTGCGGTCGAACTCGGCGCCGAACGCATGGTGGGCCACCAGCGGAGCGGCCACGCCCGCGAGCAGGATGCCCGCCCCAACTACCACCGGAGAGATTCGCATTAGACCGTCCTCGTTACGGAGATTTCTTCGCGGCTTCCCGTTCCATCGCCCGGGCACCGCTCAACACATTCGACAGCGCGTAGTTGCCTTCGTGACAGGCGTACTCGTAGATCTGCTCTTTGAACGCCGTAAAGGGCACCTCGCCGCCCCACGGCGCGGTGTAGGTGGCCGGATCATCGACCGTAAACCGGTACAGCATGGTGGCCTGATCCGCCCGGTGGAAGCGCTCGATCACCTTGAGAGTTTCGTTCGTGGCCCGGAAGATCTGGGACGGATGGAGGTTGGTCGTCTCGACCACCAGGGTATCGCCGACCCAGCGGCCGTGGGAATCGCCCATCCAGGGCCGGACGTGCTTCGGAAGCCGGGGCCGGTCGGCCAAGGGGATGATCCGGACGTCGTGGACCATCTCCGTCAGGATCATCACGTGATCCTTGGTTTGCACGATGGTGTAGTTGTTGTTGTAGAAATAATTCGGCAGCATCGGCGGGCCGGCGTTCGAGCCGAACGACATGATGCAGCGTTCCGCGAGGGGCCGGTTCTCGGGGTTGTCATACTCCCCGAACTGGCGGGCCTGGGCCATGACCGCGCCGATGCGAGCCCGGCCTTCAGGGGTGAGCGCGGGGATCCTGCCGTTCGGCGGGTCGATGACCAACGAGCTCCGGAACTCGCCGTTCACGACCGCGACTCGGTCGCCGGCATCGATCCAGAGGTAGTTGTACCCCCCCACCCCGCCGGCCGCGCCAACCGATCCATCGCCGCCTTTCGGCGGCGCCACGCGATCGGGGTCACTCGGCTTCGAGGCGCGTTCGACCGTATCGGCCCGGATCCTCTCGATCCGCGCCACCTGCTCCGCCGTAAGAGCCCGCTCCTGCCCGGTGGGCCGCTCGATCGGCGTGATGGTCCCGTTGGTCCAATTGCCCTGGAGGTCGGGCCGGCCCTCGGGGGTCCGCGGCGCCTTCCAGGGCTTGGCGGCGGCTTTGGGCGCTTGGGCATGAGCCACGAGGCCATGACCGAGGCCAATGGCGACCATCAGCAATGCCAGACGAGGGGCGAGTTGGCGCATGGCGGCTTCCCTACCTGATCGGGTTCTTCCGAAGGTGGCCGTAGAGCAGCTCCTCCACGAATTCAACGCACTTGAACTGGCCGAGCCGCTGATCGGGGTTCACGTGCTTGTAGAGCGGCATCCGAATCGTCCAGGGCCTGGAAAAGGTCTGGGGATCCTCGATTGTGGCCTCATACTGGATGTGGTACGGCGTCGTCATGGTGTAGCGCTCGACCACCTTGAGCGCCTCGGTGTGGTGATTCCCGGCCCGGTCGAACCAGCTCTGGTCGTTGAAGCCGCTGGCCTCGATCACGAAGGTGTCTCCCTCCCAACGACCGACCGAGAGCCCCATCCACGAGTCGACTTCGGCCGGCCCGGGGTTCTTGAGATAGACGTTCCTGACGGCGCCGGCAAATTCGTAAGCGATGAAGAAGGCCTTGTCGCTCTGAAAGATCTGGAACGGGAACGGCAAGTAGGTCGCCCGCGGGACACCCGGCAGGTAGCACTTGATCTCGGGGTCCCGGCTCAGCCAATTCTCCTGGTTCTCTTTCTTTTTCTGGAGCGCCGCCGGCAAGTACGGAATCTCACCGCCGACCACGACGCCGAGTCCCGACGGGATCGCGCCGACCGCGCCGAAGGCAATCACTTCCTTGGCCGGTACCGGAACCACCGGCCCGGGCCGCATCGCGAGGGCCGGTTTGGCGGAGTGGGCCTCGAGATCGTAATTGGCGGTGTTGAGGACCTGCCAAATCCCGTTGAGATCCGGTTTGCCGGTGGCGGTCCGGGGAATGGCCACTTTTTGGGCTTCCCCAGTCGACGCGATCGAGATCAGGAGGCCGAAGACGAGGGTGGCTCTGAGAAGGGGTGTCTGCATGGTTCCGAAAGCTGGCCAGGAACCGGGGAAGTCGCTAGGCCCGTCCCCGTTTTCGAGGCCTCGGCCTTGACCGCACCGAGGATATGTAATAAGTTCATGATATGAACGTTTTACGTTCTCGTGATGGTACATATGACCCAACGCCGTTGCCGAGGGCCGCTGCCGGTGCTCTGGAGGCAGCCCTCGGCGTCTTCCCGGTGGTCGTGGTGATCGGGGCGCGTCAAACCGGCAAGAGTACCCTGGTGCAGTCCCTGCCGGCTTTGGCCGGACACGCCTACCGCACGCTGGACGATCCGGAACTCCGGGATCAGGCCCGCCGAGATCCCGCCGCCGTTCTAGCCTACGCCGATGACCTCATCCTCGACGAGGTGCAACGAGCGCCGGACCTCTTGCTGGCAGTCAAACAAGCGGTTGACCGCGACCGGCCTCGAAAACCGGGCCGTTTCGTCCTGACCGGCTCCGCGAACCTGCTCTTGATGGAACGGGTCTCTGAGTCCCTTGCCGGACGGGCGGCCTATCTGCGGCTCTGGCCCCTGACGCGCCGCGAGCGACTCGGCCTGGGTCGTGCCGGGATCTGGAGCGAGCTCCTCGCCACCCCGACCAAGGCCTGGGCGGCGCTGGTTCGGGACCAAACCGTACCCGCCGAAGACTGGCAACTTGCCGTCACGGAAGGGGGCCTTCCCGTCCCGGCCCACGATCTGACCACGAGCGATGAGCGAGCGCGGTGGTTCGACGGATACGTCGAGACCTACCTCGAGCGAGACCTCCAGACCCTCGGTCGGATCGAGGACCTCGGCGACTTCCGGCGGCTGATGCGCGCCGTGGCGATCCGCCTGGGCCAGGTCGCTCTCCAGGCCGACCTGGCCCGCGACGTTGGTCTTTCCCGGCCGACGGCCCACCGGTGGCTCAACCTTCTGGAGACCTCTTTTCAACTGGTCCGAGTCGGCGCCTACGCGGTCAATCGGACCAAGCGGCTCGTAAAGAGTCCGCGGCTCTATTGGTCCGACGTCGGACTTGCGCTCCACATCGCCGGAGGTGCGCCGGCCGGGGCGCACCTCGAGAACCTCATTCTCACCGACCTGATTGCCTGGCGCGAACTGGTTACCCCGCGCCCTGACGTCTTCTTTTGGCGGACCGCGAACGGTGAGGAGGTCGACTTCGTCATCGAAGCGAAGGATCGCTTGCTCCCGGTCGAGGTGAAAGCGGCGGCGCGGCCCGGCCCCGGCGACGCCAAGCATCTCCAGACCTTCCGGCGCGAGTACGGTGAACGGGTGCTCGGAGGCCTGGTGCTACACGGGGGGTCGGACACGTATTGGCTGGCCGAGGGGATTCTAGCGGCTCCATGGTGGACGGTGGTGTAGGGGCCCAGCTTGTTCAGATCGGTTTGGGGATCTAGGTTGGGCGGAGACCCCTACCAGGCGGCTCTCACGTCCTTTCGCGCTCTCAGGCTGATTGCGTTCATGGCTCTCGTCACGGCCGGCGACAGGTCGTTGGCACTGGCCCAAAGCCGGGGCCAAGTCGTGTACCGTGAGAAGTGTGCCGGTTGCCACGATGGCGACGGCTCGGCCCGGGCCCCCCGGTCCACGTCGCTGAACGCCATGACGGCCCGGTCCATCCTCGCCACGTTGACCCAGGGCACGATGCGCGAAGTAGCGGCCGCGCTGCCCGAAGAAGACCGCCGGGCGGTGGCCGAGTATCTCAGCCGCCGCCCGGTGGATGCCGCGGCCTTGCCCGCGAGTGCGTACTGTGGCCGGCCCGCCGGCCCGACCCCCCCGCTGAGCCCCCTCGACTGGACCGCCTGGGGGGGTTCGCCGCGCGGAACCGGGTTTCGAACCGCCGAGCAAGCCGGATTGCTGGCAACCGAGATTCCGGGCCTCGAACTCCGCTGGGCGTTCGGATTTCCGGGCGGCACCGTGAGCCGGTCGCAGCCGAGCGTCGCCGGAAACCAGATCCTGGTTGGAGGCCAATTCGGCGAGGTCTATTCGCTCGACCGCGACACCGGTTGCATCCAATGGACCTTCGAAGGGGAGGCGGGAGTCAAAGGCGTCGTCGCGATCGGTCCGCCTAACGACCGGGGAGAGCGAACCGCGGTCGCCGCCGATTTCCGGACCACCGTGGTGGCGCTCGACTTGGCGACCGGTACGCCGCGCTGGAAAACGCGCGTGGGAGACCACCCGGCGTCGAGCATCACCGGGTCTCCGGTCATTCATAACGGCCTGGTGTACGTGCCGGTCTCCTCGATGGAGGTGGTGGCCGCCCAGAACCCGGCGTACCGGTGCTGTACCTCGTCGGGCGCCGTCGTGGCGCTCGACCTCGCCACCGGCGCCGTGGTCTGGCGCCATCGTGCCATTGAAGAAGAAGCCAAGGAGGTCGGCACGACGTCGGCCGGCGTCCCGATCCTCGGCCCCGCCGGGGTCCCGATCTGGTCGAGCCCGACCGTCGACGCCAGCCGGGGCCTGCTCTACATCGGCACCGGGGAGAACTACACCCGCCCGACGAGCTCCACCAGCGATGCGATCCTGGCCCTCGATCTCAAGACCGGACGGCTGGTCTGGTCGTTCCAAGCCACGGCGGACGACGCGTACAACATGGCCTGCGGCGTCCGAAAGGGCGCCAACTGCCCCGACCAGCACGGACCCGACGTCGATTTCGGTCAGGCTCCCTTGCTCACGACCCTGCCAGACGGTCGCGAGATCTTGGTCGTCGGCCAAAAACTCGGCGTCGTCTATGCGCTCGACCCCGACCGGCGGGGCGCGGTGGTGTGGCAAGCCCGAGTGGGCCGCGGCGGAGCGTTAGGCGGAATCCACTGGGGCGTGGCCGCCGGCGAGGGCCGGGTCTTTGCACCGGTCTCGGACCGGCTCACCGGAATCGACCCGGCCGGCGACGCCCGGCCCGGGCTTCACGCACTCGACCTGGCGACGGGAGCCGCACTGTGGAGCCAACCGGCGCCGCCCTGCGTGGCCCGGGCCGGCTGTTTTGCCGCGTTCTCCGCGGCCGCCGCTGCGATACCGGGGGCGGTACTCGCCGGCGGACTCGACGGACGGATCCGAGCCTACGGTGCCGCCGACGGGCGCCTGCTCTTTGAATTCGATACCGGGCAGGAGTTCACCACGGTCAACGGGGTTGCGGCCAGGGGCGGCGCGATCGACGGCCCCGGTCCGACCATCGCGGGCGGGATGGTCTTCGTCAGTTCCGGGTACGGCGTGTTCGGCCAAACGCCGGGCAACGTCTTGCTCGCGTTCGGCGTCAAGCGGCCCTGAGCGAAGACCGAAGCCATGCGGATTGGCCTCGCACTGGTCGGACTCGGGTCCTTGATGGCGTGCCGGGCCGCGCCGACCCCGCCCGCAAGCAGCAAACCAGTCGATGCTTTGGCGAGCGAACTCGCGACCTGCACGCCCTGTCACCAGCCGATCGTCGACCGCTATCGCGCCACCGCGCACTACGCGACCTCGGCCCCGGCCACCGCGGCAACCATCAAAGGGAGTTTTGCCGCCGGCCGAAACCTGCTTCGGACCCGCGACAGCGCGGTCTCGTTCACGATGGAGCAGCGAGAGGGCCGGTTTTACCAAACCGCCATCGACACCCGGGCACAGCGGTCCCGGAGCGAGTCGATCGACCTGGTGATTGGGTCCGGCCGCCGGGGGCAGACCTATGGGTTCTGGCGGGATGGAATTCTGGTGGAGCTGCCGGTGTCCTATCTCACCGCGCCCGACGCTTGGATCAACAGCCCGGGCTATCCCGACGGCCACATCGATTTCAGCCGGGTGATCGTGCCCCGCTGCCTCGAATGCCACAGCACCACGTTCACGGTTGAGCAGGTCGACGGACGGGCCCGGTACGCGAGTCAGTATCAACTCGGGATCGGCTGTACCAAATGCCATGGAGACGCCGCGGCGCACCTTGCGAACCCGGTGGCGGGCACCATCCGGAACCCGGCCCAGTTCGCCCGCGACCGGAAGCTCGAGACCTGCGGGCTTTGCCACTCGGGCCCCCGCCGGCTCCTCCGGCCGGCGTTCTCCTACCGGCCCGGGGAACCGCTCGATCTCTACCTCGCGCCCCAGGCCGATTCGTCAACCGCCCGTCCCGACGTCCACGGCGATCAAGTCGGGCTCCTGGCCCAGTCGAGTTGCTTCAAGCAGAGCCCCGAGATGTCCTGCGCCACCTGCCACGACGTCCATCAAGCCGAGCGGGACCTCGGCCAGCAGTCGGCCAAGTGCCTCCAATGCCACGAGGCCGACCGCCATCCGAAACTCCGGACAGCGGCCGGCGATCTGAAAACCGGATGCGTGGGCTGCCACATGCCGACCGAGGAATCGGGCGGGCTTCAACTCAACAGCACCACCGGATCGTCACGGCTGTCGTTCCGGAGCCACCGAATCGCGATCTATCCGCCGAAGTAGCGGTCGTTACTTCGGCGGTACCACCGCGTCGATCACGTGCACGATCCCGTTCGAACCCCGGACCGAGCCGACGATCTTGCCGTCCCCGAAGTAAGTATCCTCGCCCTTCTTGCTGATCGTCGCCGAGGTTCCATCCGCCATGCCGAGCGACTGTCCGTCGGTCAACTCGCCGACCACGTAGACCGAGGTGGTTACGTGATGGCGGAGAATGGCCTGGAGCTTCGCCAGGTTGGCCGGCTTGAGGAGGTCTTCGACCGTGCCCTTGGGCAGCTTGTCGAACGCGGCGTTGGTTGGGGCAAAGACCGTGTAGGGACCGGAACTCGCGAGTACATCGACCAACTTGGCGGCGGTGACCGCGGCGACCAGCGTGGTGTGGTCGGGCGACCCGGCCGCGATCTTGACGACGTCGCGCTGCGAGCCGGTGTCTTGAACGGCGGCCAGTCCGGCGGCCGGCGCGGCGGCCTGATCCCCGCCCGCGGGAGCGGCGGCTGGCTTCGAAGCGCAGGCGAGGACGAACGGGAACAAGGCGACATGGGGACGGACGAAAGCACGCATGGCAAGAGCCCGTAGGTTGGGGTGACTGTCGCGTCGGGCGACGCGACTCGATCCAAGTTATGGGCGGAACGGCGGCTGCCAAGACCGCGCCGGGGTCCTGAACGAAATTTCATGCCGGTCTTAGTGGTTCTTGAGTATTCCCGGCCGTGATTGTACCGTTCGGTACAATTCCGCTTGAGGTCACCCGGTGCCGCCCGCCATTCTGTCTCGTACCGAAGTCATCGCACGCCTGACGGTGGTGCTCCGCCGGCAGGGCTTTGCCGGCGCATCGCTGGCCGAGTTATCGAAGGCCACCGGGCTCGGCAAATCGAGTCTGTACCACCACTTCCCCGACGGGAAAGACGACATGACGCGGGCGGTCCTCGCCCAGTTGGCCGAGCAGCTCGAGGAGGCGTTGTTCGCCCCGCTGCTCGCTCCGGGCCCGGCCCGGCGCCGGCTCGAGACGATGACCGGCGCGCTCGATCGGTTCTACCGGGGCGGGCGCGAGGCCTGCCTGCTCGCCAATCTGGTGGTGGGAGAAACCCGGGAGCGGTTCCGCGAGGAGTTGGCGGCGATCTTCGAGGAGTGGATCGCGGCCATCGCGGCGGTGCTCGGGGATGCCGGGTTTCCGCGGATCCTGGCTCGTACCCGGGCGGAGGACGCGGTCGTTCGGATCGAAGGGGCGCTGGTTCTGGCCGCCGGTACAGGCCGGGCAGCGGTGTTCGAACGGACCCTCCGGCAATTGCCGGCGGATCTCCTGGCACCGGCGAAGGCCGGCCGGGACTAGTTCCGACCCTTGACATTGTACCGATCGTTCGGTACGATTATTCCATTCGCCTTCACTTCACCCTGGAGCTTGCAATGCCCCGCGTTCAGCCGCTCGATCCAACGTCCGCTACGGGCGAGACCGAGATCGATTTCCCGGTCGTCCCGCCGGCCGCGGCGGCCTGATGGCGCTCCGGGTCGATGGATTGTGGCGCTATCCGGTCAAATCGTTGGCCGGCGAGGCACTCGAAAGCGCCCGCCTGACGGCGACCGGGATTCCCGGTGACCGGATCGTCCACGTCCGCGGCCCTGAGGGCGTCCGGACCAGCCGCCGTCAGCACCTGATGCTCGGGCTCAAGGGAACCCTCGGCGCCGACGGCCAGCCGCTCGTCGACGGGGTCCGGTGGGATGCTGCCGAGGTCCTGGCGGCGGTACGGCGCGCCGCCGGCGACGACGCCACGCTGGCGGCGTACGACGGCCCGGAGCGGTTCGACATCCTGCCGCTTTTGGTGGCCACGGACGGCGCGGTGGCGGCGTTCGGCCGGGACATCCGGCGGCTTCGGCCCAACATTCTGATCGGAGGGGTCGACGGAATGGACGAAACCACCTGGGAGGGGGCCGAGCTCCACATCGGCGACGCGGTGATCGGACTCGACTCGCTCCGGGGCCGGTGCCCGATGACGACGGTGGATCCCGACACCTTGGTCCGGGACCCGGCCGTCCTGAAAGACATCGGCCGGCGGTTCGGCGGGCGTTTGGCGCTCAACGCCGAAGTCCTCCGGCCTGGCTTAGTTCGGGTGGGGGATCCGGTGCAATTGGTACGGCCGGCGCTCCGGTGATCGGGGGCGGCCTCGCCTCGGCCGGCGCCGTACCGTAACTTAGAGTGCGGGGCGGTGACAGCCGGCGGAACTTCGGTGGAGGTCAACTTCAATGAGCATGGATCGCAGGTCGTTCGCGAAGGCGGGGATTTCCTTTGGCACCGCGTTGGCCATTACGATTTCGTGGTCGGCCAATCAGTCAGTGCTGTGGGCCATACTGCACGGGATCTTCTCGTGGATCTATGTGATCTATTACGTGGTGGTGGTTCGCTAAGGTAGGACGCGCCGGCCCCGGCATGGTGGCGAAGGTTGCCGTGTTGATACGAAGGGCTAGCCGGCTGTCAGCCAATTTGGATCGCGATACTCAGGGTCAGGATTGCGATAGAACCCGCGGCCTTCCGCAATCATCCGGTCCAGGAAGGCAGGCGGCCGGTCGGTGGGGTCGCCGGTTTCGGCGAAGTACGCGAGCTCGACGTTCCGGACCGACCGCAAGCTGACCGAGTCCATCAAACCGCAAGGCCCGTAGGACATGCCGAACGCGAGCATCCAGGCGCGATCGATATCGTCGGGCGTGGCCACGCCAGCCTCGATTTGGCGGAGGACTTCCTTCTTGACGACCCGCCAGATCCGGTTGAACGAGTAGCCCATCTGCTCTTGCCGGACGATGATCGGGATCATCCCGATCCACCGGGCCCATGCGAGCGCGAACCCGATCGTGCCTGGATCGGTCTTCGGACTTCCCATCAGCTCGACCAGCCGCGAGGTTCGCGGGTCGCTCCAGTTCATGTTGAAGAACCGATCCGGCCGCTGGGTCGCCACCGAGAGCGGCGAGCACGACAGGGCGGAGGCGTTTGACCCGAGGTAGGCATCGGCCCCGAGCCGGGCGTCGAGATCGGCGAGCACCGACCGCTTGAGCGCCAGATCCTCCGGCACGTTCTCGAAGGCGAGTTGGGCACCGGCGAGCGCATCGTCGAGCCGGTCGGTTCCGGCCAGATTCGCCACGAGCCGCTCTCGCTCGGCTCCCTCACTCCAGCCAAGGATCCGTTCCACCGCGGCCGGGATCACGGACCCGGACACATCGTACAATCGGGTCGGGACTCCGGCCCGAGCGGTGGCCCAAGCAACTTTGGCACCCATCACTCCGGCGCCGATCACCGCTACCGGGCGGGTGGGGTCGAAGAGCGGGAAGTTCCGGGCCGAAGACTCAGTCATGGCATCGTTCCTTGATGAGCTGCTTGGCGCACATGTAACCGGGGGTCCCTGCAATCGAACCGCAGGGATACGACCCCGCCCCGCAGTACGAAAGATTGGGCCACCGGCCGAATTGGTAGAAGCTCGTCCCTGGATCGGCCGCGAACTGGCGGTCGAAGAAGGTCTGCCCCGGCGCCAATTCGGTGTGATCAATGTTGCCGCCTGGAAAGAGAAACAGCTCCTGGAGGTCCTTCGGCGCGAGCAACCGGCTCCAGACGCAATCCTCCGGATTCGCGATGTGGGCCAGCACCTGGGCTTTGACCGTCGCTTCCACCTCAGGCAGCGCCTCACCCCGCTGGTTCAAGGCCAGGTTCTTGAAGTAAAGCGTCAGCCGGTCGAATGGCTCGACCAAACCCAGCCGCCGCATGGCCGCGCCCTCGCAGTAGATCTGGAGGTAGCCCGGCTCGTAGTCGACCTCGCCGGAGGTGACCCGGAGCGTGGCCCGCTCGAACTCGGCCAGGGTCTCCATCGAGAAGATGAACCGGAACGCCGCATCGGCGTCGGCTTCGGGAGCGTCTTTCCAGCGAACCGGATTCCGAAACATCATCGTCAGCTTGCCGGCCGAGCCGAGGAACCGTTTCCGTTCGACTCGAGCGGTGGTGGCGGTGTCGCCGACCAGGCGGGCGGCGGCCAGCGGCTCGGTGGCGAGGATCAGATGATCGAACGCCAACCGGTGCGATTGGGCCGCCGCGGTGTAGTGGACGACGCCCCGGTCCGGATCCACTTGGTCGACCGCGGCGCCGAGCTGGATGTCGACGCCGATCTCGCGGTTGATGTCGGCCAAGACTTCCAATAGCCGCCAGAGCCCCGGTTTGACGAAGCCGTAGTAGCCGTCGAACACCGAGCCCGAGTCCATGAGCGGTAGCGTGAAGGCGGAGTAGGGCTCGGCCAGAGAGACCGGGCCGCTCTCCGTCACGGTCATCCCCATGTAGATCTTGGTGCGGTCGGCGGTGAAGTAGTGGTCGAGGAGGTCAACAGCGCTCCCGGTAATCCAGAGCCGGGTCAAGGTGTCGCCCAGGGTATGGCGGGCGGTGTCGACGTTGGGCGGGGTCGCGGTCCGGTAGCCATGCTGAAGATAGGCCACGACCCGGGCTTCGTCGGCCCGGAACCCGGCGGCATCGCCTCGCTCGCCCCACTGGGTCCGGAGTTCCAAGTCGAGCTCGGCCGGATCGCGGTGGATCCAGGCACTGGCTGCCGGCGTCGGGAAGTAGACCCGTTTGGCCGATGTAGGCACGAAGGTCTCGAGCCGGTCGCTGAGCCCGGTCTCCCGAAAAATGAAATCGGGCATCAGGCCGAGCACGGAAGCGCCGAGGGCGTAGGCCTGGGTCCGGCCGCCGATCGTGGCGGTGGAGGAGATACAGGCCCCGCCGGCCCGGTCGGCGCGTTCGAGGACCGTGACCTGGTGGCCGGCCCAGCGAAGATAGTGCGCGGCGACCAGGCCGTTGATGCCGGCCCCGACGACGACGATGGAGGTCATCTTGGAATAATGGCCGGGAGCCGGAGATTTCGCAGCGGGATCGGCCGACCCCTGCGAACGGAACGAGGCCGGGAGCATGATGCAGTCGGTCTTGGAACCACCCGTGCCCGCCGCGCAGGCAAACACCGACACGCCGGTTGGCGTCATGGCGGTGAATCGGGCGTCGAGCATTCCCGCGAGCGACAAGCTGGCGGTGGCCTGGTTCAGGCCGTCGCCGAACTGGGCGGCCAACGCCGTGGGGCGGAGCGTCCCCAGCAGAGCGTTGCGACGAATCCTACTTGAGCCGGACGGCGGTGAACGGCAATCGGAACACCCCTGGACCGCTCTCGTCGATTTCATCAGTGTCCGAGTCGACAAACCACCCTGTCAGCGTAATCATCCCCGCCATCGCGGTGCCGTTTCGGGTCGCGGTAATCCGCAGTACGCCCCGAGGCCCGACCTGACTGGAGCCGTCCGCGAAGCTGTAGCTCCTGAGGCCACCGTCGAGGTATTGGCCCGTGAGAGTGCCCGAGCCCAGGTCGGCGGTCGACTGAGCCCACCGGTTCGAGTCATAGCCCGCGAAGAACGAGCCGACCGAGAACCGCTCCTCCGGCATTTTGCCGAGGAAGGATTGAATCTCGCCAGGCAACAGCCTGGCGGATGGGGGACAGCAATTCGTTAGGCTCCAGGTGCCGGTCTGGAGAACCCGAAGCCGGAGCGCGGTCCCGCCGCCACTCTCGTCTTCGATGGCGATCAGCCCAGCCTGCGGAGCATCCACGATTCGGTGGAGCAGGGTGGCGAGGTCGGCCGATTGCGCGAGGGAGAGCAGGTCGTCTTGGTCGGCGAAAGTGGTGATCCGCCAGTACGGGACGACCTCGCTGGCGACGACAACGGTATCGAAGGCCAACCTCGCCTTCAAGTCACCGCTGTACAGGGTGGCTGCCACTTTGAACGAACCCGCGGCGCCGTAGAGGTGCGAGGCAGTCTCCTCCCCTGGCGCCTCGAGCGAGAAGTTCCCGTCGCCCCAATCCCACCGCAGGCGAAAGCCGCCATTCGGCGGCAACTTGACCGGGGCCTTGAAGGTGACGCGCAAGGTATCGCCGGCGATTTTGGCGGTGTCCGGAGAGGCCCCAAATGTCGCTCGCGTGACTGGGAGGGTGACTGGGTAGTCCTGTTTGAAGCTGAAGACGCCGGTCGGAGCCGAAGCCGTCGAGAAGACGTACTCCCTCGAGGTCAGCTCGGGGAGGACGGTGGCTGGCAGGAGCCCGGCGAGGGCAAGGGTGCCGTTAGTCGATCGAGCGAGTTCTCTCGCTGTTGCTTTGTCATACAGAAAAAGGGGCGACCCGGCTTGAAAGGACCCTGGTGTGAACCGGAGTTGAGCGTCGGGCGTTCGAAGGACGCCACTGGCGCCATAGGTAACCGGCACCGCATCGGCGGCCAACGGATCGGTCCGAAGCTCAAAGGTTGGTTGCGACAATCCAGCCTTGCTGGCGAGTGCCGTGTTGATGGCCTCTCGTTGGGCTCCTGACGTGCCGTTCAGGGTGAGCAAGGAGGCGAACGATGGGCCGTACTGGTTGAATGGCATTACGAATGAGGTCACGGGTATTACGGAATTGACGGAGACCGCGGCAGCGTCAGCGGAAGGCCGAATCGAGATCGGACCAAAGCCGCCGGTCAGGAGGAGAAAGTCGGATGTCACGGTGCTCGCCGGACTCGCGAACGTGAGCGTGTTTTGCGGACTTGCCACACCGAGGACGAATGCGGTGTGAGCCGGCGGACCGAAGGTGCCGTCGGGGTAAACGGCCGCCATGGCGGGTTGCCCAGTCAGCCCGAGCTGCGCGGTGATGTTGTGCTGGAACAACTGATCACGAGTCGGTTTGTCCGCGAATTGCACCGCGGCCAGACTTCCCAGCGTGCTCATCACCGCTGGGCGGTGTGCTGCCATCTCACTGAGCACCGCGATTGGCCCCGCGTCAGCGTAGAAGCCAGGCGTGTCGAGCCCCTTGAAACCATCGAACTTCAGGCCACCGTCTGCGACGGCCATTCTCTGCAAGCTGGTGATCTCGAGCCCGTATCCATACGGATAGCTTGCGGTGCCGTGGTCAACCACTGGCCAGCGGAACTGGTCAAGCGAGAAGCTGAGCGGCACCGGAAGCATCGGCACCGGGTGAGCGACCGGAAACAGCCAGCCCGAAGAGACATTTGTGGGGCTCGTTCGCGGCGTGGCCGCTGGCCCAATCGCTGGCAGGGGGCGCCCGAGTAGCAGATCCGCCCGGAAGTGGGTCGACATGACCGTGACGGTCGAGTCGGTTCGGGCGACGGTCGGAAGCACTTCGAGCACGCGCCGCGCGGGGTCGAAAAACACCAGAACGGCGTCGGAGTTGGCGGACCGGCGAACGGGAACGCTGAGCGTCATCAACTTCGCACCCCTCGGCTGATCCACTGTCATCTCGAGAACCGGACCCCCTACCTGGTACCCGCTCGGAAGCGAAGGCAACACTGGGTTCGCCAGAACACGGATCTGCCACGCTGCCGGCCCAGCGAACGTCCCAGGCGGAACGGCCAGCTTGAGCCCTCAGTAGGGGTGGTTCGGCGTGGTTATCTGGATCTCACCGCCGCCCACTCCGATGCCGACGTCAATGACCTCGCTTCCGGGAAGGATGGTCGCTCGGAATACCGTTGCCGGTAGTGATGCCACTTGAGCGGAGAGCGTTTGTTCACCGGTGGCCCCGAGCCGCCACGCAGTGACCTTGGCGACCCCAGCCGCGTCAGTCGTAGGACTTCTGCCCTCGACCGTGCCACCCCCGGCGGTCACCGCAAACTGGACCTGGACGCCCGACAACGGCCGCCCCTGCGCGTCCCGGACTACCACCGCCGGCGCAACCGGCACAGCCTCTCGACTTCCGGCTGTTTGGTCCCCACCGGCTTCGATTGTAACGGTCGCGGGACCTGGTGGCGGGGGTGGGGGCGGTGGGGGCGACGGAGGGGTTGACCCGCCACAGGCCGCAAGAAAGAGGGTGAGGCTTGCCAAACGTCCCGTTGCCATATCGAAATCCGCATCAGGTTTCTAGCGCAAGCGCAATACGCCGGACGATAGCTCGCGCAGTCCGCGGCCCATAACCACAGCCGGGCACCGCTGACTGGGAGCGCCCGACCTCCTGGCTTTCAGGTCCGAGGCTGGACGCGACGGCCCGACCGATGACGGCCCACCGAGTGCTTCCGATCGCAGTGAAGGCCGCAAACGCAGGTCGGCGCCGTGACGCCCGTCACCTGAGGCTCGATGAGTATCCTACGTTGGCCTCTGCCGGGCTCCTGCGGACGAAGGACGCGATGACATCTGGCTTACCGGCTCACTGATCGGCCCCGTCCAAGCTACCTGGACCGGGGCGGGCTGTCCACACGGCCTAAGGGCGGGTACGAATCACCCGCCCCTTGGCGTCGAGCCGTTCGAGGTTCTCGCCGATTCGGCCCACGTAGTCCACCGTCTCCCGATGCCGCCACCGGGGCACCTCCGGCGCCACCCGCTCGATCGCGCCCCACCCTCTCGGATCGAGCTGCCGCTCCCGGGCCAGCCGCTGGGCCGTCAGAATCGGCACCCGGCCCGCATTGTAGCTCCCGAACATGAAACGGTGATGGTCGGCATCGTCGACGTCGTCCCGCCAGAGCCGCCAGAGTTGCCGGTCATAAAAGATCCCGGCGGCGATGTTCCACTCGACATCGTCCACCGAAGCCCACTCGGGATTCTTGGACTGGATTTCCCGAAAGGTCGACGGCATCAACTGCATGACGCCCCGGGCACCGACCTGACTCTTCGCGTCGGGGTCGAGGCGGCTCTCGGTCATTCCTTGCGCCTTGAAGATCCGCCAGTCGAATCCGACGCCGAAGAACCGCTTCGAGTATTTCCGGAAGGTCGGGTCATACCGGTCCGGGCCCGATTGGGCCTCGCCCCGGACCGCCCCGAAGGCCAGCGTCAGCAGCAGAACTGCCCTCAATTGAGCGCCCCCGCGATGATCATCGCCACGCCGAGGAAAATCGCGGCAATGAAGATCGCCACCGCCACGTTCCCCTTCTGGAGCTCGACGGCGAAGTTGACCTCCGGCGTCAGCCGGTCGATGACCCGATAGGCCGCGAACATCAAGACGACGCCGAGGACCGCATACAGGAAGTTGACTCCGATGATCGTCCACTCCATCGCGCCTCCAAAGCCAGGGGTTCGAGGAATCTAGCGACGGGATGGCGGTGCTTGGGCGAGCCGGTGGTTTACCATCCGCCTGGTTCCGCGGGGAAGCCGGGCCGAACTCCGGCTCGAGTGGGATACCTGGTCCGCGGTGGCGGACCTCACGTTCGAACCGGACCAACCCTCGCGGGACGACCGCTGACTTCGGGGTGGCCGCTGAGCGGGCTTGGTCTCGTGGTGGCCGATCCGCAAGGCGCCGAGGAAGCGGGCGGCGAGTCTCGGCGAGGCCGGCGGCCAGCGCAAGGCTCCAGGTCCGATTTGGGGCCTGCCAGCTACGGCTAGCTCGCCGGCGACGGCCCTAACGCCGACACGCCCTGACCGGGTCGTAGTATGGACCTGTCGGCACTGTGAGCCGCTCCCAGAACGCCGAGTAGGTCTCCAGTTCCTTCTCCAGCGCCGCCCGCGCGATTTTCGGCCCGATCACCCGATCCACGCAGCCGCACCACTTCCGGTTCGCCTGCTGGCCCTGATCACGATCGTATCGGAGACACGCCTCGCCGATCGTGGTCGGCGGATCGTCCGGTTGCGGCAGCACCGCGGCAACCCGCTCGGCTTGGAGAGTCGGCTGCTCATCGGCCAGCCGGCGGAGGTTGTCCAGGAACTGACGAAGTACCGGGGCCTGACACCCCGCGCGGAACAACTCCACCATGTCCGCCTTGAGGGTCTCTTTGACCTGGGTCAGCTCGAGCCCGATCCGGAGCGCCTCAGCCGGGCTCGCCATCGCGGCGGCGGGGTACAACTCGTCCGGTGTGGTGATCGGAGGAGCGAACTGATCGTCGAACCAGGCCTTGAACACGCGTTTGAAGTCGGGATGGACGAAAATGGTGTCGGCACCGACGAGCCGGTCCTTGCCGAAATAGTCTTCCCGGAACCTGGTAGCGATCCGCATCGCCGAGCCGCTTGGGAGGAGCGAGCGACAGCTATCGCCATAGGTGACGACAGCCCGAAAGAGGAGCCGACCGAAGCGCCACTCCCGGGTTGCGTCGGGATAGTAGCCATCGAAGACCTGACGAATCTCCCTCGCGTTCCGGTAGCCGGGCCAGGCCTGGTCCGGCTGAAAGACGAGCCCCTTGGCACGATACGCCGCGGGCTTGGCCCGCTCCCGCGCGCTCACTCGAATCCGGCCGGCCAACACGGCCGCCCGCTCCGTGGTGTCGCGCTTGGCGCGATAGTCGGCGGCCACTCGCGCCACGCCGCTCATCGAGTCGCGAATGGCGATGATCGCGCCCAATGTGTTGTGCTCGGTTGGCCGACCCTGAACCGTCCACTCATAGGGACCGATCGAACTTCGTCGCCGTCCGAGCCAGCGTTCGATCCCGATCGGCACCTCGATTTCGCGGCCGAAGATCGGATGGAAGCGAAACTCGTTGAGCAGGAACGGACTGTTGGGCTGGTGAGCGAGGTGCAAGTCGGATTGATAGTGCCAGATCTCCACGGCGATCAAGGTGGCGGCGGTTTCCCGGAGACGGGGCAAAATCGCGGTTCGGAACCTTGCCAGGGCCACGGCGCTGGGCCGGCCATTGGGCTCCGCGGCATCCTGGTCGAGGATCGGGGCCCCGGGTTCGAGACGCCTGATCAACCCGAAGTAGATCCGGTTGGGCTGCTCGCCGAGCTTGAACAGGGGGCCATCAGGGGTCGCGGCGAGGAAGGTGGCCTCCCGGAAGCCTCGCTCCCGCATCCCGGAAGCATCGGCCTCCGAGCTCGCACCGGCGATGTCGCCGGCGGCCGCAGTCACCCCGGCCGGCGCGGACTGCTGATAGAGGGGATGGCTCCGGACCAGGGGGATGATCACATGTACGGCGTTCCGGGGCGCGGGCGAATGGGAAACACCTCCTGCTGGAGCATCTCCCTCGCCACCTGGGTGGCGGCGTCAACGGCGGCCTGCAGCGCGCGATTGGTCCGGGCCTCCGAGAGTACGATGCCGACCATCCCTGGTCGCTCGAGGTAGAGGGTGCCGCCTTGATCGGTGAAGGTGGCGTAGAGTGCCACGCAGGCCGAGGCCCCCTGCGTCGCGGGAAAGCGGATTGGCATGGCCGGCGCGCGGCGCAGCGGTTGCGCCCCGTCGTAGAGCAGGATCGGCTTGACGGCACCTTGGGCGGCGCGGGCCAGGCCGTCCGCGATGATCGGGTCGCGGCAGGGGTCGGGCTGGGCGGAAGCAGGGGCGGCGACCAGGGCGAGGGCCAGGGTAGCTGCCGCGAGGTCATTGTGCCGTCGTCGGGGAGTCATACCTCCAAATATGCGCCGAAGCCCGGCGCTTCGCCTCATTCGAAGCTCCCTCCCGGGGGGTGAGTCCTCGAGGTCGTCGTTGAGCGAGTTGGCGTCGGTGCCGGCCAGGGGATTTGGCCGCCCCGGCGACTTGGATCGCCTTCCGGCGATCCCCCGCCGTGATCGGCCGGTCACGGGCGACGAGTGGCAGCAGCGCGCGGGAATGGGCGAGCCTGGCCGATGATGCGCGCTGAGTCGTTGATCCGTGCCGCGTGATCACGAAGATCCAAGACATCAACGCGCTCGTTAACCTCAGGGCCGCGGCACCTTCCGCTTCAGCTCGGCAAGCCAGTTGAGCCGGACGACGATCGGTTGGGCTTCGGGACGCTCGACCGGGACTACCATCAAGAATTTGGATCCGTCGGGTGTCACGTCGTACCCGACGGTCCTGCCTGACAGCCGACCCGCGTCGGCCTTCCGGAAGAGAAGAGACGGGGTCCCGATTTCACCGGTCAGGGGCTGGAACGAGACGGCCATCACCGCGTCACCATTCCGATAGACGACTTCCCGCCCGCCGCGAGTCCACCGCGGCTGGCTCCCACCCTCGGCCGACAGCTGGCGGCGGCCTCCCGGACCCTCTAGCGCGCGAACGAAGATTTCGGGCCGGCCGTCGGCGCTCCGCTCCTCGTAGGCCAGCCAGCGCCCGTCGGGGGAGAACGCTCCGTTCATTTGGCCGGTCCCAGCCTCCTCGAAGCGCTTGGGGACCCCCCCGACGATCGGAGCGAACATCAGGCGCTCTCCACTCTGCCTCTCGTGGTAGACGATGGTCCGGCCGTCGGGGGAGACCGACGAGGCCAGTTTGTCGTACTGGTTCATCACCACCGTGTCGGACGCGCCGCCGTCGATCGGGAGCCGGTGGAGATCGTACGTCGGCATCTCGACGCTATAGATGATGGAGCGGCTATCCGGCATCCAGACCGGGTTGAACGATACCCCTTGGGTCCGGGTGAGCTGAGCCGGCACTTGACGGTTCACATCGAAGAGCCAGACTTGCCACATTGGGTCCATTCGGGTGAGCGCGATCCAACGGCCATTCGGTGCCAGTCGCGGCTCGGCCCATTGGCCGGCCGTCGGAATGGCGAGCTGCTCATTCCCGGCGCGGTCGACCCAGACCACTCGGCGGTTCAGATCCCACTCGGAGGCTTTGAGATACACCAGCGTTCCGTTCCGGGAGACGCTGAACCCAACGGTTCCATCTGTCGGCGCCCAGGCGACATCGTCGATGACTGGGACCGCAGGCCCCAGCACCTTCAAGCTGCCGGGATCGAACGGGACCGCGAAGATGGCGGCGTCGCGCGCGAAGAGAAGGTGGCCGCTCTCGACGAAGCGCGGGTACATCGCTCCGTCGACCAGCACGGTGCGGCGCCCGGTCGCGAATTCCACCGCCTCGATCCGCGAGCGTGAAATCGGACTCGAGAAGCTGTTGAAGACCGCGGCCCGGCCTCCAGGCAACACCTGCGGGAACCAATGAGTGAACTCCCGCCGGGCGGTATCGAGCGTCGTGACCCGGACCGCGGGTCCTCCCCCCACCGGGACCCGCCAGAGCCCGCTGCGCGCCTTCGTGATCAGGACCGTGCCGTCGGGCCACCAGCCAACCCCCCGGTCGACCGAGTCGGCGAGCTTCGTGGCCGGTCCGCCGGCCGCCGGCACCTTGCGGATTTCGGCCCCGGACCTGAAGGCGATCGACTCCCCATCGAGCGAGAACTCCGGCGAGTCCGCGTCCTCGGTCCCCGGAATCGTGGTGACCGCGGTCGAGCCAAGCTCCCGGACCACGATCCGGCGGACTCCACTCGAATCCGTGACGGCCTGGACGATGCGCCTGCCATCGGGGGAGATCGCCAGGTGAGGGACTTGACCGGCGCTCGGGCCGACCCGGAACGCGAACTCCACCGGGGCCTCTTCACCCGCCCGAACCGGGCCGCGGAGGACAGCCCAGCTGGTGATCACGGCGAGGGCAAGTGCCGCGACGCTGGTTGCCATCGCGATCGCGCGCCACGGCTTTCCGCCGCCGGCGGCCGCCGAGGTCCGGGCCCTGACCCGGGTCTCGAACCGCCCCGCGAGCGCCGCCGCGAAATCGGCGGCCGAGGGGAACCGATCCGCCGGGAGCTTCTCGAGCGCCTGGGCGACGGCGGCCGCCACGTGAGCCGGCACCGACTTCCTGAGCTCGGTCACCGGGCGCGGCTCCTCGGTGATGATCTTCATGATGATCTGTTGGGCCGAGTTCCCCATGTGCGGGGGCTCGCCGGTGAGCATCTCGTAGAGGACGGAGGCCAGCGAGTAGATGTCGGCGCGGGCGGTGATCTCCTTCTCGGCCGTCGCCTGCTCCGGGCTCATGTAATGAGGGGTGCCTAACGACAGACCGGTCTCGGTCATCCGCCCGCCGGCCGCGGCGCTCAAGGCGAGCGCGATTCCGAAATCGGCCACCATCGGTCGCCCGTCGTGCAGCAGGATGTTCTCCGGCTTGATGTCGCGGTGGATCACCCCGTGGCGGTGGGCGTAGTCGAGCGCGTCGGCCACTTCTGTCGCGATCCGGACCGCATCCTCGACACCCAATTGGGTTTCCCGGTCGAGCCGGCTCCGGAGGGTTTCGCCCTCCACGTAGGGCATCACATAGTAGAGAAACCCATCGGCCCGTCCGCTGTCGAACAGCGGCAGGATGTGGGGATGCTGCAGCGACGCGGTGGTCGTGATCTCCTGGACGAACCGCTCGGCGCCGAGCACCGCGGCCAGTTCGGGCCGAAGCACCTTGAGCGCGACGTGGCGCCGGTGTTTGAGGTCCTCGGCGAGATAGACGGTGGCCATCCCCCCGGCGCCGAGTTCGCGTTCGAGGCGGTAGCGATCGGCAAGCGCGGCGTTCAGGCGATCAATCGGATCGGGCATTAAGTCTCGGCTGTGGGGCACCGGCACTTACGGTGCGGGCCTGAATGTACCCTTCGGCCAATCGGATACGCCACCATTTGCCCAACGCCGTCGGCAAGCAGTGCCGGGCGCCAAGCTGACTCAGCGGCGTTCCCCGGTTCGAGTTTGCGGACGGCTTTCTGGAGTCCCTCCGGAGTCCACTTCCGATCGGCGTGGCCGGCACGATAGTGGTACCTTGCGACATGCGATGGGAACGACCATTGGGGTGGGCGCTCGCGCTGTTGGGCGGGTTCGGGCTGACCGAGTTGGCTGGTCAACCGGTCGGCGAGACGGTGTTCACCTCCCGCCGGGCGGCGATGGTGCGGGTGGTCGCCGCGCAAGGCGTCCGCGACCCCACGGTGCTGATGTCGATGGGCACCGTCCCCCGCCACGAGTTCGTCTTGCCGGACGACCGCGACCTCGCCTACCAGGATCATCCCCTTCGGATCGACCACGGCCAGACCATCTCCCAGCCGTACATCGTCGGATACATGACCGAGGCGCTCCGCCCGCGACCCGGGATGCGGATCCTCGAAGTCGGGACCGGTTCGGGATACCAGGCCGCGGTGCTGGCACAGATCGGGTGCGAGGTCTATTCGGTGGAGATCGTGCCCGAACTGGCTCGGACGGCCCGGGAGCGGCTCGAGCGGCTCGGCTACCGGTCGGTCCGGGTCCGCCACGGGGACGGCTACGCCGGCTGGGCCGAGGCGGCGCCCTTCGACGCCATCATCGTCACCGCCGCGCCCGGGTTCGTTCCGCCGGCGCTGGTCAAGCAGCTGGCCGCGAACGGCCGGATGATCGTGCCGGTCGAGGAAGCGGCCGGCCGGCAGCGCCTAACGCTGATCGAGAAGGATGCGGCGGGCCGAGTCGGAACCCGCAAACTCCTTCCAGTTCGCTTCGTGCCCATGGTCCGCGGCAAAGCTCAACCCTGAGCAGCGACGCGACTAACTCCATCGTGGCGCGATGGACCGCGGAGCCCTCCCGCCCTCGGGCGACCCGGTCGAGGACCTCGCTGCGTTCGGTCCCCACCGTGAGGGTGATTTCAGGACGCCGCCCTAAGCCGTCGGCTTCGCCGCCTTGCCCACGAGCGCCTTTCCGATGGTGTTGTTGTCGGTTCCGAACCAGATCAAGCCGGTCTTGGGATCGAACACCATGTGACGGACCGTGCCACCGCCCCCGGGAATCGGGGCGGCCTCGACGAACCGCTCCTGTTTCGGGTCGAAGGCCACCAACTTGTTCGGCTGAACCCCGGTCTCGACCATCCAGATCCGATCCTGATCGTCGGTAGCCATCGCGTACGGCAGCGACGCCTTGCCGCTCGGCGCCGGCCATTCCTTGATGGCACCGGTCTTCGGGTCGAGCCGGCCAAGTACACCGCCGGTGTAGTCGCCGTACCAGACCGCCCCGTCGGACGTCAGCGCGATTCGCCGGGGCCGGCTCCGCGGATTCGGCAGGGGGAATTCCTTGAGCGCCATCGTGGCCGGATCGATGGTGCCGATCTTGTTGGTTCCGAACAAGTCGAACCACGGACGGCCCTGCCGGTCGAGGAGGATCCCGTAGGGCCGCGCGTTAGGCGTCTCCACCTTGACCAAGGTGACCTTCCCGGTCCGGGTGGCCAGCTTGCCGACGTAGTTGCCCCCTTGGACCGTGAACCAGATGTCTCCTGTTTGGTCGAAGACCATGGTGTGGGGATCCCTGGCCGAGCTATCGGGCATCGGGAAGCGGGTAATGGCGCCGGTCCGGCCGTCGATCTTGCCGATCATCGCGTTTCGGTTGCCGGCATACCACCCGTTGCCGGCGAGGTCCACGATGACGGTGTGGGGGTGGGTACCCGAATCGATGGGGAACTGCTGGAACTTGGCGGTCACCGGATCGAAGCGTGCGACATAGTTGCCCGCCTGGCCGACGAACCAAATCCGGCCGTCGGGGGCGACCGCGGGGTCGCGGGGACGGGACTTCTCCCACGGCACCTTCCATTCCTCGATGGCCGGAGTCTGGGCGGTCGCCACGCCAGCAACGGCTACGACGGCCAGCGCCGCTATCCCAATGGTTCTCATGCCGATTCCTACTTGAGTTTCGACGCCACCGCTTTGGCGAGGGCGATCAGGGTGGGCCGCACCGACGCGTCCGTCGCGGCGGCCTGGGAGGTCGAGCTGGAGGATGATGTCCTGCGTTCCCACTTTCACGTAGAGCGGAGAGGAGCGACGGATCTTGGAATTCGGACACACCTCGAAGACTGGAGATTTCCTGGCCGCAGCCAATATACTACTCGTGTACAACGCGGCAACCCGGAAAATGTCCAGTCGAGGGTCAAGTTTGTCAAGGAGGATGGAGGCTACCGGTGCCTTGGTTGGTGTCTTGGCCGGCATGAGCCGTACAGTCTGAGGTGGCGGTAACCGGTTACTCCGGGACAAACGCGGTCACCGCTCAGATCTCTCCGCCCTGGTTGCGCCCGCGGCCGCCCTACTTGAATCGGCGGATCCTCCCACCGATCATCACCATCTCGGGTTTGCCGAGTCCTGCGAAGGAGACCAAGGGGTTGGTCGCGAGCACCTGGAGGTCGGCCAGCTTGCCGGCCTCGAGGGTCCCGATCTGGTACTCGTCGCCGATGATCGCTCCGCCGTTCTTCGTGGCCGCGACGATCGCCTCCATCGGAGTCATCCCCAACTCGACGAAGTAGCGCATCTCTTCGAAGTAGAGGTCGGGGTAGAGCTTCATCATGTTGAAGACCGCGTCCGAGCCGACCCCGAGCTTGATGCCCCGCTGATGGGCCTTTCGGAACAGCGTCTCGTGCATTTCCACCTTCCAGCCCCGGCGCTCGATCATCGCGCGGGAGATCTGGTTCTCCCGGTAGAGGTGCCGGTAGATCGCAATCGTAGGGATGATGGCGACGCCCTTGGCGGCAATCAGATCGAGCGCGTCGTCGTCCATCTGATTGAGGTGCTCGATCGACTGGGCCCCCGCGGCGACCGCGATCTTGGTCATCGAGGTGGGCCAACTGTCCGACACGCCCCCGCCATGGCTGGTGACCCGCATCCCCCGGATCTTGGCTTCGTCGACGGCCGCCGCGCCCTCTTCCAGCGTATAGAACGGCGAGAGCTTGATGTGCCGGAACCCTTGATCGTGCATCATTCGGACGGCGCGCCGGAATTCGACCGGGCCATCGACGTAGATCGAGGCTCGTTCTCCCGCGGCGTGACCACCCGTCGAGGTGATCAGCTTGCCGACCCCGAAGACGCGGATCGCGCTCTCGAGTCCCAGACCGAGGGCGGCGGCCGCCGCCTTGATCGGCCCAACGGACGCCGCCACGTCGCGGACGCTGGTGATCCCCAACCGCTGGAACATCTCCATGTAATAGAACGCCCTGAGCGTGGCCTCGGCGTCGGTTTGGAACCGAAAGCTGGGATAATCCGTGGAATAGGTGAGGTGCATGTGGAGGTCGACGAAACCGGGCAGCAGGTACTTGCCGGTCAGGTCGATCATGGTGGTCCCGGCGGGCACCGTGACCGCGCTCCGCGGCCCGACGGCGCTGATCCGGGAGCCTTCGATCAGGATGGCCGCGTTGGGGACCGGGGCGGCGCCGGTTCCGTCGATGAGCGTGGCCCCGACGAGCGCCACTCGGGCGGGCGGCTGTTGAGCGGCCAACCCGAACGGCAGCATCATCGTGACAGTGGCAACGAATGCGGTCCGACCCATAGTTCCCAGCTCCCCGAGTAACCGACGTTGAAAGCGGCGAATCGACATCTCCACAACGCGGCGTTACCGCTTGCGAAGCTCCGCGTAAGAACCGAGCGACCACATCTCACGGGCGGTCGTCGTGATGGCGTTGACCTGACCGACCAGGGTTCCGCTACCGAGCACGACGTCGAGCCGAAGATCGTGAGCCCACCGCCGGGCGTCGTCGGTCGGTATGGTCCCCGCGAAGCGCCCGCTGAGTCGTCCACCCTCCAATTCCAGCTCGTTGACGACGGCGCGAGGTTGGTCCCCCACCCAGACGAAGATGTCGCCGTCCGGCTGGGCCACCAGCCGCATCGGCACGGTCTGGTGCCAGGTCTGCAACGTCCCCGCCCATTCACCGACCAGGCCCGCGGGCATGACGAAGGCCGGCGGCGCCGGCCTGGCGCGTCCTTGCCGGGCCCGGAGCGAGTCGGCGAAGCGAGGAGACAGGGTGGCCATGATCGCCTTGACGATGTACTCGGGATGCACCGGCGACCGGGCGTTGGTGAGGAGGGCGATCGCCACCTTCTCGTTCGGATAGAGCGCCAGGGCGGTCGAGACTCCCGGCATCCCCCCGCCATGCCCGAACCTCGGCGACCCCATGTCGTCCGCGGTCAGGCTGAAACCGAGCCCGTAGTTCGCCGGCGCCACCGGACGATGCATCTCGTCGATCGACGCCGCCGTCAGGATGGCCCGCTGTTCGGGCAGCCGCTGCTTCAGATGGAACATTCCGAACCGCACCAGGTCGTGGGCGCTCGAGTACACGGCCGAGGCGCCGGGGTGGTCGAAGGTGTAGAACGGAATCGGACGTTGGTCGAGGTCGTACCGCTCGGCCACGAACTCTGCCAATCCGGGACCGATATCGACCGAGGTCCGAGTCATCCCCAGTGGCAGGAAGACCTCGTTGCGCATGAAATCGGCGTACGACTGACCGGAGACCCGGCTGATGATGTGGTCGAGGATGCCGTAGCCGAGGTTGGAGTACATGTTCTGGGCTCCCGGCGGAAAGACCGTGATGCCATACCGGGCAATCGTCTCATCCATCGTCGGCGGGCCGTACGAGTGGTCGGCATAGAAGAACTGCCAGTGCAGGGGGAGGCCGGCGGTGTGACCCAAGACCCGACGCACCGTGGCCCCCGCGGCATCGCCGGCCAGGCCTCGGATCTTGCCGACCCCGAGGTACTTGTTGGCGGGCTGGTCCAGCGCCACCTTGCCCCGTTCGACCAACACCATCAACCCGGTGGCGGTGATCGGCTTCGAGATCGACGCCAGCGAGTACATCGTGTGGGGGGTCGCCGGCGCCATCTTTTCCCGGTTGGCCCACCCGAACCCTTCTTCCCAAATGATCTTCCCGTCCTTGGCCACCGCCACGCTGAGGGAGGCGGTGTTGGTCGAATCGAGGTAGCGCCGGATCATCGCCCGGTGCGGCGCGAACTGGTCGGGTTGATTCTGCGCCATCGCCGCACGCCCGTCCGTCACCGCCAGTGACGCCGCACACAACACCAGCCGAGCAGTCCTCTTCATCATGGTCTCCTTGCGTTCGTGACGACCGGAATCTCGAGATAGCTTTGGTAACGCGCGTCATGATGCAGGGTCACCCGCGCGGTCTTGGCGTCCTTACCCGACTCTTCGGCAACCACCCCACCGTTGTTGTAGTTCTTCTCGAAGTATATGGAGCTCGGAGACCAGAATACCAGCCGCAATCGGCTTCCTTTGGCGATCTGGCGCGAGAAGAACCAGAACTGGTTGAACTCGTACCGGGTCACTTCGCCGGGTGTGACCAGCTTCGCCGTCCGGGGAGACTCCCGGTATCGGGCCCGCAAGGCGTCATCCGTCAGTTGAATGCTGGTTCCGTCCGGCATCACTTCATGGACGGTCACCATGAAGTCCGTGTCGCGAACGTCCATCGAGATCCACGCGACGAGCTTCAGGTACCCGGTGAGTTCCGCGCTCTCCGAGAAGGGCTCGCTGTGGTAAATGAGGCCGTGGCCGAACCGTGACGCGGACATCGCATAGCGCTGGGTCTTGGCGTTGGTCCCCATGATGTTGTAGGAGTCGTACTCACGCCCTTGCTCCATTTCGAACTCGCCCGGGCGGGTGTCGAGCGGATTGTAAACGTACTTGTCCGAGGGCGACAGGCTTGGCGGCTTCGTTCCCAGGATTCCGGAGGAATAGAGGTCGTTGGCACCCGTGCTCGGGGAGTCGAGATACAGCTTGAGCGGTGTGGTCGGGATCGCCTCGAGGCTGTCGGCGTATTTCCATCGCTCCGCGCCCATGACGTAGTAGGCCACCCGCTTCTGAAGGAAGTCCGGCTTGGCGCCGTTCTTCATGGTCCAGTCGTACCACTGCTTATGCAGCTCGTTGTTGTCGATGAGACTGGCCGGGCCGAATACCAGGCCGGCGTTCTCTCGCTTCGACCGTTGTGAACCCCCGTGGTCCCAGGGGCCGATGACCAGGTAGTGCTTCTTTCGGGCTTCTGGAGCGGCGTACTGGAGGTGGCGCCGGTAGTGGAGCATGGCTCCCGTCTGGTCGGCGTCATAGTGGCCGGTGATCGTCAGGACGGGTCTGTCGATTCGGGCATAGTCCGCGCTGGTAGGGTTCGTCGCGTCCCAAAAGCTGTCGACGGCCGGGTGGTTGACCATGGTCTGGAACTCGGTCCCAAGGTTCCCGACGACCGTGTCGAGTGCCCTGAACGGAAGATGCCGACGGTAGACCTCGTACCACTTGCCCCTGAGGAAGTCGTCGTCGAAAGACGGCCCCTCGGCGACGCCGCTGACGGTGTTGAGCCAGTGCATCGTATAGAGGAGGAAGATGTTGCGGTTCATGGGGATCCCCTCCGTGCCCGGATACGTCGAGACCGCCGGAGCGATCGTCTCCAGGTGGGGCGGGAACTCCTTCATGACGCTCCACTGGTCCCAGCCAGTGTAGGACCCACCGATCATAGCCACCTTGCCGTTCGACCACGGCTGGCGGGCCAGCCATTCGACGACATCATGGCCGTCGCGCCCATCGTCGATGAAGGGTCGGTGTTTTCCCTCGGAGTCGCCCCGCCCCCGGACGTCGACGGCTGCGACGACGTAGTCGCGCCTCGCGAACCAAAGAGCGCGCGCCGAGAACCGGCTGGCGATGTAGGGAGTGAAGTGGAGGATGACGGGGAGCGGCGTTCGCTGATCCTCTGGCGCGAAGATCGTCCCGGACAAGCTGATGCCGTCGCGCATCGGAATCTTGACACCCATCTGGACTGTCACGGGCCGCTTGTCGTCCGACTGGGCCTGGGACCATCCGGGCATCGCGGGGACGCCGATCGCCAAGGCCAGCAACAGCGAGACGGTGCCAGTTCGCGGCGCACTCCGCGGGTTCCGGTCACTCCTCATTGGTCGCTTCTCGGTGGCAACAATTAGGTGGTTAATAGTGACTCCGGCTCACGCTCCGCCACCGTCTGCCCAGAGGTCGCCGACCATGTAACCGTTAGGGAACGGATCCTCCGGATCGACGAAATACTGGGCGATCCCGGTAATCCACGCGGTGCCACTGAGACTCGGCACCACCGCCTGATACGGCCCCACCCTGGTTGCCTCGAGCAAACGGCCAGTGAACATCGTGCCGAGGATGCCCTCGTGGACGAAATCCTGGTGGAGGCCGAGCTGACCCTTGGCATGTAACGCCGCCATCTTGGCACAGGTCCCGGTACCGCAGGGCGATCGATCGATAACCCCGGTCCAGGTGGATGGCCGGTCCCAATCCAATTGTCCGGTGGACACCGTGACGGCGTTCTTGCGATGCGCCGCCGGGTGAGACGGCGGGCCCGACAGCTGGGCGATCGTGGGACCGGTGATGTCCGGATTGTCGGGGTGCACCACGGGAAACTGCTCCCGCGTGGCCGCCTTGATCATCTCGGTGATCCGGACGATGTCGCGCCCCTCATCGGGCGTTAGGCGGAGCCCCAGCGGCGCGGCGTCCGCGATCGCGTAGAACATCCCTCCATAGGCGACATCGACCGTGACGGTGCCCAGGGTCGGTACCTCGACCTTGGCGTCGAGGTGGACGGCGAAGGCGGGCACGTTTCGGAAGGTGACCGCGGTGACCTTCCCGTTGCGGCAATCGGCCCGCACGCCTATCAGCCCCGCGGGCGTGTCCAGCGTCAGCTCCGTCACCGGCTCACGCATCGGGAGCATCCCGGTCTCGAGCAGCACCGTGGTGGTGCAGATCGTGTTGGTGCCGGACATCGGTGGGTACTCCACCTGCTCCATGATGATGAACCCGGCGTCGGCGCTGGGGTCCGTCGGAGGGAGGATCAGATTGCAGTTGGCGGCGGGGTAGCCGCGAGGCTCCCGGAGCATCCGCTTCCGGATGTGATCCCGATGGGTCGCGAGGTACTGCATCTTCTCGAACATCGTGCGCCCCGGCACATCGAGCACCCCCCCGACGATGACCCGGCCGGGCTCTCCCGCCGCGTGGGCATCGACGGCGGTGATCATCTCGGTTAGGCGCATCGGCTCTGGTGACTCAGGCGGGAGTGGCGGGTTGGGACGACCTCAGGACTCGCTCCCGGCGGGCCGCGGCGAGCAAGGTCACGGCCGCGTAGAGCACCACGACGACGACCAGCCACCTCACGGCATACAGCGGCAGCGACTTCACGATGAAGGCGGCGATCAGGACGGCGGGAATCCCCCCGAGCGTGAGCCCGATGGCCGCGCCAAGACTGAAGCTCCCCTTGGCGATGAACCGAGCGCTCGCCACCGGCATCAGATACCCGCACGACCCCATCATGATCGGAAACGCGGCGACCGGGTTCATGCCGAAAAGGCTGACCATGATCATGCACGGAGCGTAGAGCCCGATCCCGAGGGCGCCCAGCGCTCCCAGCACGAAGTTGCAGCCGACCGCGAAGAGGAGCCATCCGCCCTCGAGCCCGAGCGCCTCGCCGCCGCCGGGGAGCCACTTGAGCTGCGTCAGGAGCATCAAGACGGCCGCGACGAGCAACGCGCCACCCATCCCGACCTGAATCGTCCGGCGCGGCATTCCGGCGACGACTCCCGCTCCGAGCCACGCGCCAGCCACCGAACTCAGGATCATCAGGACCAGGGTCGTGGTCTCGACTGGGACGATCCGGGTGTAGATCAGGGCTTGGACGATGACCGGAATGGTATGACCGACGTTGAGGGTCCCCGGAATCCGCTCGTCCGGGATCATCTTCCAGAGCCGGAAGATCATCGTCGTCGTCGCGTACGAGCCGATCCCCAAGGTGTCGAAGAAGTTGGTGCCGAAGCCGGTCACGGCCTGCCCGGCGGTTGGCCAGGTCGGGTCGCCGGCTCGTCCGCCCGCGCGATGGGTCCGCCAGGCCGCCCGGGCGAAGTAGCTCAGGTACCAGACACCGAGGGCGATCAGCCCAAGGAGCAGCCAGGTTTTGGCATCCGTGAACGACATCATGCTCGGCCTTGTTCTATGGGTAGCGGCGGATCCGCCCGCCGATCATCACCAACTCCGGCTTGCCCAGACCACTGAACGACGCCAGTGGATCAGTCGCCAGGACCTGGAGGTCGGCCAGCTTGCCCGGCTCGAGGGTCCCGATCCCGTACTGATCGCCGATGATCATCCCGCCGTTCTTGGTGGCCGCCACGATCGCCTCCATCGGGGTCATCCCCAGCTCGACGAAGTAGCGCATCTCCTCGAAGTAGAGATCCGGGTACAGCTTCATCATCCCGCCGACCGCGTCGGAGCCGACCCCGAGCACGATGCCGCGCTGATGGGCTTTGCGGAACAGCATCTCGTGCATCTCCTGCTTCCAGCCCCGCACCTCGATCATCTCCCGGCTGATCAGGTTCGCCCGGTACTGAGCCCGATAGATCGCGATCGTGGGAATGATCGCAACGCCCTTGGCGGCGATCAGGTCCAGGGCGTCGTCCTCCATCTGATTGAGGTGCTCGATCGACTGCACCCCACCCATCACCGCCACCTTGGTCAACGAGGTCGGCCAGGTGTCCGAGCGGCCACCCCCATGGCTGGTGATCCGCATCCCGCGAATCCGGGCCTCGTCGACCGTGGCCGCCGGTCGAGGTAATCAATTGGCCGACGCCGAACACCCGGACCGCGCGCTCCAGTCCGGCCCCCAGGGCGGCGGCCGCTGCCTTGATCGGCTCGACCGGCGCCGCGACGTCGCGGACGCTGGTAATACCGAGTCGGTGGAACATCTCCATGTAGTAGATCGCTCGAAGCGTTCCCTCCGCGTCGGTTTGGAGGGCGTCGTGGGCCTGGTTGGCGGGGAAGGTGAGATGCATGTGGAGATCGACGAAACCCGGAAGCAGGTACTTGCCGGCGACATCGATCACAGTGGTTCCGGTGGGCACGCTGACGGCGCGGCGGGGCCCGACGGCGCTGATCCGGGAACCTTCGATCAGAATGCTGGCGTTCGGGACTGGGGCGGCGCCGGTGCCGTCGATCAAGGTGGCGCCAACCAAGGCCACCCGCGTCACGGGAGGTTGGGCGGCCGACCACCCAAGCGGCAGGAACATCAGTGCTGTCGTGACCAGCAGCCCGCGACTCATGCGTTTGTTCTCCCGTTCCGGATCTACCCTGGCGCCAGCCGTCGCGGGTACTCCGAAAGCTTCCCGTGACGTCAACGCGAGGTCGCGGCAAACTCGGGCAATCAATTCCTCGTCCACCGCCTTGGTGATGGCATCGTTGATCGGGCTCGGCCCCCACAAATAGGGAGACACCTCGAAGGTGGCGCCAATGGCCCGGGCCCGGGCGATGTCTTCCTTGGCCACGAAGGTGACGTGCCCGACGTTATGCATCAGGCCGGTGAAGCCGTTCACCGGCTGCGCTCAGAGCGGGAACGCTGGCCCGGCAGCGACGGCGAGAACCAGTGCGGCAACCAGCTGCGATCTCCCGTTCACGAATCCTCCCGTTCAGTGGCTCGGCCTGGTCGGAATCACCGGCAGCACGATCCGCGAGGGATAAGTCCTTCCGTGGTGGACCCGCTGGGCCGCCACGACCGACTCGGTGGTCAGGCCGGCGTTGTCGGCGCCGGAGTTGAGGTTCCGGAGGTAGAACGGATAGTAGCTGCTCGAGATCTCGAGCCGGATCCGGTGGCCTTTCGCGAAGACGTTGCCGGTGACGCGCCAGAACTTGATCCGGTATTCGTAGACTCGGTTTGGCTCGATGGTACTCAGCTGGGCCGGGTTGAACTGCCCCCCCGCCGCCGGATCGCGGTTCCTGGCTCGCATGATCCCTTCGCCGAGCAACGCGGCGTACCCGCTTGGGTGAACGTCCACCAGGCGAAGCATCCAGTCGGTATCCTTGGCCGAGGTGGCAGCGAACAGCGTGGCCTCGATCGGCCCGGTTACCTCGATGTCCGCGGCGAGCGCCGGCGTCTGGTAGACCAGGACCTCATCACCAATAGCGCCGAGCCGGGCGTCGACGGCACCGGGGATGTGCCCGTGGGTTCCGTAAGGGGATTGGGTGGGCCGCTCGGGATCATAGACATAGGTGTCGCTCCCGTCGGCCCTCGGCGGGGTCGTCGCCAGGAGGCCGTCGCCCTTGAGCGAGTTGGCCCGACCTCCGCTGGACAGGTAATAGGGCGTCCACTTGGTCGCCGGCAGAGGCCAGTCTTTCTCCGCGTACCACCGGTTGGGCCCCATGACGAAGACCCAGACCGGCGGGTCGTCGACGACGCCGTTGTCGATCCCCTTGAGGTAGTAGTCGTACCAGCGGGTGATGTAGCCGTCCAGGTCGATCACCGCCTCCGGCCCGTAGTCGATCCCGGCCACCACCCGTTCGTTGAGGCCGTGGGGCCAGGGCCCGATTATCAGCTTCGGACGCCGTCCCTCGGGTGACGCGCTGAAGGCCTTCATCCCCAGGTAATTCATCGGCGACCCAGGGAAATCGGCATCGAACCAGCCGGTCATGTTGAGTGCCGGCACCGTCATTCGGGCATAATTCTCCCTCTCCTGATACGAGATGCCCTTCCAGTAGGGATGGGTCGAGAGATTGGCCCGAATCCAGGTCTTCCACCAGGGCGCGAAGGCGAGTCCGCGAGCCTCGTTGAGCGTCAGGTAGGGCGTGTGCCGGAGGTCGCGGGTGCGGGTGTTGGTATAGCCGCCATAGGGACCGGTGTCGACCACCTGCGCGGTCCGACCGGACATCCAGGCGGCCCAGTCGGATATCCCCCCCAGCATGATCCCGTTTTGGTAGGGGATGTTCTCGAACTGATCGGGTGGGGCCACCTGGGGAGCGATCGCCTTCAACGCCGGTGGCGCCTGGCTCGCCGTCCACCACTGCGTCCAGCCGGAGTACGACCCGCCGATCATCCCAACCTTGCCGTTGCTCCACGACTGCTTGGCGATCCACTCGACCAGATCGTAGCCATCGGTCTTGTGATTGGCCGTGAACGGATCCCAATCGCCCTCCGAGTCGAAGCGGCCGCGGGAGTCGGCGGCGACGACCGCGTAGCCGCGCTGGGCGAACCACCGAGCCCGGGCCTTGATGCCGGTGTTGTCGTAGGGCGTGATGTAGAGAATCCCGGCCTGCGGCCCGGGCGCGTCGGGCCGATAGAGGTCGACCGAAACCCTCACGCCGTCCCGCATCGTCACCATCACGCTCCGCGTTTCCACCACTTGGTGCCGTGCGGGAGAGTAGTTCCCGGCGGCGGGCCGCTGGGCCTGAGTGACGCGCGCGCCGAGCGCGGCGGCGGCGACCATCGCGAAAACACTGGTGCGGATCCTCATCCTGACCTCCAAACGGCGGTGGCAGAAACCTCATCCCCTGGGAATGACCGGGAGGACCAGATGCGAGGGATAGCGGCCGCCGTGATACACCCGCTGGGTGGCAACGACGGCCTGATCCTCGGTGGCGAGCCCGACGTTATCGGACCCGGTATTGAGGTTTCTGAGGTAGTAGGGATAGTAGCTGCTCGATACCTCGACCCGGACCCGGTGGCCCGCCTTGAACACGTTTCCGGTACCGCGCCAGAATTTGATCGTGTACTCATGAACCTGGTCGGGAGCGATCGTCGTGAGGCTCGTCGCGGTAAACCGGCCCTCGTTGTTGGGATCGCGATTCCGCGCCCGGATCACTCCGTCGGTCAACAACGCCGCGTACCCGTTCGGGTGGACGTCGATCAAGCGGACCATCCAGTCGGTGTCCCGGGCCGAGGTAGCCGCGAACACCTTCGCCTCGATCGGTCCAATGACCTGGAGGTCCTCCGTGAGGACCGGTGTCTGGTAGACGAGCACGTCGTCGCCGAGCGCCGAAAGCCGGGTGTCGACCGCGCCGGGGATGTGACCGTGGTCGCCAAAAGCCGATATGGTTGGATTCGCCGGGTCGTATGTGTAAGAGGCAGATCCTTCGACCCCCGGAGGCGTGGTCGTCAAAACGCCATCGCCCTTGAGCGAGTTGGCCCGCCCGCCGCTCTGGAAGTAGTACTTGGTCCATTGGGTCCCCGGCAGCGGCCAATCAGCTACTCCACGCCACTCGTTGGGGCCCATCACGAACACGAAGACCGGGGGATCCGCGGTGACGCCGTTATCGACCCCCTTCAAGAAGTGATCGAACCACCGGGCTACGTACCCGTTCAGGTCGAAGATCGCGCTGGGGCCGTAGTCGAACCCGTCCTCGGTTCGGGCATTGGCTCCGTGGTGCCAGGGCCCAATCACGAGGGTCGGCCGGCGCGCTTCGGACGTCGCCCCATACTGCCTCATGCAGGTGTAGTTCGCCGGGGAGCCAGGGTGGTTCGCGTCGAACCAGCCGGTCACGTTGAGGGCCGGCACGGTCATCCGCTCGCAACTCCCTCGCCCCTGGTAGGCGATCCCCTTCCAGTACGCGCTGGTGGCGAGGTTATCCCGAATCCAGGTCTCGAACCACGGCGCGGTGACCAGCCCGCGGCTCTTGTTGAGGTCGACGTAAGGCGTGCGTCTCAGGTCCTGGTATCGGGTCTTGGTCCAACCCCAATACGGTCCGTCCTGCACGGTCTGGTGGGTCCGGCCTGACATCGCGGCGGCCCAGTCGATGATCCAACCCGCCAACACTCCATGCTGGTAGGGAGCGTTCTCGAAGCCGTCTGGGGGAGCGACGAATGGGGCGATCGCCTTCAACGACGGTGGCGCCGTGCTCGCGGTCCACCATTGGGTCCAACCGCCGTAGGATCCGCCGATCATCCCGACCCTGCCCGTGCTCCAGGGTTGTCGAGCCGCCCACTCGACCAGGTCGTAGCCATCGGTCTTGTGCTTGGCGTCGAACGGATCCCACTCACCTTCCGAGTCGAACCGTCCGCGGGAATCGGCCCATACGACGGCGTAGCCACGTTCCGCCCACCACCGCGCTGTTACTCTCGTTCCGGCGTTGTCGTACGGGGTGATCGAGAGGATGGTGGGGACCCGGTCCGGTGAATCGGGCCGGTAGATGTCGACCGAGAGGCGGACCCCGTCGCGCACCGGAACCAGTTGATTGCGCCACTCGCGGACCTGGTACTGAGCCTTCGAGTAGTTGCCAGGATTGGGGGCCTGGGCGGCTAGATTGGCTCCCGCTTGGGCGACGAGGAGCGGGGCGAGCAGTCTGCAATACATTCGAAGCATGGGTACGACCTCCGTGTTCGACCGATCAGTAGGCCACCGACAACTGCGAGTTGGACTGACCACCGCCGCCTAGCGTGAGCTCCCCGTCCGCCGCAGCTCCACGAAGGAGCTGAGGGCGAAATACCAGACCGGCTCCCGTGGGGTCAGGGCCGAGGCCGATCCGCTCAGAATCCCATCGCGCAGCCAGAGGTTGAGGGTCACGTAGTGCGGGTAGCGGGCCGCATCCTCGGTCGGGATGGTTGCGGCCAGACGGCCGGTCAGGACTCCGCTGCGGAACGAGGGGCCGTCCAACACCGCCTCCGGCTGTGATCCGACCCGAACGTGGATGTCTCCATCGCGGTGCACTGCCAGGCGGACCGGCGTGGCTCCCTGGTAGGTTCTGAGTTCTCCGGTCCACTCGCCAACGAGTTCCGCGGGCGGCTGAAACGGAGTTGCCTCGCTCACTACCGAGTTCGCGGGCCGGCGGTTCGCCAGCGCCTCGCGGTAGCGGGGGAGCACGGCCGCGACCACCTGCTCCACGATGAGGCCGTTGGCCGTCGGGTTGGCGGCGTTCAGCAATACGGCCACCGCCAGGTTCTCCGACGGAAACAGCGCCAGCATCGTCGATACGCCGGGCATGCCTCCGCCATGCGACACCCGCCGAAAGCCGTGGTCATCGGGTTGAAGAAACCAGCCGAGCCCGTACGGAGTCTCGCTGTTTTCGGGGGTTTGGACCCGCTGCATGGCATCGATGGTTGAATCGGTCAGGATGGCTCGCTGGTCGGCCAAACGGTTCTTCAAATGAAACATCCCGAACCGGACCAGGTCGTGGGCGCTGGCGTAGATGGCGGAGCCGCCGTCGTGGTCGAAGTCGTAGTACGGAATCGGGCGTTGCCTGGCGTCGTAACGAGTGGCGGCGTATTGGGCCAATTCGGGGGCGAGGTGGACCGAGCTCCGCGTCATCCCGAGCGGGACGAATACCTGGGCTCGCATATAGTCCGGGTAGCTGACGCCCGCGACCCGGGTGATGATCTCGTCAAGCACCCCGTAGCCAAGGTTGGAATAGTGGAAGGCCCGGCCGGGTGCTACGGCCAGGACTCCGTAGCGGACGATCGCCTCGTCATTGCTGCGCTCGCGGAACGGGGCTCCCGCGTAGAAGAACTCGTAATGGAGCGGGAGCCCCGCCGTGTGACTCAGCAAGCGGCGGACGGTCGCGTCGCCCGGGTTGCCGGCCGTACCGGTGATCTGTGCCCCGCCGAGGTAGTCGTTCGCGGGCCGATCCAGGTTGATCGTCGCTTGCTCGGCCAGTCGCATGACGGCCGTGGCGGTGATCGGCTTCGAGATCGAGGCGAGCGAGTAGGGGGTGTCTGGGCCAGCCCTGACCCGTCGCTCTCGATCGGCCCAGCCAAAGCCTTCCTCCCAGAGAATCTTCCCGTCTTTGGCCACCGCGACGGTGACCGATGGGAGCCCCCCCTCGACGATCTGCCGCTGGATGAACCCGCGGACGGTCGCAAACCGATCGACGGCCTGCGCTTCGAGCGGCCCACCGATTCCGAGAAGGAAAGCCGCGAGGACTCTCGCGGCCTTCTTTCCCGAGTATTCCATCGGGCTCATCGTAAACGCCTAGAGGTTCGGATTACCGGACTTCTCGCTCCGCGGCAGCGGCAGGCAGGTCGTGGGACCGTAGACCACGCCGGTGTATGGGGAGGGCCCCGTCGCAAACGACATCTTGTGGCGGAGAAAGTCGTTGAGACGGTGGCCCTCGAGGTAGAGCTGACGGCTCCGCTCCTGGAGCACCTGATTCAGAATCTCGGCATTGTCACTGACGCTGTTCGGGACGTAGTCCGGGAGCCCAGCGGCGGCGTGGAGGACGTTGATGATGTTCACCGCGCTCTGGCCGAGATCGACTTCCGCGATGATCAGTTGGGCCTCTGCCCAGCTCGCGATCGTGATGGGGCTGGTCGCGCTGGTGTATTTGGTTTGGAGCCAGAGGTCGCTCAGGTTGTGGGCCTTGGCCGAGGAAAGCACGGCCCGGACCCGCGGGTCTGGAACCCCGGCGAACTTGACGTTGATGAACTCGTTGCTGACGGAAACGAACGCGTCGATGTAGTTGTGCTGATACATCCAGTTGTACCGATACAAATCGGCGGCCGAATAGTTCGCGGTCTTCTTGAAGCCGGCCGGGACGAGGAGGGCGTCCTGCTTTGCCCCGGCCTTGTTACCGAGATTCAGGCGCACCCGGGCCCGTCCGACCCGGGCCATGTTCTCGATCTCCGGAAGGGCCGCCGCGTTGGCCTTGGTGATCGCTTCGCCGAAGAGCTGCTCGGCCGATTGGAGTACCGCGGCCGGCGTCATCTTGGGCCCGACGTCGATGGCCAATTCACAGAAAGCCTCGCCCAAGAATGTCCGGGCGTAGCCGGCGTACGCGGTGACCGTTGCGATCTTCTTGACCCGATCGGCCACTTGGTCGTCGGTCCACCCTTCCAAGCGGCGCTTGGTGTCCTCCGCGGAGAACCGGGCCTTTTGCAGGGGGATGTAGACCCCGTGCCCAATGGCCCGGTTACAGGTCCCGTTGTCGGCGTCCTCGTTGATCTTGCGCTCGTCCCAGATAGTCATAACGAGCCACCCCGAGCTGTGCCGAAGCTCGTCGGTCAACTCACCGGTCGCCGGCACGTAGTTGGCGAAAGCACATTCGAACTCGCCGATGGCGCTGTTGACGAGGGCCTGGGCCAGCGCCGGATCCTCCAGCGCATCGGCGCTGACTTTGGTAGGAAGGTCGACGTCCAGAAGTTTGCTGCACGCCGGCAGCAGCGCACATCCCAGGCTCGCGGCGAAAATCGCCTTCAACGACGATCGCCAGGATTGGCTCGAGTGACGAGTGGTCACGGTTCCCATGAATTCTCTCCTGCGCATGGTGTTGTTCATCCTGATTCCCCTTGCTGAGGCCCTGTTGTATCAGCGGCGGTCAGAACACGAGCCGTAACGTCATGGTGAGGGTCGAGGGCGCTGGCATCGACGTCTGATGATAGGCGTTGAAGTCCGAAGCTGCCGTCCATTGCCGGCTCAACTCGGGGTCGATCTCGGCGCGCCCAAAGTTCTCCCGCTGAGCCCACCAGAGGTTGGCCAAGTTGTAGGCTGCGACGGTGACGCTCGAACCCGCTCGGGCTCCGACGATGCCGGCGATGCGCTTGGGTAGCCGGTAGTTGACCGAGACCTCGCGCAGCTTCGCGAAGCCGCCCTTGATCACCCCCCCTTGGAGCCAATCGCCGGTGATTTCCGCCATCGCGGCGAGCACCGGGTCCGTTCGCTCCAGGATCTGCTTCGAGTTTCGGAACAGCAGATGGGAGGCAGCGAGGTCGCCACTGATCTTGGTGTAGCCGCCCTCGTAGCCGACCCTCGCTTGGACCGTCAGGTTCCCGTACCGCAAGGACGAACTCACGTCTCCTTCCCAAGTGGGGAGCGCCGGACCCCGATAGACCGGCTGGGCCTGAGAACAGGGCACCGTGCCGCCTCCCTGTTCCGGGGTTGCCTCGCAAAGCGCGTTGATCACTTTGCCGGCGGCATCAAACTGGGCCGAGAGGACGTTGAACATGAACACCGCGCCAACGGGGAAGCCTTCGACATGGCGCTGCCCGAACAAGACGATCGGCGGCAACGCCCCGAGGCTGATGACCTTGCTATGGTTGGTCGCGACATTCACTCCCAACCCCCATTCCAGCGTCCTGGTTTCGACGATCCGTCCGTTCAGGGCGAGTTCAACGCCCCGGTTCCTGATCAAGCCGGCGTTGACGAACTGGCTGCCGGCGAAACCGCTCGACGGGGCGACCGATCGCCGGAGAATCGCGTCCTTGGTCTTCTTGTCGTAGAAGGTGAGCTGGGCGCTGATTCGCTCGTTCAAGATCCCCGCGTCGAAACCGAGCTCGAGCTCCTCACCGACTTCGGGCTTCAGATCCGGGTTGCCCACGGCATCGGCGGTCAACCCCGGTTGGTCGGCCGCGGCAGTGATCGGCGCGTAGAGACGTCGGGCGGCGAAGACGTCTGGCTGCCGTCCGGCACGCCCCCAGGCGGCCCGCAACTTGAACGAACTGACGGGCCTGATCTTCCAAAAGGGCTCCTCGTGCAACACCCAGGAGGCGCTGAACTTCGGATAGACCACGAAATTGAAGTTTTCCCCGAAGGCACTGTTGTCGTCGCCCCGAACCGCGGCGGTCAGAAACCGTCGGTTCTTCCAACCCAGCTGTTGTTGCACGTAAAGCCCGAACGTCTTGTTCTCGAGGAAGTCCTCGAATCCGGTCTTGATCGCGGCCGATGATACCGTACCTCGCCCCGGCACCGGAAACCGGGTGCCGGTCGCACCCTGCTCGTGGGTCTTGGTGAGATAGTATTGCCCACCAGCCGACGTCTCGACCACCAGGTCCTTGAGCAGGTTCACCGAAGCGGTTGCCCCATAGTCGACATTGGCGTTCGTCACGGTGCGGTTGATGGTCTCCGCGCTTCCGAGGCTCAGGGCTCCGAAATAGTCGGCGCTGCCCAGAGGCGACCGCGGAAAGAGCCGCGACGGCACCGAGTTGCCGATGTCAGCCCCGGCCGTCAGCTTGTGGGTCAACCACGACATCGGGCTGTGTCGAATCGTCGCGCTCCCGGTGAAGCGATCGTAGGATTCTTTGGCCTCGACCGTCGCGAGCGCTTCGGGTGGGGTCCAGTTCCACCCCCGGCTTCGCGAGTCTGCGGCTTTCGGCGTACCCCAGTAGATGGACGAGACGATCTCGGCTGGGAAGGGGCCCGGCGCGTCATATCGGGTGTTGCTCCGGAGGAACCCGATGTTGGTGCTAACCGTGAGGCGCTGGTTGGGCGTCAACTCCAGATTGGCGCGGACGGCTGCCTTGTTCTGCCAGTTCCAGTCGACGTAGCCCTCGTTTCGGTCGAACTGACCCGAGAAGAAATAGCGCACCAGATCGGTGCCGCCCCGGACCGAGGCGCCGAACGACTGATTGTGGCCGGTGCTCCACGGGGTTCCGATCCCGCGCTGAATCTCGGACTCCAACACCGCGAACTCCCGAATGCCATTCGCTAAGAGGCGGCAGTTCGTGCACGGGGTTGTGCTCCGATCGTAGACCGCGGGCCATCGGCTCAACGGCCGCGACAGCCAGCTAGCTCCTTGACCGATCTTGATGTCCCACTCGGCCGGTCCGCCGCGACCCTTCTTGGTGATGATTTGGATGACTCCGGCCGAGGCCTCGGTGCCGAACAGTGTCGCAGCCGCTGGACCCTTGATGACCTCGATCGCCTCGACCTCTTCGGGGCTGAGGTCGTTCAGCCGGCTGACCGTCCCGCCCCGCATGCCGGTGATCGAAGCGTTCTGGTTGTTATCGATCCGAACCCCATCCAAGTAGATCAGCGGAGCGCTCCCCAAACTCGCGCTCGAAGCCCCCCGAATCCGAATCGCGGCACCGGCTCCGACGTTGCCGGGTGCCGAGATCATGTTCACTCCCGAGACGGACGAGCTGATAAGCTCTTGAAGGCTCCGCGGCGAAGACCGCTGAACCAGGTCGGCGACATTGACTTCGCTTACCGCGTTTCCGATCGACCTGGCCTGGCCTCCCCCAGCGGTTCCGGTGACCACCACCTCGTCGAGCTTGAAGGCCAACTCGGTCAACACGACTCGGACATCAAGGTCGCCGATCCGAACGGCCTGGCTCTCGGTACGGAAACCGATTCGGCGAACTTGGATAGTAACTTCGACGCCGGTTCGGCCGAGTCCGCCGACTCGGAATCGGCCGTCCGCTCCGGTCACGGCTCCCACTCGGCCGCCAGCGAGAACGATCTGCGCATCCGCGACCGGCTTTCCCCCGGCTGCCACGACGATCCCCGACACAACCGGGTCTTGATCCACCTCGGGCTCTCCGGTCGGCTCGGGAGGGAAGAACGTCGGAGCCTCCACCGGTGCGGCGGTATCGCCCGCGGGAACCGAGGTCGACCGATTGAGGTCCGGCGCCGGACCGACGGTCGGCTGCGGCCGAATGACGATCTGGACGCCAACCTCCTCGAATCGGAACCCAGTCGCTCGCAACAACCGGTCGAGGGCATCGGCGACAGTCACCTGGTCACAGTCGCAGCTCACCCGCCAGTCGCGTGGCAGTAGCGTCACGCTGTAGGCGATGGGCACGCCCGCGGACGTCCGGAGCCGTTCCAGTGCCTCCGGCAGCAGCATGTCGCTCACGGTGAGATGCGCCGGGCGGAGAAGAAGGCTGCTTTCGTTCGAGCGCTGGAAGGCGAGAGTCGATTGAGCGACTACCGGCCGGCCCCCGGCGGCGGCTGAAACGAGCACGGCGACCAACAGCTGTCCGAATACTCTCATGGCTTGCCTCCTCACAATTGGCCGATCCCGTCGAAATCGTCGAGCGGGCGCATCAGTGCTCAGGAACCCCTTCACTACCGTAAATAACGGCCGACCCCTTCGTGGCGGCGCACCGGGCCGCGACGACCCGGCAGACCACGTCCAACACGACGCGGTAGTCCGCTTCCTGCATCCAGGCGGTCACCGCGCGATGTCCGATCGCGGGGTCGCGAAGCTCGATGGAAACCCCGAAGCGCCGCTCGAGCGTCTCGATCACCTTCACGAGCGGCTCTTCCTGAAAAACCAACAGATCGCCGATCCAGTCAGGGCGTGGAGGCCGGTTGGGCACGGCGCTCACGGCGAGGGGCGAACCGTTGGTGGTGGTGGCCTGCTGGTTCGCGGCGACCTCCCGGCGGCCACTTGGGACGCTGACCGCGACACGTCCCTCGACCACCAGTACCTTCATCGCGGCCGCATTCGACTCGATCTCGAACTGGGTCCCGAGAACCTCGGCCGTGCCCGCCGCGGTCCGGACGACAAACGGACGGAGCGAGTCCTTGGCTACCGCGAAGAACCCGCGCCCGCCGAAGAGCACCGTTCGGCGATTGGGGATGGAATCCACGAATCGCAGGTGACTCGACGGGCCGAGCCGGACGATGGTGCCGTCGTTGAGCTGGATAACGGACGACTCACCCGGACCGGTGGCGAACTCGGTCGCTCCCAGCAGAGCGGAACTCGGCGCCGGTCGAGCCGACCACGGTGCCCAGAGCACCAAAGCTGCCGCCATGGCGGCAACGGCGGCGAGAATCTGGGTGCGGGGGCCGAGCCGCTGGTTGCGCGTCTTCAGGCCCGGTAGGACCCGGATCCCGGCTCGGGCGGTAATCGCGGACGCGGTCGGGGCCGCCGGCAGGGTCTCCGTTGTGACGGGGTCCGTGATCATTCCCCACGCCGCTGCCAAAGCCCGGTACCGGGCCTCGTTCGCCGCCTCGCCCATCGGCCACGCCGCGAAGGTACGCTCTTCGTCGGCGGAGAGTGATCGCATGAGGGCTCTTACTATGAGCTCATCCACGGGCGCTCGCGTTTCTGGGAAGGGGTCTGCTACTACAACCGGGTCGCCGCCCAGGTCGTACTAGTCCAACTGGCTTGCGCCTCGAGCACCTGGGTCGCTTGACACCCCGGCGGTGTCGAGCGACGTTGCTGCTACTGATCGTCAGGACCCTTGTGACCGCTAGCCCCAGCTTCAACCCGCTCCCGGACGTGGCTGCCACCGACGCCATCGCCGCAATCGCCGCGGGCGACGAGCGGGCGCTCCAGACACTGCTCGACCAGCTGTGGATCCCGCTCCTGAAGTATGCCCGCCGCTTCGTCGGTGTCACTGACGCCGCGAAAGACGCCGTCCAGGTGGCCTTCGTTCGGTTCTGGGAGAACCGCTGCCGGTGGCAAGCCGGCAGCTCGCCTCGGCAAATCCTCTATGTTCTCACCCGCAACGCCGCCCTGAACCATCTGGCGTCGGAGGCCGCTCGGCGCCGGCGCGCCACCGATGCGAGGAGTCCGTTGCCAGCGCCGGCCCCCGATCCCTTCGAGGAAGCCGCGCAAGGCGAGATCGAGACCGCCGTGCAGGTGGCTATCGCTGCTCTACCAGAACGGCAGCGCGAGGCCGTGTTACTGGCACGGATCCACGGCTTGTCTCGGCGCGAGATCGCCGCGATCATGGGAATTGCTGAGCAAACCGTTGCCAACCACCTAACGGCCGGCGTGACTCGCCTCGCCCAACTCCTGCGGACCTTCTCGTACCTCGAAGATGCGGGGGACGTCGACCGCGATGGGCGTCGTCGAGCACTCCATTTGGATATCCACGTTCCTCACCGCGACCTCGATGGAGGCTAGCGGCTCTCCGCAATGGCGCACCGGGTCAGGGCAGTACGCGATCGGCAACGCCTCGTCGGTCCTTGGAACCGCAACGGTCATGGTCTGGATGAGGTCCGCGGAATCACGGGCAGGACGACGTGCGAAGGATACTGACTGTCGTGATGGATCTTCTGCGTCGCGACCACCCTGCCCGTCGCCAAGCCGACGTTGTCCTCGCCGGTATTCAGGTTCGGAAGGTAGAACGGGTAGTAGCTGCTCGAAATTTCGAGCCGGATCCGGTGTCCCTTCTGAAAAAGATTCCCGGTCCCCCGCCAGAACTCGATGGTGTACTCGTAGACCCGGTTCGGCTCGATCGTGCTCAGCCTCCCGGGGGTGAAGAGCCCTCGGTTCTCCGGATCACGGTTGCGGGCGCGCATCACGCCTTCGCTCAGAAATGCCGTGCTCCCGTCCGGGCGCACGTCGATCAGGCGCATCATCCAGTCGGTGTCCTGAGCGGAAGTCGCCGCGAAGAGCTTTCCGGTGATCGGTCCGACGACCTCCACGTCATCCGTCAGCACCGGCGTCGTGTAGACCAGCACGTCGTCACCGATGGCCGAGAGACGGGTGTCGAGCGCGCCGTCGATGTGGCCGTTGTGATTGGGATAGACTGAGAACGGGTCGCGCGTCGGATTCGCCGGGTCGTATAGGTACGTGTCGGCGCTCTCTCTTCCGGGCGCCTCGGTGCTCAGAACACCGTCGCCCCCGATCGAGTTTGCCTTGGCCTGACCACGCAAGTAGTACTTCGTCCACCGCGTCTGGGGCAGCGGCCAGTCCTGCTCGGCCCGCCACTTGTTAGCTCCCATGACGAAGACGTGGACCGGCGGATCGTTTGCCACTCCGTTGTCGATGCCCTTCAGGTAGTGGTCGAACCAGCGAGTCACGTAGCCGTTCCAATCAATCGCCGCATCGGCGCCGTAGTCGATCCCCGCGAGATATCGCGTTGCGATCGGCCAGTGCGACCACGGTCCAATCACGAGTCTCGGACGACGTGCCTCGGGCGTCGCGCCGTATTGCTTCATCGCTAGGAAGTTCATCGGCGTGCCGGGATGGTCGGCATCGAACCAGCCGGATGCAGCCAACGATGGAACCGTCACCTTAGAGTAGCTCTCCTTGTTCTGGTAGGAGATCGCCTTCCAGTACGGAGCGGTGGAGAGATTCTCCTTGATCCAGGTATCGAACCACGGCGCATCCATCTCCCCCCGGAACCGGAGTAGATCGATGTAGGGCGTGTGAAGGAGATCCCTCGATCGGGTCTTCGTGAAGCCACCGTATGGACCCGATTCCACCGCCTGCGCCGTGCGTCTCGCGTTCGACGTCGCCCAATCGAGAAAAGCACCGTGCAGGACACCGTGCTGATACGGGATGTTGTAGAATCCGTCCGGCGGGGCGACCTCGGGCACGATCGCCTTCAACGACGGCGGCGCCTGCGTCGCCGTCCACCAAGTCTCCCATCCCATGTACGAAGGGCCGTACATCCCCACCCGCGCGTTGCTCCACGGCTGCCCGGCAATCCACTCCACCAGATCGTAGCCGTCCGTCTTGTGCTTCGGGTTAAACGGATCCCACTCGCCATCTGAGTCGTACCGGCCCCGCGAGTCTGCAAGCACCACCGCATAGCCTCTTTGCGCGAACCACCTGGCGCGCTCCTTCCACCCGCCGTTGTTGTCGTACGGAACGATCGAAAGCAGTGTCGCGTGCCGACCCGGCGCCGCGGGCTGATAGATGTCTACCGATAGGTGCACGCCATCGCGCATCGCCACGCGGTGGCCGCGCGACTGCCGGACCTCGAATTTCACCTGCGAGTACCCGCCTGGGTCTGGCGCCTGCGCCGACGCGCGCCGACTTGAGATGACCAGGAAGAGCGACAAGCCGGCGTACCCGAATCGGACTGAGGACTTCGTCACGGAGCACCTCGATGGCCACGGTAGAGCCGCACTGCAGCAAGGGTCGAGCGCCGCCCTGAGCATAGGCGTCGACTGGGGGCTTCGCAAGAACTCACCACCCCGGTCGATGTCTGGGAACTGGTCGGGCCGGGTCAGCGGGTGACGGTCCGTTAGGTGTCCCACTTCGAGGCAGCCTATCGGTGCTATTTCATCCTTATGGTAGACGTCAGGGTCGTTCTCCGTAAACGGGCCGGAGCTGCCTAACATCCGTCATTACAACAACGGGCGATGGACTTCGGCTTGAGCCAGCGCCGCTGCCCACTCCAAACCGCTGCCGAGGCGTTGGCTCACTTCGGCGGTGTGATCGTGCCGGCCGGCGAAGCCGTACTCACGCGCGAGCACGAGCTGTGCGCCGCGTTGCGACAAGGGTGGGGCAACATGTGGCAGCTGCGCCGCGGGCTTCTTTGCCTGCTTGCGGAGGAACTCGAGGGACGGACGAGGGGGGAGAGACTTCGACGCTGTCATAGCAACCTCCTTTCAGGAATCGCCTGTATCCTGGTGGGATGTTGGAGCTGGGAGGTAACCCTGATTTCGCGAAGGAAGCGCTCCCCGCCCAGCACGGCGGCCACCTGGGGTAGGAGAACCTTGCTCGCGACCCGGCGATCGTGCTCGTGATCCTGGGCGAGGTAGACGATGGCCATGCCGCCCCGGCCAAGCTCGCGCTCGATCGATCTCGCCTTGTGGGACATCGCCCTGATCAATCGGGCGCTGCTTCGCCCGGCTTCGTACGCCTTGATGGAAACGGAGACGCGTCTCGCCAACGGAGTTGGGGCGGGCTATGGGCTCGGGGTGAACGTGAGCTTCGTGAACGCCGCCGCCGGATCTCTCACAGTGGCGGAGCCTCGGGCTTCTTCACCTACCACGAGGTGTACCCGGATGATCGCACCGCGATCGTCATCCTGTCCAACGACGAATCCCGGGCGACCAGACTCATCGCCGACCGGATCGCGGCTCTTCTCTTCGTCGTCACCGACACGGCGCAGGCCACGGCACTGAGCCAGGCCCGGCGGATCTTCGCGGACCTACAGCAAGGGAAGATCGATCGTACCCTGTTCACTCCGAACGCCAATGCTTATTTCTCGAAAGAAGCCGTGGAGGACTTCGCCTCGAGCCTTGCTCCGCTCGGCAGCCCGAGCGAATTCGTCCCGGTGGCCTACGAGCTGCGAGGGGGGAGGAGCTACCGCGCCTTTCGGATCCAGGCCGGAGGCCGAGCCCTGCTGCTCACGACGCGGGGGATGGTCGACGGGATGCTGGAGCAGTACCAGGTCAACCCCGACCGATAGCGCCCCCGGTTGGCGGGCGAGTCGAACCGAGCGCTGACGGTCCTACGGCTTGACGTGGTTCTCGACGCTGTACTTGAGAAAGAAGTTTGCCTCCCCGTACCCCGGGTAACGCGCCGTCATCTTGGCCATGGCATCGGCCCGGGAGGTCGCCGTCCGGACGATACGGGTGTAATCGTCGATGTACCGAACCCTTTCGCCGAACAACCGCAGGTGGGCCGCGATCCGATTCCGCTCGATCACGATCGTGGCCGGACGAGCCGGCGTTCCCGTTCCATCGAAGACCCGGCCGCCGACGAGCACGATCGTGCCCTCCGGACCGGTCGGCCCCGGCGCCACCGGCACTCGCCGGGGATCGTCGGAGACCGGCATGTTTGGGTCCAGCGATCGGCGGCGGTCCACCGCCCGTTCCTGGGCCTGTAGCGATGACCCGGCAAACCAGGGGCACGCGACGGTCAGCGCCCCGGCAACGAGACTCTCGACAACGCGGAATCGCATGGTCCTCTTCCCCCGAATGGTGGTGACGGCGGCTCGGCCCGTTCGGGCCCGGCATGGGGCAAACATGGGATACACCGTGCATACCGGCAAGCTAGGGCAGCGTCACTCCCGACGTCGAGGACTCCGCGAGCCAGGCCCGCAGCTCGTTGATGGTGTTCCGCGCATCCCGCCGGGCAGCGACTTCGGCCGCCTTGGGATCGCCCTTGCGGATCGCCTCCACCAACGCCGGATGAGCACCGAGAAGCCGGCCCTTCTTCATGTGACCGACCGCGACGAGCAGGAGACGCTGGCCCTGCTCGAGGATCGATCGAGTCCAGGTCGTGAAGTGCGGATTCGCGGTCGCCTCGGCGATGGCTACGTGGAAGTCGCGATTGGCCTCGAGGGACTCCAGAAACTCGCCCGCCGTGCTCAGCGCCTCATAGCGCCGGTGGGCCACGAGGATCCCCTCCAACGACCGAGGGGTCCTCCGTACGGCTGCCAGGTGGGCGGTGAGCCGGTAGACCAGCTCGAGGGCCTCGAGGTAGGCCGGCAGCATGCTGACGTCGAACGGCGCCACCACCGCGCCGCGGTTGGGGAGGGCTCGCACCAATCCCTCCGCCGAGAGTCGGATCAGCGCCTCCCGAACCGGCGACCGCGAGAGATGGAACCGGCGGCCGATGTCGATCTCGTCAAGCAGACTGCCGGGCTCCAGAACCAGGGTCAGGATCTCCTTGCGCAGTTGCTGGTAGACGTGCTTGGCCCCACCGCCACGCGGGGGTCGCTTCGAAGCGCGGTCAGCGCGGGCCTTGGTCGGTGTTTTCGTAGGCATCAGCGTCCAATCTCAGGTGACAGGAACCGTTTACCGGCTTCCACGGCTCCAAGGTACCTCGGGAACAGCAGCCGTAGTAGCCGCTCGAATCCGCGTCAGGTCGTTGTTGGCGGTTGGCGGCCGCGCTCATGGCGACGTACGTTTGGCGTAGCCAGGCGTCCCACCCCCCGTCGCCGCAGAGGTAAACCGTGCCACTTGGTCGTCGGGCGTCCGCCCTGACAGCGGCCCTGCTGGGACTCGCTTTCTCCCAGCCGCTCGCCGCGCAAGAATCCGTGGGTGGCTGGGACGCGACCCGCCCTCGCGGGAAGACGCGGGAGATCTCCTTTAACACCACCGAAGGCACCTGGATGTCGGTCGACATCTCGCCGGACGGTCGGTGGATCCTGTTCGACCTCTTGGGACACGTCTATCGGGTACCGTCGAGCGGGGGCGAAGCCGAGTGCCTCACCCAATCGAGCGGGATCGCGCTCAACTATCATCCCCGATTCTCGCCCGACGGCCGGGAGATCGTCTTCGTGTCCGACCGCACCGGTCAGGACAACCTCTGGGTGATCAACGCCGACGGCAGCCAACCGCGCCCCCTCGTCATCGATTATCGCGCCCATCTCTTCGAGCCGCTGTGGAGTCCCGACGGCCGCTCGGTCATCGTCCGGCGCCAGGAGGCAGAGTTCTTCGGCGCCGAGATCCGAACCTCGATCTGGCGCTACCCTCGGGACGGCGGCCCCGGCACCGAGCTGGTGGGGCCGAACGAACAGCTCAGCTACCCCTACGTGGCCCGGGGGCCCAGCTCGCCGTCGGTCTCCCGCGATGGCCGATATCTCTACTATCAGATCTTCACCGGCTCCGGAGCCCGCAAGTCGGCCTCGATCGACGTGCTCTCCGGATCGCTCCAGCTTCGGCGGATCGACTTGGCGACCAAGCGGATCGAGTCGATCGGCGGCGTCATCGAAGGCGGCTTCGCCCCCGAGATCTCGCCGGACGGTCGTTGGTTGGCCTTCGCGCAACGCATCCCCGACGGCATCCTCGAGTACAAAGGACACCTGCTCACGCCGCGGACCGCCCTCTGGGTGCGCGATCTGGAAACGGGGGCCGAACGGCTGGTCGCCGACCCGGTCGAGATCGACGCCGCTGAGGACGGGCTCAAGACCTTCCTGGTCATGCCGAAGTACTCCTGGGCCGCCGACGGCCGGTCGATTGTCTTCTCCCAGGGCGGCCAGATCCGCCGGGTAACGCTCGAGTCCGGACAGGTCGAAACGATCCGGTTCACCGCGCCGGTGCGGCGGACGATCTCGGAAATGGCCCGGGCCACCACCCGGATCCGGGACGACTCCCTCGCGGTACGTTTCGTCCGCTGGCCGAGCGCGTCGCCGGACCTCCGGACGACGGCGTTTCAGGCCTTGGGCAAGATCTGGCTGACGAGCGGGCCCGGCGCCACGCCTAACGAGCCTCGGCGGCTCACCCCCGACAGTTTCGAGCCGTTCGAGTACGCCCCGAGTTGGTCGCCGGATGGTCGGTGGCTGGCGTTTGCCGGCACTGACCGCGACGGGAGCACCCACCTGTGGAAGGTGCCTGCCGCCGGCGGCTCACCAACCCGGGTCACCAGTGTGCCGGCCGAGTACTACTACCCGGTCTTCAGTCCCGATGGCCAGTCACTGGTGGCATCGCGGGGCAGCGGAGGGTCGGCGCGGGGCCGGATGTTGTCCGAGACGATGTGGTACGACCTGGTCCAAGTCCCCATCCAAGGAGGCCCGGCCCGGGTCCTGATCCGGGCCAATCCGACCGGCTACGAGTTCAGCGGCATCCCGGGTACCGCGGCGATTCGCCCCTGGTTCGGCCCCGGGGGCCGCCTCTACTACCCCGAGACGGACCGGGGCCGCGACCGTTCGTTGGTGACGATCCTTCGCTCGATCGCGCCTAACGGCACCGACCGGCGCGATCACCTGACGCTCGCCGAAGGCAACGACCTGGCCCCGTCGCCCGACGGCAAGTGGGTGGCCTATCAGGAGAACGAGAACGTCTATCTGGTCGGCCTGACGCCCGGGGCACCGGCGAAGATCGCCGGCGGCGATCCCCGGGCCCGGCGACTCTCCCTGTCGGGCGGAATCGATCCCCGGTGGCGAAACGCCGCCACCGTGGAGTTCGCGGCCGGGAACCGTCTGATGGTCCATCACGTCGAGACCCGCCGGACCGACACGATCCCGATCGCCCTGTCGGTGCCCAAGCGCGTCCCGCGCGGCACCGTCGCCCTGACCAACGCCCGGATCATCACCCTCGACGAAGGTCGCCGCGTCATCGAGAATGGGTCCCTCGTCGTCACCGGCGCCCGGATCGCCTGCCTTGGCGCCTGCGACATCAGCCGAGCCGATCGGGTCGTCGACCTCGCCGGTAAAACGGTGATCCCCGGATTCGTCGACACCCACCTTCACTTTCCCCGCGCCAGCCAGGGCTTTCTCCCGCCGCAGGTCTGGGAAACCGGCCTCTACTTCAGCTATGGCGCCACCACGGCGCGCGAGCCCGCCGACTGGCCGCTCCACCACGCGCCCCTGGCCGAGTTGATCGACGCCGGACTGGTGATCGGCCCCCGCACCTTCACCGTCGGCGGGATCATGAACTCGGCCCCGTTCGGCTCGGGCCGGGGCGACGTGGCCACCGGTCGCTCGGGGTTTCATGACACGCCGACGCCGGCCGCCGCGCTGGCCGAGATCGATCGAATCAAGCGCTGGGGCGGTGACGGGGTCGCCCTGAAGACCTACTACCAGCCGGCCCGGGATCGCCGGCAGTGGCTGGCGGACGCGGCCCGCGCCCGCGGGATCACCACGACCGCGGAGAACGACGATCTGGCCGTGGTGCTCGGTCTGGTAATGGACGGGTACTCCGGGTTCGAACACTCGATCCGCAACCTCCCGCTCTTGAGCGACGTGGCTCGCTTTCTCGGGCAGGCCCGCGTCGTCTATTCGAGCACCTTGAGCGCCGGCACGGGGAGCCAGCGCCAGAAGGAGTATTGGCTCCAGGAGCTCGACGTCTGGAAGGAGCCCAAGCTTCGGCTCTGGATGCCCTGGGCGCTGTTCATACCCGACCAGCGCCGGGTCACCCAACGTCCGGTCACCGACTATCGCTTCCCGATCTACGCGCAAGGAGTCGCGGACGTGGTCGCCGCCGGCGGCTACGCGACCATCGGCTCCCATGGCGAGATCGACGGGATCGGAACCCACACCGAGGTGTGGATGAATGCGGCGGCGATGTCCCCGATGGATGCCCTGACGATCGCGAGCCGCCACGGCGCTTACTTCCTCGGTGTCGATCGGGATCTGGGCTCGCTCGAGGTCGGCAAGCTCGCCGACCTGCTCGTCCTCAATCGCAATCCGCTCGACGATATCCGGAACACCCTCGACATGGCGTACGTGATGCAAGCGGGTCGGCTGTTCGACGACGACAACCTGAACGAGGTCTGGCCCGAGGCCCGGCCGTACGGTCCCCGTCCCTGGATCAATGAGGGGATGCTTCGGAGCGATCGACGCTCGATCGAGTACCATGACAAGCGACCCTGAACGCCGGACGGTGTGGCTGGTCGTCAGCGCGGCGATTCTGCTGGCCGCCGGCCCCGCCATCCAGCGAGCATCGTTCGAAGCGGCGGCCCAATCGGCCGGGCGGGCGACGGTGTACCGCGATCCCTGGGGCCTTCCCCACGCCTACGCCGACCGCGAGGAAGACGGCTTCTTTGGGCTCGGCTACGCCCAGGCCGAGGATCGGCTCACCACCATTCTCGCCCTCTACCTCCGGGCAAAAGGAGAGCAGGCCGCCGCGTTCGGGCCCACCTTCCTGGAGTCGGACTTCGATCAGCTCCTCCTCCGCCATCTGGTCGAATCGCGCGCGGGGATGCCGCGGATGCCGCCCCAACTGTCTCGGGACTACGCCGCCTTCGTCGCCGGGATCGGGCGGTACATGTCGGATCACCCGGCCAAGGTGCCGGCCTGGGCTCCCGCCCTCGAGCCCGCGCTCCCGATGGCCGCGTTCCGGAGCTTCCTCTGGAGCCGGCTCCTCTTCGACGGCGTGGTGCACTGGGAGCGACCCGGTCCCCGCGACGGCAAGTGCTCCCGACCCGCTCGGCCCGGCGCCCCCGTGCCGGCCGACGCCCTGGCGGGCATCGGCCAATCCGGGTCCAACGAGTGGGTCCTGATGCCGTGGCGCACGGCGGATGGGGTGGTGATCCATCTCGGCGACCCGCATGGAGGTTTCGGCGGCTCCTGGGAGTTCCGGCTCGACGCCGGGCCGATCAAGGCGGCCGCATCGGGCTTTCCCGGCGTGGCGCTGCCGTTCATCGGGCACACTCGCCACCTCGCCTGGGCCTTCACGCTGTTCGGCACCGATGGGATGGACTGCTACGCCGTGGTCACCGACCCCCGTGATCCCCGTCGCTATCAGTTCGACGGTGCCTGGCGGCGGATGGTCACCGAACGGGCGACGGTCCGGGTCAAGGGAGCGCCGTCGGTGACCCGCACCCTGGAATACACCAGGCACAACGGGATCCTCTCGCCCGTGGTCCGGCGCGCCGGCGATACCGCCTTCGTGCTGTCGATCCCCGACATGCACCAGGCCGGCCTCTACGATGAGCAATTTTACCGGGTGGCGCTGGCCCGCTCGATGGCCGAGTTCAAGACCGCGATCGCGCCCGGCTTCATCTCGGCGAACGTGATGGCCGGCAGCGCCGACGGCCACTCGTTCTACGTCCGGGGCGGCTACGTGCCGAGGCGCCCACCGGGTGTCGACTACACCCAACCGATGCCGGGAAACACCTCGGCCACGGCCTGGCGGGGGATGCACTCGCTCGAGGAGCACGTCACCCTCGAGGATCCGGCCGTCGGGTACATGTCGAACAACAACATCGCGCCCGATCGAATGCTTGAGCGGGGGTCGCCCGACCTGGCACGCTATCGAGGCTATCTCTACGACGACCAGCCCGGCCGGACCACTTCCCGCGGGCTTCGGGCGATCGAGGTGCTGTCCCGGGCGTATCGCGTCACCGTTGACGACGCCATCGAGCTGGCGCTCGACGACAAGTGGGTCGGGGTGGAGCGCTGGCAGGAGGCGCTCCGGATCGCCGCCGAGTCCGACCCGGCCCGAGTCCGCGGCTGGTCAGCGGACGAGCGACGGTTTCTCGACCGGGTTCTCCGGTTCGACGGCCACGCCCGGCAGGAGTCCCCGGGGGCATTGGCGTTCTATTACTGGTGGGGCGCGGTACGGAGCGATACCGTCCGATTCCGCGCCCTCCGTTCGGCGATCGAGGCTGGCCAGCCGACCGGTCCCGGCACCCCCGCAGCGCTCCTCGCCGGGATCGACTCGGCGGTGGCGGTGATGATCCGCCGACACGGGACGATCGAGAAGCGGATGGGTGACGAGTTCCGGGCGGGTCGCGGAGGGGTATCGTTCCCGGTCGGCAACGCGACGCTGCCAGGTCTCGAGTTCCTGGACGGCGTGGCCGTCCTCAAGGCGCAATCGTTCAGCCCGCTCGACTCGACCAATCGCCGCTGGGCCACCGGCGGCGGGTACCACACGACGCTCACTGTCTTTACCGACCCGATCCAATCGTTCTCGCTTTCCCCCCTTGGCCAGAGCCCCGACCCGGCATCGCCCCACCACTCGGACATCGCCCGCCTGTTGAACGAGCGGAAGCTCAAGCCGACCTTCTTCGCTCGCGAGGCGATCCTGCGCGAACAACGCAGCGCCCGGGTTCTCGAGTTCATCCTCCCACCGACGCGGCTCGGCCCGCCGGCTCGGGATCAAGGTCCTGGCGCCGCCCCGACGCGATGGCCTGGGAGGGGTCGTCCGAGATAGATTCTCGATCGACCCCTTTGATCGGTGAGCCGATGGCCACTTCACGCCGCAGCTTCCTCGCCCACGCGATCGCCTCGGCGGCCGCCCTGCCGCTCGGGCGCCGAGCGCCGAGTTTCGCGGCGGTCGGAGCCGAGGCCCCGGATCTCCCGCTGCTGACCGATCAGCAGCTCGGCCACTTACGGCATATCGAGCGGCTCGCGTTCCTGCCGGACGGAGAGTGGGCGATGATGGGATCGAGCGATCCCGGCCAAGAGGACCTCACCAGCTATCGCTACCAGTTGGCGCAGATGGCCTACGCGGTCGGCCTCACCCACTACCATCGGCTACCCGCCGCCCCAGGGCTGTTCCGGAAGACCTTCGACCGACTGATTCACAAGATGCTCCGGCGCGAGGCGTGGGGCTACTGGCGCGAGACGAGCCGCTCCGGCCCGCGACTGGATCCGGGGCTCAAGGTCCTTCGTGACGGATGGACCGATCCGGTAAAGAGCGAGAACATCATGTACAGCGGCCATCTCCATGCGATGGTCGGGATGTACGCCACCCTCTTCGACGACGACAAGTACGACACCAAGGGATCGCTCACGTTTCGGTATGACCCGATCTTCTACGGATTCGGGCCCGAGACCTACGAATACGATCACGCCTCGCTCAACCAGGTCATCTACGACCAGATGGTGGCCAGCGGCTGGCACGGCATTCCGTGTGAGCCGAACAACGTATTCATCGTCTGCAACCAGTTCCCGATCCTGGGCTTCCGCTTCTTCGACCTCCGCAAGGGCACCAACTTGGCCGCCGAGGCGACGGCCGGATACCGGGCCGCGTGGGAGCGAAAGGGGATGCACGACACTCACGGTAACGTCATCTCGACGTGGATGGTGCGCCAAAACCACAAGGTCGACGCGTTCAGCGGAGGCTTCGATGCCTGGGCCGGCTCGGCGATGAACGCCTGGAATCGCGACGAAGTGCGGTCCCGCTACCCCGGCCGACTCGCCGAGTGGACCGAGCGCCGCCCCGACGGCCTGGTGACGCTGCGATCGCCGCGGGGCGTGATCGCCGCGCGCGAGGCACGGGCCGCCGGTCGCCCGGCCCCGCCCGCGGACCGGGCGTTCCCCTGGCGAACCCCCGACCTCGGCTACCTTGCCATGTGGATCTCGGAGATGGGCGACACCGAGACCCTCCGTGGGCTGCTCGCTCATGCCGACCGGTACATGAACCCGACCTGGGATCGCGGCGCGTTCTACTACCCGCGCAACGACACGCCGAACGACGACGCCGGCAACATGACGTTCATGGACCCGGTGACCGGCAACGCGATGTTGGCCTATTCGAGACTCAACGTCGGAGACGGCATCTGGAGCCTCTACAACCGCCCGTTCGGGCCGGAACATTTCGGGCAACCGGCGCTGGAAGGGGTTGTCGGCGACGCGGATGTCCTGGGCGCCCGGTTCGTGGCGGAACGGCAGGTCCTGCAGCTCGCCGTCCGGAGTCGCGGCGGCCGGCCGGCGCAGGCGATGCTGCACCTGGCCAACGTGCCGACGGATCGGGCGTGGGTGGCCCGGTACGATCGCAAGGTGATCGCGACCAGCGGTCAGGGCCGGCGTGAGGGTGCTGTCCGGCTCACCGTTCCGCTGACCGCCCGGATCACGCGCCTCGAGCTCGAGATCACGGATTCGGGATGAGACCGGCGGATGATCCCGAAAGGACCAGCGCCATGAGACCGGGTGCACCCGGACGGGGCGTTCATCCCTCGCAACGCGCCCGCGCTCTTCAACTTGCACACCCTGACCTCGCTCTTCTGGGACGGTCGGGTGTCGGTCGACGCCCGGGGTCGCTTGACCACGCCGGCCGGCCGGCAGCTCACCCGCGAGATGGCGAGAGTGCTCGAGTTCGGACCGGTGTCGGCGATCGGGCTGTTCCCGGTCCTGTCGCGCGAGGAGATGCGGGCCCAGTCCGGCAACGAGCTGGCCGCGATTCCCGACGAGGACCGACCAGCCGTCTGGCGCGCTTTGATGCGTCGGCTGGGGGCGATCCCCGAGTACCGGAGACTCTTCGAAGCCGCCTATCCGGGCACGTCGTTCGAGCGGATGACCTTCGCCCACGCCTCCAACGCCATCGGTGGGTTCTTCCTCGCCGATCTGACCTTCAACGATTCCCCCTGGGACCGGTTCGTGCGCGGCAACGACGGGGCGCTCGATCAAGGACAGCTCGAGGGCGCCCAGACCTTCATGTCGATCCGCTGCTCCCTGTGCCACAACGGGCCCGCCTTCACCGACAACCAGTTCCATAACGTCGCGGTGGCCCAGTTCGGCCCCGGTCAGGGCGACGGACCGTTCGGCAACGACGACTTCGGCCGGATGCGAGTGACCGGCGATCCGCGCGATCGGTACCGGTTCCGAACCACTCCGCTCCGTCACGTCGGGTTGACCGGCCCCTTCGGGCACAGCGGGGCATTCGCCGGCTTGCGGGAGTTCATCGACCACTACAGCGAATCGGACCTCAAGCTGCGGAACTTCAACCCACTGTCGCTGGAACCCCTGCTCCAGCGCACGCTGCTGCCGAACGCGGACGCGATCCTGGCCACCCGAGACACCATCCTCGACGGCGTGGTCCTCCCGCCGGCGATCGTCGATCAACTGACCAGTTTCATGGGCGCCCTCACCGATCCTCGCTCCCGGCTCCTCGACCGGATCACGCCGTCCCGAGTGCCGAGCCGGCTGCCGGTCGACCGAATCGAGAGGCGCTGAATTGCGGGTTATGGGCCACGATTCCGGAATGTTTGGCAAGCTGAGGCATATCCGGGAGCCAACGTGGTGTTCCTGGCCGTCGCAGCGAACCCGAGATCGCCGCGTTGGTCGAGGCCAACCTCGGTTCCGTCAGCCACCTCCGGCGCCACCCGCTCGGTCGTGCCCCACCCTCTCGGATCGAGCTGCCGCTCCCGGGCCAGCCGCTGGGCCGTCAAGATCGGCACCCGGCCCGCGTTGTAGCTCCCGAACATGAAACGATGATGCTCGGCATCATCGACGGCGTCCCGCTCCAAAGCCGCCAGAGTTGCCGGTCATAAAAGATCCCGGCGGCGATGTTCCACTCGACATCGTCCACCGAGGCCCACTCGGGATTCTTGGGATGTGGTCCGGATTCCGATGCGGCAGGAGATCCCGGCTGAACCCCGCGAGCGATTCACCATTCGCCTGGTTCCGCGGCGGCGCGGCGCTGAGCTTCGACTCGAATGGGATACCTGGTCCGCGATCGCGGATCTCAGGCTCAACCCCGAACAACCCTGAGGAAACGACCGATGACCTGGGCCGGCTGACCCGGAGAGCCGGACGGGCGGCAGGCCGATCTCATTGACATGTTTCTCGCATGCACGCATGTTTGTCACATGACCCGAATGATCCAAGTCCGCCATGTTCCCGAGCGACTCCATCGGCGCCTCAAGACCCGGGCGGCGGCCGCCGGGATGTCCTTGTCGGACTACCTCCGTCTCGAACTCGAGCGCGCCGCGGCTCAACTGACACCGGACGAGCTGAAAGAACGGCTCGCCGCCCTCGAAGCCGTGGCCATGGATGAATCGGCCGCCGATGCCGTCCGGGCGGAGCGCGACGCCCGGTGATCGTGGTCGACGCCTCGGTGGCCGTCGACCTGCTTCTCCGCGGTCCCGATGCCGATCGGCTTGCTTCCCGGCTCCTTGACCGCGGCGAGACGCTCCACGCTCCCCACCTGCTCGACGTCGAGGTGGCCCAGGTCCTTCGCCGGTTCGCATTGCGGGGTGTGCTCGAGCCGGCCCGGGGGCGTCAGGCGTTGCGCCTCCTCGCCGCGCTGCCGGTGACGCGCCATGACCACGCCCCGCTGCTGCCGCGGATCTGGGCTTTGCGCTCCAACCTCACCGCCTATGACGCCGCGTATGTCGTCCTCGCCGAGCTGCTCGGCGCGACCGTGGTGACCCGCGATCGGCGCTTGGCGGCCGCTTCGGGTCATCTCGCGACGATCGAAATCGCATAAACCACCCGTGGTTGGATGAAGAGCGCGTCGCGTTCGTTTCCGGAAACCCAGCCGGTCCGCCCCGCCTTGGTCTTGTCGAACAGCACCTACGACGAAGCCCTGGCCGCGCGGATCCTCCGCCCCCTCGGTCTCCACGCAACGGCCGACACGAACGAGATGATCCTCTACTCGGTGGCCGTCGGCCACCTGGTCGACATGGCCACCGGCACGGTCCAGGTCGTTCCCAGATTCGAGCTCGACTTGAGCAACAGCCCGGCGGGGGCGACCCTGTTCTGCGATATCGGGGCGATGGTCACCTTCGCCCACATGCACCTGAACGGCGGACTCGCGCCTAACGGAAAGCGGGTGCTCTCTCCGGCGTTGGTCGCCGCCATGCAGACCAGGCAGGCGGACATGCCATGGGCGCTCGGCTACGACCACATGGGCCTCGGCTGGACAATTCGGAAGTACGGGGGGCACACCGTGGTGGCGCACACCGGGGCGAACGCCGGGGCTCATTCCTCGCTCGCCCTCGTTCCGGACCAGCAGGGCGCGATCGCCGTGATGACCAACGGAACCACCGGTGCCGCCGTACACGCCACCCTAACGACCGAACTCCTCCGCGACCTCTTCGGCGTCGAGCCTCCGGTTCCGGTGAAGGCGCCCGCCACCCCAGTCCACGTAAACTTGGATCGCTACACCGGCGGGTTCACCGCCGACGATGGCGAGGTGACGTTCACGATTGAAGACGGCCGTCTGCGCGTGGCTCCGGTCACGGCGCCGGGCCTGCTCCGGTCGTTCTACCTGATGGGGTTTCCCGCGCCCGGGCCGGTTCTTCTCACACCGGTGTCCGATGACGGACGCTTCATTTCCGACCAGAGCCTGCCGGTGTGGTTCATCGATGACGGAACCGGGAAGCCGAAACACGTCTACGCCGGCCGGATTTACCGCCGGCCACCTTGAACGTCAGTGGCTCCGGCATGGAGGGACGAGGGCCGTTCTATGCGTCGAATTCAAGGACGATAGGGCCTTCCGGGCCGTCGCCCGAACGGATCAGGCCGACACGGCTGCTCGCTCCCCTGTAATTCACCTCTGGACCGCGGTGCGCTTCCTGGCAACCTTGGCGTAGAGGGTGAACCCGGTCGTCGACCGTACCTACGGACGGGTGCGAACCACCCTGCCCTTGGTGTCGAGCCGTTCTGCAAGACGCGTCAGGCGCCGTGGCGGGCCGCGATGAAAAGCGCGTCGCGTTCGTTCCCGGAAACCCAGCCGGTCCGCCCCGCCTTTTCGAGGGCCCGATAGAGAGCGGCGATGTCCTTCCGAGCGAACTCGGCGAGGGTGCGGAGCTGTTCTTCGGTTTCAGCGGCTCCCCGCCGCGCACTGGCGCTGTCGAGCAGGCGCTGAAAGAGCAGCGCGAGTAGCCCGGTCGATTCACCCGCCAGGAACCGGTCCGTCGGGATGTAAAGATCCGGAGGCAACCGCCGGAACGCCTCGAGCCGGGCGCCACGCCGGTGCGGCACCGCGGGCCGGCGCGACGGCGGCTCGCGATGCCCAAGGCGAGCGAATAGTTCGGTCAGCGCCTCAAAGGCCGCTTTGGCCCGCGCCCGCGAGCGAAAACAGCCGTGCCACCGCACCCCAAGACCGCTCCACTCCTCCGGGGTGGAGGTGAAGGCCAGGAGGATGCGCCCCTCGTTGTGGCCGAGGCCGATGGCCGGATAGAGAAACGAGAAGGCGCCATCCACGTTGAACGGGGGACGGAGCGTGCGGATCAGCTCGTTTTCGAGCAGCAGCGCCTGGACTTCGGTCTCGAGTGGGCGGGTTTCGAGCGTTGCCGCGGTGCGGACCAACGTGCGCATCTTGCGGTGGGCCTTGCGGCGCGACGCGGTGCGATAGCCGGCCAGGCGACGGCGCAAGTCTTTCGCCTTGCCGACATAGAGCACTCGCTCGTCGGCATCGCGGAACAGATAGATGCCCGGCCCGCGGGGAAGCTCCTGAATCCGCTCCTGGCCGAACTTGCGGTCGAACAGCAGCGGCATCGTTCGCATGGGTCAAGCTATCCCGCCGCGTTTCCGGCGCCAACCCGCGCGAAAGGCCTCTCCACCGGCCCACCCTGGCCGGTCGCCCCTGGTGGGCGTATTCTACCGGACTCCGGAGGCACCACCGTGAAAAATGGAACATCGATTGGGTCGGTCGTCGGGGCCCTCCTCGCCGGGGTAGCCCTCGCGAGCTGTTCGGCTCCCGCCCTGCCCGGCCACCCATCCCGCGTCGTGTTCGAAGGGAACGAAGGCCCGGGGGCCGGCAAGCACATCGTCCTCATTGCCGGGGACCATGAATACCGGTCCGAGGAAATCCTCCCGGCGCTGGGGCGGATCCTGGCCCGCCGGCTCGGCTTCAAGGCCACCGTGCTTTTCACCCTCGACAGCGCCGGATTCATCGAACCGGGCAGTTCCAACATCGGGGGACTCGAGGCGCTGAAGACGGCAGACCTGCTGGTCCTGGCCACCCGCTTTCAAGACTTCCCCGCCGCGGAGATGCAGCACGTCGTGGACTACCTCGATCGGGGTGGCCCGGTCCTGGGGCTCCGGACCTCCACCCATGCGTTTCGGATCAAGGGCGGGCCGTTCGCCAAATACTCCTGGGACTACGAAGGCGCCGAGTATCCGGGGGGGTTCGGGGAGCAGGTCCTGGGTGAGACCTGGGTCGGGCACTACGGGACGAACCACGAGCAGAGTTCCCTGATCGTGCCCCGGGGCGACCAGGCCGGCCACGCGATTCTCCGCGGCGTAAGCGACATCCATGTCCAATCCAGCGGCTACCAGGCCTATTTACCCGCCGACTCGGACGTGCTGGCGTTAGGCCGGGTGCTCAACGGCATGGAAGCCACCGCGCCACCCGATACCGGCAAAGAGCAGTTGCCGGTAGTGTGGACCCGGACCTATCAGGGGGCCAACGGACGACCGGGCCGGGTGTTCACCTCCACCCATGGCGCCTCGGAAGACTTCCTCAATCCGGGGTTCCGCCGGATGCTGGTCAACGCTACCCTGTGGGCCCTCGGGATGGAGGCCGTCATCACGCCGAACTTGGACGTCTCGTTCGTGGGCCCCTACCATCCGGTGACCTTCAGTTTCGGCGGCTATCGCCGCGGGGTCCGTCCCGCGGACCTCGCGGGTTGGAATACCCCCGTCATGTCGCCTGATCGACCAACCCAGGACTCGTCGTCCCAGCAACCCGGAGGCCAGGCTCGATGACGTTCTGCCCGCTCCGCCGATTCGCGCCGCTGGCCCTTCTGATCACGGCGGCCTGCACGACCCCGAAGTTGGAGTTGAAGGAGGGCGATCACATCGTCGTCATCGGCAATGCCTTGGCCGAACGGATGCAACACGACGGATGGTTAGAGACCTACCTGCAACTGGCCCGGCCAAAACTCAAACTGGTAATTCGGGACCAGGGTTTCACCGGCGATCGGATCGATCACCGGCCCCGGACCAAGGGGTTGCCCTCGCCGGACGACTACCTCGGGCTCTCGCAAGCCGACGTGATCTTCGCCATGTTCGGCTACAACGAGTCGTACGACGACGACCCGACCGGATTCGCCACCCGGGTGGCCGCCTGGATCGATCACACCAGTGCCCAGAACTACTCCGGTCGCGGCGCACCCCGGATCGTCTTGTTCTCGCCGATCGCCCACGAGGACCTCGACGATCCGAACCTGCCCGACGGAACCGCCAACAATGCCCGGTTGGCGAAGTACACCCAGGTATTGGACTCCATCGCGCGGCAGAAGGGCGTCGGGTACCTCGATCTGTTCGGTCCCTCAGCGCGGCTCTACGCGGAGTCCGCCGAGCCGCTGACGCTGAACGGCGTCCACCTCAACAGCGAAGGCAACCGTCGGATCGCCGGGGTGATCGTGCGGGGGCTGTTGGGGTCGGCGCCGAGCGGTGACTCGGCCCGGGTCGAGGCGGTCCGGACGGCGGTGCTCGACAAGAACTTGTACTGGTTCAACCGGTTCCGGGCGACCGACGGCAACGACGTCTGGGGATCCCGCTCCACCCTCGCGTTCGTCGGCGGGCAGACCAACTACGACGTGCTTCAGAACGAACTGGTGCAGTTCGACCACATGACCGCCAATCGGGATCTGGTGATCTGGGCCGCTGCACGGGGAGAGGTGATCGCGCCGGACGACTCCAAGGTGCCCCCGCCGGTTCCGGTCGTCTCGAACCTCGCCGAACCCCAGCTCCAGGGCGGCGTCAGCAAAGTGGGAACGCTCGACTACCTCGGCGGCGAGGCCGCGATCAGCAGGATGCGGCTCGCGCCAGGGATGCAGGCCAATCTGTTCGCCTCCGAGGAGCGGTTTCCAGAGTTGGTGAATTCCGTCCAACTCGGCGTGGATACCCGCGGCCGCCTCTGGGCGGCAACCTGGGGCACCTACCCGAAGTGGGAGCCGACGGGAAAGATGAACGACCGGCTCCTGATCCTGCCGGACGACAACCGTGATGGGGTCGCCGATACGGCAATCACCTTTGCGTACGTGCAGAACCCAACCGCCTTCGAGTTCTGGAACGGCGGGGTGATCGTCGCGTCCCAACCCGACTTCCTCTTTCTCAAAGACACCGACGGCGACAACGTGGCCGACGTCCGGTACCGGATCGCCGGGGCGTTCGGCTCGGCGGATACCCACCATGCCGCGAACAACTTCGTCTACGGACCGGACGGTTTTCTTTACTACCAAGAGGGCGTGTTCAGCATCTCGAACGTGGAGACGCCCTGGACTACCAATCAGGAGAACAACAAGTCCGGGATGTACCGCCTCAACCCGCGGACCCACGAGTTCAGTTTCCACGCGGACAACAGCCCCAACCCGCACGGCACCAGCTTCGACTACTGGGGTTACCACTTCGCGACGGACGCGACCGGGGGCACGGCCTACCAGGTAAAGGACAACCCGGACGGGACCTTCGCGATGCGGCAGATGTTGCAACACACCGTGCGGCCGGTACCGTCCAGCGGAATTCTATCGAGCGACCACTTCCCCTCCAAGAACCAGGGAAATTTTTTGATTCTGAACGTGATCGCGTTCCTCGGCATCAAGCAGTACACTCTCTCTGCGAATCCAACCACCGGTGATGTACGCGGCACCGAGACTGACGATCTCCTGGTCTCCTCCGATCCCAACTTCCGGCCCACCGACTTCGAGATCGGCGACGACGGAGCGATGTACGTCGCGGATTGGGCCAACGCCATCATCGGCCACATGCAGCACAACATCCGCGATCCGGCCCGCGACCACACCCACGGCCGGATCTACCGGGTTACGGTGCCTGGGCGGCCGCTTTCCGAGTCCGTGGCGATTGACGGACAAGCCATTCCGGCCCTCCTCAAGGCGCTGGAGCATCCGGTCAACGGCATCCGCCATCGGGCCCGGGTCGAGCTGTCGGAACGCCCCACCGCCGAGATCATCGCGGCGACTCGCGAGTGGGCGAAGGGGTTCAACTCCGCGAGTGAAGCCGACGCTCATCACCTGCTCGAAGCCCTCTGGGTTCATCAGCAGCACAACGCCGTGAACCGGGAACTGCTCGAGCTGGTCTTGAACTCGCCGGTGCCCCACGCCCGGATCGCGGCGCGGCGGGTGCAACGGATGTGGGAACACAGTGCGGCGCGGCCGGTCGCCGTCGGCGCGGCGTCCGCCGCCCCCACGACATCCAGGGTCGTGGCGCCCGATGACGGCGCCATCGTGGTCCGGACCGTGGTCGAGGCAATGCGTTACGATCGCGACACGTTTTCGGTCTCGGCCGGAACGCCGGTCAAAGTCCGCTTCATCAATGACGACTTCACGCCCCACAACTTGGTCATCGGAACTCCGGGATCAGCCGAAGAGATCGGCGCCGCCGCAGACCGGCTGGGTTCCGACGGCTTTGCCCGGCGGTTTCTCCCCAAGACCGACAAGATCCTCGCCGCCACTGATCTCTTGAACCACCAGAAGTCTCAAGTTCTCGAGTTCCGCGCCCCGAGCGCCCCCGGGGAATACGTCATCCTCTGCACGTTCCCAGGCCACCGCCAGACCATGCACGGCGTGATGCGCGTGGTGAAATAGGATCCCGACATGATCGTTCCCCGAACCTCGCGTGACGCGATCCTCCGGAAGCTCCGGGCCAAGCTGGCAGCCCGGGATCCGATCTTCATTGCTAGTGCCGGCAGCGGTCTGGTGGCCAAGCTGCTGGAGCGGGCCGGCGTCGACTGCGTCAATACCTTCTCCGGCGCCCGGCTTCGCGCCAACGGCATGGGCACCATGTCGATGATGTGGCCGATCCTCGACTCGAATGCCCAGACATTGACCTACACCGAGCAGGATATTCTCCCCGCTCTCACCGGAGAGGCGTTCGTCTGTGCCTGTCTCAACGCCAACGATCCGCTCAAGGACATGCGGACCGTTCTGGAGCGGCTCAAGTCGATGGGCGTCCCGTCGGTCTCCAACATCGGGCCGTCGATCGGCTATGTCGACAAGGACAGCAATCTCTACCAAGTGCTGGTGAAAAGCGGCATCACCTTCGACCACGAGATCGAGATGCTGGCGCTGGCAAAAGAGATGGAAATGGTAACCGTCGGGTTGGCGTTCGACCTGGAGGACAGCCTCCGGCTGGTGGAGCGCGCGCGACCGGACATCTTCTGCTTTCATGCCGGGACGACCAAGGGCGGGCTCACCGGCTACGACTCCGGCGAGACGATCGAAGAGACCGCTCGCCGCACGGAGGCCGTGTATGCCCAAGTCCGGGCGATTCATCCTCCGGTGATCCTCATCGCCCACGGCGCGGCGATGGAGACGCCGGCCGACGTGCAGTACTTGCTCGACCACACCACCGGACACGGGTTCTGGACCGGCTCATCGACCGAGCGGCTGCCGATCGAGCGAGCGGTGCTCGGAGCGGCGGAGGAGTTTGCCCGTTTGAAGTTCACCACCAAGGCCAAGCCATCGTGAGCCGCACCGTCGCCATCCTCGCGACCCTCGACACCAAGGCTGAGGAGGCCGAGTTTCTCCGCCGCCAGGTCGTCTCGCTCGGGGGAACAGCCGCCATCATCGACCTCGGCGTGGTCGGAACGCCTGGTATGGCCGCGGACTACAGCCGCGAGGTCGTTGCCGAGGCCGGCGGGATCAAACTGGCGGAGCTCTTAAGGGCACCGACCCGCGAAGCCGCCGGGCCGGTCATGGTGGCCGGGGCCACCAAGATCCTCCTCGATCTGATCGCGGCGGGCCGGGCCCATGCGGTGCTTGGCGTGGGCGGAACCCAGGGCACTTCCTTCTGCACCCAAGTGATGCAGGCGTTGCCGTACGGGTTCCCCAAGGTGATGGTCTCGACCGTCGCCTCGGGAGACACCTCGCGGTTCGTCGGCGTCAAGGACATCACCATGATGTTCTCGGTGAGCGACCTGGTCGGCGTGAACCCGTTCACGGCTCGGATCTTGGCCAATGCGGCTGCCGCGGCCTACGGGATGGCGCAGGTCGTGGGGACGATGGAGGCTAGGCGGGGCGACAAGCCACTAATCGCGATGACCAACCTCGGGGTTCTCACCGATGGCGCCACCCTTGCCCTCAAACTCTTTCGCGAGGCCGGCTACGACGTGGTGGTATTCCACGCCGTCGGTTCCGGCGGCCGGGCGATGGAACAGTTGATGAAGGAAGGGGTGATCGGGGCCGTATTCGATTACGCCTTGGGCGAGATCGCCGATGACGTGTTCGGCGGCTTGCGGGCCGGCGGCCCCGAGCGGCTCACCGTGGCCGGCAAGCTGGGATTGCCTTAAG
>SXGU01403765.1_pt1 | contig 117555 bp, 91 predicted proteins | sample 3174531 | NCBI WGS metagenome assembly SXGU01 (sample SAMN11356863, study PRJNA531348) | freshwater metagenome | isolation source: freshwater sample F1-140 | place: China: Fuxian Lake, Yuxi | collected 2017-12-25
GGTCGAAGGTTCAAGTCCTTCAGGGGGCATCCCGTCCGTGACATCCGAGATTTGTCCGATGAAACCTGCGCTCGCGCAGGTTTTTTCGTTCCTGCATTGAGGCCTTCACTCCTCCTCGGCAGTTTGCATTCTGCACCCGAAAGCACGATCCTAACGCGCATGCACTTGCCCGAATCACCGCTGCATGCTGCTCCAAGTGAGCACCATCTCGCTCCGGCCGAGCGAGATCGCTTGCAGCAATTCGGTAACACGATTGTCCACGATTTGAACAACGCGATTTTCGCGATCACGGGTCGGCTTGAACTCTTGAAGCGCCGACTTGAGAACCCAGCGCTGCAAGGGCTTGCGGGCGAGTTGGGCAAGACCATCGCATTCTTCGAGTCGATCAATGCATCGATTGCCAGTGCTTGCGCGAGGAACATTCCTCATGGGCAAGCGGTTTCAGCGAATGAAACACTCGCGACCGCGATCGACGAAGCGCTCTTCGAGACGCAGGAGTCTCTGCGTGAAATCCGCATCGAACGCGCGGATCTTCCCCTGTCAACGCGCATGTTCCGAGTCCCTGCGAGCGCGCTCGCGATTTGCTTCAGGCAGTTGTTGGCGCTGCATGCGATCCGCTTGAACGGCGCAGGGGCACTCTCCATTGCCAGTCGCTTCGAAGCAGCGTCTCTCCTCGTCGTGATGGAAGACGACCAGACGGTTGACGCCGCTGAAATTGTTTCGCTCACACAAAGCCCGAGTTTTCTGCAGCCTGGATTCGCGTTTGAGCAACTCTTCTTTGCGACCGCGGCGCGAGCGTTGCGGGACTTTGGTGGCAAAGTCGCGCTTGAACGAACGGCAGCTGGGTGCCTGCGCTCTACCGTGAGCCTGACGCTTGTTGCTGAAACGCGACGAGTCGCGCAACGCGTCCTCATCGCCGATGACGAGATGCTCATTCGAGCGCTTCTCGTCCAGATGCTTGAAACGCTCGGCGCGGATGTGGTTCCCTGCGACGATCCGAGCTCCATCGACACCCACCCTGATCTCTCGCAACAAGAATTGATCGTGGTCGATGCGGCGATGCCGACGCAATCAGGGCTTCGAGCCCTGCAGCGACTTCGAGCGAATGGTGTGATGATTCCGGCTGTGGTGATTTCTGGCGCGCCGATCGACGAAGCACTTCCTGCGAAGACATCTGCGCTCCTGAAGCCGTTCACGATGGCGAGCTTCGAAGCGGCCTGCCAAGCAGCGTTCGCATCATGACGACGGAAGAAGCGCGAGCATCGCGGTGAGCGCTGGCGAGGGCGAAGTCAATGCACGCAACGCATCGAAGTTCACGAAGCACATCGCATCGTGCTCGAAACTTGGTTTGAGCTCGCAGGTTGCCTCGAGTTGGACGCGATAGATGATGTCCCAGGTCCTTGTGACCGGATCATCCAAGAGCGCGATGGCGATTGGGCGAACGCCCGCAGGAAGGGCGCTGCCAACTTCCTCTTCAAACTCGCGACGCAACTCGCTCTCCACGTCCTCGGTGTTTTCAAGCCCCCCGCCTGGCACGAACTCCCATGTGCCCGGATACGCCGCAACATGCCTTGAGCGTCTGCCGATGAGGTAACTCGCGCCAGCCGAAACGATTGCTTTCACTCCAAGCGGCCGCACGCCGCATGCGAGCCCGTGCATCTGCACCGCAAAAAAACGATACGCGCATGGCTGCACATGGATAGAGACCCCGCCATGACCGTTGCGACTGGTTCCCAACACCTGCACAAGTCCACCGTCAAAGTACTTCTCATTTCGCGCACACAAGGCACTCCAACACGCATCGACTTCCTCCAGCGAGACATGCGTTGGAACGAATCGCTCAGGGACAGACGCGAAAACGGGTGGGCGACGAAGTCGAATGATGCGCAACGGACGGACTCTCTCGATGTTCATTACACTCTCGCCCCATGTCCAACGCACGATACCTGACTGCTCCGGCCATCACGAAGTCCATGCCTACGGGCATCCCCTTCATCATTGGCAACGAAGCAGCGGAGCGGTTTTCGTTCTACGGCATGAAGACCATTCTTGCGGTCTTCATGACGCAGTACCTGATCACGAGCGGCGGGCTCCCGGCCTACATGTCGCAATCTGACGCTCGGGAGAGTGTCGCGTGGTTCGTGGCCGGCGCGTACTTTTTCCCAGTCTTCGGAGCGCTTCTCGCGGATGTGTTCCTTGGCAAATACCGAACCATCATTCTGCTTTCGCTCGTGTACTGCCTCGGCCACGCAGCTCTCGCATGTATTGATCTCCCATCTCCCATGCTTCAAGCATCGTTTGAGCCCAAGACTTGGATGATTGCGGGACTCCTGCTCATCGCCATTGGCGCTGGTGGAATCAAGCCCTGCGTGAGCGCGCATGTTGGCGATCAGTTCGGGCAGGCGAACAAGCACCTGCTGACGCGCGTCTTCGGCTGGTTCTACTTTTCGATCAACTTTGGTTCGTTCTTTTCTACGCTGCTCACGCCCTACATGCTCAAGGAGTATGGACCGGGCTGGGCCTTCGGAATTCCCGGCGTGTTGATGGCGATCGCGACGCTCGTCTTCTGGCTCGGGCGGCATCGATACGCGCACATTCCACCCAAGGGAGTTGGGTTCCTGAAGGAGTTGGTCTCGCCAGATGGACTCAGTGCGATCGGTCGCCTTGTTGGGCTCTATGTGTTCGTCGCGGTTTTCTGGGCGCTCTATGACCAGACCGGCGGCGCGTGGGTGCTGCAAGCAGCGCAGATGGATTGCAATTTCCTCGGCATTCACTGGCTTGAGTCGCAGATCCAAGCGATCAATCCACTTCTCATTCTGATTTACATCCCGTTGTTTTCGTACGCGATCTATCCCGCGCTTGGGAAGGTCGTTCGACTGACACCGCTCCGAAAGATTGGCGCGGGGCTCTTCCTCGTTGTCGTCGCATTCGTCGTTTCAGCGATGGCGCAGGCGCGGATCGATACCGCGCAGGGAGACTTTCAATATGCGGTAACTCCCCTCGTCGCGTCCTCGCAGATTGACTACCCGAAGACCATCGTCGCGTTGAAGGAAGTAGAGCGCAACGCGACTGCGACGGAGCTTGAAATGCTCAGCGCAGATCCGAAGCCACTTGATACTGAATGGACCGGAAAGACCGCGAAAGCACTCGCCGTCGGTGGCATCGCAGTCAGTGTGCATGGCACGACGCAGTTTGCACAGTGGCCGTCCATCGCCTGGCAGATTTTGGCGTATCTCATCATTACCGCGGCAGAAGTCCTCGTCTCCGTGACATGTCTTGAGTTCAGCTACACGCAGGCACCCGCCAAGATGAAGTCGTTCATCATGAGCCTCTATCTGCTGAGCGTTTCGGCAGGCAATGTGCTCGTCGCGTTGGTCAATCGTTACACGCAAGATGCCAATGGCAATTCAACTCTCGAGGGCGAGTCGTACTACTGGTTCTTTAGTTACCTCGGTCTCGGTGCAGCGATCGTCTATGTCGTCGCGTCGAACTTCTATCGAGGCAAGGAGTACATCCAAGGCTCCGACGAATCGCCTGTAACTGGCGCTGAACACTAGAACGCGAGCGGGATTCCGAGCGCATTCCATGCGATAAGGAATGCCGTCCAGCCAATCAGTGCCGCGAGGCTGTAAGGCGCGAGGAGCGCGAGCAGCGTCCCGAGCCCGGCTTGGCTGTCGTAACGGCGAATGACGATGAGCACGATCACGAGGTACGCATTCAGCGGTGCGATTGGATTAACACAACTGTCACCAACCCGATACGCAGCCTGCACGAGATCAGGCTGCATCCCCGCGCTCGCAAGCATGGGCACAAGGACAGGCGCGAGAAAAACCCACTTCGCACTCGCGCTCGCGAGGAAGAGATCAAGCGTCGCGACACCCCACACGATCGCCACGATCATCACGCCTTGACCGAGGTGCAACCCGCGGATGACTTCAGCGCCTTCAACGCTCATCACGACCGCGAGGTTCGACTGTCGAAACCAAGCGATGGACTGTCCTGCGAAGAAAGCGATCACGATGTAAGAACCCATGCCTGCGATTGACTGCCCCATACGCTCCGTCACCGCGCGATCGGAGCGGATCTCACCCACAGCGATGCCGTACGCGAGGCCGGGTAGTAGAAACATCACAAGGATGATCGGAACGAGCGCCTCGCTCCACGCCGGCGCCATCGTGTTCGTCGCGTGACGCGTGACGACGCCTGTGAGTGGGCCGTTTTCAACGAGCGCCATCGAGAGTAGTGCACCGCCCCCAAGCACAAAAGCTGCAAGGGCCGCAAGAAGCCCACGACGCTCGACATGCGAAAGGCTGGCCTCCGTGTGCGGGATCCCACCCTGCTCGATCTGTGCAGCAACGCGCTGCGCCGAAACCCGTGGTTCAACGATCTTGGCGGTCACCAACCACCCAAGCCCAGTCAGGAAGAAGGTCGACGCGAACATGAACGCGTAATTCGCGGTTGGCGCAACAACAGCGCCCGGATTGATGGACTGCGCAGCTTGCTCAGTAAGACCTGACAGCAACGGGTCAAGGCTGGTGATGGCGATGTTTGCGCTGAACCCGCCGGCTATGCCGAAGACCGCAGCTGCGATTCCGACGAGTGGGCTTCGACCGAGCATCGCGAACACACCAGCAGCGAGCGGAGGCAGCACGACATACCCAGAGTCCGCCGCCGCACTTGAGTTCACGCCGATGAAAATGATCGCTGGCGTGATGAGCCGTGATGGAGTCCATCGAACAAGGAGCTTCAGGAGTGATGGAAAGAGACCAGTGCGTTCGGCAACGCCAATGCCAAGCATGGCCACGAGCACGATCGCGAGCGGCGGAAAATCGAGGAAGTTCTTGAGCGCGCTCGTCCAAATCCAGCGCATGCTCTCGGCATCGAGCAGATTATCCACGAGGATCTGTTTCGTCGAGTCTCGAGGATCAACGACCGACCAATGCCACGCCGCGCCGACCCAACTGACAAGAAGTATGGCAAGACCGATGAGTACAAAGAGCGTCGCAGGATCGGGCAACCGATTCCCGACTCGCTCGAGAGCAAGCAACAGACGGGTGAGCCGTGAGTGTTGCATGCGCGCCGCTTCACTCATCGTGTTACGCCCTGACGAAAGTTCCCTGCTCCGTATCTTTCTTCACGCCGGGAAATCGCAGCACGCGATTATGCATCGCAACATAGATACCTGGTGGGCAGAGTTGCACCGCTAAGAGGGCCTCGGTGACATTCTGCGTCGCATCCGTCCGCCGCAATTCGTAGGGACGCATCGCTCCGGTGAGGATAACTGGCGTTCTCGCACCGCCTTGCGTGCTCGAGAGCGCTTCGATTCGATCCCCTGACTTTGCCAACCGATCCGTTCCGTGGACGATCACAACTCCATCGTGCGTCTGACTCATCGCGATGGCGGTTGCAGCGATCAGATCATGATCGGCCTCGCTCATTTCAAGCGAATCCTTGTTCATGAGTCCCACCCGCTCGATACGCACGCCTCGAAGTTCAAGCGACGCGATCAGCATGTCAAGGACGCTGACATGATTCGCGAGCACACCGCCAAGTTCATCGTAGGTCTTCTCGATCGTTCCGCCCGTGGAGATAAGCGCGATCTGGAATGGCTTCTGCAGTGCTGCACTCGAGGGCATAGGGAGGGCACTTTAGCGGAGTGCGACCTGCTCCGAGAAACCTGCGCGAGCGCTCAAAGCACGCGCTCTGCTCGAGGGTAGCTTCCGAGCACTTCGAGCCGCGTGCAGTGCGTTCGAGCCTGCACGAGCGCCCGTTGCATCGCAGCGTCTTTCTCATGCGCAAGTGCGTCGATGAAGAACAGGTAGTCCCAGTGCGCGTCACCGCTTGGGCGCTTTTCGATGTGCGAGAGGTTGATCCCCTCTTGGCGAAAACTGTCAAGCACATCGACGAGCGCACCGGCGCGATCAGCGAGGGTGAACCACAGCGTCGTCTTGTCATTGCCCGTCGGCGCCACACTCTCTCGACCGATCACCAAGAAGCGCGTCGTGTTGCCTGCCCGATCTTCGATGCCATCAAAGAGCACAGGGACACCGTGCAGTTCACCTGCGAAACTTGACGCGATCGCTGCAGAGCCTTCTTCTTCGTTCGCACGAACGACTGCGGCCGATGTGCTGGACTCAGGGACGAGCTCTGCGTTTGGAAGGACCCGAGCGCACCACTTCCGACATTGACCAAACGCCTGTGGCTTGGAATAGATCCGGCGAATCGCGTCAGGTGCCGCATTCGAAAGTAGTGCGAGTCGAACAGCGACGAGAGCCTCGGCGCGGATGGAAACCGGATGCGCGAGGAGCGCATCGAGTGTCTCAAGAATCGAACCCATGCTCGAGTTCTCGTACGGCACAAGACCGTGGTCGCATCGACCAGCGGCAACTTCAATGACCACATCAGGAATGGTCGGAACGCAGGCGATCTCGATGCTTGAGCCAAAGTGCCGCACAACTGCGAGGTGGCTGAAGGAACCAGTCGGGCCAAGGCAACCCACACGCAACGGCCTTTCGAGCGCGAAGGACCCAGACATGATTTCGCGGAACACGGCTTCGATCGTGCGATCTGCGAGCGGGCTCGATGCAGCATGACTTCGAGAGACGGCGCGCTCGATGACTGCGCGTTCCCGACTCGGGACATAGATCGGCGCTACGCCACTCCGCTTGGCGACACCAACTTCCACCACGAGGTTCCCGCGCTTGGCGAGAAGGCCAACAAGCTCCGCATCGACGGCATCAATCTCGCCGCGAAGGGTTTCGAGGCTCTTTGGCGAACGCGAAGGATCGGGGGCAAGATCTGTCACGACGGAGTGCTCATGGAGGAAGTCGATTTGTTTTTCGGACCAGGCTCGAGGACGATTCGCGCGGGGTGGGAATCCGAAGTTGAAGCCGCGATTGAGCCGATGTTGACTCACTCGCGCGCCGACTTCTATCGGCACACTCATCCTCCTTGCTCGGTCGAAATGCTGTGGGAGATCAAATCCCTTCGCAATCCCCAACCCTTCACGAAGCCGCACGGCAACTGCAGGCTCTCCCGTGGTTTGACCTTGCCCCCGCAGGCATCCTCGCGCTCATCGGATTGGTACTGCTGTTCTATGGGCAGAAATTGCTGAAGCCGAGCCTTGTGTGCGCCGCGATCGTTCTCGGGGCGTGGATCGCAGGCCCTCTCGTCGGCATGTTGAGCCCCCCGGTCGCCGCAAAACTGCCCTCGATCCTTTGGCCCGTGATCGGTGGCATCGCGGGACTCATCTTCATTGCGCTTTCGTGGAGGCTGCTTCTTGCATGTTCGTTCGGAGTGGTGCTCGCTGCGGTGCTCGTCATTGGGAGCCGCGCGCTCGTCGAAGCAGGTTTCATCGACGCCGCGCATGGTGCGGAGACCTCCGAGGTACAGCCGACGAATGATGGCGCGCTTCCGCTAGATCAATTCGCAGAGGCAGCATCGCAACTTGACCGAGTGGGACCTGCACTTGAGCGCGTGCATTCGACTGTTCGTCCCCTCATCGCCTGGGTTGCCGCGCGCTGGCAGGCTGAACCCCCGCAGATGCGGACGCTCTTTCTCGCAAACGCCGCAGCGGGATTCTTCATGGGAGCTCTCTTGGGCTTGCTGCTCGCCAAGGACATCGCCGCATTACTCACGGCGATTCTCGGCGCGCTTCTCCTCCTCGTTGGTGGAATCCCGCTTCTCGCCCGCGAATCGGACGCGCTTGCAGAGCCGCTCCATCCACTCGCGTGGCTCGGGAGTTGGGCTGCGATTGCGGCGATCGGGTTCTTCGCGCAACTCATCATGCGAGGAACGAGCGAACCAGACGCCGAATCCGAACGCGATTGAGCTCCGACTTCGTCTAGACTCTCTCCCGTGGATGCATTTGAATTTCGTCACGGCGAGTTGTACTGCGAAGATGTTCCTATGCGCGAGATTGCGCGCACCGCAGGGACGCCGACATTCGTCTATTCCTCTGCGACGCTCGGTGGGCACTTTGATCGATTGAAGGAAGCCTTCGCGCCTCTCGATCCACTGCTCTGCTACTCAGTCAAGAGTTGTGCAAATCTCAGCGTGCTTCGAACGCTCGCAGCGCGGGGCGCAGGCATGGATGTGGTCAGCATTGGAGAACTGCAGCGCGCTGTGGAAGCGGGTGTCCCCGCGAGCCACTGCGTCTACGCCGGCGTCGGCAAGCGTGATGACGAGATCATCGCGGCGCTCGAAGCTGGCATCGGCCTCCTGAATATCGAGAGCGAAGCGGAGTTTGAGAATGTGTCGCGCCTCGCCGGTCAACTCCGCATAAGTGTCCGCTGCGCACTTCGCATCAACCCTGATGTGGATCCGAAGACGCATCGGTACACCTCGACTGGGAAGAAGGAAACGAAATTCGGCGTCGACCTCGAGCGAGCCCGAAGGTTCTTCCAGAAGTACGGTCAGGATGCCTTCGCGAAGCTCGAGGGTCTTCACCTTCACATTGGTTCCCCGATCTACACCGTTGAGCCTTATGTCGAAGCGCTGACGAAAACTTGCGCGCTCATCGATGAACTTGCGATGGATGGCGTGACGATTCGATCGATCGACCTCGGCGGCGGATTCGGCGCAGACTATGAATCAGATCAGTCGCCAAGCGCCATGGATTACGCCGACGCGATCCTGCCCATCGTATTGCCACTGAAACAACGCGGCGTGCAGTTCTTTCTCGAGCCAGGTCGTTCGATTGCGGCCAACGCAGGAGTGCTTCTGCTTTCGGTGCTCTACACGAAGCAGTCCGGCGAGAAGCGATTCGCGATTTGCGATGCGGGCATGAATGCGCTTTTACGGCCATCGCACTACGGCAGCTTTCACTTCGTCTGGCCGGTGCAGCCTTCGAACGGCCTCGTGCCGCCAACTCGGTCGAGCACCCTCGCGATGCCTGGACTCCTTGCACAGGACATCGTTGGACCGCTGTGTGAATCTGGCGATTTTCTCGCGCTTGATCGATCACTCCCGCCGCTCTCGCGAGGTGATCTTCTCGCGGTCTTCACCGCTGGCGCCTACGGCATGAGCATGGCAAGCAGATACAACTCCAGCCCGTTGCCCGCCGAGGTACTCGTGACAGGCGGACGCGTCGCCCTCATCCGTGAACGCGAGACGGTCGAAGATCTCATGGAGCATGAGCGCCATGTCACTGTGCTTCTTTGATCCAAGCGATCGCGTGCGCCATCGGCGCAATGCGGAGGGTGTTCACCATGGTTCGCCGTGAAACTGGAGGCGTGTGGGTCACGCTGAAGGAGACTATTGCAGCGTCGCCAGATGAAGTGCTCGAGTGCATCACAACGCCCGAGGGACTCACGCGATGGCTGAGCGTTGGCGCGAGCTTTGAGCCGCACGCCGGCGGACGACTCTCGCTTGCATGGGATCGTGAAGCGACACATGTCCTCGAGACCACGATTCAGGAGTACGACATCGCTCAGGGCCGCGTGAGTTGGGTCTGGTTTCCCACTCCGCTCGAAGATTGGACCGTCAAGCTCGAATTCCTCGTCGATCGCCAGGTCGAAGCGGGCGCCAGAGTGATCGTTCGCCTCGGTCCATTCTCAGAAGCGACGGACAGCCTGCTTGCTGCTGCGGATGCGGCGGAGAGCTGGCGCTGGTACCTGTGCAATCTTCGCTCAGTGCTTGAATCGAAACACGACATGCGAGCGATTCGGCCGCTCTAGTTGAGCGCTCGCGACTTGCGGCGCGATGCGTGCAGTTCGCCGGCATTGATGTAGCCGCCCCGCCTCGCTCGCTTTGGTGTGCGCCGGGGCGAGTGAATCGCCACTGGCGCAATTCCGCAGTTTTGCAGTTGAGCGCTCGCGCATACACTCAACAACTTAGGAAACGCCATGTTTGAATCACTGACCGAACGCATCTCAACCGCTGCTCGCAATCTCGCGGGGCGTGGAACGATCTCAGAGTCCAATGTCAAGGAGGCGTTGGAGGAAGTTCGCACTGCGCTTCTTGAGGCAGATGTCGAGTACGGCATCGCGAATGATTTTTGCGCGACCGTGCTGAAGGATTCGATCGGGCGCGGGGTGACGAAGTCGCTTCGGCCAGGCGAGGAATTCATCGGCGCGATCCACGACTCACTCGTCGACCTCATGGGAAGCGAGGATGAGAAGGCGTTCTATGTCGATCCCGGCCCGACCGTCTTCATGCTCTGCGGTTTGCAAGGTTCGGGAAAGACGACGACGTGCGGGAAGCTTGCGGCGTTCTTCAAGAAGTCTGGCCGAAGCGTGCTCGTCGCAGCAGCAGATTTGCAGCGCCCTGCCGCCGTTGAGCAACTCCGAATCGTTGCGGAAACCGTCGCCAACGACGCGAAGGGCGGCACACGCGTTGGATTTCACGGCGAGATTGAACAGTGCGCCGAATACGGCAAAGCGGTCGGCGCGGCCGTTGGCGTGTGCCGCCGAGCAGTGCAGCGAGCGAAAGCGGAAAAGTACGACATCGTCATCCTCGATACGGCTGGTCGATTGCATGTCAACGATGACCTGATGAAAGAGCTCGAAGGAGTTCGCAGCGCGGTGCAGCCACATCAGATCCTGCTGGTCGTCGATGCCATGACTGGTCAGGACGCGGTACACAGCGCCAAGGCATTCCATGATCGCCTCAACATCGATGGCGTGATTCTCACGAAGCTCGACAGCGATACCCGTGGCGGCGCAGCGCTGACCGTGCGACGCGTGACCGGCGCGCCGATCAAGTTTGTAGGTACCGGCGAAAAGTTCGACGCGCTCGATGAGTTCAGTCCGAAGCGCATGGCTGGCCGGATTCTCGGCATGGGCGACATGATCGCGCTCGTGGAGAAAGCCCGCGAAGAAGTGAGCGAAGCGGATGCCGAGGAGATGGCTGCAAAGCTCTCCAAAGGCAAACTCACGATGGACGACTTCCTCAAACAAATGCAGTCGTTCCGACGCATGGGTTCGATGAAGTCTGTGCTTGGCCTACTCCCAGGAGTCGGCGCCGCACTCAAGAATGTGAACATCGACGAGAAGCAACTCGATCGGCTGCAAGGCATGGTGCATTCGATGACGCCCGCCGAGCGCGCGAATGTCAAGATGTTGTCGAAGAGTCGGATCAAGCGCATCGCCAACGGCTCTGGCACAACGACGAACGAAGTGAGTCGCCTGACGACACAATTCGAACAAATGCAGAAGATGACCGCTGCGATGGCTTCGGGCGGTTTCGCCGGAAAACTCCAAGCCGCGCAACAGATGAGCCAGGGCGGCGGTATGCCAGGTGCGGGAGGCGGCGGATTCTCGTTGAAGGGATCCACTGCAACGCCATCCATGAAGTCGAAGTTCAAAGAGCGCAAGAAACGGTAATGCCGCCTCGATGCGCACGGAAGAACTCGATTACGACTTCGATCCAGCCCTGATTGCGATGACTCCCGCAGCGCCACGGGATGCAGCGCGGTTGATGCTCGTGGACCGCAAGACGGGCCGCTTAACCCATCACCTCGTACGCGACTTGCCGCAGTTTCTCGGCGCGAATGACACGCTCTTCGTCAATGCAACAAGTGTTCAGCGCGCGCGACTTTCTCTTGTGCGTCACGCTGAGGGGTCTACTCCGCGGCTTGAGACGGAAGGACTGCTCCTGAAGCCGGTCATGCAGAAGTACTGGCAGGCACTGATCCGTCAATCGAAGCGATGCAACGTGCTTGACAAGTTCGCGCTTCGGGGAAGCGACGGAGAAGAAACTGGCGACTTCATGTTGCTCCACGCGCGTTGCGGCGAGGGCTGGATCGTCCAGATTCAGAGCGAGCTCGATCCACAAGCCGCACTCGATCGATCCGGGCTTACTCCCCTGCCCCCGTACATTCTGAAAGCGCGCAAGAACCATGCAATCTCGGTCATGGATGCTGACGATCGCACACAGTATGAAACGGTGTACGCGGATGCGACACAGCGCAACTCCGTCGCTGCGCCTACCGCAGGCTTACATTTCACACCGGAGTTACTCGACACGCTTGCGCGAAACGGCGTGCAGCGAGCGGAAGTGCATCTTGATGTCGGCGCGGGGACGTTCAAGCCGATCGACAAGCCCACGCTCGAAGAGCATCCCATGCATGCTGAGCACCTCGAAATCCCTGTCGGCGCCCTCGAAGCACTCGAAACAGCGACTGCAACTCCGCCTCGGCGCCGCGTCGCAGTCGGGACGACGACCGTTCGCGCGCTCGAGAGTTTGCCTCCTGATTGGAAGGCGCGAGATGGCACGCACCGCGCAGAGACGCAGCTGCTCATCCAGCCTGGTTTCACGTTCCGAAACACCGATGCCATCTTGACGAACTTTCACCTACCAAGGTCTACGCTCCTTGCGCTCGTCGGAGCGTTCACCGGCATGGAACTGCTCAAGCATGCCTACGCAACTGCCGTGCAAGAGCGCTATCGCTTCTACAGTTACGGCGATGCCATGCTCTGCGTTTGAACGCGCGCGTGCGCAGGGAGATACGGCAGCAACTCCACCGGCAACCGCCGCAATCCTCGCCGTACCGCTTTGGCAACTGCGTAGTGCATCGAACGCTCGACGCGACGCTCCACGCGTGCATCGATCAGGCATCCATGCTCACGCATCGTGTTGAGCGACCACATCCACGCAGCGTGCTCTTCCAAACATCGCGGCGTGATCGAACCAACACCGAGCGCGTGATGCCCAACTTCGTGCAGAAAAATTGCGCAGCGAAGTGGACTTGTGGGATACGGCGATTCGAGCAGTTTCTCCGTCGTGCCATCTCGCCGTTCAACTCGGATCGCAACCCCGCTCAAGTTCGTCCGCCACTTCCGAACGCGAAAATCGTAGCGTTGCTGCATGGCGTCGACTAACGCGTCATAGTGAAGTTGGCGCGGGCTGCCACTGCGCGATGGCCTGACGGCTTCGCTGTGTCGCCGAGAGGTTGCCTTGCGCACCGTCGCGGTTTGCCCCCTCGCCTTTCGTCGCGGCTTTGGGGTCGCGCCGAGGAAGTCAAAGACGAATTGCGTGAAGAGACGCATCGCGTTCATGAGATCTCTGACGCCAAGCGTGGGACAACTCGAGTTCCCTGCGCGATAGGACGACCGCGGCTGAACTCTTCAAATGACATTCGTCGGCTGCCAGCGCGCTGGACCTCCAAACACTGCACGGCAGAGTCGCCTGCGCATCCAATTCGCCCGTCCGCGGTCAACTCGCTAACACAGATGCCCGTTGCCACGACAGCAACCTCGACACGGCACAGCTTGATCCATTCGGATGGAGCAGACTCATCGGGAGATTGCAGCCCGACTTCACAGCCTGGCCATGTGTTGAGACCATTGATTCGCGCGGCCGCTGACTGCGCCGAGAGCACCGTGCAATCAACCGTCGCGTCTGCCTTCGATAGCTTGCGAGCCCGGGTTGCCTTTGATTCATCCTGCAAAGTGCCGCGAAACTCGCTGCGTGGCGTTGCACGCGCAAATCCATCAAGCACCTCAAGCACCGCGTCCACGCCCAGCAATGAGAGAGCATCATGCACATCGTCAGCGGTTTCTCGGCCGCCAATCGGTCGTTCTCGCGTGGCAAAAACAGCGCCCGCGTCCATTCTTTCGGCGAGACCAATCACGCTGACACCAGTCACCGCGTTCCCGTCCATCACTGCACGCTGAATCGGCGCGGCGCCGCGATACGCCGGGAGAAGTGACCCGTGCAGATTGATCGCGAACCGATCAGCGAGAAGCGCTGCGGATAGTTTCTGCCCAAACGCGATGATCACCCAAGCGTCCGCAGCGACTGCACGAATCTCGCCAAGCACTGCTGGCGCGTTTGCGTCCTCGGGCCGCAGGACCGGAATGCCCTTTGAAAGGGCGAACTCCGCGATCGGCGTCGGAGTGAGTGTTTTTCCACGGCCCGCCTTGCGATCAGGTTGAGAGACGACCAATGCGACCTCGTGAACTTGGAGAAGCGCTTCAAGCGTTGGAAGCCCAAAAGCGCCCGAGCCGAAGAACACGAGGCGCTGTTTAGCCGCCACGATGCTCCTCGTATGCGCGTTCGAGGTCGCGAATGGCCTTGCGATTCGTGAGTTTGTCCTTCGCCATCATGCGATCGATGATCAGCTTGCCATCGAGATGATCGAACTCATGCTGCCAGACACGTGCGTCAAACTCGCTCGTCTCAAGCGTGAACGAAGTGCCATCGAGCGCGGTTGCTGTAATGCGCGCCGCCGTGGGACGGAGCACAGAGACCACGATGTTGGGCAGGCTCAAACAGCCTTCGTCATGCGCCTCGACGGCGCCAGCGATCTCGAGCACTGGATTGATGAAGACAAGATCAGGGAACTTTCCTTTTGCACTCGTGATGAACAATCGAAGCGGAACGCCGACTTGAGGCGCCGCAAGCCCGGCACCTTCTTCAGCAAGCATCGCGCGCTTCATGTCTTCGACGAGTTCATGAATGTGCTCGTCGATGTTGAGAATTGGCAACGCCTTCCGGCGCAGTACCGGATCGGGGTACTCAACGATCGTTCGCGGCGGGCGCAACTCGGCGAAGAAGTGTGCGTGTGACCCAGCGGCGGCTCCTGCCTCGGGCTGCTTCGAGTCGCGCGGGGCTGCTTCTGACTTGCCGCTACGCCCTGCACCTTTCGGAGCATCCCGACCGGCCTCCCCTCGCGCATCGCGGCGAGATGGGACGGTGTTGGCATTGGAGCGCGGAGTGGGAATTCTTCGTGGAGGGGCGGCCATTGTCAGATCCTAACTGCCTTCTCCGATTGAATCCACGGAGTGCATCCGCTTCAGGCTCGCAAACGGATAACATCCGTCCTTCATCAGCACGCGTTGATTCTTCTTGCGGACACGCGCCGCGTTCTTGGTCAGGAGCGAGCATTGGGTTTCTTTTCGTTTGGCAAGAAGTCTGCAGGACAGCCAGTCGGTGACGCTGCGACCCCCATCACGGCGTCAGGCGCGTTTGTTCCGCAGCCGGACAAGGCTCGCACCTGGTTCAAGCATGGCGATGTCGCCGCGGGAACGCATAACTTTGACTACGCCCTCATCTGCTTCGCGAGCGGATTGAAACTCGATCCCACGCAACTCCCGATCTACGACCGTGTGTATGAATTGGCGATTCAGTACGCTCAGACGGTTGGAAAACCGGCATCGCGCGAGAATCTCAAGAAGATCGACGGTCCAGGTCCCATCGATAAGTTCGTCACCGCGATCTACATCTGGTTCACGGATCTCCAGAGCGTGGACGCTGCCCTGAAGATGCTCGACGCAACCGCGCGTGCGGGTCAGTTCGAGTTTGGACGGTGGGTCGCGCCCAAAGTACTCGGCCTCGTACGCCGCGCATCGAAGAAACCCTCGAAGTCGCAGTGGGTGAAGATCAAAGACCTCTTCACGAGCATCGAGGCGTTCACGGAAGCATTCGCTGCCGCCGAGGAGGCGATCAAGATCGATCCGCACGACACGCAGCTCGTGAATGAGATTAAGCAACTCACCGCAGCGCGCGCGATGTCACAGGGCGGATTCTCGCAAGCCATCCAGGCGGGCGAAGGTGGCTTCCGAAGTGTCATTCGCGACGCCGACAAGCAGCGGCAGCTGATCGAGGAAGATTCGATCGTCAGCGGCGAGGATGCGACGCAACGCCTGCTCGACGCGGCACGAAAGGACTTTGAAGCGAATCCGATGTCCGGTGATGCGATCACCAAACTCGGCGCGCAACTTCGCAAGGTCGCGACGCCTGAAGCGGAAGCAGAAGCCATCGCCGTCTATCAAGCGGGCTGGGAGCGATTGACCGAATATCGCTTCAAAATGGCCATTGGCGAGATCAAACTCATGCAAATGAGGCGCAAGCACCGCGCACTTGAACTCAAGGCGGAGTCCGCTCCCAATGACGCAGACCTGAAGGCGGAACTTGCAACCACAGCCGCGGAACTCCTCGCGCTTGAGCTCGAAGAACTTCGTGAGCGGCAGAAGAACTACCCCACGGACCGCGGCGTCAAGATGGAACTTGGTCGCCTTGAGTACCGCCAGGGGAACTATCAAGAAGCGATGACTTGCTTCCAACTCTGCAAGGAGGACGCGAAGTTCCGCGTGTACGCGACGCAGATGCTTGGGCGCTGCTTCGCGGCCGAAGGTTGGCATGAGGAAGCGGTTGGCGAGTTCCGCGACGCGCTTACGCAGGTCGTCGGGCTCGAAGCGGAGCGCGAACTTTCGATTCGCTATGACCTGATGGCATCGTTGATCGAGCGCGCGAAACTGGAGAAGCGCGGCGACATGGCTCGCGAAGCCGCCGAAATCTGCTCGGCGATCCTGCGGAAGAACATCGGCTACCGCGACATCCGGCAGAAGCGCAAGGACATCGACGCGCTGCAGAAGGAACTTCCGAACTGATGGCCGCTCGAGGGCGAGTTCTCGGCGTCATTCCGGCGCGCCTCGCGAGTTCTCGATTTCCTGAGAAGGCGCTTGCCAGCAAGACAGGCAAACCAATGGTTGTGCATGTCCTCGAGGCGGCACTCCAAGCCAAGTCACTCGACGGCGTGATAGTCGCTGCAGATCACCCCCGCATCATCGAAGCGGTCCGTGCACATGGCGGCGAAGCAATGCTCACCCGCGAAGATCACCCTAACGGGACGAGCAGACTCTCCGAAGTCGCTGAGCGAACTAGGGCGGAGATCCTCGTCAATATTCAGGGTGATGAACCCGAGATCGAAGCGGATGCAATCGATGCCGCAACAAACCTGTTGCTTGCAACCCCGTGGGCTGATGTAGCGACACTCGCGAGTCCGTTCAGCCCACACGAAGACCCTGGGAACCGGAATCTGGTGAAAGTGGTCCTCGCAGGCAACGGTCGAGCCCTCTACTTCAGCCGCTCGCCAATCCCGTGCCATAGGGACGCTGCGGCCGGCGTCTTGGTCCCCGCGCCCATGCTCCGGCATGTCGGTCTCTACGCCTACCGTGCCGCGTTTCTGCAAGAGTTTGTGCAGTGGCCTGCCTCGCCCCTTGAACGATCCGAGTCGCTTGAGCAGCTTCGCGTCCTCGAGAACGACCGTGCAATCGTGGTCGGGATTCGGGAAAGTTCTACCCAAGGGATCGATACTCCGGAACAGTACGAAGCATTCGTGAGCCGTCACGCAAATCGCTTGCGCCGGTGAGTCGAACCTACTCGGCCTCAATTCAAAAAACTTCCGCGAATGATGCGACAATCGCCACGGGGGTACTTGCGCCACAGGGGTGTTTCTGCCTACATTCAGGAATGCCCCCCAACGATCCCTCCGACTCAGCAGAGACGATTGATTCCTGCGGATTCCTGTCGCAGTTTGGGAAGAGCACCGATGTCGGCGAGTGGCACTCCCCGATCCCCGACGGATACCAACGCGGAAGAACCAAGTTCGTCGTTGTCATTGGCACGGTGATGAGCGGGCTAGGGAAGGGAATCTTTTCGAGCTCACTCGCGAAACTGCTAAAGGACAAGGGCCTCTCGGTCGCGCCGATCAAGATGGAGGGATACCTCAACATCGATTCCGGCACGCTGAATCCATATCGACACGGCGAAGTTTTCGTCCTCGCTGATGGATGCGAGACTGACATGGATCTCGGTACCTACGAGCGCTTGCTCAATCAAGATCTCACGCGCAAGAACTTCATTACTGCGGGGCAGATTTACACCGACATTCTCGAACGCGAACGCCGTGGCGGTTACCTCGGTCGCGATGTGCAGATGATTCCGCATGTCACTGGTGCGGTGAAGTTGCGCCTTCGCGAACTCGCGATGACGGGCAACAACGGCAAGCCGGCCGACATCGTCTTCGTGGAGGTTGGTGGCACCGCCGGTGATTACGAGAATGGTTTCTACATCGAAGCACTTCGCGAACTCGCATTCGAAGAGGGCACGGACTCCACCTGCTTCGTCGCGCTGACCTACATCCTCGAGCCGTCAATCCTTGGAGAGCAGAAGTCGAAAGCTGCGCAGTTGGGCATCAAGCGACTCATGGAAGCTGGCGTGCAGCCCCACATCGTTGCGTGCCGCGCGAAGAATCCCGTCGTTGAAAAGGTGATGGAGAAGATTGGGATGTTCTCGAATGTCCCAATGCGGCGCATCTTTTCGATGCATGACCGCGAGAGCGTCTACGCGATTCCAGAGGCGATGCGCGCGGCTGGCTTGGATCGCGAGATTCTCTCACTCCTCGGACTTCACGATCGCGTGAACGCGCCGATGGAAGATCGCGAACGGGTCAGTTGGCTTGACTTCAGCCGCAAACTCTTCCAGCCCCGTAAGCACACGATCGAACTCGCCATCGCTGGCAAGTATGCCGCACTTCGCGATGCGTACGCCTCGATTGATAAGGCGATCGAGCACTGCTCCATTCAATTGAACTGCGGCGTGCAAGTGCGCTGGCTCGATACCACCGACCTCGACAGCGACGCTGCCTGCGACAAGGCGCTCGCGGCGGTGGATGCGTTGATCGTCCCGGGTGGATTCGGAGCCCGTGGCGTGGAAGGAAAGATCCGATGCATCAAGTCCGTTCGCGCAAGTCGCAAGCCGTTCCTCGGAATCTGTCTTGGTTTCCAGATGGCGGTGATTGAGTTTGGGCGCAACGCGCTCGGCTACGCAGACGCGAACTCTTCAGAGTTTGATCCACTCACGAAGCATCCGCTTATTGGAGAGCTTCCCGAACAGAAGAAACTCGAAGGGATCCTCGGCGGCACGATGCGGCTTGGCGCGCAGGATGTGATTCTCGAGCCGGGTTCGCTCGCAAGTTTCCTCTATGGCAATAAGACCGAAGTGCGCGAACGATTCCGCCATCGCTACGAAGTTGAGCCGGGCGCCGTCGGCGAACTCACGACCAAAGGACTCGTGTTCAGCGGCCGACACCCCAAGTTCAAGATCATGCAGGTGCTCGAACTTCCGCAATCCACGCACCCCTACTTCATCGGCGCGCAATACCACCCTGAACTCACGAGCCGGCCGTTGGTTCCGCAACCTCTCTTCATGGGGCTCGTTGCGGCAGCGATTGCGCAGAAGGAACCGGAGTTCGCGCAAACGGAACTCGGTCGCCGCTGGGTTCGAAGCGCGCCCAAGCCCGTGCTCGCGTAAGACGACGGGCGCGTTGGCATTGAGCAACCACGCGGGCGAATCTTTCTTGACACGAACTCGCGCCCTGCGCCGATGTCTCGTGCGAGCGACGGAGTGCTCTGCTCGCCCTACTGGACCGGCCCCCATCGCACGAGCAATTGCGCAAGGTCTGCACCATCGACTTGATTGTCGCCCGTGAGATCGCCTAGCTCGGGATCCACCACTCCCCAGTTCACGAGGAGGATGGCGAGATCCGCGCCGCCAACAAGTCCGTCGAGGTCGAGATCGCCGTACTCATACTCACATGCATCAGGTTGTCCGTCCTCATCCGTATCCGCAAGACCCGTCGCGATGTCGCACGAATCAGGAATGCCGTTGATGTTGCAATCCGGCACGAGACCTTGCAGGAGTTCCCATGCATCGGGCAAACCGTTGGCGTTGCAATCTTCCTTGCACTCATCCGGCACGCCGTTGCTGTCCACATCCGTGCTCGCGCCTGAATCAATGTCGCACGAATCCGGAATGCTATTGGCATTGCAATCCGGCACGAGACCTTGCAAGAGTTCCCACGCATCGGGCAGGTTGTTGGCGTTGCAATCCGCCTTGCACTCATCGGGCACGCCGTTGCTGTCCACATCGGTACTCGCGCCTGAAGCAATGTCGCACGAGTCTGGAACGCCATTCGTGTTGCAGTCGGCGAGAACTTCACACGCGTCGCCCACTCCGTCACTGTCGCAATCAGCCTGAGTGGTATTGATGACCCCTGGACAGTTGTCCTCGCAGTCCGCAACGCCGTCACTATCGCTGTCCGTGTCGGATACGCCACAACCACAGATGCCGGGAGCAATCTTGTTTGCGTCGTTTGGACAGCCGTCGTTGCAATCGGCCGTGCCATCGCTGTCACTGTCTGTGTCAGCAACGCCGCAGCCGCACGCGCCGGGCGCGATCTTGTTCGAATCGTTGGGACAGAGGTCATTGCAATCCGCCGTGCCGTCACTGTCGCTGTCTGTGTCAGCGACGCCGCAACCACACGCGCCAGGCGCAGTCTTGTTCGAATCGTTGGGACAGAGGTCATTGCAATCCGCCGTGCCGTCACTGTCGCTGTCGGTGTCAGCGACGCCGCAACCACACGCACCAGGCGCAGTCTTGTTCGGGTCGTTCGCGCAGCCGTCGTTGCAATCCGCAGTGCCGTCGCTATCGCTGTCTGTGTCAGCAACGCCGCAGCCACATTGTCCAGGCGCGATCTTGTTCGGATCGTTCGCGCAGAGGTCGTTGCAATCCGCAGTGCCGTCGCTATCGCTGTCCGTGTCGGCGACGCCACAACCACAAACTCCAGGCGCGAACTTGTTCGGATCGTTCGGGCAGCCGTCGTTGCAATCGGCCGTGCCGTCACTATCGCTGTCCGTGTCGGCAACACCGCAACCACATGCGCCCGGTGAAGTCTTGTTCGGGTCGTTCGCGCAGAGGTCGTTGCAATCTGCAGTGCCGTCGCTGTCGGAGTCCGTATCGGCTACTCCGCAACCACATTGGCCGGGTGCGATCTTGTTCGCATCGTTTGGACATCCGTCATTGCAGTCCGCGACGCCATCACTATCACTGTCGGAGTCGGCAACGCCGCAGCCGCAAATGCCGGGCGCGATCTTGTTGGCGTCGTTGGGGCAAAGGTCATTGCAGTTTGCAGTGCCGTCACTATCACTGTCGGTGTCGGCAACGCCGCAACCACACGCGCCAGGCGCAATCTTGCTGGAATCGTTCGGGCAGAGGTCATTGCAGTTTGCAGTGCCGTCACCGTCGGTGTCTGTGTCCGCGTTGCCGCAACCACACTGACCTGGGATTGACTTGTTTGAATCAAGCGGACATTCGTCTGATGCGTCCGCGACGCCGTCGTTGTCATCGTCTGGGTCGGCGTTGTTCCCGAGCCCATCGCCGTCGGTGTCGGTCCACTCACTCGCGTCGAGCGGGAAGGCATCAGAACCGTCAGCAACGCCGTCATCGTCATCGTCGCTGTCGTTGCAATTCGCAGTGCCATCGCTATCGCTGTCGGTGTCGGCAGTTCCACATCCGCAGATTCCAGCCGCGATCTTGTCTGGATCACTCGGGCATCCATCGTTGCAATTCGCAGTACCGTCGCCGTCGCTGTCAGTGTCAGCTACACCGCATCCGCAGATTCCAGCCGCGATCTTGTTCGGATCATTCGGGCAACCGTCGTTACAGTCGGCACTGCCATCGCCGTCGGAATCAGTGTCTGCAACACCGCAACCACACTGGCCTGCCGAAGTCTTCGCGGCGTCGTTCGGGCAACCATCAATGCAATCGGCGGTGCCATCGCTGTCGGAATCAGTATCCGCAACGCCGCAGCCACATGCACCTGGTGCAGTCTTCGCAGCGTCGTTGGGGCAAAAGTCATTGCAATTCGCAGTGCCATCGCCGTCGCTGTCGGTGTCGGCGACGCCGCATCCACAGATTCCAGCGGCGATCTTGTTCGGATCGTTCGGGCAACCATCGTTGCAGTTCGCAGTGCCGTCGCCATCGTTGTCGGTGTCTGCGACACCACAACCACACTGGCCGGGCACGATCTTCGATGAATCATTCGGGCATCCATCGCACGCGTTGATCGCGCCATCGCCGTCACTGTCCGCTTCGCATGCATCAGGGAGGCCGTTGGCGTTGCAATCCGCAGCGCCAGACGCGATTTCGCATGAGTTCAGCACGCCATCTGAATCGCAATCGTGCCCAGTGCTTTCGATTGAGTCATCAATGCCGTTGCCATTGCAATCCACCCGCTGAATGGCCAGCGAGTGGAATCCGCCCGCCGCGATGCGCGTGCATGCTCCAAGATCGGTTGGAATGCTCGTCTGGCCAGACCCGTTCCAACCCCACGCGCGCACAACACCCGCTTGCGTAAGCGCGATCGTGTGATCAAGTCCCGCCGCGATTTCTGTGCATACGCCGATGTCACTTGGAACTGTGGCCTGTCCGAAGGCGTTCCATCCCCATGCGCGCACCGCACCAGCTTGGGTGACGGCGACGGAGTGACGGCGACCCCCAGCAACTCGCGTGCACGCACCAAGGTCGCTCGGCACGATGGTCTGGCCGTGCCCGTTGAGCCCCCATGCGCGCACAGTTCCTGCCTGCGTAATCACGATTGTGTGCGACATACCACCCGCAATCCGACTGCAAACACCGAGGTCACTCGGCACCGTGCTCTGACCGTCGCTGTTCTGACCCCATGCGCGGACGAGCCCGCCTTGTGTCAGCGCGATGGCGTGATCGCTACCGCCTGCGATCTGTATGCACACGCCCAGATCAATTGGAATCGTGGTCTGACCGAATGAATTCGATCCCCATGCGCGCACCGTGCCAGCCTGCGTCAGCGCCATCGAGAAATTGCCGCACGCTGCAATCTGCGTGCACATCCCGAGGTTGCTTGGGACGGTAGCCTGCCCTTGGACGCCATACCCCCACGCGCGCACCGCACCACTGCGAGTGAGTGCCAAGGAGTGGTAGTTACCACCGGAAACCTGCGCGCACGCGCCGAGGTCGATCGGGGCCACGCGCTGCCCGTAATCATTGTGCCCCCACGCGCGGACAGCCCCGCCGATCACTTCGACGCAATCCGCAACGCCGTCACCGTCGGTGTCGGTGTCTGGGTTGCCGCAACCGCATTGGCCTGGATCGTTCTTTGCCGCATCAAGAGGGCAGCCGTCCGTCGCATCATTGACGCCGTCGTTGTCATCGTCTGCGTCAGCGTTGTTGCCAACCCCGTCACCATCCGAATCAACAGATTCACTCGCATCGAGCGGGAATGCATCAGCCAAATCAGAAACACCGTCGTTGTCATCATCGCTGTCGTTGCAATTCGCGGTGCCGTCGCTGTCGGTGTCGGTGTCGGCCACACCGCAGCCACACACTCCTGGCGCAGTCTTTGTCGGGTCATTCGGGCACCCATCGCATGCGTTGATCGTTCCGTCAGCGTCGCTGTCAACTTCGCACGAATCAGGCAGAGCATTCGCGTTGCAGTCAGCTGCGCCCGACGCGAGTTCGCATGAATTCAAAATGCCATCCGAATCACAATCATTGCCTGTGAGTTCGACGGCGTCGTTGATGCCATTTCCGTTGCAATCGAGTCGTTGAATGGCGATCGTGTGATCTCCACTCGTCGCAATCTGCGTGCAGGGACCGAGGTCGCTTGGGATTGTGGACTCGCCGAAGCCCGAGATTCCCCACGCTCTTACCACACCTTGTTGCGTGAGCGCGACTGAATGCGAATAGCCTGCTGCGACTTGTGTGCACAAACCAAGGTCGCTTGGGATCGTGGTCTGGCCTAAGTTGTTCTTTCCCCACGCGCGCACGACGGCCGCGTTCGTGAGTGCGATCGTGTGAGATGCGCCACCCGCGACCTTCGAGCATGAACCGAGGTCTGTTGGGATCGAGGTCTGCCCATCGTCGTTCCTGCCCCACGCGCGCACGCCGCCGGATTGCGTGACTGCGATCGTGTGCTCGTCGCCCCCGGCGATGTTGGTGCAATCGCCGAGATCGCTTGGGACCGTGGTCTGACCGTAGTTGTTTCTTCCCCATGCGCGAACGCCGCCAGCTTGCGTGAGGGCGATCGTGTGATAGAACCCCGCGGCAATCTGCCTGCACGCACCGAGGTCTGCTGGGATCGCCGCCTGCCCGTAGCCATCCCACCCCCATGTTCGCACAGCGCCCGTGAGCGTGAGTGCGATCCCGTGATAGCCACCGCCTGCGACTTGTGTGCACACGCCGAGGTCACTCGGGACTGCGCACTGACTGAAGTTGTTGGCTCCCCATGCGCGTACCGAACCGGCGCGCGTGAGTGCGATGGTATGAGTGCCACCGCCCGCGATGGCGGTGCATACGCCTAAGTCGCTTGGGATGTTGCACTGCCCCCAATCGTTCCTACCCCATGCTCGCACGAATCCACTGATCGGCGGTTCAACGCAGTCTGGCATGCCGTCGCCATCCGTATCCGTGTCGGACACCCCGCAGCCACAACCTCCGGGCGAGATCTTGTTCGGATCGTTCGGACAGCCGTCTACGCAATTCGCAACGCCGTCACCGTCGGAATCGGTATCCGCGACGCCGCAGCCGCATACGCCCGGCGCAGTCTTCGCCGCGTCATTCGGACATGCGTCAACGCAGTCCGCTGTGCCGTCGCCATCGGAGTCCGTGTCGGTAACGCCGCAGCCGCATTGGCCTGGTGCGGACTTCGTCGGATCATTCGGGCAACCGTCGCACGGATCAATGGTGCCATCAGAATCCGTGTCGGTGTCGCACGCGTCTGGCCAACCATTGCCGTTACAGTCGGTTGACACACCTGAAGAGATATCGACGGGGTCGTAGATTCCGTTGCCGTTGCAATCAAATCCTTGGAGTGCTGCGGTGTGCCGCCAACCCGCAGCAACCATAACACATGATCCGACGCTATCCGGAGCGCTGACTTGACCCTGCTCATTCGATCCCCAAGCGACCACGGCGCCGCTCTCCTGCACCGCCATCGTGCAGTCGGCACCCGCAGCGACGAACGAACACGCGCCAAGGCTGGTTGGAATCGTGCTTTGTCCGTGATTGTTCGCACCCCACGCAACGACGGTGCCATCGGCTTTGAGCGCCACGGTGTGATAGCCGCCTGCAGCAACTCGCACGCAAGCGCCGAGATCGGCGGGAACATTGCCTTGAGCGTACCCATTGAACCCCCACGCAACAACTGTGCCGTTCGTCTTGATAGCCACGGTGTGTCCCGAACCAGCCGCGATCTCAATCGAGGTTCCGAGAGTCGTTGGCACGGTGCACTGCCCCGCCCAGTTCAATCCCCATGCGGCCACAACACCACTGGACTTGATCGCGACAGAGTGCGCTTCTCCAGCCGCGATTCGCGAGCACGAACCAAGAGTTGCGGGGATCGTGCACTGACCCTGCGGGTTACTTCCCCATGCGACCACCGTGCCATTCGCCTTGATTGCGAGGCTATGGAATCCGCCCGCTGCGACTTGTGAGCATGCACCGAGATTGGCGGGAACGGTGCATTGTCCGAAGTCATTCGCGCCCCACGCCGCGACAGAGCCACCAATCTTGAGCACGACATTGTGGTAGCCACCGACTGCGATTTGTGAACACTCGCCGAGATTTGTAGGCACATTACACTCGCCAGCGATGTTGCTCCCCCACGCGACGACCGTGCCGCGACCCACGAGGCAGTCGACGATGCCGTCACCGTTCGCATCCACATCCGGAGTCCCGCAGCCGCACGCGCCTGGCGCGGACTTGTTCGGATCGGTTCGACACCCGTCGGAGAGATCAAGCACTCCATCGTTGTCGTCGTCGGTATCGGCATTGTCGCCGACTCCGTCGCCGTCGCTATCCGCTGACTCGCTTGGATTCAGTGGGAATGCATCGCCCAAATCCGCAACGCCATCGTTGTCATCATCACTGTCAACACAATCGGGTGCCCAGTCACCATCAGTATCCGTCTCAGGGATGAAGCAACCACAAACCCCAGCGCCGACCTTGTTGGGATCACTTGGGCAACCGTCGTTGCAATTCGCCGCGCCATCGCCGTCGCTGTCGGTGTCGGCTACGCCGCAGCCACATTGTCCCGGCGCGGTCTTGTTTGGGTCTTCCACGCATCCATCAATGCAATTTGCCGTGCCATCGCCATCGGCATCGTAGTCAGGCACCCCACAACCACATTGTCCTGGCGCGATCTTGTTCGGGTCGTTCGGGCAGCCATCCTGACAATTCTTCGTGCCGTCGCCATCCGAGTCCGTGTCTGGCGTTCCACAACCGCAAACGCCGGGCGCGATCTTGCTTGGGTCATTCGGACAGCCGTCGTTGCAGTTTGCTGTGCCGTCGCCGTCGCTGTCGGTATCCGCGACGCCGCAGCCACACTGTCCCGGCGCAACTTTGCTCGGGTCATTCGGGCAGCTATCAACGCAGTTTGCTGTGCCGTCGCCATCCGCGTCGATGTCGGGATTGCCGCAACCGCATTGTCCTGGAGCAATCTTGGACGGATCGTTGGGACACGCATCATTGCAGTTCGCTGTGCCGTCTCCGTCGCTGTCCGTGTCCGCGCCTCCACAACCACATTGCCCAGGAGCAACTTTGTTCGGATCATTCGGACATCCATCGCAATCATTGATCACGCCATCCGCATCAGCATCTGACTCGCAGGAATCCGGGACTCCATCCCCATCGCAATCCGGTGCTCCCGCGACAATCTCGCACTGGTTAGGAATGCCATCGGCATCACAGTCAGATGCACCTAGCGCGATCTCGCATGAATCGAGGATGCCGTCGTAATCACAGTCGTGACCCACGATTTCAAGAAAATCGTCGATCCCGTTCCCATCGCAATCGAGGCGTTGGATCGCGAGACTGTGATAGTCCCCCCCGGAGACCCGCGTGCATGCGCCTAGATCGGCTGGCACGCCGAGTGCGGGATTTCCGCTCCCTCCCCACACGCGGACCAGCCCAGACTGAGTGAGCGCTATCCCGTGAGAGCTCCCAGAACTGAGCCCGACGCATGGACCGAGGTCACTCGGAATATTGAGTTGCTGTGCGCCATTGAAGCCCCAACCGCGAACCGCTCCAGTAGCCGTCAGTGCAAAAGTGTGGTTCTCTCCGGCGGCAACCTGGGTGCACGCCCCGAGATCGCTAGGAACATCGCATTGTCCTATCCAGCTCCTGCCCCACGCTCGAACCACGCCAAATCGGGATAGAGCTATCGTGTGGAATCCACCTCCGGCAATCTCCGTGCAGATATCAAGGTCCGTCGGTACTTGAGTTTGACCTTCTGAGTTGTAACCCCACGCCTTCACGCCGCCCGCAGTTGTCAGTGCGATCGAGTGCCTTACACCCGCGCCGATTCTTGAGCACGCACCTAAGGTAGGCGGAACATTGAGCTGGCCGTACTCGTTAGCCCCCCCCCACGCTCGAACCGTTCCCGCGGCGGTCAACGCGAGAGCATGAGCAGCCCCCGCGGCGATGTCGATACAGGGTCCAAGGTTACCAGGAGGGTCCTCGAATGCGCCAAACACACGCACGGTTCGCATCCGAGTCAGCACCACGGAAAACGGCGAGCCGCCGGCGATTCGCACACACAAGCCGAGGTCCGCAGGAGTTGCGCACTGACCAAAGGAACTCGCACCCCACGCGCGCACAAAGCCCCCCTCGAGCTGCGCACAGTCCAAGTTCCCATCGCCATCGATGTCCACATCTGGGACCCCGCAACCACAGGAACCGACGGCGACTTTGTTCGCATCGAGCGGGCAACCATCCTGCGCATCACCGACGCCGTCATTGTCATCGTCCCCATCATTGCAGTTCACGGTTCCGTCGCCGTCTGTGTCGGTGTCCGGGATACCGCATCCACACTGACCGACAGCTGCCTTCGCAGGATCGTTCGGGCAACCATCACACGCGTTGATCACACCATCCAAATCAGTGTCGGTTTGACATGCATCGGGCACCCCGTTCGCGTCGCAATCTGGTGCTCCCGATGCAATCTCACACGAGTTCAAGAGGCCGTCCGAATCGCAATCGTTTCCCGCAATCTCGAGGTAGTCATCCACTCCGTTGCCATTGCAGTCATAGCGCTCGATCGCAAGCGCGTGAATCGGGCCCGCCGCAATATCATTGCATGGCCCTAAGTTTGAAGGGATGTAGGTTGGAAACCCCTTCCACCACCCGCGCACCACGCCGAGTTGAGTAAGCGCAAGGGAGGCTGATCCCCCAGCTGCGACGCGGGTGCATGCTCCCAGATCGGTAGGGACGAAGAGTTGCCCATCTTCATTCCAACCCCACGCGCGCACCACTCCCGCTTGAGTGAGGGCTAGGGTGTGATACTGCCCTGCAGCGATCTGCACGCAAGGTCCAAGGAAGGGCGGGGTCTCCGACTGATAGAATTCATTCGAGCCCCAAACAAGCACGTCCCCGCTTTGTCGGAGCACGACCGTGTGCGCGAGCCCGCCGGCAATCTTGGTGCAGGCTCCAAGCCACTCCGGTACGGAGCATTGATACTCGCTGTTATCTCCCCACGCCCGAACGCTGCCAGCGGTAGTGATGGCGAGTGAATGGAACTCCCCTGCAGCGACACTCGCGCATATGCCCAAGTTGGATGGCACCGCGCGCTGTCCATGTGAATTCGAACCCCAACCGACCACACCGCCGGACACTGTGACAACGAGCGTGTGGTCCCGTCCCGCGGCAATTTTTTTGCACAGACCGAGCCCGTTCGGAATCGTCGTCTGCTGCTGATCATTCAGTCCCCAGGCGCGAACAATTCCATTGGCAGTAAGCGCCACGGAATGATGTTCACCAACAGCTATCTCCTTGCAAAGCCCTAGGTCTGGAGGAACCGATGTCGACCCGCCGACATCGAGACCCCAAGCCCGAACCATCCCCAGCCCGTCTGCTTTCGCGTTGGAGGTGAACGCAAGCAGCAGCAAGCTAAGGCACCAGAGCACTTCTAGCGAACGACAAAACCCCAGGCCCTTTGTCAGTACCCTCCCCAGAATCGGGGAATCTGCGCGCGTCTGGCTCGTCGAACCGCAAGCGCATGATCGGGATTCAACTGCAATCAAACTCAGTTGAATCATGGATCGAAGCCATTCAAACATCCTGCACCTCTCGAGGGCGCGCGTGCTCCGTTCCGCCGCCCACGCGACACGAACGCGGTTGGGAGTCTGCTATCACGCGTTCCATTTCGATGAATCAAGCCTCCGCAATTAGGCAAGTTCACTATCTCGTAAGGAGATGGTCCAGGCACGGCTGAAACCTACATTGAAAAGTTGCGCGTCAAAGCGCTGTAGCCCAGCGGCGAAGAAGAATTGTTTCTCCTGAAACGAAGTTATAGATCGCGACGGAGAACATGCGAGGAGAATTGCGATCGATTCGAAGCGCCAACCTACAGTTCCATACCCGTAGACACGAGGGCCGCAGAGTTGCCCACTCGAGGCGGCGCGGCATGCGCCGCGGATCGTGCAGACCCACTGCAAAACCAGGGCGGCTCGAGGCGATCACCCGCCGCCGTTCTATCGCTTCGGCATATCGACGCCGAAACCGATTCTGAGAAGTTCGGATCTGGTGTATCGTCGCTCCGAATGACAATCGGATCCGCGTTCTGACCATTCCGTTCCGTTCCGATTCGTCCACCCTTTGGATCTTTCGCGGACGGATAGGATGGATGGTCGGAGCGGCGAGACGGATGCTCCGAGAGAGCCGAGAGAGCCGAAAGAGGTTCGCGTTAGCCAGCCACGATCATGATCGACGAGCATCACAACGAAGGACATTCGCGACAGAGCACTGAACTACTCCAGAGGTTCTCGACGCTGCGCATGGAGGTGCGCTCCGTTTTGGATTCAGCGGGGCTCACCAACTGCACAGCGTCCGAGCTCGGGCGGATCCTAAAGATCGACAAGACGCTCGCGTGGAGGGTTCATCGCGTTGCCTTCGCGATCGACGGCGATCTTTCGCGCGCACTTTCCGCAGTGCCAGGGCTGCGAGGCTGGGATCTCGTGCGCGTGGGGCTGTTTGAACACGGTGCGAACCGCAAATCTGTCGGCCAGCTGGTAACGGCGGTGGTTGCGTTCCACTCTCATCTCGATGTGCACCCACTCTCGCGACGCGTACTCGCCGCTGACGTGAGTGCTGCGACACGGCAGCTCTCAAGTGTGCATGGTGCGCCCGAAGTTCTCGCGCTTCGTCGCGCTGGTACAGAGGCACGCATGACTGCGCTTGGGATTTCGGAGGCTGTGGGTATCAGTTCGTTCTTGATCGCGCCGTCACCACAGCCCGGGATGGTTGGAGTCGCCGCGCTCCGCGTGCGTGACCGTCTCACGCAACTTCGTCCGCGCCCACCCGCGAATATCTACATCTCGATGATCACCTGGAAAGATGGTCAATTGGTTGACGGCGGATACCGCCCGCTCGATCCGAGCACCAGTTCAACCGCCCTGATTCAGGACCTGAGCACGGAGCGCGTTCTGGGAAATGAAATCAAGATTGCGGACAAGCCCCGCCGAGTAGGAGAGGACTTCGAATTCGTCGGTCATGTCGGTGGAAACAACCGCTCAATCCGCGCGTGCTTTGGTGAAGTCGCGCCTGTGCTTGCATCTGCCTATGCGACCACTGATGGTGAACGAGCGGAACTAGGATTCCCGCTCGAACTTCCCCGCCATCTCGCCCTGTTCGACATCTTTTTGCACCGCGATGTCCCCATGGTCGGCGAGATCGCTCTGCGCATGCACAGTACGGAGAACGCGCTTTATGGGCATCGGTACTTTCGAGCGCAAACAGAGTTACCTCCCGAGACGACACTCAGAAAACTGTCCCAGAGCGATGAAGACATCGACCTCACGACGCAACTCACCGAGCACCTCCGCGATTCCACTGAAACCGCCGAATCGTTGTGTGGCGTGTACAGAGAGCTGCGCCAGCGTGCCGCGGTCGCCCTTCAATTCTCACTCAACGACTTCTCGCTCTACCGAGCAGTGATCGCATACCCGACGACGCCTTCGACATTGATCGCATCCTGGCCGCTCCCCGCGCGAGATTGCAAATCTTGAGCGCGCGCGGCTTGCGATGCGTTGGGACCGAACCGCGGTCGATTCTGTAGTCGCGCCGCGGCGAGTGAATCGCCAAGGGCGCAACTCCAGCGTCTTCGGACGCACTGAGCCCGCCCTCCGACGGTGCCGATTCAATCGGCCCGTCGGAGTAGAAAGCGAGTGCAACGATTTTGCCGCGTTTCGCGGCAAGAATCTTGCACGAGCGCTCAAACTAATGCGCCACGCGATGACCAAGGATCGGCTCAAGCTTCGCGACCATGCGATCCACCGTTGCCTTGTCACGCGCCTCAAGGTTGAGACGAAGCAACGGCTCGGTGTTCGACATACGAATGTTGGCCCACCACTCGCCCGCGTCAATCGAAAGCCCATCAAGTTCGTGCGTCTTCGCGTTTGGATACGAGGACTTCAACTTCGCGAGCGCGCCGAGTTTGTCTTCGTTTTCAAAGTTGATCTCGCCCGACTGGATGTATCGCACGCACGGCGCGAGCAATTGCGAGAGTGGTTTCGTCGCGTGCGTGAGCGCTGTGATCACCGCTGCAAACGCGCGCGCTCCACTGTCGGCACCAAACATGTCTTCGAAGTAGAAGTGACCCGATAGTTCGCCTCCAATGACGGAGCGACTTTCCGCGAGTTTCGCTTTCATGAACACATGGCCAACACGGCTCTCGACTGGCGTTCCGCCACATTCACGAATGATCTCCGGCACGCTGCGCGAACTTCGAAGGTCATACACCACGCTCGCGCCCTTCTTTGTGCGTAGGAGAACTTGCACCATCCACGCGAGCAGAATGTCGCATCCGACCGTCAGGCCGCGCTCATCCACCGCTGCGCAACGATCCGCATCTCCATCAAAGCAGAAGCCAGCTGCGGCTCCACTTGCAGGTACCGCGTCCTGAAGTTGCTTGAGATTCGCTTCCACAAGCGGGTTCGGTTCATGCAGAAACTCTCCTGTCGAGTTATCGAAGTTGAGTTGCTCGATCTCCAATCCGCGCACTTGAGCGAAGACCTTCGGCAGCATGGTTCCTGCCATACCGTTGGATGCATCAACCACGATTTTCATCCGCTTCTCACCGCGAACAAGCGCGGGATCGACGAACTGCATCAGGTGCGCGCTGTACGCCTCCCACAGATCCATCACGCGCACACTTCCGCCGTGCTTCTTCGCGGTCGTTGGATCAAGTGTCTCGGTAACAACTTTGATCGCGCCAAGCCCCGTGTCTTGTCCGACCGGCTTCGCGTGGTGCTTCGAAACTTTGAAGCCGTTGTACTGCGCTGGATTGTGCGAGGCCGTGACCATGATCGCACCAGCGCACGCAAGGTGATTCACGGCGAAATAAGTGAACGGAGTATCGACTTTTCCGACATGGACGACATCGGCGCCAGCATCGCAAAGGCCGCGGACCAGCGCGTTAGACAGCGATGGGGAGCTCTTCCGCATGTCGTGCCCGACGACAATCGTGCGCGCAGAAGCCCCGGTAATCCCGCCTTGCGCTGCCTCACCGAGGAGGTAGCCGGCACTCGCATAACCAACCTTCCACGCCCCTGCCTCATTCAATGGCTCTGGATACACCGCCCGAACGTCATACGCCTTGAAACACTTCGAAAGACTCATATCGGGCGAAGGTATCCCATCCCGGCGCCAAGGACCGCGCAAAGTCGTCCGGATTCGACCCGAAAACACCTTCCGCAAACACCTTCCTGCCTGCTAGACTTCTCGATCCCCGTCAGCCCGAGGAGTTCGGAGCGGGACCCTTACGAGCCATGGTGGCTGACGGTAAGGAATGCACCCTTCGTGGGAGTCACTCGAGCGTTCGAGCGATCATCACGAAACAGTTCTGGGTCGACTTCGCACATGACAAGCGAAGTGACCAACACACAAGCGCCCTTGTGACGGACGGTCTGCGGAAGCAGACGCCACCACCATCCGTCGGTGTCGCTGGAGATTGCAGTCATGCCTTCGCTCGTTCAAGACCTCATCGAAGCCGGAATCCACTTTGGTCAGCGCCGTTCCAACTGGAACCCGAGGATGGCCCCGTACATCCATTCGGTTCGCAACCAAATCCACATCATCGATATCCGCGAGACCGTGAAGGGCCTCCTTCTCGCGAAGAAGTTCATTGAGAAGTCCGTCGCAGGCGGCAAGGACATCTGCTTCGTCGGCACCAAGCGCCAAGCGCGCGGCGCTGTTGAGCACTACGCGACTGAAGCCGGTCAACCCTTCGTCGTGGAGCGTTGGCTCGGCGGCACGCTGACGAACTTCCGCACGATTCGCGAGCGCCTCAAGCGCCTCGACGAACTCGATGCGTTGGTCGAGAGCGGCGAGATGCGCAACTACTCCAAGAAGATGGAGTCGCAACTGCTCCGCGAGCGCAAAGTCATCACGCGCAACCTCGGCGGCGTTCGCGGCATGACCAAGCTGCCAGGCGCCTTGGTCGTCGTTGACACCAACCGCGAGAAGAATGCGTTGCTCGAAGCGAAGTCGCTCGGCATTCCAACGATCTGCCTCGTCGATACCGATGGCGACCCAGAATTGGTCGATCTCCCCATCCCAGGCAATGATGACTCGATGCGTTCGATCGACATCGTGATCCGCGAACTCGTGGACGCTGCTAAGAAGGGCAAGGAAGCGCGAGCTGCGAGCGAAATCGAGCGCGGAGATCACCGCGGCGATCAAGGCGACCGCGGTGGCGATGGCGCTGATCGCGACCGTTCAGAAGGCCGCGGCGATGCCCCATCACCGCGACGACGATCCTCTCGATCACAGTTCCGCTCGAGCGAAGCAACGACTGCGACGGCCGATGCCGGCGCTGCCCCTGCTGCTGAGTGATCTCGCCCCATGCACTGTGTGAAGTTCGACTTCACTTCTTCCTCTGTTGTTTCATCTGCGTTGAGAATTCGTCATGACTACTGTCAATATCACCGCGTCTGATGTCAAGATCTTGCGAGACCGCACCGGCCTTGGCATGGGAGATTGCAAGCAAGCACTCGTCGAGGCCAATGGTGACCTCGTCCTCGCTGAGAAGAATGTTCGCGAAAAGTTGAAGGGCAAGATGGCTGCGCGTTCGGATCGCGCAGCTGGCGAAGGCTGCCTTGCGGTCGCCTTCGGTGGCGGAAAAGCTGTTGCCGTTGAGCTGCGCAGCGAGACGGACTTCACCGCTCGAAACGATGCGTTCCGCGCGATGGCGAAGGCCGTGGCGCAAGCGTCTCTCGCGCAGAGCGCTGGCGATGTCACCGCTACGAAAGAGATCAACGATCTCGTGGACGAGATCAAGATCACGACGGGCGAGAATGTCTCGTTCGCACGAGGCATCGTCATGGCGGGTGGCAACTTCTCGCATTACCTCCACCACGACTCGAAGCTCGCGGTCCTCATGCAGTACGAGGGTGAGCTTGATGAGGAGTCAGCCAAGGGCATTTGTCAGCACATCGCGGCCTATGTACCGACGCCGATGGCTGTTGATCAAACTGGAATCTGCCCAACGCTCATCGCCGAGAAGAAGGCCGAGGCGATCGCGGAGGCTGCAGCGTCCGGCAAGCCAGCCAACATCGCTGAGAAGATGGCCGAAGGCAAGATGCGCAAGTTCTTCGAGGAAGTGACTCTTCTTGGTCAGCCCTATGTGCATGACGAGAAGAAGCAAGTTCGGGAGCTGATCCCGAAGGGCACGACCATCAAGGCTTTCGCGCGCATGCGCCTCGGCTCCTGATACCGAGCACCGACTCCCACAACAAACTCACCGCCGTCTCTCGCGAGACGGCGGTTTTCCTTTCGTACGAGAGTGCACGCAATGAGGTCGCCTCAGCGATTCTTGTAGTTCAACGCCACCCACTCGCGGTACTGGCCGTCCATCACGGACTTCCACCACGCATCGTGTTCGATGTACCACCGTACAGTGCCGCGGAACGCAGACTCAAACGCAGGGCCAGCCGCCGCGCGCGGGGCATACCCAAGTTCACGACGCGCTTTGGAGATATCAAGCGCGTAGCGCCGATCGGCACCTGGTCGATCTCGTACAAACGCAACGAGTTCCGCACAGCTCTTCCCAGTCGCCGCTGGGCAATGCGGATACTTCTCCGAGAGGCTTGGATCGCGCTCAAACGCATGATCAATCTCACTCACGATGAGCCGGAGGATCTCAAGACTCGTGCGCTCATTTTCGCCGCCAATGTTGTAGGTTTCACCCGCCACGCCGACGCGCATCGCCAACGCAATGGCTTGGCAGTGATCCTGCACATGCAGCCAGTCACGCACATGAAGTCCGTCCCCATACAGCGGCAATCGCTCCCCTAAGAGGCAGTTCACGATCAAGAGCGGGACGAGTTTCTCTGGGAGCTGATAGGGACCGTAGTTGTTGGAGCAGTTTGTGATCACGGCGTCGAGGCCGAAAGTTTCGTGATAGGCGCGCACAAGGTGGTCGCTCGCGGCCTTGCTCGCTGCGTAGGGACTGTTCGGCCGCACAGGACTTGATTCCGAAAAGGCCGGAGCTCGGAGTTCAAGTGACCCATAGACCTCGTCGGTTGACACATGGTGGAACCGATGCGCGCCGGGCTGTTCCTCAAGCCAAACGAGCCGAGCTGCCTTCAGAAGCGAGTGGGTTCCCACAATGTTGGTTTCGACGAAGAGATCCGGTCCCAAGATGGACCGATCCACATGACTCTCCGCAGCGAAGTGCACGAGGGCGCGAATGGAGTGCTGCCTCAGCAAGTCGCAGACGAGCGGCGTGTCGCGGATGTCCCCTCGCACAAAGACGCATCGGTCCTCGTCAATCCCCTCGAGATTCGCGAGGTTTCCCGCATAGGTCAGCGCATCGAGAATCACGACCCGAGTTGCTGGATCGTTCGTGAGAAACGCGCGGGCGAAATTCGCTCCGATGAAACCTGCGCCGCCGGTGACGAGTAGATGAAGGTGAGGGAGACTCATAGGTTGCGCGCGAAGGGGCGACCATAGCATCGTGCGGCACGGCGAGGTCGCTTGCAAATTCTGCCTCAGCGAATGCCTCAACCCTGCAGCAACTTCCGGATCTCCGCCGATAATAGACGCATGCCTTTGGCCACCTTGCTCGCCTGCGTGTTTGCCGTTTCTAGCGTCGCTCCTCTCCGCTCCACCCCCCTGCCAATCGCGCGTGGTGCTGATCTCGGCAGTCGAATCGAATCTGCGGCGCGGAAGGCTGGACTTCCCAAAGGCACCATTTCGATTTTCGTGAAGGACGCCGACACCGGGGAGGTCCTTGCGTCGATCGATTCAAACCAACCGATGAAACCCGCGAGCAACATGAAGTTGTTTTCGACGGGGACGGCTTTGGTGCAACTCGGGACTGACTTTCTCTTTCGCACCCGACTTCTTCAAGATGGCGATCGACTCATCGTCGTCGGCGACGGCGATCCAGCGTTTGGGGATCCTGAATTGCTCTCGAAGATGTCGTGGACTGCGCAGAACGGCGAAGTACGGAGCGGACTTGACGCAAGCGCGCTTGTCGATGTTTGGGTCGGTGCGGTGGTTGCGAGCGGAATGAAGCAAGCGAAGGAAATCGTCATCGACGCGCGGATCTTCGACAGCGTCGCGCTTCCTCCGAACTGGCCGCGCGAGCAGTACTCCAACGGATACTGCGCAGAAGTGTGGGGATTGAACTTCCACGCGAATGTCGTACATGTGATTCCCACACCTCGCAGTGGCGGCGCGCCAGAGATCGCCTCGATGAGTCCCGCGATGCCGTGGCTCATCAAGCGCAACAAGGCAACATCGAGAACTGGCTCCAAAGAGAAGCACACGTTCACCGTGGTTCGCGAACCGAACTCCAATGAACTCACACTCGGCGGGAACGCCAAGGTGCAACCAAGAGACGCAGCCGAGTTGACCGTGCACGACTCACCGACGCTCTTCGGTGAGTTTCTCGCATCAAGACTCGCGCACGCCGGCATCGCCGTAGGAACCGTGCGCAAGGCGGGCGCACAGGACGCCGCTCCCACTGGAACGCTCATCGGCCCAGTCATTCAAACACCGATCGCGACAGTCCTCGGTCGCGCGAACACCGACAGTTCGAATCTCTACGCCGAATCACTCTGCAAGCGCGCAGGTGCAGCTCGAACGAATTCCGCGGGAACATGGGCAAACGGAACCGCCACCATGGCGGAGGCGATTCAAGCGCGCCTAGGTCCAAGCGCACTTCAAGGATTCGTCATCGATGATGGTTCAGGCCTCTCCGCTGCAAACCGCGTGACTGCGCGAGCGCTTTGCGAGTGGATCATCTCCTTCGCGAATGATGCAAAGTACGGCCCTGTGTTCCTTGAGAGTCTCGCGAAGGCTGGGGTCAGTGGCACTGTCGAGAAGCGATTCAAGGATCTTGCGCAAAGCGCGGTCCGCGTGCACTGCAAGACTGGTTACATACGAGGCACGAGTTGCCTCTCAGGAATCGTCATCGCTCCATACGGCCGGCGCGTCGCATTCTCGGTGCTCGGGAACTCGCTCGAGCAAGGCGACCGTGTCGCACGAGCCAAGGCCTTGCAAGACACAATCGTTCGTGAGATTCACAGTGCACTCTGCGCGCCTGTGCGTGCGTCCATGCGCACGAGCGGAAGTGCACTCAGCACCGCCGGTGGCTAACGCGATGGAAGACCTCGCTCAGAGTCCCACGCCTCTCACGCCATCAGGCTGGCTCGCGCTCGCCATCACGATTCTCGCCGTCGCACTCATCGCGCGCGGGCGATGGTCCATGGACTTGATCATGGCGGGCGCGATCGGCCTGCTCGTCCTCACTGGTGTTCTCGCGCCAAGCGATGCACTGAGTGGACTCGCGAGTCCCGCCATTCTCACAATCCCACTGCTGCTGATTGTTTCTCAAGGCGTCATCGGCACCGGTCTCGTGCAAGCGATCGGAGCGAGGATCTTCGGACGCACAGGGTCAGAGAGGCAGGCACTGCTCCGCATGACTTTGCCGATCGCGGGCTGCAGCGCGTTTCTCAACAACACGCCGCTCGTGGCGATGTCCATCCCAATCGCCAACGACTTTTGCCGCCGAAGTGGCCTTCGCGCATCAAGCGTACTGATGCCGCTCGCGTTTGCCTGCTCGCTTGGGGGCATGTGCACACTCTTGGGAACAAGTACGAACATGGTGGTCGCGGACTTGTGGACGAGAAGCGGGCACGCACCGCTGCACCTCTTCGATGTTGCGCCGGTCGGGATTCCGGCTGCACTCGTCGGTCTTGGATTTCTCATCCTCGCGGGTCCACGCCTCTTGCCGGCCGCGCGGTCGCCAGCGCTGCGAGAGACCGACCCACGCGTCTATAGCATTGAAATGCTCGTCGAAGTTGGAAGTCGACTCGTCGGTCAATCGGTGGATGATGCAGGGCTTCGTGGACTTCGAGGATTGTTTCTCGCAGAAATCGAGCGTGACGGAACCGCACTCGCCGCAGACTCCTCAACGCGATTACTCGGTGGCGATCGCCTGGTCTTCGTCGGAGTCGTGGCCAAAGTTGTCGAACTCCACCAGATCGAGGGCCTGCGGATCGCGACCAACCAGATCTTCAAGCTGGACAGTCCCTCTCACCACCGATTCCTCGTCGAAGCGATCGTGTCTCGCGCCTCACCAGCGGTTGGCCAGTCCATTCGAAGCGCTGGATTTCGCGGCCGCTACGGCGCGGTTGTACTTGCCGTGAGCCGAGGAGGCGCGCGCATCGAAGGCGTGAAACTCGGCGATATCGAACTTCAAGAGGGAGATGCGCTCCTGCTCCTCACCCAAGGGAACTTCATGGACCGCTTCCATGATGCTCGCGATTTTCTCCTCGTGCGCCGAGTGGATGATTCAACTCCCCTTCGCAGAGAACGCGCATCTATCGCGGCCATCATTCTGCTTTGCGTCATCGCCATTGCGACGATCGGTCCGTTTGGATTCGGCATGTTCGAGGCAGCCTTGATCGGCGCGGGGTCCATGTTGCTCACACGGTGTACGACAGGACCAGAGGCGAGAAAGGCCGCGAATCCAAGGCTTGTTCTCGTGATCGCGGGTGCTGTCGCGCTTGGCCTCGCACTGCAGCAAACTGGCGTTGCCGCATGGGCGGCCAATAGCATCATCTCGATGGCTGGTGCTTCGACGCTCGCCGTGCTGATCGCGGTCTTCGTGATGACTTGGGTCCTGACCGAACTGCTTTCAAACGCGACAGCGGCTGCGCTCGCGTTCCCCATCGCGCTCGCTGCTTCCACGCAGGTGGGCATCGATCCGCAGCACATGACGCTTCTTGTGATGGTCGCCGCATCGTCGAGCTTCGCTACGCCCTTCGGCTACCAAACGAACCTCATGGTGCAAGAACCTGGCGGGTATCGCATGAGCGACTATATGCGCCTGGGAATCCCACTCGCGGTACTCGTCGGAGCCGCTTCGATCACTGCGGTGTACTTCCTGTGATCACCAACCCGTTGATGCCAGCGATGCTCCTCGCGTCGCAACGAGCGATGCGAGCAACTCGTTTCATTTCGGGGCAGCCGAAATTCGCGTCCATCGCGAAGGACGACAAGAGCCCTGTGACGGCTGCAGACTTCGCAAGTCAAGCGGTCATCGCGATGACACTGCAGGACGATGATGCAGCGCGCTCCGTGGCGATGCTCGGAGAAGAGGATGCGCGCGCGCTTGCCGAGCCCGCGAACCACGCCCTTCGCGAGAGCGTGTGCGCCGCCGTCGGGTTCGCGCTCGATCGTGCGAGCGTCAGCGCAAACGAAGTGATGGATGCGATTGCGAGCGCGCACTGCAATGAGTCTGCGCTCGGAACTCGTTTCTTCACGCTCGATCCGGTTGACGGGACCAAGGGATTTCTTCGCGGGGGCCAGTACGCGATTGCGCTTGCGCTCATCGAGGACGGAACTCCAACCCTCGCGACGCTAGCCTGCCCGCACCTGCCGCCAACACGCCTTGCGAGCGGAGACTCCATCGCGGTCGACGCGGTTGGAACTTTGCAATATGCGGAGCGCGCGAACGGCGCGTTTGAGCTCAACCTCCGCGAGGCGCGGGCTGACGCAGTTGAGATTCGCGCTGCGTTGTGGAAGTCCGGTGCTCCCATTCGCCTTGCAGAGAGCGTCGAGGCCGCGCATAGCGCTCACGACGAGAGCGCGCGAATCCTGGCCGAGCTCGGTTCTGAAGTGCGCGGGATTCGCCTCGATAGTCAGTCGAAATATGCACTCGTCGCGCGCGGCGACGCTGATCTGTACATGCGCATGCCAACTCGCGCCGGTTACACCGAGTGCATTTGGGATCACGCCGCGGGCGCACTGATCGCGCAAGAAGCTGGAGCTCGAATCTGCGATCTCAATCAGAACGCCCTCGACTTTAGCACCGGCGCGCGACTCACCAACAACTTAGGTGTGCTCTGCGGCGACGAACTTCTCATCACGCGCATCCTCGAAGTGCTTCGTCGATAGTGCGGGAAGAGCGAAATCGCGCTTAGGCAATCGCTCGCACCCGCGCGCGTACTTGCTCGACACACTGCGCGATGCTTGTGCGATCCGTTTCGAGAAACAGTTCCGGCGCGATGGGCTCTTCGTAGACCTGGTGAATGCCAGTGAAATCAAGGATCTCTCCCGCTCGTGCCTTTCGGTACAACCCCTTCGGATCTCGCTGCTCGGCGACCTCAAGCGGGACTGAGACATGGACCTCGATGAACGGAATGCGCAAAGCTGCATGAAGCGCTCGGACGGCGTCGCGATCGTGGCGAAGCGGGCTAACAAGACTCGCAAGGACCACGATGCCCGCATCAGCGAGCAGGCTTGCGGCATGACCTGCCCGAGCGATGTTGACCGCGCGATCGGCCTCAGAGAACCCGAGATCTCGACACAGTCCATGGCGAAGGTTGTCGCCATCTAACCGATAGGCGGCGATGCCTTCGTCGACGAGCTGCTTTTCTAGTTCGATCGCGATCGTACTCTTGCCCGAACCGCTCAACCCTGTGAACCAGACCGTCGCACCGCGCATCTGGAGTTTGTTCGCGCGCATGGCCCGCGTGACGCGGCCGCTCTCCCACACAATGTCCCGTGTGGACTGCGGCTTGTTTGCGTCAGGTTCGACCGTCATCGTGCCGATACCCTACCTCATTCCTCGCGCACCAGCGCCGTCGAGATTTGACCTCCTCTCCTTGCGCATGCTCCGACCGCTCACCCATCTTCGCGAACTTGAAGCCGAGTCGATCTTCATTTTTCGAGAGGTGATGGCCAGTTTCGAGCGCCCCGTGATGCTGTATTCGATGGGGAAAGACTCAAGCGTGCTTCTGCACCTCGCTCGGAAGGCTTTCTTCCCCGCAAAAATCCCGTTCCCACTCCTGCATATCGACACGACTTGGAAGTTTCAGGAGATGTACAAGTTCCGCGACGCGTACGCCGCTCGTGAACTTGGGCTCGATGTTCGCGTCCATGTGAATGAAGAAGCTCGTGCCGCAGGCGTCAACCCATTCGATCATGGAAGCCGGAAGTACACCGACCTCATGAAGACTGTTGCGCTCAAGCAGGCGCTTTCGAACGGTCGCTATGACGCGGCCTTCGGAGGCGCGCGCCGGGATGAGGAACGCTCTCGCGCGAAAGAGAGAGTGTTTAGTTTCCGCGATGCGCAACATCGCTGGGACCCTCGCTGCCAGCGTCCCGAACTCTGGCACATCTACAACACGGAGATCAATCCCGGCGAGTCGATTCGCGTCTTCCCACTCTCCAACTGGACGGAACTTGATGTCTGGCAGTACATCCTGCTTGAGAACATTCCGATCGTGCCCCTTTACTTTGCGGCGGTTCGCCCGGTCGTTGTGCGTGACGGAATCCCGATCATGGTGGACGACGAACGCATGCGTCTGGCGCCTGGCGAGGTTGTGAAACACGAATCGGTGCGCTTCAGGACACTCGGTTGCTATCCCCTTTCTGGCGCGGTGCCGAGCACCGCAAGCACGCTGCGCGAGATCATTCAAGAAATGCTGATCGCGCGCGTTTCAGAACGACAGGGCCGCGTCATTGATCACGATGCCGCAGGCTCGATGGAGGAAAAGAAGAAGGAAGGCTACTTCTAGCCACTCGCGATGCACGAACTCGAACTTCTGCAATCCGACATCGATGGCTACCTCGCGCAACACGAGCGGAAGGACCTCCTTCGCCTCCTCACTTGTGGAAGCGTCGACGATGGCAAGAGCACACTCATTGGCAGGCTCCTGCACGACGCGCACGCCGTTCATGAGGACACGCTCGCTGCCGCGGCGCGAGACTCGACGGTGCTTGGTACACAGGATGGAAAACTTGATCTCGCACTGCTTGTGGACGGGCTGAAAGCGGAACGCGAACAAGGCATCACGATCGATGTCGCGTACCGCTCGTTCACGACTCCCAAGCGCAAGTTCATCATCGCTGATACGCCGGGCCATGAGCAGTTCACGCGCAATATGGTGACTGGCGCGAGCACCGCGGAACTCGCGATCATCCTCATCGATGCTCGAACGGGTGTCGTCAAGCAGACGCGTCGCCATGCAGTGATCACGCACCTCTTGGGCATCCGTCAGATTGTCGTTGCGGTCAACAAGATGGATCTTGTCGAGTGCAGCGCTGAGCGATTTACTGCGATCTGCGACCAGTTTGAAGCGTTCGCGCTCGGTATGCATGAGCGATTCGGGCACCGGCGCGAAGACACGACGATGCACTTCGTTCCGATGGTTGCCACCGCTGGTGATTCCATCGTCGAACGCTCCACGCAAATGCCGTGGTACCAAGGCAAGACGCTTCTCGAGATTCTCGAGTCCTCACCCTTGCGCGCGTCGCTTGACCGGGCGCCGATGCGTTTCGGTGTGCAATGGGTCAGCCGACCGAATCTCGACTTCCGTGGTTACGCAGGAACCATCGCGAGTGGCGTCGTGCGAGTTGGAGACTCTGTTCTAGCACTTCCATCGCGGCGCACGACGAGTGTCGCACGCATCGTCACCATGGATGGTGACCTTTCGAGCGCGCAATCGCCACTCGCCGTCACGCTCACACTGACCGATGAGATAGACCTTGCGCGCGGCGACATGCTTGTGCATCCGGACGCGCAGCCGAGTTTGTCGAACACTGCTGACGCGACCTGTGTGTGGATGGACGATGCCTCCCCGCTTGTGAGCGGGAAGCAGTACTTGATGAAGCATGGCGTGCACACGGTGCGCGCGACGGTGACACGCGTGGCGTCCAAACTGCATCTTGATTCGCTCGAGTCCGCCGCCGCGTCTACACTCGCCTTCAATGAAATCGGCGTCATCACGGTGGAATGTGATCAACCGATCGCGTTTGATAGTTACGACGAAAATCGCGAAACAGGTGCGGCGATTCTCATCGACCGGCTCACGAACCAAACCTCTGGCGCGCTCCTGCTTCGCGGTCGGTCCGAGGCGCCTGCGCACTGGACCACCGCTCCCAAGAGTGGCGCGATGGCAGTCCAGCCATCAACCGTGACAGTCACGGAACGCCGCGCGCGATTGGGGTCCGCACCAGTGACTGTGCTCTTCTACGGCGGTCGCGGCGCTGGCAAGAGTCGCCTCGCTCGCGCGGTCGAACGCGCACTCTTCGATGCGGGCAAGACGGCGATCGTGCTTGATGCGCATGAGATGCGTCAGGGCCTGTCGCGTGATCTCGGGTTCAGCCGCATCGATCGATCCGAAAATGTTCGGCGCGCGATGGAGGTTGCAAAAACGCTGAATCACGCAGGCATGCTTGTACTTGCCGCGTTCAGTGCGCCAGATGCGCAAGTCCGCGAGGCGGCGCGCGCGCTCATCGGTCCCGAACGATTCGTCGGAGTGTTTGTGGATGGCGGAGCCGCTTCCGCCGACGACGCGTGCGACGCGCCTAACGAGCTAGACCTTCGCGTCCCCTCACTTCACGAAGCAACTGATGAGACCCTCGCAAGAACCGTGCAACAGGTGCTTACGATTCTCGCACAACGCGCATCGCAATAAGGTCCTGCACATCGACGAGCCCAATGGGGTGCCCTTGCGCGTCGACGACTGGCACCTCGTCGAGGCGCCGCTCGCGCACAAGTTGAACCGCGTCTCGAACCAACGCCTCTGCAGGTAGAGCAACGGGGTGCCGCGTCATCGCTTGGGCGACTGGGAGATCGAGCGCCGCGACGCCATGCGAGTTGACGAGGCGTCGCAGGTCGCCGTCGGTCAGAATGCCTGACAACTTCCCCCCCGCATCGACGAGCATCACCGCTCCGGCGCGGCGGCCGTCACCGGCATGCGACAAAGCCTCGCGCACCGAGAGCGCGTCGCTTACGGTCGCGAGATTGTGCCCAACTCGAAATCGCAGAACCTCCACGATGGGTCGGAGTCCCGCGCCGAGCATGCCGCCTGGGTGGTGCTTGTGGAAGTCGTCGGCTTTGAAATCGCGCCGCCTCGCGAGCCCGAGCGCGAGCGCATCCCCAGCAGCAAGCATGACTGTGGTCGACGCCGTCGGCGCGAGATTCAACGGACAGGCCTCGACGACGTCCCCGACATCAATGTGCACGCTGCAGTTTCGGGCAAGTGCGGACTCAGAACGACCACTCATGCCAATCCTTGCGACGCCGTCCGCCTTCAATATCGCGGCAAGTGCCACGACCTCGGCGGTCTCGCCGCTGTAGGACAAGAGCAAGACCACATCTTCGGATCGAAGTCGACCGAGGTCCCCGTGCACCGCTTCGGCGGGGTGCACGAAATGCGACGGCTGACCAAGGCTCGCGAGGGTCGCGCTGATCTTCATGCCGATCAGGCCGGACTTCCCCATCCCAGAAATCACGACATGGCCGCGGCAACCTTCCATGAGATCGAGTGCGGCGGAGAACGCGACGCCAGACGCGAGCGTTCGCTTTGCTAACGACGCGATCGCGGAGGATTCGGCGAGCATTGCGTCCGCGAGGAAATCGCGCTCTGCTTGGAGTTCGAGTGGCGGCGAGACAACCTGATCGCTTGAGGACGCGCCCATACCGGAGAGTCTAGCGCATCAAACCCACAACAGCCGATGCGAAGAGCGTCGCGCCACCGACATAGACGAGCGAAATTGGTACGCTCCGATGCAATGTCCCAAGACGACTGGAATGTTCGACTCCCCGCCTTCGAGGGTCCGCTTGACCTCTTGTTGTTCCTCATTCGGCGCGCCGAAGTAGACATTCAGGACATCCCGATTCATCGCATCGCGGAGCAGTACCTTGACTATGTTCGTCGGCTCAGCCGCGTCGACATCGACCTCGCAGGCGAGTTCCTCGTCATGGCGGCAACCCTCGTCGAACTGAAATCGCGCGCGCTCGCGCCGATCGATCAACAAGCACAGGAGCTCGCTGACGACGCGCAGACAGCGTCTGGACTTGACCCTCGTCGAGAACTCATTCAACAACTGCTCGCGTATCAAAAGTTTCGCACACTCGCTGGTCAGCTTGAGGCGCGGCGCAAGGAGTGGTCCCTACGGGGAAGTGTCCGAGCACGCGCGAGTGAGGTTGGAAACGAAGGGCAATCTGAGTCTGACGAATCTCTGCTTGAGGACTTCGAACTCGACGAATTGCACTTGCTCGACCTCGTCACCTCGTACGAGCGCATCAGCGCGGCGGTGGATTTCGGGAGACTCGAAGGGCATGCTGTCGAGTACGACGACACGCCGATTTCGCTCCACCAAGACGATCTCATGGATCGACTCTCACGCGCCGCAGGGACGCAGCTCGCGCTCGCGACGGTGTTTGAGGGGCGCACGCGGAGTGAGCGCATCGGGCTCTTCCTCGCCGTGCTTGAACTCATGCGCCAAGGTCGACTCAGCGCCAGTCAGGATGACCTTGATGGACCCATCGCGCTTGAACTCCGCGAGGTACAAGATGCCGCGGCGCCGTTCGCCGACGCAAACGCAAAGCCGACGCATCACGCCGCTTCGTAAGCAGAGATCGCGGGCAAATCATCGCGCCGTTCCCACGAACTCCCGCGAGGAAGCGAAAGCACGCGGAGGTGATCGAGATAATGGGCCAGCTCAAGCTCCGAGAAACGCGCGAGCCATGCTGCTGAGACCGATGGATTCAGGTCGCGGATGTTTTCGATGATGCGTTCAAGGTCGGTCATGACCGCAATTTCATCGACCAATCACCCTCGCGCGCTGTAGCGCTCGGGGCTACCGAAGCCGGAAGCGGCTCGTCGCAGTCCAAGGAACTGACGCATAACGCACGACTAGGCTCGCAAGGCCGCGGCGAGCTTCTTCTTCAGAATTGCCACACGCAAGAGACTGCGCACGCGCGTCAGCAATTCGAGCTTGTTCACCGGCTTCGTGAGGAAGTCATCGGTTCCGCATTCGACGGCCCGCTCGTGATCTCCCACTTCGTGCAACGCGGTCACCATGATGATCGTCGTATCCCGTGACGACGGATCGCTCTTGATTTTCCGGCATACATCGAATCCCGACATCCTTGGCATCATCACATCCAAGAGCACCATGTCCGGGCGTTCTCGGTGCACAGCTTCGATCGCCTCGACGCCGTCGCGCGCAGTGAGAATCTTGCAAGGCAGGCTCTCAAGGTATGCCTGCATGAGTTCCACATTCTGCACATTGTCATCGACGAGAAGAATGCGCGCCGCTGCGAAATCTGCAAGCGCTGCCTCATCGAGTGGAAGTGGAGCGTTGGTCGTCGAACTCATGATGGGCAGTTTAGCACTGATTCAAGACGCAGCGCGCGGTATGCCAAGTCCACCGGATGAAGTGCAAGTCGGTCAACTCCATCATGGATTTGATGACGGCAACTCGCGCCCGGCGCGCACACCACTGCGTCTGGTGCTGCACGAACTTGCGGGAAGAGTCGGTCCGAACCAATCTGCATCGAGAGGTCGTAATGCTCCTTCGTCATCCCGAAGCTCCCTGCCATTCCACAGCAGCCCGTGTCGAGCACCCGTAGACGCGCACCAAAGAGCCGCCGCAAGAACCGTGCACTTGACGCCGTACCCCAGAGCGCCTTCTGATGGCAATGCGCGTGAAACAGCACCTCGTCGTGCGAAGGGGGCACGGTCGGTCGGCAAGGATGCGCGTCCCAGTGCTCATCCAAGAACTCCTCGACCAGTCGGGTGCGCGCGGCAAGCGCTTCACGCCGCGCTCTTTCCTCCGGATTTCCTGCGACGCCTAGTTCGATCCAGTCATCGCGAATCGCGGATGCGCAACTCGGTTCAAGCACGAGCACACACTCCGCGCCGACGCCGTCGATCAAAGCAGTGAGGGCTCGGCATGCGCGAGCGACAACCTCGCTTGCCTCCTCAAGCATTCCGCTTGAAATGAGACTTCGTCCGCAGCAACCTACATCCGCAAGCACGACGCGGTACCCAAACGCTTCAAGCAACGCGATGGCTTTGCGGCCGATCTCCGGCTCGCTGTATCCAGCGAAGCAGTCGCCGAACAAAATCACCGTGCGCGCTCGCGCAGGAATCGGTCGCCGTCCGAACCAACGAAAGAGCGACGGACCAATGGGAGGCAGGCTCCGCCTCAGATCAATGCCTAAGCGCGCGCCCGCGATGCGTCGCGCGAGACCAGTTCGCAGGAATGGCGCGATGAACCGCCAATATCTTGACGCGGTCGCAAGTGTCTCGCGCACATGGCCAAACGCGCGCGTCTGGGCAGGAACTTCGCCGCGCGCACGGTGACCCTGCGCGAGAAACTCAGACTTCAACTTCGCGAGGTCGACGCCGGAGGGGCATTCCGTCTTGCATGCCTTGCACGACAAACAAAGATCAAGCGTGGCATGCGTTTCAGGATCGTCAAACGCGGCGAGCGCCCGACTTCCGCCCCTCGATGTGAGTGCGATACGCAGTGCATTCGCACGACCTCTCGTGGCGTGGCGCTCGTCTTTGAGCGCGCGATACGAGGGACACATTGAAGTGCCGCCCTCTAGCCGCCGACAGAGCCCTGCTCCGTTGCATTGCGCTGCCGCGTGTTCGAATCCATCCTGAGCAGAAAAATCGAAGTAAGTGGAAATCGGAGTATGAGGAGCTTCCGCACTCGAGGACTGGACGCGCAAGTTCTCAAGGATGAGGGAACTCGGCGAAGTCACCACGAGATTGCCTGGGTTCAGAAGCCCATGCGGATCAAAGACGGCCTTCACGGCGCGCAGCGCATCGCAGAGCTTTCCGCCAAGCACGCGTTCGAGCAAAGGAGATCGCACGCGACCATCACCGTGTTCGCCAGACAATGCGCCGTGGAATTCTGCAACGAGGTCCGCCACGCGCTCGGCGATCGAGAGCATCTTCTCACGGTCTAAGGCCTTCTCGATCGCGATGAGTGGTCGGATGTGGAGGCACCCCACAGACGCATGCGCGTAATACGCGGCCTCAGTTCCGTGTGCAGCGACGATCTCACGAAACCGCTCGACAAACTCGGGCAATCGAACGGGATCAACCGCTGTGTCTTCGACGAAAGTCACGGGCTTTCGCTCGCCCGGCAACGCGTGCAGGAGCGGCTCTCCCGCCTTACGCAACTTCCACAAGTCGAGACGATCCGCAGCCGTCGCGGCGACACGGCATGGCAGTGTGGGAAGCAGCGCTTTGAGCGCGTGGACCTTCGCGTCAACAACCTCCGTGGAGGCGCCGAAGTACTCGACATACAACCCCGCGCCGAGTGCGCCTTCGGGTGGCTGGGGCATGAGCTCGACATACCGTCGATACTCCACATTCTTTCGCGCAACGCTCAGGATGACATCATCGACGAGTTCCACGGCGGCTGGATGCGTCTTCAAGATTGCGCCGAGCGGCGCAAGCGCTTCCTTGACTGAGGGAAACCCAAAGACGAGCAGCGCTCGTTCTTTGGGTCGCTCAACGAGTCGCAATCTCGCTCGCAACGAAATCGCAAGCGTGCCTTCGCTGCCGCAAACTAGATGCGCGAGATTCACACGATCAAATGTCCCCGGCGTCGACGCGCGAAGTTGCGCTAGCAAGAGGTCAAGGTTGTAACCATCGACATGACGGAGAATCTTGGGAAATCGCGCATCGATTTCCGCCTCGACAGATCGCGCGATCGGCGCGAGTTGCCCGACGAGTCGGCGTTGCACGGCATCACGCTCCGCTCCGCCCTCAGTCAACCAAACTCGTTCACCAGATGGCAGCAAGACCTCAAGCGCATCGAGATTCTCCACCGTTCTGCCGTACAGAATCGAATTCGCACCAGCGCTGTTGTTTCCGATCATGCCGCCGATCGTCGCGTGCGAACTTGTCGCAACATCCGCGCCGAACATCAATCCAAAGGGCGCGAGAAAGGCATTCAACTGATCGAGCACCACGCCTGGCTCAACTTCGACGGTTCGTGCGGTCGGATCGAACGCTCCAATCCCACGGCAGTGCTTTGAAAAGTCGACGACAACCGCGCGATTGACGGTTTGCCCCGCGAGCGCAGTCCCACCGCCGCGCGCGAGAATGGGGATGCGATGCTCGGCGAGCACCGCGCAGGCGCGAGCCCCGTCTTCCACACTGGCTGGAATGAAAACACCGATCGGTTCGACTTGGTAGATGCTCGCGTCAGTCGCGTACAGCATGCGATCATGCCGGCCGAACAAAGCCTCGCCTCGCGCTGCATGGTTCAAGAGCGCACGGATCCGCAGTCGGTCGGCGTCAATTCCCTCCAGATCGTGGGCCTGCGGGAGACTGACGGACGAACTCAAGGCGTGCCCTTCGTTGGCGAAGCACCTTCGACAACCAACGCGCGAATCGCTTCTTCGGCACGCTTGGACCAGCCTTCCCATTGACCGAGGATCACGCCCTCTCTGGAAAGGAGCAGAATCGTTGGAAATGCGCGCACTCCGTAGGCTCGCGCTGCAGCACCATCGAGATCAAGAAGCGCGTGCTCCGCGTGCGCTCCCTCAAGCGGAACGCCGGCAGTTTTCAGTACCTCACGGACCCGCGTCTTTCGCTCCTCGATATCCCCTTGCTCACCCGAATTGATCAAGAGTCCGACGACACGCCCATCGAGCTCCGCGAGCATTTTGGTCATCGCGGGCATCGCGGCGCGACACGGACCGCACCAAGTCGCCCAGAAATCAAGGAGCACGAACTTCCCTTGCACAGATTTCAGCGCAAGGGATCCACTCGTCAACTCTGGGAGTTCAAACAGAGGCGCCTCTTCGCCAACCTGCGGCGCCTTGACCGGCGGCGGCACGGGCGCGGTAGGCGCGCCAATCTCCGCTCCATCACTCTCCGATGGCGCCCTGGGCTGTGGCAAGAGAGATTGCAGACCGTCAACCTTCTGACGCGTCCCGACATCAGGCCACAACTCTGAAGCCGGCATCGCGTCGTCGCTGCGCACGACAATCGAGGTTGAGCTCCAACTGAGCGTCGTGCCCTCTTCCGTCTCAGCGCCTTGCGTCACGGTCGCTGTCGAACTGCGCACAAACTTGGTTGAGGGGTCGACGACCATGATGATGCGCTGACCGTCGGCCTCAAGGAAGAGATGCAATGACTCAACGCTTCCATCCGCCGACTTGTGTTCTTCGACGAGCGACGGTGCAACATCGGGTGTGTGCGAGAGGAGTTGCATGCAGACATCCTCAACGGAATCCTCACCGAGCGCGAGCGCGAGTTCGACGAACGGGAGATCGCCAAACGCGTTGAAGAGCGCGTAAAACGGACTTCCGTCATCGCTCGCTTCAACGAACGCATCCTTGTTCGAAACATGAAACGCTCGGATGTTGCCTTCGTGAAGGTGCAGCGTGTACCCGTTGAGAGAGAGCACTCCCTCGCGGTTGGGCGCAAACTGAAACTCCGCTTTCGAACTCTTCGCGTCTGCCGAAGCTTGTGAACCCTGCGCTCCAACTTTCACCGTCGTGGAGATGTCAAGACTCGGCGCCGCACGATATGCGTCCATCACCGACTTCAAGAGTGTCGACGCTTCGGCACGCTCCTTCGAACGGCGCGCGTCGAAGTCCGCCTTGCTCTCAGCGACTTGGGGTGGCGTTTGAATGACGAACGCGCTCACAGATCGCTCGGCGCTCAGAGCGCAGAGCATTGACAGTAGTGACACGCAGAACGGCGCGCTTGGCATGAGCGAGATTCTCCCCCGTTGGCGGCGGGTTGCAAGCGGCATGACGCGCTTCGTCATCGAAATCTCTCACTGCCTGGTATGCAACAGGCCGAGCGATGACTCGCTCGGCCTGTGCAAATCAGCAATTTTCGATGCACTCAAGAACTTGCAGGCGCTGGGGCGGCCGGCGCTGCAGTCACGGCGCGACCAAGTGCCTTGTCGCACTCGTTCTTCAGCTCCATGATGATGCCTTCCATGTTCTTTGGGTCAATGCCTTCGTGCTTGGCCGCGAGGGTGCCATCTGGAGCGATGACGATGGTGAGCGGGATGCCACCAACGCCGAAGGTCTTGAAGAAGGTGCCGTCATCGACAAGGCAGGTGAAGGTGAACTTCTGGTCATCCCAGAACTTCTTCGCAACAGCGATCTGCTCGTCACCCTTCGCGTTCTCGAGCGTGTTGACGCCAAACACCGCAATCTTCGCGTCATCCTTCACGAGTTCTGCGAACTTCCCGATGAATGGGAGGCCCTTTCGGCACGGCCCACACCAAGTTGCCCAAAGATCCATCACAACGGCCTTGCCCTGCATCGAAGAGAGTTGGACCGAGGTGCCATCGAACTGCTTGAAGGTTGCGTCCGGGATCGAGGCGCCGATCTCAAATGGCGTCGGCGCCAGCTTCTCGAGGCTATCGACTTCCTTTCGCGAACCTGCGGTGAATGCGACGGCATTCGCAAGCGCCGCTGGGGTGGTTGGCGCGAATGCAACGCTGATCGGAACCTTGAATCCAGCTGGCGCGCCGGGAGGCGTGAAGCCGTACTCCGCACTCTTAAAGAAGTGCGTGGTTGGATCGATGGTGACGATCGCTTCAGAACCGGTTTCGGTGGTGAAGTAAAGCGCGCTCGCTGCCGCATCGAATGCAACGAGCGTTGGCGCGTCAAGGAATGCGCCGCGCATGCGATCCGCGCCTTCCGCCTTGGTGTCGACAAGCATGCGGGGGAATGGAAGATCAAAGCCAGGAAGCTTCGTCGTGAGGGTCTCAAGCATGGACTTCTCGATCGGGAAGCCCACGAACTTGTCCTGGACCTCCTCGGTCTCGATGTAAATCTTCTCGCCAAGCGTAGTGATCACGAGAGATTGCAGATTGAGGCGCATGCCATTGCCATCTCGCGAGATCGTGAAAGTCTGGGACTCCTTGCGCTCGCCCATCGCGACAGTCATCGTGATGCTGTCTTCGAACGCCTTTGCACCCGCGTATGCTTCGGCAGCCGCTTTGAGCGCAGCCTCTCCGGCTGCGAGTGCCCCTGGCGTCTTCATTGCATCCGTGAACTTGCCCGCGAGATCAGGCGCTTCGGGAAGCGAGATTCCTGGCGCAACACCTGGAGGCGCATCACCCTCTTGCGCGAAAGCGGGTTGCATCGCGCTCGAACCCAAGAGTGCGCTGCATGCGAGAAGGGAAGCCATCACAATTTTCATGTCGAGCTTTCTTGCGACTCATCATCGTCGCGGGAGAAGAGGGGTCCGACCCGTACCACTCCATCGTGGCCGGAAACGGACTGGAGGAGGGATTCTACCGACATCCCCGTTGCCGGATCCGTCATGTCTGGAGCGATCTCGCCGAGAGGAAAGAGAACAAATGCCCGAGCGGCGTAGCGCGGGTGCGGGACGCGAAAGTCCGCCTCCTCGATGACCTGTGCGCCATAAAAAATGATGTCGAGGTCAAGGGTTCGCGGCCCCCACCGGGTCTCGGTGGCACGCACCCTCCCCCAGACCTGCTCGATCGCGTGAAGCTCATGAAGCAACGCACGGGCTTCGAGCGTCGTCGAGAGGGTCACAACCGCGTTGAAAAAGTCAGGTTGCGGAACGCCTCCCACCGGTTGGGTCCGCCAGACGCTACTCGCGCGTTCGAAGCGACAGTTGGGAAGCGCACGCAATGCCTCAAGCGCGGCACGAAGGGTCTTTTCAGGTGAACCATCCGGCGACGGGAGATTCGAGCCCAGCGCGATAGCCACGCGTACGAACTCAGATCGCTTCGACATGCACCGGCTCCGCTTCCGCCCACAACAAAGGCTGCATGGGTGCGTCAATCAAGGTGAATCGCAAGGACGCTAGCGACATGACCGCACTTCGTTCGCGAACAGCGGCGCGCTCGCCCGCAAACTGAAATCGCCTCGAATACACCTTACCTGCCGCGAAGTCAGCAATCGCAATGAACACCGTCCCGACTGGTTTCTCGGCACTTCCTCCACTCGGGCCTGCGATGCCGGTGGTTGCGATGGCATAGTTGCATCCCGTGCGATGCAACGCTCCACGGGCGAGCGCAACTGCCGTTAGATGACTCACCGCGCCGAACTCGTTGATCATGGCGCTGGGCACCGCGAGATCCTCCATCTTCCGAACATTCGCATACGGCACAAAGCCTCCCTGCAACCACTCGCTCGAACCGGCGACATCCGTCAAGAGCGCACTGACCATGCCGCCGGTGCAACTCTCCGCCGTCGCAACTGTGCGACCGCGTGCTCGCAGCAGTGCACCAACGCAAGACGCGAGCGTCGCATCGTTCTGTCCAAAGATGAAGTGACCAACGCGCGCTTCGCATGCCTCAATCGTGGAAGCGAGCGCGGTGCGAGCGGACTCAGAGGATCCTGAGGCGCGGATCCGAATTGAAACAACGCCTCCCCGCGCCGTCGTTCCGACACTCGGCGTTCGCGTTCGGTCCATCAAATCTCCGAGCAACTCCGCAAGTGCGCTCTCGCCCAAACCGACCGTGTGCAATGCGCATGTCGCAATCTCATGAGCCGGAGCAGCCAGCCGTGGCGCGACGACCGCGCTCAACATCGGTTGCATTTCGCGCGGTGGACCCGGCAAGCAGTACACGCAGAATCCTGCATCGTCAGTTGTCGCAAGTCCAGGCGCAGTGCCCATTGGATTCGGCAGAAGTTCACAGGCTCGCGGCCGCATCGCTTGCTTGCGATTGCTCGGCGGCATGACCCTTCCCCGCTCCTCAAACCATGCGCGGAGGTGCGCGAGGCCAATTGGATCCTCCACCAATTCCGTTGAACCAGTCGCTTCCTGCTTGACGATCGCAATCGCGTCAGCGAGGGCCTCTCGCGTCAGGTCATCGAGTGTCGGACCGAGTCCCCCCGAAACGATGACTGCTCGGTGTGTGCGAGCAAGTTCGACGAGCGCAGCAGTGATGTCACCCCGTTGGTCGCCGACGGTGCGGCGCTGTCCCGGCATCACGCCAATCGCAAGCAATGCACGAGCAATCCACGGAGCGTTCGTATCCTCGATCTGTCCGAGGATCAATTCATCGCCAACACTGAGGATCGCAACAGCGTCGTTCCTCATCGCACCTCGCGTGCGTAGATCTCCGCATACTGCTGCTCAAAGAACTCGCCCCATGATCGACGCAATGCATCCGCGGGCGCGCTGTCGGCATCCCAAAGATTGGCCGACTTCCACTTCCCTTTCAACCAGCCGTCGCGCACCAATGCGCGTCCTTCAGGAGCCGCGAGCGAAACAAGACCATCAACGCCTTGCACTGATGGCATGGCATCGAATGCCGTAAGCATTGCCTTCAGTTCCGGATCCGTTACATCATTCGCCGTGACGAGCGCGGGTTCCTTGGGATAGCTCGGATGCGTGATGATCGCGTGCCACGCCTGATCAAGCGAGGGCCGATGATCCGCGCAGAACGCGCTGAACAGGATGGGGATGAAGGCCCGCGCGTTCGGGTCGGGCTTCTCAACCGAGCTCGCGAGCGAAAACGGATCAACCTTATCGCGGAACTGAGGCATCATCCGCGCGATGAAGTCGCGGCGAATGGGCATGCGACGAAGTTCAAACTCATCCGGCCCCAAACCCTTGTGGCCGTGGCGCACGGCAAACTGCCACAGCGCTTGCCCCTCGTCGCTCAGGCAGAACTCGACGAAATGCATCGCTGTCTCGCGATTGGGAGCGTTCGAGAGAAGCGCGATCGGATCTGGATCAATGACGGTTTCGCCCTTGGGATCGATGTAGCCAATGCGGTCCGGGAAACCAGCGTCCGCGACGGCCTGCTCTTCGAAGCGACCGTAGAAATCGATCGATGGACCTGCGGCGGCATCGCCCGCGACGACATCAAGCGGAACCTTCGGCGCGCTCGACGCAACGGACCGCGCATTCGCTGACATGCGTCGAATGATCTGCCAACCCTTCTCCCAACCGAGGCGTTGCAAGATCGCCTCAAGCGCGGTCGTCACGCTCCCAGACTGCGATGGGTTCACGAGGGTGATCCATCCATCGAGCCGCGCGTCGGCGAGGTCTTCCCAATGATGTGGGTCATCGAGTCCAAGCGCGCGCAACCGCGGACGGTTGTAGACGATGCCAAATCCGCTCAGCGCCGTTCCAAACCAGTACCTCTCTGGATCGTAGAGCGTCGCGTCGCCAACTTTGTTTTCGCCGTAGATCTCATCAAGTCGCGACTGCTCGAATGGAACCTGTTCAACGATGCGCGCCTTGCGAAGAGAGTCGCCTGTCCCGAACGAGAGTTCCTTCTTGAACTGGGTGTATTCGTAACTTCCGCCACCAAACACGAGATCGGCATTTCCGCCGACGGGCTCGCCGTTTCGCAAGGCAGCGATGGCGTTCGCCTCGAGCATCTTGCGAATCTCGCTCGTGCCTCCCGGCGTGTTCCAAATGACCGTTCCGGCGCGACCGTACTTCGCAAGATGCCACACAGCGAAACCTGCTCCAAACTCACTGCGGATCTGCTCGTTATGCGGCGTGTAAATGATGACGCGAGCGCTCGCATCTTCTCCTGCCGATGCGATCCCCTTCGAGAAAAGGACGGGCATCAGTGCCAACGCGAGCAAGCACAGCGGGAGCAAACACTCCTTCACGGTGAGCGCGCGTCTTAGCCGCACGATCGCTCCATCGGCCCAACGACTGCGGCGATCTCATCTCGAAACGCACAGGCTGCGTCGTGAATCGCCGCGTCAAACGATTGTCCGGGCGTCCCCTTGGGATAGAGGACGCTTCGACTCGCATTCACAATCGCACCGCGACCGTCTTCGCGGAAGCATGCCCGCACATCATCCGCCGTGCCGCCTTGCGCGCCATAGCCAGGCACGAGGAACATCGCGTGTGGCATTCGCTTGCGGAGTTGGATCGCGTCTTCTCGCTTAGTTGCACCAACCACCGCGCCGAGACTTGAAAAACCAGCCTGTCCAAGATGCTTCGCGCCGATCTGCGAGATGAGATCCGCAACAGCTTCCGCGACGGTGCGTCCATCGGCCAAGGCGAGCGACTGCAAAAGATCACCGCTCGGATTACTCGTGCGAACGAGGGCAAACGCGCCACGCCCCTCGGCGAGAAACGGCTCGATGCCATCCGCGCCGAGGTACGGCGAGCAAGTCGTGAACTGCGCATCGAGGGCGCGCGACGCTGCCGCGTAGTGTTCGGTTGAGACACCGATGTCGGCGCGCTTGGCGTCAAAGATGACGCAGAATCCGAGTTGCCGCGCCTCTCGGAAGACGCAATCAAGCGCTGCTGCGCCCTCCGCGCCGAAGCGCTCGTAACAGGCTGATTGGATCTTGATCGCGCCAACCACGCCTTGCACCGCATGAAGGACAGCACAGGAGAATGCAGCGATCGCGTACGCGGCCGCTGCATTACTCGCGTCTTGCGGATTGAGCGGATGTGGCAGTCGTTCGAGGACTGGATCAAGACCAACGCACACAGGGCTGCCAGCCTGCTTCATGGCTTGAAGAAGGAGGTCGGCGGGATGAGCAGAAGTCTGCGTCGCGGTCGGCGTGCTGGTCATGACGCGACAAGTGTATTCCCTCTCTTGGATAGGATGCAGCGATGCAAGGAGAGCGTCCTACCCACCTCGATCTCGACCAGAACAAGGGTCTATCGATCGAGTGGCAGGACGGAAGCAAGTTCTTCCTCACGCTCGCCGTGCTTCGTCGGTACTCGCCATCCGCCGATGCGAAAGAACTCCGCAAGGCAATGGCGGCGAACCCGCTGACCGTGCTTCCGACAAGCGGCTCGAGCGACCCCCTCACCGCCCTCGGCGCCGAGTTCGTCGGCAACTACGCGCTCAAGATCCACTTCAGTGACGGGCACTCGACAGGGATTTACTCGTGGGAGTACCTCAGAGAACTGTGCGCTGAGCACGGCAAGTGACGAGTTGCGTCCCACAAACTGCATGCGAATGACCTCGTTGAACGACCCAACTCTCCGTGCCTTGCTCCCCCATCCGCGCGCGTTTCTCGCGCCGATTGTGATTGCGCCGCATGAACTGTCGCAGACCGTCGCGCATGCCAACAACATTGCGATGGCTGCCTGGGTGGATCGGCTCGCGGAACTCCACGCCGACGCCAACGGCGCCTCGCGCGCTTCGCAGGTTGCCGCCGGACGCGTGTGGTTCGTCGCGCGCCACGAGATTGATTACCTCGGCGAGGCATTCTTTGGCGACGACCTCATCGGCGCTACCTGGATTGCGTCCATGGGGCGAACAACGCTCATGCGTGAATGCGCAGTGTTCCGGCGCGAAGGGGCAACCGGACAATTCCGCCAGCTCCTCGCGAGTACTTCGCGTTGGGCGTACGTTGATCTCGCTTCCCGCAAACCAATCGCGATGCCTGCCCCTTGGCGCGAATGGCTCGATCCCTTGCGGTAGGCAGCCCCTGAGGGCGAAGGAAACCGTGTGCGCGCCTGCGGGCCAAGCCGGTCCCGCATAGGGCGAACACCTCCTTCTGGGAATTCTCAAGGGAGAACGGGAACCGAACCGAAAACTTGATCCGTCGGACGGCTTCTTTCCATGTCAGGACTTCCCCGCGTCGGTGTGCGGACCGGAATCTCCTGACGCCAAACTCGCATCTTTCTCCCCTCCGCCCCGCTGACAGGCCAACCCTATCAACGGGGTTTTTCTTTCGGCACTCCGTTACGCTGCGAAAATGCACTTCGTAGCGCGTCTGACACAGACTCTTCTCTCGATCGCTGCGGTTTGGGGAGGGTGCGCGATTGCGCAGCCGAGCGACGCTGCGCCTCCGGCATCCGCCTCGTCGAAGGCCGACGGCATCACCATCCAAGTCCCAACTCCCGCGAAGCAGCAGGTGATCGCGATATTCCCAGATCGCACGACTGGCCGCGACTGGGGACTGCGTTACCTGCGCGAGGGAGTCGAGGACCTCAATCGCATTCAGCCCGATGCCGTCTTCACCGTCGGTGACCTCGTGCAAGGCTACACGCGACTTCACGAGGAGTACACGCGGCAGCAAGAAGAGTATTTGTCCATCGTTGGAAAGCTCAACGCTCCCCTCTATCCCACTTCGGGAAATCACGATGTCGTAAGTGGCGCACGCAGTTCCGCAGATCGAACATATGCCGATCTTTACCGCGAGAAGTTCGGGCCGCTCTATTACGCGACGGAACTTGAGCTCGTCACGATCATCGTGATGTTTACCGAAGACGGCGACGGGCAGATCAAGCCTGGCTTCTCCGACGCGCAGCTCGCGTGGCTCGCGAAGACTCTCGAGTCCGCGGCCGCTCGCAATCGACCGATCGCGCTTCTCATGCACCGACCACTCTGGCATGACCGAGCAACCAAGTGGGAGGAGCGCATCGATCCACTGCTCGAAAAATACGGCGTCGATTGGGTTATCGCAGGTCACTATCACGCGCTGCAAGATGAAGGAACTCGCGGAAGCACGCGTTACTTAATCCTTGGGACTTGCGGTGGTTCGATCGATCAGCACCCGCTCGCGGGACAATTGCAACATCTCACTTTTCTCGTTGTGCACGAGAACGGCTCGATCGAGCCTTACCACCAAGTGGTCGGCACGACGCTCCCTGTCGATTGGATTCGCCTCGCGGATCAAACCGCAGCGTTTCGCCTCAAAGGGAACGCGAAGATCATCCAATTCGAAGATGCCCTGATCGATCCACTCGAAGTTGCCGCATCCGGATCGCTTCATGTTTTATTCGAGAACCCACTCGACATTCCGATCTCCATCTCCGCTCGAGCGGTGAGGGACTTTCCCGTGCCTTGGGAAGTTGGCACGCAATCGTGGATCTCGCGCACGCCGATCGACATCTTCAATCCGTTTGTCACCGACATCAACACACCCTTTGTCTTCAGTCCTACGCCGACCGTCACGATTCCTCCGCGGGGCAGTGCGAAACTCGCGATCCCGTACTCCGCCGATTCGGGTCCCGCTCCTTGCGCCCCTCCCGAGATAGATTTCGTCGCGCACTTCACTGACTCGCAGAATCGGACGGTGCCAGTCCATCTCCGCCGGAGGCTCCCAATCGCTCGGACCGTGACAGCGAATGATGGATTGCAGTATCCGATCGCGGCGTGGGATTTCTCGGAGTACGACGAGACCGAAGCGAATGCGTCCGCGCGATTTGCTTTCGATTCCACGCACGGTCTCTCCGTCGAAGTCAACGCGCCAGATGAGTTGCTGTCCATGGATGGTCCCGAACAGCGACCCGCGAAAGACGCGGTGGATCCCGCGCGGGACATGATCCGAATCGACCTTGGAACTGGCGCGTCCGCGCGCTCCTATGTCGCGTTCATCCGCACCGGCGCGAACTTAGGTTTCACCGAACTCAAAGGCGAATCGCTCGTCCCGTGCCCCAAGATCAACGCGCTCCTTGACGCCGCACTCGGACAATGGACGCTGCGGTTCGACCTTGCACCAGACGCCCTTCCGGCCGAACGACCGCTGACCGTCAACATCGGCATCGCCGACAATGACGGCCATTACCACACACAATGGCGTTGGTTGGCGCCGAAGTCCTTTCCAGCCAAGCTCCTCCTCCCATCAGAAGCGCCCGCGCCACCCGCCCCTCGTTGACGGCGGGAGGAAAAACGCATCCAATAGGATTTAGGTTTCGGGGTAGGATCAACCGAAATCTGCCGTTCCCGAGTTTTCATCAAGCGAAAAATGGAGCCAAACCACGGTCGTCGTGCATGGCAACGCAACAGTTCAGCCCGAACCCACGAATAGGGAGTACATCATGAAGAAGCTTCTCACCGCCAGCGCCATCGTCGCCTCCGCCCTCCTCCTCGCTTCTTGCGGTGGACCAGACACTGGGACAGTCGCACCGATCAACTCCGAGCAGGTCCGCCCAGCACCAAAGGAAACGATCGCCGCTCCGGGCAGCACTGTGAAGTTCGGTGCAAACGAAACCAAGAAGGACTGACCTCCTTTTTCCTTTCCGCAAGCTTCGCGCGACCCAGCCGATTGGTTGGGTCGCGCTCTTTTTGCGCCCGAGATTGATGGAACTAGAGCTGGACAAGCGACCGAGCGTTGTTCTCGTCCCTGCTCACACAGACCGGCTTAGTTTCTGCACGGTCTTTTCGAAAACGATCAAGACCGATGAACTTTCAATGGCATTCATCGGATAAGAGAGGTGCGTGCAGCGCAGCGGAACCGTCCGCTTCCACGATGCGCGCGTTGGGGAACGGCCACGCCGTTTTCCTCCCACATTCCATCTGGCCATCCACCCGCCGCCGCTTCAGATGAAAGTCTGAACGGCGGTTTTGGTCGCATCCTTCGAGCGCTCGCGCAAGATTCTCGCCCGCAGCGGGCGAAATCATTGCACTCGCTTTGGACTCCGACCGCGCGAATGAATCGCGACGGTCGGAGAGCGGGCTCATTCCGTCCGAGGACATCTGATATGCGCCGCTCGCGATTCACTCGCGGCGGCGCACACCAAAGCGAGCGAGGAATCTGCTGCTTGGAGCAGATTCCAAGTCGCGAGCGCTCAAGATACGCGCTCCGTGCGGCGGAAGACATCGGAATTGCGCCGCTCGCGATTCACTCGCGGCGGCGCACACCAAAGCGAGCGAGGCGGCGCGGCTACCTTGAGATTGGCGGGTCCGATTCAACGCGCCGCAAGTCGCGAGCGCTCAAACTTCGCGCTCAAGCTTGCATCAGCTTGCGCAAGATCCCAAGACCTTCGGCGAGCACTTCTTCCTTCTGCGCGAAGGAAAGTCGGAAATGCGTATCCCGGTGGCTGAACACTTTCCCCGGAATAATGAGGACATTGTTCGCGATGGCCTTCTCGACAAACTGCGTAGCAGTCAGATTGAGTCGCTTGGGGACTTCGACGAATCCGTAGAACGCGCCTCCCGGCCGAGTGACTTGCGCGACACCTTCAAACGCCTCAAGCATCATCGCGCGACGCTTCTCGAATCGATCAACCCACGGTTGCATATCCACATCAAACGCCTTCGCCACACCGTGCTGCGCCATACTTGGCGCGCAGACATAACTGTACTGCTGCAACCTCGCCATCGCTTGCACAAGATCATGTGGACCCGCCACATATCCGAGTCGCCAGCCAGTGCATCCGTAGGTCTTTCCAAATCCACGGACCAGCAGACAATCTCTTGTGTACGACGCGGGTGAAGGGAATCGACCGTCCTCGCGCGACTCAGAGAAGGTGAACTCGTCGTAGATCTCATCCGAAATGATGAGAAGATTCTTCGCGCGGCAAAGATCGACGATGTCGCGGATCTCTTGCTGGTTCAGCACAACACCCGTCGGATTGCCCGGGCTGTTGAGCAGCACACACTTCGTGCGTGGCGTGATCGCGCGCTCGATGCGCTCCGCGGTCAGCCGGAAATCAGGGTAGGTGTCGACTGCCACCATCTTTCCCGTAGTGAGCGGTCCCATCGCTGGGTACATCACGAAGTACGGGTCGGGAATGATCGCCTCATCGCCTTCATCGAGGAGACACAGCAGCGCCAAAAACAGCCCGCCGCTTGTTCCACTCGTGGCGATTGCGCTCAGTCCATGCTCCGCACCGCGCGGCCACTGGAACTCATATTCAAGTCGCTTCCAGATTGCTTCAATGAGCTCGTGGCAACCTTGCGTAGGTGTGTAGCCATTCTTGTCGCCTGCGATCGCTGCGATGGCAGCGTCCTTAATCGCCTGGGGCACCGGAAAGTCCGGCTGACCAATGGAGAGATTGATCGGATTCTTCAGGTGCGCGGCGAGGTCAAAGACCTTGCGAATTCCACTCGCATCAATGGCATGCGCGCGCTTGGAGAGGAGTGCGGAGATATCAAGTGAATGAGAAGCGGTGACTGTCATGGGAGGCTGCTAGAAGCGTACGCGCATCTTCCTTCTATCAGGGGAACCCTCGGCTGAAAACAGACAGACCCCTGCGTGGCAGAGGTCTGTCGGAAAATCTCAGAATCGAAAAAAGCGTTTTCGAAACGCTTACTTCTTTGGTGCCGGCGCCTTGGCGGCTGCGGCCTTGGGTGCGGCGGCTCCGCCAGCTGCGGCGGGCGCTGCTGCTGCATCCCCTGCGGCGGCCTTCTCCTTCTTGCCACCGCCAACCTTGACGCTCAACACCTTGGGCAACCCGAGTGGGCTACGGCCAGGCGCGAACTTCTCCGCTTCGGTGAGTTTGGTGATGCGCTCTTCACGCGTGAACACGCCGCGGTGAGAGGCGAGGTTGCCGGACTTGGTCTTCAGACTGCTGTGAATGCTCATGGCTAGACTCGAAAAACTGAAACAGAGAACAACGAACCGGACAACTGCTCACTGCAATACGCGCGGCGCGCCGACTTCACGATCGACCGGTGAACGGCTTCGCGTAGCAGTCGCTAAAACCTCGCGTGTCCCGCGTCGTTTGTTTCCAGATCAGTCCGACGGTGCGAACTCGGTCCTTCAACTTCTCGATTGCTCCAGACTCGCCTCGCTCGGAAAAACCGGGCAGGACGATCACTTCGCGGGACCGAGCATTATTGCATGGAACCACGAACGCTTCAAGTCCTTGTTCTCGAAGGAAGTTGGCGACCTTCGGGGCGTTCGCCGTCGGCACCGTACAAACCGTCAAATACAGTTTTCCGACCTCCCGTGGGTCAAGTTCCGGGTCGACTGGGGGATAACGAGTCGCACCTTGTGGGGCACTTGCGCTTTCCCCAACTGCATCGGGGGAAGCAACCGAGCCATCGGGGCTTGGAATCGGTGGCTCGGTCACACCTGCCAACCCAGTTCCTGAACGATCGATGTTCGCGAGAAGCTCATCGCGCTCCGATTGCGCCTGAGCCCGACCAAGGCGCTCGCCGCGAGCCACTCCGAGCAGATACGCGCCTACAAGGAAGAGTGCTCCAGCGCCCACGAGCGCAATCGGCGCCCAAGCGGCGAGGCGAATGTCTCGGCGCGGCCGCGCGGTCATACTCGCGGGCACGCTTCCGTACAACTCGTAGAGCGCAGGTGACTTGTTGCGGGCCATGCGTTTAGTGTACGAAACGAAGCGCAAACGCGGTGGCGCGCCGTCGAAACCCCTGTAGCGTCATTGCGTCCAACAGATGACATTCGCTGCGGCAAGTTCTCGCGCGTGGGAGAGGCTGACACTCCAACCAACGATGCCGAGCCGGGTCGCTTCGGCGTGGGCGCCACCGTGCAAGAGCACGCTTGGCGCCCCATTCGCGGCGCGAACGGTCTCTACATCAGTCCAAGCAAACCCGATCGTCAGCCCGGTCCCTAGCGCCTTGAAAACAGCCTCTTTGACTGCGAATCGAGCAGCGTATCGGGCGGCGCGTTGAACCCCTCCAGAGTCACAGTACGCTCGTTCACCGTCAGTGAACACTCGCTCAGCGAACCGTTCACCATGCTCGTTGAGCAGCTTTTCGATACGCGCGATCTCGATGAGATCTGTGCCAACACGAAACGGAACGGCAGAGGTCATAGTCTCACCCCCGCGCTCCATCGTTCAAGCGTTGCAAGCAGGCCGCCCCGCGGGTCGGTCCACTGCCGCATGTCAACGACGAAATCCTCAGTAAATCCCGCTGCTCGGCATGCTGAGACGAATGCGTGCAGATCGAGTTGAGCTTCCTGTGGCTCGCCGATAGGACCGCGATTCCCACTTCGCAGAAGATCAACAATTCGAACAGCCCCGATCTTGCCAACCGCGGCAAGCGTGATGCTCAAGGGGTCATTTCCACTCGCGAGCACTTGCGCCGGATCAATGGCAACCAGAAATGGAGCACGAACGGATGTCGGATCTGCAGACGGTTGCGCCACTCGCACGCCGTGATGTTGTGAGGCCTGAGCGATCGCGTCAGCTGTCGCTTGGAAGAGCGCTTCTTCGCTGGCTGGAAGCGGAAGTACGACCGTCCCGAGCCCCTTGCGCCCTTCAAGCGACGCAATCTCGGCCGCCAATTCGATTGCGCCAATCGCTGCGGAAGTCGCGCGATCAACCTCCGCGGGGTCGAGAAAATGCGCGACAGGGAGGAAGCAGTCGACCGCTGCGCAATGCAGTTCAAGGCGCCCCATGCAAGCGACCAGATCTCTGCGCGCGCTTCGGTCAAGTTCGCGCGGCCGAGTCGATCGATCCGTCGCAGAAATCGCTGCACCCCGAATGCCAATCTTGGACAGGAAGGCGAGTGCGTCGCGGGGAGGCAGCCCGAGTGGAGCGATGGTCGCAGCGAGGAGTGGTCGCGAGTCGGAATCCATGTCTTGATGAGAGTGTACGAACTGCCGGCGAATCGCACAGATTCGACCCTCAACGACTACCATCCGCTTGTGGCGCGCATCATCGACATTGCCTATTGGATTTCGCTCGCTGCATGGCTTGCGGTTGTCGTCGCAGGCGGGCTCGCGGCGAGCGCAATCTTCCCAACCGCGCGCGACCTCCCCATCTCGATGGAGGGGTACGAGGGATTTCTTGCGGCGGAACCTGCGCTCGGTCGCACTTTGATCGCGGGCTTTTTCGCGCAGAGTGTCTTTGAACTGACCTCGCGCGCGCAGCTGATTCTCATCCCGACATTTCTCATCGCGTTGCTCCTCCGCAATGCGACTGGACTCACCCCAAGTGCATGGCGGACGAAGGTGGGAAGACTCGCCTTGAGTGTTGCCATTGGCGCAAGTTTGCTGCTGTTGTGCTGGACGATGCCGATGTTTGATCGTGTGCTCGAAAGCTATCGCGCCGCAGCACGCGGCGGCGATATCGCGAGCGCCGCGAGCATCAAGGTTTCACTCGACGAGTATCACTCCTACTCAACGGCGTTGACGACTGCGATTGCAATGGGACTCTTGGTGCTGTTTGCCACAAGTAGCTTGTGCGCGCCATTTCGGCGGCGCCGTGATGGGGCATCGCAGGCACCGCGATTCGTAGGTGTTTCAGGGCGCTCGTAGTTTCTCGCTGCGCAACTCCTTCATGGCACGGAAGCCAAACCAACTCACGCGCATCACGCCGACAATCACTGCGGGCGAATCGATCGGATTCGCGCTTCCTCGAAAAACTGCTGCAGCCAAAGCTCGTGCGAAGCGTCTCTTCGACGCCCTCGCACGGCAATACCCAGACGCGCGGTGTGAACTCGATGCAAACTCGCCGCTCCAATTGCTTCTCGCGACAATGCTCTCCGCGCAATGCACGGATGTCGCCGTCAATCGTGTAATCCCAGCACTCTTCGCGGCCTTCCCAACGGCGCAGCACTTCGCGCGGTCCACGCCGGGAGCAATCGAACCCTATATCCGCTCGATTGGACTCTTTCGCGCGAAAGCGAAGGCGCTCCAAGCTTCCTGCGCGCTCCTTGTCGAGGAGCACGGCGGCGAAGTTCCCGCGAACATGCAGCAACTTCTGACGCTTCGCGGGGTCGCTCGAAAGACGGCCAATGTCGTGCTCGGGAACGCATTTGGCATCAACTTAGGCGTCGTCGTGGATACGCATGTCGAACGACTCGCCCACCGCTTTGGGCTCTCTCGCGCGACCACTGCAACCATGATCGAACGGGACCTCATGGCGCTCTTCCCTCGAGAGCAATGGCGCATCCTCTCCCACCTCCTCATCCTGCACGGTCGGCGGTCATGTAAAGCTCGCGGCGCGTCCTGTGCGACTGATGCGATTTGCCGAGAATTCTGCACGCTCGCTCAATCGAAGTCGGGTGCGGCTCGTGGCACAACCCCCTCCTCCTCCAAGTCGAAACGACACCGTCAAAAGGTCGCTTCCACTTGAAGGATTACCCACCAAAAAAGGCACACAAACATCGCACAGAATCTTCAATCAGAAACGAGACGCAAGCCGAAATAGAGTCTTCCAGAAACTCGAGTCGAGAGTAGTGGTGCGTGCACGATTGAGGCAATCAAACACGCGAGTCGTCCGCCGCGGAATGTTCCCGCACTTCGCGAGAGCAAGTTTCAAGAATCGAATCAACCGGATATGAAGCCACGCCAAGGTTCTTCAAGCCCTTCCCCCACCGTGCCTGGCACTGTCACGTCTTGCGACCGCCGAGCTGCCGAAGCCGCGTACGACTTGGTCTTTGCTGGCAAACGCGTGCACTTCATTGGCATCGGCGGCTCTGGCATGTCGGGCCTTGCGCAGATGCTCCGCAATCGCGGCGCGACTGTGATGGGAAGTGACCAAGCATGGTCGCCTCTGCTCGAGCAACTCGAAAACCTTGGCATCCATTCGCATGTCGGCGAGCCGATGAGCGTGCTGCCAAGCGACCTCGACCTCGTGGTCTACTCCGCCGCAATCAAGGGCAACCATCCAGAAATGCTCGCCGCGAGCGAGCGCTCGATCCGCACGCTGACCTACGCCGAAGTCCTCGGCCTCGCGCAACAGCAGTGCACTTCCGTTTCCATCGCAGGCACCCACGGGAAGAGCACGACCACAGCGATGACTTCATGGGTGCTGCTCCGGACCGGACTTGACCCAAGTGTCATCGTCGGCGCAACCTGCGAACAGATCGGCGGCGGCTCGCGCAATGGTGCCGCACGGATTCCGTCCGGTCACCTCCAAGGCAATCCCGGCATCATGGTCTGTGAAGCGTGCGAATTCAATCGCTCGTTCCATCAACACCGACCGACTGTTGCGGTGATCAACAATGTTGAAGCGGATCACCTCGATTGCTACGCCAATCTCGAAGCGATCATCCAATCCTTCCGCGAGTTTGCAGGACTCCTTCCCGCCGCCGAGGAAGGCGGAAGACTCCTCATCGCGCACGAAGGAGCGCACCGCCGCGAGGTCTGCTCTGACCTGAGTTGTGCTGTTTCCACATGGGGTTTCTCGCCAAGTGCGGATTACCAAGTGGCCTACGACGCGAAAGCACAGCGCGTCGGGATCTTGCAGGACGGCATGTGGATCGCGCAATGGACGAACCAGATGCCAGGCGACCACAATGCGCTCAACAGCGCGGCGGCCGCGATCACTGCGCATTGGCTCGGCGCGGACTGGGACGCGATCGCTGAAGCGCTCTGCGAATTCCGTGGACTCGATCGCCGCAGTCAACTCAAGGGCATTCGTACGCTCGCTTCAGGTGGAAGCGTGCGCGTGTTCGATGACTACGCGCATCACCCAACCGAATGCGAGAAAACGCTGCGCGCCCTGCGAGCGAGTGAACGACCACGCAGACTTATCTGCGTCTTTCAGCCTCATCAAGCGAGTCGCACGCGACACCTTCTCGGAGAGTTCGCGACGAGCTTCTCCAACGCCGACATCGTGCTCGTGCCAGACATTTACTTCTCCCGCGACTCCGAGAATGACAAGCAACGTGTCTCGAGTTCCGACCTCGTCGAACGCCTTCGGGAACGCGGCACCGACGCTCGCCATCACCATCCATTTGAAGCGATCAACCGCGAACTCGAATCCCTTTGCGAAGACGGCGACCTCGTCGTCACGATGGGCGCCGGGCCGGTGTACAAGATTGCTGAGTCCTACCTCGGTGCAGAGCTTCGCGCCCCACTCGACTGGGTCAAGAATGTTCGCTCGGCCTAAGATCGCATGCGTCAGGTGCGCTGCTCAAGTCTGATGCCTTCATCCTGAGCGCTCATTGACGCGAATCCTCTCATGACCGTGGCAACACCTTCGAGCCTCTATGCGGATCTCAATGTCGACGCGCAACCAGACGCGCCGCTGGCATCTCGTACCTGGTATGGCGTGGGCGGAAAAGCAGATGTGCTGATTACGCCGCGAGATCTCGCGTCACTCGCGATGCTCATGCGGCGCTGCCATCGAGATCAGGTCCCAGTTCGGATTCTTGGGTCGGGAGCCAACCTTCTCGTATCCGACGCAGGTGTCGATGGCGTGGTGATCTCGCTTGACGCGCCGGAGTTGCGCACGGTTGAGTACAACCAGCAGGGCAGCGTGGAAGTTGTTCGCGCTTGGGGAGGTGCCTCGACAGAAAAACTGGTTCAAGAGCTTGCTCGGCGTGGACTCGCGGGCCTCGAACAAATGGCAGGCATCCCGTCAAGTATCGGTGGCGCGCTGCGCATGAATGCAGGCGGAAAGTTTGGCTGCATCGGTGATGCCGTGCATTCAGTCGCGGTCATGGGACCGGATGGAAGTGAACGCATTTACCTGCGCGAGTCACTCGCGTTTGACTATCGACACACCAACATTCCCGAGGGCGTCATTCTTTGGGCAGTGCTCCAGCTCCGCGAAGAGGACCCTCTCACGGTGCGATCGCGGCTCAAAGAGTACTTCAGCTACAAGAAGAACTCGCAACCCATGTCGGACCAATCCTCCGGCTGCATGTTCAAGAATCCACTGCTTGCTGACGGGACGCGAGAGAGTGCCGGAAAGCTCATTGACCTCGCGAAACTCAAGGGCTTCCGACTCGGAAGCGCATTTGTTTCGCCCAAGCACGCGAACTTCATCAGCGTCGACGCTGTCGGCGGCCGCGCAAGTGATATTGCCGCGATTTCGCAGCAGATCATCGCGAGGGTCTTCGATGCGCACGGCATCACCCTCGAGCGCGAGGTCGTGTTCTGGGGAGCAGACATCGAATGAGCTGCTGTCGTGGACAACATGAGTCGGCTCGATGCCGCGAGAAAGTTCGCGTGCTCGTGCTCATGGGCGGACCCGATGCCGAGCGCGAGGTGAGTATCAACAGCGGGACCGAAGTTGCGCGAGCGCTCCGAGCAAGTGCCGCGTTTGAAGTCGAAGAACTCCTCATCGATCGACCGACCGCGCAGGAACTGAGCCGCCCCCGTGCGGATGTCATTTTCCCCGTCCTGCATGGGCCGTTTGGAGAGGGCGGCCCCCTTCAAGAGATTCTTGAGCAGGTCGGCGTTCCTTATGTTGGATGTGGTCCGAAAGCCGCAGCGCTCGCGATCGACAAGGTCGCGACGAAGGCTACCGTGGCGAAGGCGGGTGTTCGAACGCCGAGCGCATGCGAACTTCTCCCCGGCGTGCCGCTCGAGATCGCGCCACCCATCGTCATCAAGCCCATCAACGATGGCTCGAGCGTCGATTTGCGCATCTGCCACACGGGGGCGGAGCTCGCAAGCGCACGCGCAGAACTCGAAGCGAAGCGAGGTCGCCTCTTCGCCGAGTCATTCATCAAGGGACGCGAAGTGACCGTCGGCATCATCGACGGTGTGGTACTTCCGATCATTGAGATTCTCCCCGCGGTCGCGTTCTACGACTACGAAGCGAAGTACACGCGCGACGACACGAAGTACATCCTCGATCCAACCTTCGCGCCGGGCGTGCGCGAAACGCTGATTACATCAACGCGCCTTGCATGGGAAGCGGTCGGCTGCCGAGACATCGCACGGGCTGACTTCATGGTGGACGAGCGCGGCGCGTGGTTCCTCGAGATCAACACCATGCCTGGGATGACGACGCACTCGTTGGTGCCCAAGGCAGCGCTGCACATTGGACTGCCGATGCCGCAGCTTTGCGCCCGACTCGTCGACTGCGCATTATCACGCGAGAACAGTGCGCGCGCGCCCGCGAGATTCAACGATTTCGCCTCTCCTTCCCGATAAATCCACTTCACCCATTCGTGGGGTTCAGTGCATCTCGGAAGCGGAGTATTGGAATGAAGAGCGCAAGTAAACCATCCCGTGCGAAGGGATCAGCAGGACCGATCGCCAATCGACTTGAGGCATGGAATGCAGCGCTCGTTCGCTATCGCAGCGCGCTCGTTCCGTTCCTCTGGGTTCTGGCGTTCGCGAGCATCGTCGGCACGGTGGCATGGAGCATTCCAAAGCTTGAGGCGCGGTTTTCCCAAGACGCGATCTCCTCTGAGAAAGCCATCGCGATTGAGTACATCAACGCACCCGCGTGGTTTGACAATGGATGCGAAACCGAAGTCGCGGCTCGGGTGACCGAAGAACTCCGAGGGAGCAGTCCGTTTGATCCTCAGCGACTTGCCAAGGCGGCTTCAACACTGAAGTCAAGCGGTTGGTTCATCGAAGTTCGACAGGTGCAACTTCTCGCGAGTGGAGCGCTTGAGGTTGATGCAACCTTCACGACCCCATTCGCGATGGTGCGCGCTGGCGACACGGAATACCTCGTCGATGTTGCGGGCCGACGACTCGGACTCACTTGGGCCGCGGGGACTCGGCCTGCAACGCCGCATTACCCAACGATCGTAGGTACGCAGTGGGCGCCGCCCGAAGAAGTCGGAGCACAATGGAAAGGCGGCGATGTCGCCGCAGGCCTCGAACTCGCGAAGTACCTCGCTGGAAAGAAGTGGTTTCACCAGGTCAGCGCGATTGATGTAAGTCAGTTCACGCAAGCGCGCACGCTCGCGATTGTCGCCGCGGGCGGCGGCACGATCGTCTGGGGACTTCCTCCCAACGATCACGATGCTGCTGAAGTGATTCCAGAAACGAAGCTTGGCTACATCGATCACTTCTACACTCGCTACGGTCGCATCGACAGTGGCGCGGGGCAACTCATGGATCTTCGCGGCGACTTGGTCACGCTCGCAGCTGGCAAGACGGAATGAACGAGCGCACGCACACTCCGCAGCGAGTGCGCATCCCCCGCGGACTCCTCATTCTCGCGTGCTGCTGGATCATCGCCTCATGGGGATTGATCTTCGGGTTTCGACCGCCGATTCAGCCGCAAGCGGCGAGCTACGGTCCGTCGGTCCAACTCTTCTTCACGCTTCTCGCCGTAGGAATCTCAGTTGCATGGCCACTCCTTCGACTGAGTGGTGACGCGCTGCCTCCCCTCCTCCAATCGCTGTTCGACGCGGCAGTCATCGGGACCGTGTTGCAGCTCATTCTCTGGCCGGCGCGATTGCTCACCCTTTGGAGCGTTGATCGAACCGGACTGCTCGATATCGCGCTCTGTGGGATCTTGCTCTCAACAGCATCCCTTCTTGCACTGAGTATGGCGACGCAGCGACCGATCCTCAAAGCGGCGTGGATGCTGGTCTTCGTCGTCCTCGCGGTCCTCCCCACGTCCCTGCCCTCGGGAGAGTCAAGTGCGAGCGCGTTCATCCCGCGACTTCCGAACGCCTCGCTGATCCACGCGATCGCGCAATCTTCGCCGACGATCCCCTCAGACGCACTGCGGGTGGCGACGAGGGAGGCGATTGGAGGATCGATACTCCTCTTTTGGGTTGCGCTTCTTGTCTCGCTCTATCGAGCATGGAGAGCGCGCGCACGAGAACCGAGCACTTGCCCACCCGAAGAAGTCGTGTAGACTTTCCGCACAACGCGGGTTTGCCCAGCTGGGCAGCACCCGCGTTGGTCTTTCTCCGCACGGGTGTTCAAGGATGGCCGCTGACGCCTTCCAATGTGCCCGCAGTGTTTCCCAAGTGCACAAAGATGCACGGCCCCCTCGGATTTGAATCATGGACTTCATCACCGCAGATGAAAAGTTGCAGCTCGAACGCACGCTTGCTGAGCTCCGCGCGAATGAGCGGGTGCTCGTCCAGCGCATTAGTGAGGCGCGAGCCCTCGGCGACCTACGCGAGAACGCGGAGTATCACGCGGCCCGTGAAGACAAAGCGCTGAATGAAGCGAAGACGAAGGAAGTCGAAGCACGACTCGCCACTGCGCAGATTGCGGATGCCTCGAACCTTCCGCAAGACATCGTCTTTGTTGGATCAACCGTGAAGCTTCGAGACATCCTCAATGGCGAAGAGGATCTCTATCGTCTCGTCGGACTCTCGAGTGGTCGATTCGATATGGAATACACCGAAGTCACTGTCACGAGCCCGATGGGAAGCGCTTTGATGAGCGCGCGAGTTGGCGAGACCGTTCGCGTGGACCTTCCGCGCGGCGAACGACGATTCCTCATTCTTGAAATCACGGTCTAAGGAGCGATGGGCGTCGCTGCGCTTGACGATCGATTCCACGCGATCCGCTTTCCCAGCGTGAGCCCCTTCCGGGTTTCGAGGACGCCGTCGGGCCAGAGAATGTCGATGTCAGCGCTCTCGACACCAGGAGGAAATCCGAAGTGGACTTCAGGAGCGTTGTTGGACATGTAGGGTCCACCGCCCCAAATCCAGCGCCGCTGCGTCTGGCGGATCGATGTGCCGTCGACCATTGAACTGGTCTTCGCAGTCACGACCGCACCAACCGCATTTCGGTTTGCGACGCCCAACCGGAGATCGCGAGGCACGATTTCGATCCAGTTCGATGCCGGCCTATCCGCGGAAACCGTGTCATTTCGATAGAGGCGAAGCGCGGCGCCGATGCCTCCAACGATCACATCCACATCGCCATCTTGATCGAAGTCCGCGAAGACCGCGGTGCGATCGATCCAGTCCGCGCCAGGAAGATCGCCTGCGTCACTCACGCGGTGAAAGCGCTTCTCCTTGCGCTCCATCAGAAGTGGCGGCTGCTCGCGCACGCTGTCCATAAGTTCCTTCGACGCTTGTGGGTAAACATGCCCATTGACCGTGAGCAGATCCTCATCCCCGTCATGATCAAAGTCGTAAAAGCCGCTTGCCCAGCCGACAAGCGGCCGACTCGGTGCAGCAACCCCATACTGATTCGATCGATCATCGAAGTTCGCACCGTCGAGATTGAGGTGCAGCGTGTTGACATCGCTCGAGAAGTTCGAAGTGAAGAGATCCGCCCGACCATTGCCATCCACATCAGCGACCGCGATACCCATCGTCGCTTGCGCAATCCCTTCGCCGTTCAGGGCAACCCCGCTCCGCAATCCTTCCTCAGCGAACTGAAACCGGCCGACAGACCTAAACAGGTGATTGGGCTGTGAGTCGTTGCCCACAAAGATGTCGAGCTCTCCATCCCCTGTGAAATCGAGAACAGCAAGATTGAGACCGAACGCCGGTTTGGCGGCAAGAATTCCAGACTCTTGACTGCGATCCACGAACTTCGCGCCGCCAATATTCTCAAAAATACTGTCGGGCGTTGGTACATATCCCTTCGGTCCTGCCATCACCTCAACCCCCTTGAAGTTCGCGCGCGGCAACGGATGCAAGGGGTCAAACGACAGATACTTCGTTACGAAGAGGTCGAGGTCGCCATCCTTATCAAAGTCAGCGAAGGCTGCGCTCGTACTCCAGTCCGTGTCGGCCAATCCAGATGCAGCCGTCGCATCTCGAAAGTGTCCCGCTCCGTCATTGAGCCACAGCGCATCCGACCCGAAGCACGCGAAGAAGATGTCTTGACTCCCATCACCATCGGCGTCGCCCACGGTCGAGCCGAAACTCCAACGATGGTGCTTGAGTCCTGCTGTCGCTGTGACTTCAACAAATCGCAGCCCACCATCGTTTCGAAACACCCGCGAACCAGGCCCTTCATTCGGGCTTGTCAGCGAAGCGCCGTTGGGCAGGATGAGGTCGAGGTCACCATCGCCCTCAAGATCAATCATCGCAAGCCCAGTGCCCTTTGCCTCAAGAATCTCGGTCGCCTCTGGGTTTCCAGTGCACGGCACGACTTCGGCAAGGCCACTCAAACGCGTCACATCGGTGAAGCGCATCGTCGGCACCGAGGCGGGAGGTGGCGTGCTCTGCGACGCCTGCACGAGGGCAGCAAGAGAGATGGAGAGGAGCAGCACTATGCCCCACCTTCACTCGAGCCCGACAGCTTCTCGCGAAGTGTCCTCTCGTTCGTTCGTGCAATCTCCGCCTGCTCCGACTTCCCGAGTCGATCCTTGACACGCGCCGTCTTCGCCCAGATCTCTGGGAAAGTAGGCGCGAGCGTCGCGGCCTTCGCGAGAAGTTCTTCTGCCTTGATCGCATCATCTCGCCGCAGCGCGAGATCGCTTTGACGAACCAGGACGCGCGCTTGATCCCGCGGTTTCCCCTCTCCAAATCCAACGAACGCTTGAGCAAGTAGTCGCTCGGCGTCTTCGATTCGATCTTCGGCAATACTGACGACCGCAAGAGCAAACAACGAATCCGACTCCTCGGGAACAAGCGCAAGGTGTTCCTCGAAGCGCACGCGCGCTTCAGGCATTTCACCGAGGTGGTAATGGCACCATCCAAGAAAGTGTGCAGCGTGCATCCGTTCAAGGAATTGCTGATCCGTGGCGAGCGCTGCGCGAAAGTGTGGCTTCGCTTCTTCGTAGCGCTTCTGCTTTGTGATCGCGAGGCCAAGGAGAAACTCAGCGCGCCCGATGTCGGGGCGATCTTTCAAGACGGTTCTACACGCGACCTCAGCCGCTGCGTACTGCCCCGACTTCAACATCCGCCCAACCGAATCGAGGCGGGGATCGTCGGGGAAACTCTCCAAGGGAATCACGCGCGCGCCGTCAGGGATCAAACTCGGCGGTACCTCCGGCAGCGCGGGGACAACTTCCGGACTCGACAATGCGGGGGCTGGACTCCAAGGTGTTATCCCTCCGGACCCCGTCCGCGGCGGATACTCCTTCCGGGTTGTCAACAACACCCCAAGCCCAACGACGAGGAACGACGCGATTATCAGCGTGAGGCGAACAGTTGGGTCCTTCGGGCGTAACAGCATCGACCTGAGTATAGAAGTTATGCCCTTCGCGGCGCGCAAACCACTCCGGCTCAAATTGCTCCCTCGCAGGAAACTATTCCAATCTCCCACAATCTTTGCGAATCTTGATCGCTTCCATTTCCACTTCGATCGTCGGTGAATAACTTGCATGGTGCGGAAGCTCGTGCATAGACATTGCACGGCTTCTTTCTATGCATTGCCCCAGCGCCCGACCTGCCGAGTCAACTCATGTCGATCCTTCGCCTCTCTATCGCCTGCGTCGCCCCGCTCCTTTCGACCTTCGCCCTTGCGGATGTCACACTTCAACCGAAGGCTGGAGCCCCACTTGCGGGCCTTAGTCTTTCGCAACAGGAAGCATTTGCGATTGGAGCGCTCTCCTACCAAACGCCACTCACTATTGCGACAGGTCTTGGACCGGCGTTCAACAAGGGCGGATGCATGAGTTGCCACGCGAATCCGCTCGGCGGTTGGGGTGCGATCGCGGTAACCCGATTCGGCATGGATGAAAAGGGCGAGTTCGTGGACATTCCCGAGCTCGGCGGCTCGCTTCTCCAAGCTGAAGCAATCTCGCAAGCGTGTCGCGAGATCATTCCGCCTGAAGCGACCGTGACTGCAACACGCATCACGAATTCTTCGATGGCCTTTGGCCTGATCGAGGCGATTCCTGACGCGAGCATCAGTGCGCATGAGGATCCTTCCGACAGCAACCTTGACGGCATCAGCGGACGAGTGCACTGGGTGCTTCCACTCGAAGCCACCGCAGGCAGCCCGCTCCGCGCCGGTCGATTCGGTTGGAAGGCGCAGGTCGCGACAGTGCTCACTTTCAGCGGCGATGCAAGTCGAAACGAGATGGGACTCACGAATCGATTAGTGCCGACGGAGACCGCACCTAACGGCGATGAGGTTCTGCTCAGCCAATGCGACACCGTCGCCGATCCCGAGGATTTTGCGGACATCAACGGCAAGCACTTCATCGATCGCGTCACGGACTTCCAACGCTATCTCGGCCCACCGCCGCAAACACCCAAGACAGGCATGGCAGGCGAAGTGATCTTCAATGCCATCGGATGCGCGAGCTGCCACATCGCTAGTTGGACGACCGGCAAGGCGAAGGGGCTTGAGACCGCGCTTCGGAACAAGGTGATCCGCCCCTACTCCGACTTCCTGTTGCATGACATGGGTACGCTCGGAGATGGCGTTCAGCAAGGCGACGCAACCGAGCAAGAGTTCCGCACGCCAACGCTTTGGAATCTCCGAACTCGCGATCCGATGCTCCACAACGGCACGGCCGCCGGCGGCTTGTTCGCGGATCGCGTGACGACAGCGATCAACGCGCACGGACCATTCGGCGAAGGCGCTGGGAGCGCACAGGCATTTGCGGAACTCGCGGCTGGCGACAAGAACGCGCTCATCGCGTTCCTCGATTCGCTAGGTCGCGCAGAGTTTGATTTTGATGGCGACGGCGTACGAGATCTCGAAGACTTCACTGCGCTCCGCGGATACGCAGGTGCTGCAGCGACTCCAAACACGCACTCCGCGATCGGAGATATCGATCAGAATGGAATCGTGAACACAATCGACGCAAACGCGTTTGTGCAGGCCATCGAGAACTTCGAGGATCCAGCCCGCGATTGCAATGGCAATGGCATCGCGGATCTTGTCGATATCTTCTCAGGAACCATGCCTGATGCCGATGGCGACGGGCGCGGCGACAACTGCCCATCACCGTGCATCGGAGATTTCAATCTCGACGGGACAGTGGATGCATCCGACATCGCGACCCTGCTCAATGCGTGGGGTTCTGCAGGGGGCGATCTGAATGCAGACGCAACAACCGATGCTTCCGATCTCGCAATCCTGCTGAATGGCTGGGGAAGCTGCAAGTAAGTCTCCTCACTTCTTTGTCTCACCTGCATTCTGGGTTTATGATTCCTGACATCCCGTCTGCGACCGCACTCCTGTGAGTCCATCATTGAGTCACCTTATGCAAAAAATGCATCTCTCCACCGCTTCAGTGTGCTCTGTGATTGCACTCCTCAGTGCAAGTTCCTTCGCGCAATGGCAGACATCCTTTGTCAATCAGACTTCCACTCGACTCGTTGCCTCAGCAGCGCTCGTGGTGAACGACAACATCGAGAAGGACTTCGAGTACGCAGACTTCGATCAGGACGGCGACATCGACTTGGTCTGCATGCGAAAGTTCCCTGGATCGATTCAGGGGGGATTCCCAGATCTCTTGCTCATGAATGAGAGTGGCGTTCTCACGGATCGCACGACGGAGTACGGCACGGCATCCGATGCCGCCGGAAGCCAAGGCATGCGTGACCCGGTGAATGATCGCGATGTCAAGGCAGTGGATGTCAACAATGACGGCTGGCTCGATCTCGTGACGGCGACGACGATGTCAGACTCCGTCTCGACGATGCTCGGACAACCTCGCGTCTACATCAATCGCGGCGATGATGCGAGCGGCAATTGGCTTGGATTCCGCTTTGAAGACGCGCGCATTCCGCAACTCTTTGCAGCCGGAGGCGCGACCGCCAATCCGCGCTTCTGCGAGTTCGTCGCGGCTGATTTCACCGGCGATGGTTACGCAGATCTGTTCTACACCGATTACGACACGCCAGAGACAAGCGGAACGGTGTGCATCGATCTGAACATGGACGGCGATACCGCTGATGCTGGCGAGTGCCAAGCCTCACCTGGCGAGAGCGCAGCGAATGACTTCCAGAACAAGTTCCTCGTCAACCTCGGCGCAGCAAATCCAGGGTACTTCGTCGACACAACCACGACACGCTTCACGGCCGCGCAGCTCTCAGCAGCGTTCGGCAACGCCGTTGCGACTGCTGACTTCAATGGTGACGGACACCTCGACATCGCTCGCGTGAACACGCTTACAGGCGGTCAAGATGTCGCGATCCTCTATGCGAATGCCGCGAATCTTGGAAACAGTTTCATCGGTCCCGACAGCGTCAGCGCCGTTGCGCCGTACGAAATCGATGTTGGCGATCTGAACAACGATGGCAAGGTTGACTTGGTTGTCGTGGACGATGGTCAGGACAAGTTCCTCATCAATCAGGGCAACGGCACCGATGGGCTTGCGAACTGGACGAGCTACACCATCGCGGACAGCCTCAGCGAGTTCGGGAATCAAACTCGTGTGATCGATCTTGACAAGGACGGCAAACTTGATGTCCTCATCACCGATGTCGACGCGGATCTTCCAAGCTTCTGCCCCACCACTGGTCGTCGCTCCCACATCTACCACAACACGGGTTCACTCCCGACACTGCTCGACGAAATCGGCGAGATCATTCCATACGCATCCGCGAGCGCGGTGTTTGATTTCGCAACCTTCGACATCAATGGCGACACATGGCCGGATGTTGTGGTGGGTAAGTGCGCCGGCATCGAAGTGTGGATGAACAATCCTCCGATCGGGCTGACCTTCAGCTATCCAAACGGATTGCCGACGAGCGTCCAGCCAGCCACTGCAACTTCGTTCCCTGTCTCCGTCGGCATTCTTGGCGGCGGCTCGATCGCTGCTGGAACAGCGGCGCTCAAGAGTTCCGTGGACCATGGTCCCTGGCTCTCCACGCCAATGACGCCAACGGGCGCGACGACCTTCACGGCGACACTTCCACCTGTCAACTGCGGTCAAGAGCTTCGCTACTACATCACCGCGCAGTACGCTGGCGGTGGGTTCTACAGCGATCCGCCAACAGCGCCGACCACCTTCAATCTCGTGCCAGTCCAAACCGGCGAGTATGTCGCGTATTCCGATTCGATCGAAGCAGGCACCACAGGCTGGTCCACCGCTGCAGACGCGAGCGTGACGTTCGGTGGGTGGGTTGCGACCGCCCCTGTTGGAGCAGTGAACGGCGCGACGCAGACCTCTCCTGCAACTGATGCTACGCCAAAGGGAACCATCTGCTGGATCACCGGGCTCGGCGTTGCCGGCGGAGTCGGAAGCAGCCAAGATCTCGATGGCGGTCCAGTGACGCTGACGACGCCGAGCTACAACCTCGGCGGGTTCCTCGGCGCACGCGTCTCCTTCGCATGCTGGTTCTACTGCGACGATGCGACAACGACTCCTGCGCAACAGGACTACCTCCGCATGGATGTCTCCAACAATGATGGCGCGACTTGGACTGTCGTCGCGAGTATCGCAAGCCAAGGCAGCACTTGGCAGACGAAGACCTACAACCTCGAAAACTTCATTCCGTTGACCAATACGATGAAGCTCCGATTCGTGGCCTCAGATAACCCGAACAATTCGTTGACCGAAGCCGGTATCGACGATTTGGTTATCCGTGTGATCGAGTGCACGCAATCGACCTGCGTGGGCGACATCAACGACAGCGGCGCAGTCGACGCGGCGGACATCGCGGTGCTCCTCGGAAGTTGGGGCGGCACTGCTGGCGACCTCAACGGCGACGGCACAACCGATGCGTCGGACCTCGCTGCCCTTCTCGGCAACTGGGGTCCCTGCCTCTAAGCGCTCCGACAGCACGAACTGAAGTCAGTTGGTCCTGGACACGCGCGCTTCTCTCGCGTTGGTGAATCTGCTCTACACTCGGTGTTGATGCAGGCTAGCAACGCGCTCGCTCTCGACCTCTGTGGCGTTCCAATGGCAAATCCCGTCGTCCTCGCGGCGGGGACTGCGGGCTACGGCGCGGAGCTCGGTGATGCGTTCGACTTGAAACAAGTTGGCGCGATTGTCAGCAAGTCCATCACGCAAGATCCGCGCGAGGGCAATGCCGCGCCGCGAATCCTCGATAGTCCAGCGGGAATGCTGAACGCGATCGGTTTGGCGAATGTCGGGCTCGAAGTGTTTCGGTCGGAGAAACTGTCCCACCGCAATGAGATCGGTTGTCGCCTGATTGGAAGTATCGCTGGCCATTCGACGCAGGAGTACGCCGTGCTCGCCGCGGCCTTCGATGCAGACGCTCGAATCGACGCGATCGAAGTGAATGTCAGTTGTCCAAACACCGCCGATGGCTGTCAGTTCGGCGAGCATCCGGACATGTTGCGAGGGCTCATTCGAGAACTTCGCACGAGCATCACTCGAAAACCGCTCATCGTGAAACTCTCGCCCAACGCGCCTGACATCGTCAAGATGGCAGACGCCGCGGTGCAATCTGGAGCGGATGCGTTGACGGTGGCGAACACCTTTACGGCGATGTCTATCGATGTGCACTCGAAGCGATTTCGCCTCTCAAATGGGCGCGGCGGATACTCCGGCACCGGCATCCATCCCGTCATAGTCCGCATGGTGCACGATGTCTACACCCGTGTCGCGCGAGATGCGAAACGCCCGATCATCGGACTTGGCGGCGTCTCGCGTTGGGAGGATGCGGCCGAGTTCATCCTTGCCGGTGCGTCCTTTGTGGGCATGGGTACGGCGCTCTTCATCGACCCGCGTTCACCACTCGCAGTCGTCGATGGTCTCCGCCGCTGGACACGCGCACAGGGCTGCGCGCACATTGCAGAACTCGTCGGAACTGCGCGCCCATGAGTGCGATGCAGCGGATGAGTCGCAAGGAGCGCGAGCGCTTCGATCAGCTCTTTCGCGCTGTGTTTGAGGCACTTCCAGCTTCTGTGCACACGCTTCTTGAGGAGGCCCCGATCATCCTTGAGGATCATCCCTCCGCGGAACTCTCGGCGGAACTTGGGATCGACCCCGATGATCCCGATGACATTCTTTGTGGACTGCATACCGGCGTGCCGCTCACAGAACGGAGCGTGCAACACGCAGACGGCCTCGAGACTATTCACCTCTTCCGCGTCGGCATTCTTGACATGGCTGGTGGATGGGAAGTGTGGGAAGACGAGGACGGGCAGTCCTGGGGCGGCAGCGATCGAATCCGCGAAGAGATTCGCATCACCATCCTGCACGAAGTTGGTCACCACTTCGGGCTCGACGAGGAAGACCTTGAGCGTCTCGGCTACGGCTAAGCGAAAGGTTGCGAGGGATCAGCGAAACGACTGGACGATAGTCTCATCGATGCCGAGGTAGTCACGCATGTGTCCGTCGTAGATCTCTACATCTTTGTCGCGGGAGAAATCAAGCCGAAGCTCGTTGATGACTTTGGTGCCCTGACGGATCCAGGCATCAAATGTCTCCTTCGAGATGTTCGCTTGAATCCACTCACCCATCTTTCCGCGAAACGGAGGCGCTTCCATCTTGGTTCCAGGACGACCGCTCTGCCGACAAACGAATCCACCCGCAATGCGAACTGCGTCAGCTGCAATGTCCTGTGCGCTCTCCGTCACCGGCGCTTTGCGCCCGATGGACTCAAGAAGCTTCGCCATCGCGGTCTGAGGCATGCGATCGCCCTTGCCAGCGGCGATTGCGTAGCCCTCCTCAAGAAACTTCACGGCGCGGTCTTCCCAACCAGCTTGGATCATCGCATCGCCACCGAGTTGCCACGCCTTGCTCATCTCGCGATTGACCGCCACGCACCGCTCGAACGCGACAGCGGCCTCTGCGGCACGACCAGCTTGGAGATATGCATTTCCAAGGCTGAAGTGCGCCATCTCATTCGATGGATCCGCGGCGGCCATCTTCTCAAATTGAGCGATGCGATCAGTGGAAGGAGGATTTGGAGTACTCATGGGAACTTCGTTGCGCGCAGGGATCAAGCAGAGCCTGAAGTGTAGGTGCATCCACAACGATGCGTCCGCTCAAACCCGCACCTGCCGCTGATAGACCCACCACTCAAGCATGAGGATGAGAAGTCCTAGACCAAGAATCCAAGGCCAGACCGATGCACGACGCTCGGAGGTGACCGCCACCGCATTGACGGCATCGACCCCAAGTCGAATCTCTGCGAGAGGCTCGATGCGGCTCTCGGCTGAGGAGTACAGATTAGAGGCGACGCGCCGCGAACTTCGCTCCTCCTGACCGGGCTCGAGGAATGCGATGTCGTACAGACCCGTGCGAAGAACCGGTCCCCACACAAGATTTCCATCGGCATCGAGTTTCGCAGAAGCGTCGACATCACCGGGACCTGTGATACGAGCGTCTTTGCTTCCAGCTCGAACGCGAAGCGCGATCGCTTCCCCCGGACGCACGCCCTGCGCTGTGATCGCCTCGCCTGCATGTCCGAGCACATCCACCGCGTTTGCGACGAAATTCAGAAACGACCGCTGGAAAGGCCAGTTCGATTCGAGGATGTCGTACGCGACATAGACCGCATGCGTATCCCCCGAATCGAAGGTCATGATCAGCGGCGCGTCGGGCCCTTCCGCAACAACCTCCCACGCCTTACTCGGGCGCGAGGCCACCGCATTCGCGACGAACAACTCATCGAGCGACGCTGATCGCAGGAGCGGCGACTCATCACGAGTCACGCGACACCAGACATCCTTCTGCGCACCGTAGACATTGAGTTCGGGCAGCGGCGGCGCCGCGCCAAACACGAGATATCGACCCGTCGGAAGCGACTTGGGCGAATAGTTGTTGAGCACCACAAGGTCGTACCCAAGGGGCGCCTGCGAAGCAATCAACGCATCGAATTCCTCGCCGCTCAGACGATCGACGCGCTCGACTGGCAATGACTCAAGCGCACTCGCGAGCACAAAGCCCTCGCTATGCACCAGAAGTATTCGCAGTTTCTTCGCTGGAGGAACGATGGCAAATGCAGCGTCATCACTCGCGAGTGCATCCTTCCGCAACAGCGACGCTTCGATCACCACATCACGAGGCTGCTCGATCGGACGAAAGATGACTTGCGCAGTTCCGGCGCGAAACTCGGCACCGTCCGGGCTTTTCGTCGCAGCGGGAATCGAGATTGGTTCTGGAGTAATCGCGCGCGCACGGCCGTCGAGTGCCAATTGCACCGAGACGGAGACCGGCTCAAGGTTCATGTTTGCGAGAGCCGCAAACACTTGCACATCGTCGGGTCTGTCCGCTGGCCGCTCCGCTGCGAGCGCGACGATCGCGACATTGTCCTTCGCCTCACCGACGCGCCTGTAGACGAGTGACTCCAACGGTCGGAGCGTGAGCTGCGCGAGATCCGAAAAACGCCCGTCGCTGTAGAGCTCCAAGATCGCCGGTGCCGCGACCGCACGATCGGGGCGGTCAGGATCGACATTGGTGGTAAACGCTCGCGCGACCTCGAGTGCATCTCCGAGTTCAGATTCTTCGTCGGTAGGTGCGATGGCGCGAATCGCGTTCTCGAGATCGGTGATGCTGTCGGTAAATGGGACGCGCACCTCGGCTCGCGACGCGAACGCGACCACCATCACCGTGCCCGCACGAGGCGCGAAGAACCCGCCGCCAAGGAGCTCATGCACGCGATCGATGGCCGCGTCTTTCGCGAGATCAAGTCGAGTCTTCGTTGCGCCATCGATCTGCTCCTTCGCTTGCATGCTCGCACTGCGGTCCATGAGAAGCACATAACGACCACCCGTGTCGACTGCTCCCGTGGATTCAGGCTGCGCGATCGCGACCGCGATGAGCCCGATGAGCAGCAGTTGAAGAAAGAGCAGCACACTTGGACGAAGTCGTTGAAAAGGAGCGTTGGCGCGAAGGTCAGCGAGTGAGCGCGTCCAGAGCAGCGTGCTCGCCACAACGCGAGGTTTTCGGCGCAACTTCAAGAACCACAGCGCGAGGAGCGGCGGCAGCACGATGCCCGCAAGCAACGCTCCGGCAAAGGGAGTAAGCCATGTCAACGCAAGCATCAACGCACGAGCCCTCGACGACGGAGGTAATCAAGCATGAGCGTCTCCACGGGAAGACTGCTCTCGACGAGCAGATGCGTCACTGCGCGTCGCGCACACCACTGTCGCAGCCCACCACACCACCCATCGAGGCGTTCTTTGTAACTTCGAAGGAGGGCAGGTGTCACCGTGACCTCAGTTTCGCCAAGCGACTCACTGTCGACGAGTTTGAGATCCCCTTGCACTCCGCCTTCTCGAGTCGGATCAACTTGCTGCGGCGACAACACCTGGAGGGCGAACAAGTCGAAGCCTCGTCCCGCCACCATGTTGAGCCCCTTCTCATATCCCTCGCGCAGCATGAAGTCGCTCACCACGATCATGACGCCGCGTCCAAGCCGCGAGAGCGCCGCTGTTTTCATCGCGGCCTCAAATCCGCTCCCGCCTTCGGGCTGAAGTCGCAGGAGCCAACTTGCGAGTTCCGAACTCTTGCGGCGTCCTCGCAGATTCGAGATGCGCTGCACGCCCTGATCATTGAACGCAAGCATCGAAACGCGATGCTGATTCGAAAGACCGACATAGCCGAGCGCCATCGCGAGTTTTCTGCAGTAGTCAAAACTGTCGGGAGTTCCGGTGCGCATCGACGCGCTTGCGTCAATCGCGATGACAAGCGAGAGATCCTCTTCCTCGAGAAACATCTTCAAGAACAAACGATCGAGCCTGCCGTAGATGTTCCAGTCCACAAATCGAAGGTCATCACCTGCCGCATAAGGACGGAAGTCCGCAAACTCGACCGATTGCCCGCGCCGTTTCGACCGGCGTTCGCCGTGCAACTTGCCTGAGAAAATCTTACGACTCACAACATCAAGTTGATCGAGCTTCGCCATGAGGCGTCCATCAATCAGGTCATCGAGTCGATGGAGCGCTGACTTGGTACTGCTCATCGGGTGCCTCGCGCATCGGTGGGCACGCTGCGCTCCTCAGGAGCCAGCGTCGGAACGGCGGCGATCAGGCGCTGCGCGATCGTGTCATTGGAAATACCTTCTGCTTCCGCTTCGAACGACCGATGGATGCGGTGCCGAAGTGCCGCACGCGCAACGCGACGCACATCATTGAAACTCACGGCGAATCGACCCGCCATCAGCGCGCAAACACGCGCGCTCGAGACAATGGCTTGCGCCCCTCGCGGACTCGATCCCACGCGAATGAACGGACGAAGGTCATCCGGACAGCAGTCACTATCGGGGTGCGTCGCGAGCACGAGGCGAACACACCAATCCTGCACTTCGCGAGCAATCGGAATGCGCCGCGCGAGCTTCTGTGCCGCTTGAATGCCGCGCGGGTCGACGACTTGCGCGAGTGTCCCTTCTCCATCGCGCGTGGTTCGCGAGAGCACCTCATGAAGCTCCTCGCGCTTGGTCAGTGGCACGATGACCTTGAGCAAGAACCGATCGAGCTGCGCCTCTGGCAACGGGAAAGTCCCTTCCTGCTCAAGGGGATTTTGCGTCGCCATAACGAAGAACGGGCGACCGAGCGGTCTCGTCTCGCCTGCAGCACTCACGCTTCGTTCCTGCATCGCCTCGAGGAGCGCCGACTGCGTCTTGGGGCTCGCGCGATTGACTTCATCGGCGAGCACGAGTTGAGCAAAGATTGGTCCGGGCCTGAACTCAATGCTTCGCTGCAGCGTGACTGGATCTTCCGTCAACACGCTCGTACCTGTGATATCTGCGGGCATCACATCAGGCGTGAACTGAATACGCGAGAATTGCACGCCAGTGGCCTCGGCCAGCGCGCGAATGAGCAGCGTCTTTCCAAGACCCGGAACGCCCTCAAGAAGCAGATGCCCGTCCGCGAAGAGACAAGTCAGTGCGAGGTCCACAACTTCTTGCTGCCCAACGATGCGCTTCCCGACCTCGGTGCGCAGGCGTTGAAACAACTCGCGGAAGAGCTGCGCATGCCGCTGGGCTTGGCTCAAGTCCTCGATAGCCGCACTCTCGAGTTCGTGGGCTGCGAGGACTGGATCAAACGCGATGGTTCTTCGCGGAGGGACTTCAGCCATTGGCACCTCCGCCCGACTCGGACGACTTGGGATCCTCCGGTGCGTCGCCCCGCAACTCGCCCTGCGCACGCTTGCGCGCGCGGAGCAGCCGAGTCGTCGGACTCTCGTCGCTCCCCTCGGTATCGGGACTGTTCGGCGAGGCCGATGCAATGCTCGATCTCGTAGATCCACTCGTCGGTTGCGCCGACTCTGTGCGCGTATCAAGTGCCGGCCCCATGCGGGAGGCGAGCGGGTCCACTTCCGTCGTTGCGTCGGTCGACCTCGCGCCACCTGCTCGCGCGCGAGCCGCCTTCCATGCGGCGACAGATGCTTCGCCACCGGCGGCGACCGGCGTCATCGCGCTCCGCAAGTGCGCCCGCGCGGCATCTGCATCGAAGGTCAAGCGTCGCACGGCAACATCAAGCAAGAAGCACGCCGCAGCGATGATCGCGAGAAGATCCCAGATTCGCTTCGCACTCGCCGGGATAGCAAGTGCTGCTCGATCGAATGCGCCTCCCGAACTCGCGAACGCGAGGTCTCCAAGGCGCAACACGCGACCACCGGTTTCCTGCGCAATACTCTCAAGCAACGCACGATTGTCACGAACGGTGCGGAATTCCTTGGGATAAGGAACACTCACCGAAGCTTGCACGCTTCCCCGACGCCCAGCATCCGCACCACTCCCGCTGCCCGAGGGTGCATTGGCCGAAACGTTGACGAGGTAACTGCCCGCCTCTTCCACGCGGAACTCGCCACGCCATCGCCCAGGTCCAATCTGCTGCAGCGTAAGCGCCGACAGTTTGCCGTCAGGCGCGATGATCGCCGAGTCTGGCTGCACGTCCGTCGCGAATCCGCCTGCACTCGAGAGCGCTTCGAGTTCAACGATCGCGCGGTCCCCGTCCACATGCGTTCGGAGCGCGAGATTCTGAGGGGTCGGAGGACGCATCAGCCAACGCACCGATTGTTCCCAGAATGGTTTGAAGTCGCTCCACGCCACGAATGACTTTCCCCATCGGCCCGCAATGTCGCTCGTGAACGCAACGCTGCGACCAAGCCCGTAGTTCCAGTCTGCGTAGATTGGGTCCTGACCCTCTTGCGTCGAGTTGAAAATGCGAACACTCGCGGCACCTTCGCGTGGAATCGCGAGCACATATCCGCCGATCTTCGCAACGGAGCCAAATCCCCTTGTCGGTCCGCTCGCAGACGACATGACCGTCGGCTGAAAGTCCCCTTCAACGAGCAGACTTCGCGCGACCATCTGCGCTTCCTTGATGAAGATCTTCGGCAGATTCTTCGGATTCTTCACTTCATAGAAATTGCCGCCGGTCGCGTCCGCGGTGAGCTTCATGTTCTGATTGTCTTGAGGTGTCCCGTGACCCGCGACCATGACAGTTGTAATCGTGACCTTTGCCGCAATCGCGTCTTCGAGGGTTTTCTTCGTCGGCGGACTTGGGTCCCCATCGCTCACAATAATCATGTGCCGCTGACCCGCCCGACTCTTCGCAAGCGCCTCGACGCTCATCTTTACTGTGCCGTCGAAGTCCATCATGTCGCCGACGGTCATTGACCGTGCGACGGCAACCGCCTTCGACTTGTCTCCAGCTTCCTGAAGCGGCAATGCCCAATTGGGGCCGCCAACCCAAGTCACGATCCCAATCATGTCGAGCCGCGAAAGTGCTTCAACCGCCGCAATCGTGACCTGCTGCGCCCAGTAGTTGCCTTGCGGCATTTCGCAAGAATGCACGACGCAGACCAGCGCGCCCTTCACCATCTGTCGCGTTGCGGGCGGATCTAACTTGAGCGGCAAGGCTTGCGCCGTTTCCGAACCAATCCAGCCACCAGCGCCAAAGCTCTGATCACCACCGAGCATGAGAAGACCGCCGCCAAGGTCATGCACATAAGAGCGCAGCAGTCGATCGGTCTCGCCGTCGATGCTCCAACGCGGGACATTGGCAAGGATCACTGCATCGAATCCGCCGAGAAAATCAGCACCTTGAGAGAGTTCACCCGGACCGATGGTTCGTACGCTGATCCCACTGTCAATCAGCGCCTCACGCAACGGCCCCGATTCAATCCCACCCTCATCGACGATGAGGACCTCTCCGTCCCCTCCGACAAAGGTCACGGCAGTCGCGCGATTATTTTCAAGCTGCTGGTCAGACTCTTGGTCCATCGGCTCGAACACCGCTTCGAATCGTCGTGCGCCGCTCGCGTCAAACGGGATTGGAATGTTCACCGCCGTGGCGCCGGCGGGTAGGTCAATCACGCGCGCATCCCCAGGAAGGTCGGGGGCAAGATCGATCGGTCGCCCACTCTCCATGAGTGTCAATCGACCGGAGGTTGCCGCCTGACTTCGAAGCGTCAAGCGTAGATCCGCTGTCTGTCCAAGGCGAGCGCGTGATGGAGCACGAATGCCCTCGAACACAACTTCATTGCGAAACTCATACTCGAGCGGCACGACGTCGATTGGAATGCCGTTGGCGGATGCGAGTTGAGCTTCGGCAAGCGCATCGCCGATGTTCTCATTGCCATCTGAAAAAAGTACGATGCGACGCGCGGTATCAGGGGGCATGATCGACAGCGCCTGCCGAATCCCCGCGCCGATGTCCGTCGCATCTCGGCCTCCCGTGTGCTCTTCGGTCGGGACGATAGAACGAGCGTCGGGCTGCGCGGCGATCGAGGCCTCACGGCCGAGCGTGATGGCTGCGACGCGATCCTCCGCTTGCGGTTTGCCTTCCACCAACGCTTTCGCAAACGCGCGCGCCTTCTGCCGCAGGTCGAGAGGAACCGAACGACTGTCATCGAGGATGAAGACCGTTGTGATTGCTTCACCTTGTCGCGTGAGTGAAGGTTGGCTGAGTGCACCAACGAGACAGAGCACGACGATGGTTCGCAGCGCAAGCGCCGTCCACCACTTCGCGCGTCCCTCGCTCTTACGACTTCGCCACGCCAAGACGCCCACCACGATGAGCAAGAGGCTCAAACTGAGCGCGATCGGCTGTTCGAATTGCAAGTCGAGTGCACTCACGGAACGACGACCATCTGCACGCGGTTGTTTCCAGAGTCGAGCACGGCAACAGAACCGTCCCGACGAGCCGCGAGACCCCAAGGATACTGCAGTTGTCCAACCGCGAATCCGCGTCCGCCACCCGCCGAGAGCCGCGCGCCAGTCTCCGAATCAATCCGTTGGACCCGATGCGCGCCGAGTTCAGTGACCACGAGCGACCCATCCTTGAGTATGTCGAGACCGTACGGATACGCGAGCGCACCTTCCGCGAGGACGCGCTTCAAGTGCCCCAGTCGATCGAACACTTGCACGCGGCCATTCACACTATCGGCGACGAAGAGTTCCCTCCGTCCCGCGTCCCACACCACCGATTGCGGCCGCGCGAACTGCCCCTTCTCACTGCCGAAACTCCCAAAGCTCCGGAGAAAATTGCCCCGCGAATCAAAGATTTGGATGCGATCGTTCGATCCGTACTCACTCACGAACAATTCGCCGTCCTCACCAAACGCGATGTCCGTCGGGTAGATGAACGAGCCCTCTTCTAGACCGTACTTGCCAAATCGCCAGCGCTCGACGCCGTCTGGACTGAACGCCACGATGCGGTAGTAGTGCGTGTCGGCGACGACGAGGTCGCCGTCGGGTGAAACGCTCGCGCCTGTCGGTCTCCCCGTCTCCCACTCCGGCATGCGCCATTGGAGCAGGAATGTCCCGTCCTCTTTGAATCGCTGCACGCGTGCATCCTTGTCGATGACATAGAAGTCGCCGGTGCGTGGATCACTCGCGAGAACTCGTGGGAACACAAACTGCCCTTCGCCCCGTCCAACCGACCCGATCGACTGCTCAACTTCCAGCGGCATGGTTGGAGCATTGGGGTCTCGTTGGCAACCGACGCAAAACCACGGCACACACAGCAACAGCATCGATGCGGCTCTTGAGGGCGAGCGCATGCACCGACGGATCACCGTCAGCGACAACATCCCGATGCACAGCGCAAGGCCGATCAGAAAAAGCATCGAAAGGAGCACCGTCTCAGGTCGTTGATAGTGAATCGCGTTGAGGATGCTCGTCGCGAGTGAATCAAACGCCGGAGGTGCAAGTCGGGCGGTGGTGCCGAGTTCTGCGAGGGACGCGGCGAACGCGATCACGAACCCGATCGAGCCAGCAAGCAACATGACTCGGCGCAGCGAGCGCCAAGTCGCGAGCAGCGCAGGACCATCGAGTTGCACGAGCACATCAGGGCGCCCGCGCGATGCGAGGCTGACCAGCATTCCGGCAAGCGCGGCCCAACCAGCGGTGCGCGCGATCAAACCGAAAACGACGATGACACTCGAGTCATAGATCGAAGTGCACAACGAGGCGATGGGAGTCCAAAGTTCGGGGCGGTTGTATCCACCTTCCAGAAGCAGCGCGACAATCGTCGCAGGTGAGACCGCGAGCGTGAGGAGCACGAGCGTGCAGCACTTGGCGAACTTCGCCTGCGCACCGCCGCATCGCGCAAGCACAGCGGTCGATAGAGTGACGCATGCACCTACGACGGCGCTCGCGACTGCAACGCCTAGCATCGCGACCGCCTGACTGCCATGGAGCGCCACAAATCGTTGCCAACCAAACCATGCGTTCCCTTGGGCGATGACGAGAAGCGCTGGGAGAAGCGGACTCAACGCGAGCACGACGAGCCAAAGACTTCGCCCGCTTGTCCGTGGTGGCAGTTCAGTCTGCCTTCCGTTCACTCGCATCAGTCCGGTCAGTCGTGAGAGCAGGAACACAGCACCAATGAGCGCGAGCACCATCGCAGGCACTCCAGCGCGGAGCACCTCAAATGACGATGCGCCCGTCGCGTCAAGGGTTCGAAGTTCAAATCCATAGGTGACGACTTGCGCGAGATCAAAGACAACCGTCTCACACACCAGTGTCACGGCGACGAACGCAAACCCTGCGCTGAGCACCGACCAATCTCGTATCAGTGCTCGTCCCCATCGCCGCGGGCGACTCCAGCCATCGACCAACTCGAGTTGGCTCGAGCGTGCTTCGCCGCGCAAATGAAACACCGCCACAATCACTGCAACTGGCGCTGTGCTCCAGAGGACGAGTGAAACCGCAAGCAATCCAACCCGCAAGATCCCGACCGATCCATGCTGCGCCGCGAAATCGCCGAGCATCGAGCCTGGCGCGCAGAGCGACCAGAGCGAGAAGTACAGCAGCCACGGCGGTAAGGTCATGCTCGCGCAGAACGAGAGGAGCGCGAACGAGGCGGACTTCACTCGCGTGCCGGACGCCATCGCGTTCCCAATCGCACGCCCGACTGGCCATGCGATGAGCGTTGCGATGGAGGCCGTCCCGATTGCCCATGCGACGCTTGCAGCGAACAACCGCAACGCGGAGTGTGACTCGCTTTCCAAGCTCGGAAGCAACGGCGCCACGACGCGATGTGGTGAAGACTCGAAGAAAGCGAGCGCCACAATCGGCCACACGCAGATCGTAAGCACGGTGAGTGCGAGGCATGACAATGCCGTCAGGCGGAACGCGCTGTTCACCCTGCACTCGCTAGAGCGCGATGCACTTCAGTTGCCGTCGAGTCTGCGCTCGCGATCGCCTCGCGCAGATCGAATTGAAGCGGGTCATTTTCGCCCCAAGCCGGACCGAACCGAACGCCATCACCCAATGGAAGCGTGCGGAGCGCCGACTGCGCGCTCCGAACCTCGGACTCCGGCGAGATGAGAAATCGCACGCACTCTTGAGCGCACTGCATGCGGGTTGAGCCCGCGACAATCGCCACGGTCGACGGAATCATCATGTCCCCACCTCCCTGCACGCCCTCCTTGAAGTGACGCGGCAAGATGATTCCGAGCGGCTTCCCCGCGTCCATCGCGACGATGGCATCGTCCGTGTCCGTGAACCCGAATGCACACTCGCCGGAGAGGACAGCATCCACAACGGCGGCATTCCCTCCAGGCAACAGCCTCGCCTGGTTGCTGCGAAGCGCTTCAAGCATGCGCCCGAACAATCCCGGCGCTGCGCGCTCATAGACTTGCCGCATCGCGGCGAAGTGCCCCCTTGTGCTCCCGAAGCGAGGATCGGCTATCGCGATGCCATCAACCTGAGAGATGTCCGCGAAGTCGCTCCACAACTGTGGAACTGCAGATGGCGAAAACTTTCGTGTATCAAAACAGAGCACGCGAGCACGCGCATTCATCGCGATCCATCGCCCATCGGGATCTCGCCACTGCACCGGCCATGCCTCAAGCAACTCCCTCGGAAGCGGCGCGAGGACGCCTTCGCTCGCGAGTGCTGCAGTTTGGAACTGTTCGCTCGACCAAAACACATCCGCTCGAGGTGCATCGCGCTCAGATCGAAGCAGATTCGCCAATCCGGTCGTCTTCATCGCTTCCGCATCGAATCGCGCTTGAATCTCACAGGCGAAGCCGTCATGCGCCCCGAGCGCTGCGAGCGCCTCCCGCGCCACGACTTCGTCTACCGAGGTGTAGACCACCAATGGGTCGTCGCTCGTACGCCCAAAGCACCCTTGAAGAAAACCCGCAGCGAGAGTGCTCAAGCATGGCAGCACGAGCGTCGAGCCGCTGATTCGAGTGATGGCGCCTCGACGAGAAACTTGCGCAGCCTCGCGCTCCATCACGGTTTGGCGTTTCCGGCGGGAGCGCTAGTCGGCGGTGTACTTGGACTGCCCTTCACACCCTTGGCGTCGAGCTCCTGCTTCATCCTTCCGAAGTATTTTTTGTGAGCGTCACGCAAGTGCGCGGGAACATCAACTTCTTCCACCGCACCCTCGGCGGCATCCGCTACTTCTTCCGCGATGTTTTCGAGCGTGGTGCTACTGACGCCAACTTCTGGGTTTGGATTCTCCACGAGCTGACGAGCGATGATGTCGCCCTTCGTCGTGTTGGTGCGCTCTTTCTGAGACTTCGTGCCTGACGGCGTCTTCGCGGTTGGAGTCTTTCCTCCCGAAGCCTGACCGCGCCCACCCTGTCGAATCGCATCTGGCGCCATCACGGATTGCGCATCGGAGTTTGATTGCGAACGAGCCGAGCTCTGCCCCAATCCCTGCCCCTGCCCTTGGCACGCCTTCTCGCAAGCGTTCGCTGCGCTCTCAGCTTCTTCGAGCATCGATTGCATCTGCTCGAGTTCTGAGAGTTGCTCGCTCATCCCGCTCCCTAGCCCGCTGCCCTCGCCCTGTGATCCCTGCTGCCCTTGCTGCCCTTGTTGCCCTTGTTGTCCCTGCTGACCCTGCTGACCCTGTTGGCTGGAACTCTGGGAAGCCGATGCGCCGCCGTTCTTGCACTGCGATGCCGCTTGCTGCGAACTCTGTGCGAGTTGCTTGAGCACCTTCTGAGCGGCGCTCGAGGCAGCGACCTGCTTCTCAAGCGCTGATCGTTGTTGAGCGCTCAACCCTGATGCATTCTTTATCGCTTCCTCAAGTGCCGCAGGATTCTTGGCAAGTTGAGGATCAAGACCTGCCTTCGAGAGTTGGTCTTGCAATGCTTGCTGGCGATCAGCAAGATTGTCAAGTTGCTTCGCGAGTTCTCCGAGGTCCTTCTCAAGCTTCGCTTTGTCTGCGTCACTGAGCGATCCGTCGCTCGCTTTCTTCGCAAGTTCGTCCAACTTCTCCTTCGCCTCGCTGAAGTCCCCCTTCGCGAGCGCGTCGGCGAGCTCTTTCCCTTCCGTCTGGTCTTTCGCGTCAATACCCTTGAGATCCTGTTTCAGGGATTCAGCAAGCTTCGCCTTCTCGCCGGACCGAACCGCCTCAAGTTTGTCGGCGAGATCGCTCATGCGTCGAATGGCGTCGCGCCGCGCTTCCTCCGGCGAACTCGGATTGGTGAGTTCTTTGCTCGCACTCCCAACCTTTGCAAGATCCCCGAAGGTCTGCTCAAGTTCTTTCTTCAGCGCGTCATTGTCCTTGATCTCCGCGATCACCTTCTCAACCGCAGCCTGCGATTCTTCTTGCGCGAGACGAATCGCCGCAGGTTCAATCGGGGGTGGCGTAGGCGCCGCCCAGCGATACGCCGGAACCCAGTAGTCAATCGCGAAACACAGCGCGATCGCGGGGATGGCATACCAACCTCGCGCGGGAAGCGCGATGTGAAAGGTGTTTCGAATCTTCGTCACCAGTTCTGGTTGGGCGGCGCACTTCTGCGCGTCAGCAATCGCAGCGCGGGCGAAGGGATCAGGTGAACCCTCGAGCGCGATCGCCGAGATCAGGCGCTCATCGAGACCCAATCGTGCATCCGCTTCGAGCGCGACTGAGCGCTCATCGAGTCGCGCGACTCGCGCGAACACGATCGCGGTCACGACGAGCGCAATCGCCAACCCGCTCGCGAACGCGCTCCATGGGACGGACATGTTTGGAATGAACTTCGCCCCAGCAACGACAAGCACACAGATGCAAGAGGCCGTCACGAGTCCCCAAGAGAGCCCTTCAAGGGCACGACTCCACGCGAGACGGCGGGAAGCGAATCGGAGAAGGTTTCGGATCGAATCCATGATTTACCTACTACCGGAGACTTCAATCAAGGTGCATCTTATTCACGGACAAATGCGTAGCGATTCTCAGTACTCTACGCACACGCTGTTCATTATGACTCTTTGTCGGCTTTGGTGTGAGTAATTCCATGAGTGATTCGATGCCCCCGTTTCCATCCGAAGAGATTGCTTGCCAGCCCAAGGATCCCCTCGACCACGAGGTTTGCCTCTGCTTTCATGTGTCGATTCGCAAGATGCAAAATTTCATTCAACGCGAGCAGCCAACGCGCGCGAGCCAACTGAGCCAATGCCTCGACGCTGGAACCGGTTGCCGGTGGTGCGTCCCGTTCCTCTGCAAGATGCATCGACAGTGGGAATCTGGGGAAGCGATCGAACTCCCAGTTTCGCCGGAGGAATACGCTCAACGCCGTGCCGCGTACAAACGCGCAGGCGTGAAGAATGATCCGCTCGTTGAGCCGCCTCCGATCGCGGTCAGCCCGTGAGACCCGGCCGCTGAAGACGCCGGACTTCGAGCGCTCGAATCTGCTGCGCGAGTTGAACCTGAGGATCGAGGAATCGGATGCCGAGATCCACGGTTGATCCGGTTCGCGATGGCGCGACATGCGCAAGGATTACCCGTCCTTCGAGGGGATCAATCGTCGAGGGAAACTGCGCGCGTAATCGCAAGCAATCGCCCTTCTTCAGAAGGACGCTTGCGCCAATGCGAACACGGAGCCCGCCCTCAGATAGGTCAAGCACGGTGCCGCTGCCGACATGGACCCCGCCGTTCAATCGAGTCAGGTCTGCCGAAGGCGCGAGGTCAAACGCAACGGGTACGCGGTGGATGTTCCGGCGCTCCTCATGCAGCAGCCCCTTTGGAAGTGACAGTCGATAGCCGTATCGACGCACTTCAGAACTCGCATCGCTGTATCGACCGAGCACCATCGTGTCACCGTGATAGAAACCCTGATCAGCGCCGATCGAAATGTGCAGACGCTCGCCCATTGCGAGAGGTTTGCGATCCGCACCCGCGGTTGGTCGACTGATCACGAAGCAGTCATCTTCGACGTCGGCGACGAACCCACAGAGTGGCGTGGGCTGTGCAATGCCATCGATGTCGGAGATCCCGATGGATGCCGAGCGTCGCGCGGCGAGATCAAGGATGGCGCGGACGCTGCCTTCCTGAGCCTCCTCAATGCCCAGGATCGCAGCGACTCGGTGAAACCAGATTCGCATGCCATGTCCATCGACAAGGGACTGGGGAATCTTCCGCATGCTCCTGTCGGCGTGATCGAAGCCACCCTCCTTCGCTCGCATAAATCCACCTCTGAACAAGTCCTAAAACCAACCGGATCTGCGCGGCGCAGGCTTGTCATTGCGACTGAGTCGCAATATTGTTCCACACTCGCACTTTTCCACCATGGCAGCCCCCCCAAATCAAAATCAAGGCCGGATCCAGAACGCGCGGCCACTCTCGGAGCTGCGTGCTGGCGACCGAGCAATCGTCCAAGAAGCGAATCTCGACGCGGAACATGCGGCGACCCTCGCAGCCATGGGGCTGTGTGCCTCCTGTGAACTCACCATCTGCCGCGCATCGGGGCGCGGATCGCCATGCATCGTGCAAATCGACGCGACTCGGCTCGGACTCGCCCCTGAAGTCGCCCAGCAGATTCTCGCCACTGTGATCACGAAGCCATGCGACTGCCCACCCGAAGGAAGCTGCGGTCAGCAACCGCGGTAACCCGCAACACCACGACGCTGAACGCTGAACGCGATGCCAGACGAATTCTCCGCTAGCGCATCTCCATCAATCAAGCCGAAAGCGATGCCGCGTATCGCCATGGTCGGGAATCCGAATGTTGGAAAGACATCGCTCTTCAATCGACTCTGCGGATTGCGCGCGAAGACAGCGAATTTCCCTGGTTCGACCGTTGAAGCACATGTTGGGAAGTGCACGATCCCACCAGAGACCGTGGAGATCATCGACCTGCCGGGCGTCTACGCGATGGACCTCGCGCTCCCTGAATCGAAACTGTGTCGCGATTGCGTCGGCGGCAGGCTCGAGGGTCTCGAGCCTGATGCGCTGCTCATCGTCGTCGATGCAACCAATCTTCAGCGCGGTCTACGCTTCGCGCTGTCGCTTGCAGCATCGCGCCGTTCGATGCTCATCGCGCTCACGATGACCGACCTCGCGAACGCGCGCGGACTCTCGATCGACGCAGAAAAACTGAGCGAAGAACTCGGCATTCCCGTCATCCGCGCCAATGGTCGCACCGGTGATGGCGTTGATGCACTTGCACGTGCGATCGAGTTCGCGCGACCAGTGCCATTCGCCCATCTCGAAGCGGCCCGCGCACCTGGCTGGATCGATCGACAAATTCAGGGATCACTCGGTGGAGCGCACTCAGTAGGCGGCGAAAGCGATTCGCTCTCGGATCGACTCGACAACGCGTTCACGCATCCGTTCCTCGGTTCTATTTGCTTTGTGCTGCTGATGGTTGGCCTCTTCTTTGCGATCTTCCGACTTGCGGAATGGCCGATGGATTGGATCGAATCGACCTTTGGCTGGGTGGGAGCTGAAACGGCAGCGATGCTCCCGGAAGGAATCCTCAACAGCTTGCTCACTGATGGCATCATCGCGGGTGTTGCTGGGACCGTCGTCTTCTTGCCGCAGATTGCCATTCTGTTTTTTCTCCTCGCGCTCATCGAAGACACGGGGTATCTCGCTCGCGCAGCGTTTGTGATGGACCGAGTCATGTGCCGTTTCGGGCTTCCCGGAACCGCGTTCATTCCGCTGCTTTCAAGCCACGCGTGCGCGCTTCCCGGAATCATGAGTACGAGGCTCATCCCGGAACCGAAAGACCGACTCGCGACGATCCTCGTAGCGCCCTTCATGAGTTGTTCCGCGCGAGTTGGCGTGTATGTGTTGCTCGTCACGATGCTCTTCCCCGACAACGCACTACTCGCCGGCCTTGCCTTCGCTGGTTGCTACGCTCTCGGCGCAATCGCAGCACTCCTCACAGCCTTGCTGTTTCGAAAGACCATCTTGCGCGGGAAGAGCCGACCGATGGTGCTTGAACTTCCGCCGTATCGATTGCCCTGCCTTCGTACCGCGTTCTTCACATCCTATGACCGCTCAATCGTGTTCTTGAAGAACGCGGGCGGCATCATTCTCGCCATCTGCATCGTCATGTGGTGGATCTCGGCATATCCAAAGTCTGAACCGCCAGCCTCAGCGCAGGCGCTTGTCGCGCGCGCCGAAGCCCTGGGAATCAACTCGGCTGAGAGCGAAGCGCTCCTCCTTGAAGCAGACCTCCTCGCCGCGCAGCAGCAACAGCAACACTCCTTTGCCGGGCACATCGGTCGCGCAGCGCAGCCCGTGTTTGCTCCACTCGGCCTCGATGACCGCTTGACCGTTGCCGTACTCACGAGTTTTCTCGCGCGCGAGGTCTTTCGCAGCACCGTCACGGTGCTTGTGGGAACTTCCGATGGCGATGATGACGACCGTGTCGCGACCGATCTGCGCAGAGCAACAAGAACTGACGGCACGCCGCTCTTTGACGCCGCGACGAGCGCATCACTCTTAGTCTTCTTCGTCCTCGCGATGCAGTGCCTCCCGACGCTCGCAGTGACGCGCCGTGAGACGGGAAGTTGGAAGTGGCCCGCGGTACAGTTCTTTTGGATGTCAGGCGTTGCCTACGCTGCCGGTTGCGTGACGCATATGCTCGTGACGAGTGCGATGCACTCCGTTGGAGGACTCACATGATCCCTGTTGACGATTGGCAATTTTGGGTCGCCACGACGCTCGCCTTTGGCGCAATCGTGCTGATCGTCCGGCCCCTTCTGCCAGGCAAGCGCAAGGCGAATGCATGCCCCTCGTGCCCGTCTAACAACCCGAAGCCGCCCTCGAATCAGCATGCTGCCACGCTGACCATCGACGGCAAGTCGATCCAACGCTAGGCTTCCCCTCCCTATGCGAGTTGGCGTCATCATCCCTGCTGCCGGTAGTTCGAGCCGCTTCGGCGCTCAAGACAAACTTTCACAAGACCTCGGTGGTCGGCCCGTTCTCTTACGAACAGTCGAATTGTTTACGAAACGAGACGATGTTTTCGCAATCGTGGTCGCTGGCCCTCCGGGAGATCTCGACGCCTTCAAAGATCGCTACGGCCCAGCGTTGAGTTTCCACGGCGCCAAGGTTGTCGCTGGTGGAAGCGTGGACCGATGGGAGTCGGTTCGAAATGCGCTTGCGGCGATGCCCGATGATCTCACACACATTGCCGTCCACGACGCCGCACGCCCGTGCGCGACACCCGAATTGATCGCGCGCGTGTTCGAAGCGGCGAAGGTTGCGAAGGCGGTCATCCCCGGCGTTGGCGTGACAAGCACGCTCAAACGCGTCTCCGAAACAACCGTTGCAGCTGCCACCGACGATGCGGTGGCGAGTGCGATTCTCGGCGACTTCGGCATGGAGGCAACGAAGGGCCGAATTGTGACGGAGACCGTTTCCCGCGAACACCTCGTGATGGTGCAGACTCCGCAGATCTTTGACGCGAGCCTGCTCCGCCGCGCGTACGCGGCCGGAAATCTCGAAGGAACGACCGATGATGCGAGTGTGATCGAAAGAACCGGCGAAGAAGTCGTTGTTGTCGAAGGCGACAATCGCAACCTCAAGATCACGACCGCCGATGACCTCGCACTCGCGCGAGCCATCATGGGCATCAAGTCCACCGCGCGCGTCGCGGAGTCCTATCGCTTCGAGTAAGTGGCGCGACAGCGCTATGCCGCGAGATCCCGAACACTCGCAACTTCCCGCAACGGCTGTGTGGGTCCAGTGCCGACGCGAATGTAGAGTTCGCGTGCCTCATCCCAGAGAATGACAAGCGGACCTTTGATACTGGTCTCGAACCAGACTTCTCGCGTGCCTACTTTGAGCGTCGTGCCACGGTAGAGGTGCTTCTGCACCTCCACGCGAACCGTTCGTTCAGCACCAATCTCGAGCAGCAGTTCACGACGCTTCACTTCCATCGCCCGCATGCGCCGATGAATCTCCGCCATTTCAAAGGCGATCTCCGTGCACTCCTCCTTCTCCGAGGCCTTCGCGCTCGCGCCCAGCTCTTGGAGTTCGAGCGCGCGATTCTCGAGCGCAGGAAGTTTGGTGGAGAGTTCCTTCGATAGCGTTGCGAGTCGAGCGGCTCGTCGAGCCTCGAGCGGTCGACACCCAACGGCGATCGTCGTCCGCGCACCGCCCTCCGATCCGATCGACTCCGCGCTGAGGCTCTTCCCACACACCAGCGTGCCGCCGAGGACCGCTCCGCGCTCAACTTTCACATGACCGCCGACAATCAGTTCGCAGGAGACGAGCTCACGCCGAATCACCGCGTCACCGCGCACACGCCCTCGAAGGCCGTTGAGATATCCAACTTCAAGCGAACCATCGACGAGCAAGGCACCGTGTCCGCGAGCAGCGATTCCCATGTTGGCATGCAGATCTCCACCGACAAGGAGCGTCGCCGCTTCGATGAGTCCTTTGATGGTGACATCTCCGGTTGCGCGCACGACGAAGTTATCTCGTACACCTTCTCCGATGCGAACACTTCCAACAAAGTCGATGTTGCCCGTGGAGAAGTCAACACTCCCCTTCACATCCATTTCATCGAGAATCGACACCGCCCCTTTGGCGAGCGAGAGGACTCCATCTCGGCTTGCAACGAGAGTGCCGTCGGCATCCGCGCGCACCGTCGAATGCACGCTCTCCATCAACTTCTTCCCGCGCCGAGCTGGCAGATTTCGTCCGCAGACATCACGCCCGTCAACGCCGTCGGTCGCTGCGACGATGCGACCGAGCACCTCTTCAGCCGTGACCTTCGTAAAACGAACGCGATTCCGGAAGTCGACCGAGCCATCCTCCGACTGATGGAGACCCTCCCCATCCGCGATACCAGCGGCGATTCGCTCGTGCCACTCGATGCACGCATCCGTACCATGCTGCGCGGGCACGCATTCGCTCACGACGCCGCTCCAAGGAACCGTGCCGCCGCTCGCGGTGAACTCCACCGATGCACGCTCAAGCGAGGCAGCCAGTGTTTGGTCCATGACCAGACCGCGCTCTCGAGCGAGTCCAAGAAGCGCATCACGACCCGTGAGTTCAGCGGCCGTTCCGGCGAGGATCTCAAGCGTTGCACGACGCCCACCTTCGGAGACTCGAAGCAGAGGGATTTGTTCGGCACTGGACATGCGCTCTCAAGCCTCCTCCATGCAATCGTTACGCAGCTTTCGCCCGCGCAAGCGTTTCTTGAATCCGTGTCAGGAGCAAATCCGGCGCAAACGGCTTGACGAGATAGTTGTTTACTCCCGCGCGAATCGCCTCGATCACGCGCGTCTTCTCCGCCTCAGTCGTCACCATAATGATGCTGGACTTTCCGCCAGCCGCACGGTACGCCTTCACGAAGGACAGACCGTCCATGTTGGGCATGTTCCAATCGACCAGAAGGAGTTCTGGCGCGAACGCACTCACCTTTGAAAGCGCGTCTTGTCCGTCGCACGCTTCTTCGATGTCCGTGTGTCCAGCTTGCGCAAGGATGTTGCGCTGAATGTTTCGCATCGTCTTCGAGTCGTCAATGAGCATGACTTTCATATTGGGGCTCCCTTCCAACTACCTCAGGCTGCCTTCGTACCAACCGCACGCTCTGCCTTGCGCATCGCAACTTCGACGGCGAACTTCCCCGCCGAGCACTCGAATGGAATCACAATGCATGTCGCGTCACTGACCTGTTGCACGCGATGTCCTGGTCCGATGATGACGGACGGACAGCTGATCGAGACCGAAAGGCCTTCAAATCGAGCCTTCGCCGCACCGGAGATCATGTTCACCAGCTCACCGACCGCGTCGGAGAAATCTGGAGAGTTTGGATCTATATCCGTTCCAGTGAACGCCTTCAGGACTCCGCGCGCCGTCGAGAGCGGAAAGCTCAAGACGACCATGCCGAGGACATCGCCGGTCATCCCGATGACGCCGCTCACATCGCTTTGAAAGCTTGGAACGGTGCAACATGCCGATGGTTTTCCCGGAGTAACAGGCAGCGAGAGCATGGTCTCGAAGACTTGGTGCGTGCTGGCGATGAAATGCGAAATCGATCGGGCGTCCATACATTCTCCTTCAACGCCGTGCACAAGGACTGTGCGCGAGCGGGACCACAGCGAAATCGGCGCTTCGCGCGCGAGACTTCCCTCCCGATCCACGCGTGAGCTGCAAAGTAGGAGTATGCCCCAGCGGCGTGGGGAATCGCGCGCTATCGACCGACAGCGCGCTCCGCGATGGAGCGATCACTCCTTCGCTGCGGCAGTCGTTGAGGTCACTCCTCCGGCGGAAGGCAGCGCAGCGTTGACGGCGAGCGCGGGCTTCAACTCGATCAACGCAAGCACGCTCATTGCCGTGGAATACGCGGCACTTCGAGCGAAGACGCGGTCGTTCCAAGACCCGTCACTCTCACGCGATTTCAAGAGCACCGCAACGAATCGCGCGGCCAATGCCGGCTGCTCTTCGGCGGGGAGCAGCGCAATGGCGGTTGCAGCGTAGAGATGCGCGTAGAAGAAGTAGTACGGAGCGACGCCGTACGGCGGGAGATGCGTCCCCTGCTTCTTGCGGCGCTTTTCTAACTCATCCCAATGCTGAAAGAACGACTCGATCGCGAAACGAAGGCGTGCATTGTCCTGTTTGCCTGCCTTCGCAAGGGCGACCTCCGTCGCGCACATCCGACCCATCGCACCTGGAATCTGTTGAGGCTGATCACGAATCTCTTTGGCTGTGCCGTACGCGACAAAGCCAGATGCTCCACGGCAAAGCTCAAGCGCGTGCACCGTTCGTGCAATCAATTCTGGCGACACCTCCAAACCTGCAGCCTTCGCTTCGATCAACGCCTCAAGGCACGGCGCAGTCACGAAGGGCGACATGTTGCACGGATTTTCGATGCCAGGATTGCGCGCGTATTGCCAGCCACCAACGGTGGGAATCTCGGTCTTCTTGAGCGCTTCGAGAAAGAACGCGATACCCGCATCTACCTTGCTCACGACTTCGGGCGAAAGTTTCAGGGACGACTTCGCGCGCAGCAAGAAGCGCAGGCCGTAGCAGTGCCCCCAGTTTCGAACATCGTAACCACCGCGATACACCGAAGGGTCGTAACTCAGGAGTGGTTCTTTCGGGCTCTGCACTACAAAATCCACTGCGCGTTCGAGCGCAACACGGCGTTCAGCATCCTCAGCGAGCCCCGGCGCGCAGAGCAACGCAAGCCCTGCGATGGATGTGCCCCCGACGCGGTACCCATAGGGAATGTCGTTCGCGACGCGGTAAACACCTTCGTAGGGCCACTCGGCGGCCACATCACCCCCTGGCCCCTTCGACTGCATCGCTTCGATCCGCTCAACACCAACGCGCACGAGTTCCGCCGGTTTCGGTGTTGCCACTGGAGGCGCGGCGACGGGCGCACTCTGGAAAGCGAGCGCGATCGTCACGACGCGATGGAGAAGCATGAGCATCGTGAAAGACTAGTGCAAACCAAAGGCGCGCGTTAGAAACTCCGTGTGAATCGTCTTCGCTTGTGCGCCGAATCGACCGAAGCCCGCATGCTCAGCAGGCGCGCCGGTCTCTCGAAACTCATGCATCTCGACGATCTCAGGCTTGCTTGCGCGCGCGCGAATCGCCGCGACGAAACACCTCTGCGCATCGACCGGCGCCCACTGATCGCCCTCGTTATGCAGAACCAAGAGAGGAATCGATCTCCACCCATCCAAGCGTTCGATCGGATTCAGGCGATCAATCCTCGTCGGGTCATCAAGCTCGCGACCTCGAAGCGCCTCCCAGTCACCGACCGTGCTCTCGAGAGCAGCTGCGCAGAACGGGTGGGGCGTAAGGAGTCGAATGATGGCCGCCATCCCACCCGCGCTCATGCCTCCAATCGCGCAGCGAGACGCATCAAATCCACCGAGCGCGCAGACCGCATCGACAACTGCGTCGACCTCCCCGGCCATGCGTTCCACCACTTCGAGAGCACGCGGCGCGGATTGCAATGCAGGGATACAACGGTCGCCGTGCCCAGGAAGGTCGACGGCCACCGAGCCAATGCCCTCTCTCATAAGTCTCAAGAAACGCCCCGGGTCGATCTCCTTGGAAACCGTGCGACCATGCATCCAAAGCAACCAAGGAACCTGCGGAAGAGGCCGCTCAGGATCGGCGTGGTCGAAGGCTGGATGCACAACGAGGGCGGGAACTCCCGCAAGTTCCACAACTCGCGTTCGCTCGCGCAAACTAGATGGGAGTGAAGCGGACAGGTCAGGCATACTCGGGAACCGTATCATCCGCCACCGTGATCAAGATCCTCGCCGGTGAATTTCGTTCTCGCATTCTTGAAGCCCCGGAGGGCGAAGATGTCACGCGCCCGATGATGGGCCGCGTGAAGGAGTCCATCTTCAATCACCTTCGCGGACGCATCGAGGGCGCGCGGGTCCTCGATCTCTTCGCGGGTGTCGGGACGATGGGGCTTGAATGCGTCAGCCGTGGCGCCGCTGAAGTCGTCATGATCGAACGCGATCGCATGGTGCACAAGTTTCTTGACTACAACTGCAAGTTTCTCGCGGTCGAGGATCGCGCGACTGCCGTTCTCGCCGATGCACTTGGCCCGGTCGCCCTTGCCCGCGCGCCAAAGCCAGTGGACATTGTCTTTATGGATCCGCCGTATGCATTGATGGAGGATCCGAAGATGCGCGCAAGCGTGCTCGAACAGGCAGCGCGGACGAGAGAACTCTTCGCGGCGAGCGGATTTCTCGTCCTTCGCACGCCTATTCGATTCGGCGAGAGTGAAGAGCGGATTCCCGGCTTCTTCGGTCCCGAAGCGCATCAGTACGCGAAGACGATGCATGTCCTGCTGTACAGCCCAAAGCCCGCGTAGCAAAGCGCTCAGGAGCTCGGGCGATCGCCACGGAACACGCGTTCCCAAGATCCCTTCGTGCAGAGCTCAAGCACATACGCGTCGTACTCACGCGCAAACTGCGCGAGGTCTGGGTTGAAGTACTCGCGAATCACGGCAGGACCGAGTTGCCGCGCGAGCATCTGTCTCCGTTCGCCGCGATTGCCACTGTGTCGACTTTGCGCGAGGGTTTGCGCGATCTCTCCATCACGAGCATGCGCGAGGACGCGTTCAAGACCGGCACGGTACTTCCCCTCCATGCCCTCATTTAGGAAGTGCACAAGTGCCCAGACTTGTGCGTAATAGGTGAGAAGCGCGGAACGCCCATTCTCGAGGAAGGATTGAGGGTACTCCGCGATCAAACTCTCAAACGGGATGAGGCGCTCTCGCGCCTGGGCATCGCGAAGTTCGCTGTATCGCTCAAAGTTTCGCCAGGGCATGAACTCAACATTGCTCTCGCCACGCAAGCGACGAGATCCCTCCATGAAACAAGCGATCCCTTCTTCAAGCCAAACAGGGAGCGGTTGTTCAAAGTTCGCCTGCGTGAATGCATGCCAGCCTTCGTGCGCGGCAATGGTGAAAGTATCGAATCGCCCAAGGTCGTAGAGCACACTCTCTCCCTCGATCGTGTACCCACCTCGGCCAATCTTCTCGTAGGTGGCAGCTTCGTTTGGAATGCGAAGCCGAGTGAACGACATCCACTCATTCCGAGTCCCGAAGATGTAGAACACCGGCGCGTCGCGAGGTGCGGCGAGCGGCACGAGCGCCGTTCGGTAGTTCGCCATCATCTGCGGCAGAAAATCAATCACGCGGTCCCGCAACATCGGATCGCGAAGAGTCGACCGCAGCATCGCGCTGCCGAGGTCGTACTCTTCGCCGTGAAAGGTCTTCCACTCCCACGGCTTCGCGATGGGCGCGAGCCGTGTGACAGGTCGGTCTGGAACCGCAACGACTGTTCGCGCAGTCTTCGCAGTCGCGCTGGCGGGAACTTGCAATGTTGTTGCGGATGGCGCTGCAACTGGCTTCGACGCGCACGCGGTAGCCCATCCTAGAGCGGCAAGCGCACAAACGCAGAGCGCAAGTGTGCAGGCGGATGTGCTGCGCGAGAGTCGATGCATGCGTTGCTCACTCTACACCTTCGCTGCGATTCCGATGCAGCACTACTCGGGAGGAAGTGCTGCAAGCGCGCGTTCGGCTGCCTGAATGTCCGCGTCGAGTGACGCGAGTTTCGCCTTCGTCTCCTCGACGACCTCAGGCGGCGCCTTGGCGACATAGGCCGGATTCTCTAGTTTCAGGCGCATGCCGGTCGCCTGCTTCGTGCGTTCCGCGATCAGTTTGGCAAGGCGCGCCCGCTCGGCGCCGAGATCCATCGCATCCACGAGTTCATCGAGCAGAATCTCGCTTCCCTCAAACGGAAGCGCGACCGCACCAAGGGGGCGCGACAGAGGGAGTGACTCCACCGATGCAAGACCCGCGAGCGTTTCAACGACTCCATCGCCTGCTCGAATCAGCGCCGTCACGCCTTCGGGTGCGAACAGTTTGATCTTGCGCTTCGGACTCACCTGCCGTTCGCCACGCGCTGTGCGGATCGCGTCCACCAACGACTGCACGCGCGCAAACTGGGTGATCGCGTTGGCGTCCATGAGCGCCGCATCGAAGCGAGGCCACGACGCAACTGCGGCAAGCGGCGCACTTGAGAGTTCGACGCCTGCCACGGTTCGTCCATCTCGCGCGCCCTCGACACTCGACCACAGTGTTTCAGTCACGAACGGACAAACGGGATGAAGCAATCGAACAAGTGCGTTGAGCGATGTCGCGAGCACAGCCTGTTGCGTCTTGTTCTGTCGAATCGTCGGCTTCACGCATTCGAGGTACCAATCACAGAAGTCGCGCCAGATCAAACCATACAGCGTGTCGGCGACGCGGTGAAACTCATACGCCCCAATCGCTGCATCGAGTTCTCGTGCAGAGGTCGCGAGCCGTGCGAGCATCCATCGATCGGCAAGCGTGAGTGGGCGAGTCTCCGCATCGCTCGAGGCCTGCGCAATATTGGAAAGCGCGAAGCGGGTGGCATTCCACAGTTTGTTCGCGAAGTTACGGCCGAGGTCAAATCGCGCACTTGTGTTGCGAGCAAGCGGCTCCTCGACACTCGGCGTTGCCGCGCCAGTGGCTGCACCGTAACCAGAAACCATGTGCTTTCCAGGCATCTTGGGCGAGACTTGCCGCGCATCCGCGACGGTGTACCCGGCCGAAGTCGTGATCCACTTCGGGGTGAACGACTCGCCTGAATGCGGGTCCACCATGTCGACCGGAAGACGAACATCTTGCGTGTCTGTCGCGATTGAAACGAGCGTAAAGCGCATCGCATCAGATCCGTGTGAGTGGATGATGTCACGCGGATCCACGCCGTTTCCAAGCGACTTCGACATCTTCTGCCCGTGTCCGTCCTGAATCATCGCGTGAATGAAGACATGGCGAAACGGAAGTCGTCCGAGGAAGTACCGATTGAACATCACGATGCGCGAGACCCAAAGTGTGATGATCTCGCGCGCGGTGCAGAGCACAGAACTTGGATTGAACCGATCGAGCAGACCATCCATGTCGTCCCACCGAGATGCATCGGGCCATCCGAGCGTGGAAAGTGGCCAGAGTGCCGAACTGAACCAGGTGTCGAGCACATCTGGATCGCGCCGGAATCCAAGGGACTCGAGCGACTGCGCGTCAGCGTCCTCAAGGAGGCAGACGAAGATTGTGCATTCCTCTTGGCTTGCTGCAAGCGCCGAGAGCGCGATCGCCGAGCCATCCGCGATGCGAGTTGCGCGCACGGATGCGCGCGCACCCGAGAGCGCGCTGAGCACCCCGAGGTGCTTCGCAAGGACCTTTCCCATGCCCTGCAACGACCACACAGGAATCTGATGGCCCCACCACAATTGTCGAGAGATGCACCAATCCCGAAGTTGCTCGTGCCAAACCTGGAACGACTTCGCGTAACGCGATGGAAAGAAGCGCAGGCCTCCATCGCCGTCCATCGGCTGCGCTGTGAGATGCTCGGGCGCGAGCGCGCCATCCACTTGGTCCTTCGCCATCGCCCGAAGTGCAGTTCCGCGGAGTCGATCATCCGTCACACGCACATACCACTGGTCGCTGAGGTAAGGCTCCACCGGAACATGCGATCGATAGCTATGACCCACGGAGTGCCGGTAGGGTTTCACTTCCTCAAGAAGACCGTGCGCCTTGAACCATGCGACAATCTGCTTCCGCGCCGCTTCACGGGTAAGGCCCACAAACGCGCGCGCCTCCTCCGAAACATCCGTCCAACCATGTGCATCGCTGATCGCTCCGTTGGGCGCCATCACATTGATTGCTGCCAACGAGTGGCGAATACCGAGCTCCCAGTCATTCGGATCATGCGCAGGCGTGACCTTCAAGAACCCAGTTGCGAACTGCGCCTTTGTATCGCTCGCATCCCCGCCGAGACTGACAGGCAACACGACATACTCATCCTCAATGATCGGAATCACGCGGCCGACGATCGGCAATCGCACGCTCTTCCCGCGAAGCGCGGCGGCGCGCGGATCCTTCGGATTGATGCCAACAGCCGTGTCGCCAAGCATCGTCTCTGGTCGTGTCGTGGCGACCGTCACATGTCCGCTTCCGTCGCTCAACGGATACTGCAGGTACCAGAAGTGACCGTCCACTTCCTCCATTTCGACTTCGTCATCGGCGAGCGCAGTCTCGGTCGCTGGATCCCAGTTCACCAAGCGCTTCCCACGATAAATCAGACCATCCGCAAAGAGCTGGAAAAATGCATGCCGCACAGCGGTCGCGCAAGTCGCATCCATTGTGAAGCGCGTGCGCTCGAAATCGCACGAGCATCCCATCGCGGCGAGTTGCGCGAGAATCGTCGCCTCGTACTCGTCCTTCCACTCCTGCACCTTGGCGATGAATGCGCCGCGCGTGAAATCCGTCCGCCGCTTTCCTTGCAGTTGCAGTCGCTTTTCAACCACCGCTTGCGTCGCGATACCAGCGTGATCTGTTCCCGGCATCCACAGCGTTTCGCAACCGCGCATGCGGTGATAGCGCGTCAGCAGATCTTGCAGCGTGTTGTTGAACGCATGACCAAGATGGAGCGCCGCCGTCACATTTGGAGGCGGGATAAAAATGGCAAACGGCGGCTTCGACTCGCTCGCCGCTGCAGGATCACTCTCGACATGGAAGCAGCTCGCCGCCTCCCACCGTGCGCGAATGACGGGCTCAACCTCCGCAGGCTGGTAGGCCTTGGGAAGTTCGGTTGTGGATTGCGGAGACGGGGATTGCGGAGCGTTCATCGGGAAGTGGGTAGCGCAAGGATCGAGAAGGGGTGATGATAGAGGCACGGATGATTGACAGGAAACTACGACTTCTTCCGCCACTCATCGCTCTGGCGACGCTTGCGCTCTTGGGTTGCGATGCGTCGAAGTCGGCGAGTCCAACGCCTTCCGTTGCCGACAATGGGAGCGCAGAAAGCGCAAAGGAGCTCGCGGACGCGAGTGCGGCTGTTGAAGTGCTTCTCGCGAAAGATCGGGTCGCAGAGGCTGAAGTTGTTGCGCGAGCTCTCGCGAAGCGTTACCCCTCGGACGCGGGAGCATCCGAGCTCTTCGCTCGGGTCGTTGGCATTCGCGCGCTTCGAGATGATGCCCGCGCAGGCGACCCTTCGTTGGAAGAGGCTTCTGCCGCCGCGCAGCGCGCGAGCGAACTCTCACCAACGGACGCAACGCGCGCGCAAGCCGCCGCGCTCCTTCTAGATCGTGCGGGGAAACGGGATGCCGCTCGCGTGTGCTGGAAGCGCGTGGCGACGATCGCGCTTGCGACGAATGACACGAGGTTCACTGTCGCGGCAGCAATCGCACTTGCCGCTCACCAAGATCCTGAGTCGGCGGCAGCACTCGTCTTGCAACTCAAACAACTCGGCGAAGGAAACGCTGTGCTCGCTTCCACTCGCGCGCAGATCGCGCTCGCTTCGGGCAACCCAAACAGCGCGCTCGCTGACGCGCGCGAAGCATTCACATCCGACGCATCGAGTCTGGAGTATCGGTTGCTCTACGCGCGTGTGCTCCGCCTCTGTGCATCATCCAACGACGCCGCGCTCTTGCTTGCTGCATTGCCCGAAGCATCGCTCGCCAACCCCGCGGTCGCGGAAGAACTCGCGCTCGCGCTCAGCGCGCAGGAGCGCTTTTCGCAAGCCGCACAGGCGTGGCGTCGAACGCGGGTCCATGGCGTCAACGCACGGCGTCTTGCGGAAGAAGCACTCGCACGAATAGCCGCGCAAGAGCTGTCGCTCGCCGCACAAGTGCTTGAAGAGCTGCGCGTCGCTCCGCATGCAGAGCAAGAGACGCATCGCGTGGAACACGCCCTTCGAACCGCCGCGAAAGAGTGATCAACCGTTGCGACCGCCGTCAAGCTGCACGATTTGGCCCGTCGAGTAGTGCGCGTCGAGGAGTAAAAAGACCGCGAGTGCGGCTGCTTCTTCTGGAGTTCCCGCGCGTTTGAGTGGCACCCGTTCGAGATACGCACTGCGCGCGTCAGCGGGCATGTCGTCAGGCCATGCGATCACGCCCGGGGCTATGCCGTTCACGCGTATCTCCGGCGCGAGTTCGACCGCGAGTTGCCGAACCAGCGCGTGCGCCGCGGCTTTCGCCATGAGGTACGCCGTGTATCCGCGTCGAGGCACGCTGTCGGCATGCGCGTCGCCGAAGAGGACGATCCCAGCTCCGCCGATCATCGTGCCTCGCGCCATCGCCGTCCGCAGACTCGGGGCGAGCGCTTGGGAGAGAAGGAGCGGGCCGAGCGCATCACCCTGGTACTGCGCCAACGCGCTCGTCTCGGAGATCGACCCAAACGGCGCACTTGCGAACGAGGATGCGTTGTGCACGACGCCGTCGACAGGTCCAGTGCGCAGTGCGGCAGTCACGAAGCGCGACAGCGAATCCGCTGCGTGAAAATCGAGCGCACATGTGTCCACTTCAGGCGCGCCACACCTGCGCGCTTCCTCCGCCGTCTCCAAGCATGCCTCTCGCGAGTTTCGGTAGGTCAGCACGAGCGCGCATCCACGCGCTGCGAATGCGAGTGCGGTTGCACGACCAACGCGCCGCGCAGCTCCCGTGATCACGATTCGCGCCGGTGAAGTGTGCGCGGGAGCACGTGTCAACCGCAACCTCCACCACTTCCCCCGCCGTCTCCACCGCCGGATCCGCCATCCCATGAACCATCCGATGCACCATCTGATGAACCGCCCGATCCAGAGTCCGAAGAGCCATCACTCGCGTCCGAACTTGAACCGGTTGATCCACTCGCATCGCCCCACCAATGCGCGTCGCGACCACTTGAGGAACCCGAACTATCAGAATCACCGGAATCTGGAAAGCCAGGAGGGAATGCGGAGCTTCGCGCAGGATCCACCCCAAATCTCGAACCCGCGAGCGCCCAAGCATCGACGTGTTTCGTTGGGGGAGCTTGCTTGCGCGCGATGTCCCGCCGTGCGCCCGCGAACATGGAACGAATGAGCAGTGCGCCAAAGGCTCCGAGCGCAAGCAAGACCGCAACGAGGATGCAGCCTGTAAAAAAACTGATCTCAACAGACGCGAGGTGCGCACTCAACACACGCGCATCCTATCCGTGAGTATGACCCTCGCGCTACCATGCAAGACTCTCGATGACAGCACCAATTCCTCAGCGAATGCAGGGAGATCCTCCCTCTCAGCCCAAACGCCGAAGGAGGCGCTGGCGTGTTTTCATCGTGAGTGCCGTGCTGCTCTGCGCCGTGCTCTTTACCGCCACGAGATCCAGCGTTCTCGCGTGGATGATTCTCCCGAAACTGAGCCTTGCGCTCGGGGGTGATGTGCATGCGACCTCCATGCGACTCGACGGAGTCAGCGGCTTTACGATCGAAAACCTTGAACTCCGCGCACCAACATGGGAAGGCGAGAGTGCACGCCTCGCACACGCCGATCAACTGACCATTCGTTTCTCACCGTGGAAGGTGCTCCGTGGAGAGATTGAGGTCCGATCGATTGACATCGGCACCATGACCCTGCGCGTCGCCGAGAAACTCTCCGACCCAGGGACATTTAACTTCTCTGCCCTCACTCCGGCGGCGAGCGCTGGCGGCTCCTCGCAGCGACCCGCCGTCACTCGGATCGAACGCCTCGCCATCGAGAGCGGCGTCGAGAGCGACGGGAAGTGGGAGTTGTCGGGCCGCCTCGACATGCGCGGCGAACTACATCCAAGCGTCGGCGTCGCCGACGAACTCGACCTCCGGCTCGACGGACTCGCGACGGAACGCGCCGCTGCGCCCTTCGAGAGCGTGCACGGCCGCTTCAATCTCCGCACCTATGCATTCAATGTAGAAGTCGACGAACTCAAACTGCGCAAAGAATCACTCGCGATCGCTCCGATCGCGGCACAGAAGTTGCTTGACCAACTCGATCTGCAAGGGAGCATCGAGCGTGCGGCCATCTCCTTCGATGGAGCCACTCCACCCGAAGCGGAGTTACGACTTCGCAATATGCGGATCAGTTTCCCAGTGGAAGAACTCGGCGGCGTCTGGGCAGGATTTGCACAAGGCAAGACACTCCCGACTACCGGCCGACCGCGCATCGACCTGCGAGAGGGAGTCCTCAAGTTAACGAAGGACTCCCTCACGCTTGAAGATTTGCTCGGCGACTTCAGCGCGACAAATCCGTCTCACCCAGTGTTGAGTGTGCCCGTTCAAGCGAGTGCGAGTATTCAGATTCCAACCGACGACTTACTTCCATTCGCGTGGAAAGATCGCGAATCATGGTTCAAGACCGCGCTGACTGCCGCAAAGATAGACGCGCAAGTTTCGGTCCGAAACTTCAGCTCGCCACCTGAGGGCGATCCACGTGTGCTCTTTCTTCCGCAAGCAGTCACCGACGCCTTTCAAGACTTCGGCCTCACGAAGTGGACCGTCGACATTGAAGCTGAGGCACATCGCGCCGCGGGGACACCGACCAAGGCAGGCGAAGTTGTTTCGAGCGGCGAAATCCGCTTGACTGACGCAAGTGGCGCGTACAGCAAGTTCCCGTATCCCGTCGATCAAGTCGCTGCACTCATGCGACTTGAGGGCGACACCGTTGAGATCGTCCGATTTCAAGGACGCGGCAGCGAGAATGCCCAGATTGAGATTTCTGGATCGCTGAGGAGCCTCGCAAGCGGAGCCGAAATCGAAATCGCGATCAAAGGAAGCAACGCCCCGCTCGACGATCGCCTGCTGAACGCATTCGACGATGAAGCGAAGGCCGCGCTTGAGCAACTCTTCGATGCGGATGCGGTGGAGAGTCTCGCTGCGGCAAATCTGCTGCCCGACGCCGCGATGCTCGCGCAACAGTCCGAAGTCGTTGCGCGCGGCCCGAGCACGTCAGCACCTGGAGCCACCACCGCTGCAGATCTTGAACGACTCAAGCGCTCGATCGCGGCGGGACCATTCAAACTTGGTGGGAACGCAGATCTCAGTATTCGCGTCTACTCGCCGCCCGGTTTCAACACGGGCGTCGAGACCACCGGAACCGTGACAGTGCACGCCGCCGGTCTTGCATGCAGTCCATTCCCCTATCCGCTGCGCATCGAGAGCGGCATCATCACGGTGCTTGATGAATCGATCGTGCTCTCCGGCGGTGGGCTTCAGGGTGTCACGCCCGTTGGTGGGAAGGTGACCGTTGCAGGCAGCGTCGAAATTCTTCGCACACAAGGTGACGCACGCGAAGTCATTCCGAAGATCACACTGCTCGCCGAAGAAGACAGCGTCAATCTCGCGTTGCTCGCGGCAATTCCGCATGATGCAACAACAACGGCGAAGCCCCCGCCAGGATGGCCAGGTCGGAACTTCGCCCCGGCCGGTGAACTGCTCCGCGCACTCGGACTCAGTGGCGGGTTCTCGGCAAACGGAACCATTGGCGGACATGCGAGTAGCGACTTCACATTCCAAGTTCAACTTCAGGATGGTCGGGTTGCACCGAACGCAAGCGGCGTCGAGTGGATGGCGTCGCAACACCTGAACTGGCCGCCGGAGTTCACGCTCGATCATGTGCGAGCCAACCTCAACATCAACTCGCAACAACTCAAACTCACCGACTGCACCGCTTCGCGCGGCGCAGGGCGTGTGGATGTCACGGCCACTGCTGCACTCACTGGACCAAGCAGCGAACTTGAAGTGCGGTTCGAGCGAATTCCGCTCGACCGAGCGTTCGAACCGTTGCTCGACAAGGATCCCGCGAAGTCATCCGCACTGTGGCAACGGTACCTTCCGACTGGCGAGATCGATGGGTCCTTCCATCGCATCGTCACTTCGAACACGACAAGTTTTGAAGGCAAGATCTTGCCGCAGTGGCTCGAAGTCACGCTCGACGGAGAACGCGTCCGAGCGACTCTTGTGACTGGCCTCATCGATGCGAGTGGCGAAGAGAATCGTGCGCAAGACCTTGGATTCCGCCTCACCACCGGCCCAAGGCAAGATGGCTTGCTCCGGCTGCGCGGCGCACTCAGCGCGAACTCGCTGCTCGAAGCATCGCTGACCGATGGACGATTTGAGTCGCCAGTCGTCCGCGCCGCGCTCCGCGATCAATCAACGGAACTCGCGGATCTGTTCACGCAAAGCAAAGTGACGGGATTATTCGATGCGACGGTTACGCGTGACCAATCCTTGACACTGCAACTTCAGCCCAAGTCATTCGCGTTTGATCATCACGCCACACGAAGCACGCTCACCTTGAGTCCGACTTCCAAGCTGCAGCTCGCGAAGGGCATCGCGGAAGGAAGCTGCGACGCAACTTTCCCTGGCGGAAGCGTCTCCCTCGGCTGCACCGCGGACTTGACAGGAAATGCGTTGCGCTCGATTTCGTTGCACGGAGAAATCGCTGCCGAGTCGTACTCCCCGACCATTGCGGCGCTCCTCACACCCAGCGGCGAGTCCGTGGCAAACGCCATCGCCTTCAGCGCGAAGGGCGCAACAAGACTCCGCGCGGATGAGGTGAAACTCGTCTGGAGTCCGGGCTCATCATTCTCGAACCCAGATGCGATTGATGTTCGCGCATCCGCTTCCGTGCAAGGTGCAGCGTTCGATGTTGGACCTCAACTCGCAGACTTCGACGGGAGCGCGGAACTCACCGTCCACCAACGACACGGCGCGACCAAAGAGGACTCGTTTTCTTGCGCTGTCCACGCGGACTCCTTCACCGCATTCGGTCGCAGTGTTGGCGCGAGTGAAGGCCGGGTAGGCCGAGGGGGACCGAACGAAGATCTCACGGTTGTCGCCGATGGCGATTTCTTGGGAGGGCGATGGTGCACGGATGCAGTCGTCGATCATGATTCCAATCGATGGCATGCGAACACGCGCATCGTGAACACGAACTACGGCCCCATCGTGTCGCCAGAATCGGAGTCGATCGCGAGTGATCGGAGCGGGCGGTGCGGCGCGTCCGTATCGCTCTCGGGCCTGCTTGACGATGGCGTTGGAACTGATCTTGGACGAGGAAGTGCCGCAGTGCACGACGCCGTCATCGCCGAGAGCCCGCTGCTGATGCGCATCGCGTCTCTCACGCAGTTCATGATTCCCGTCTCCGGCGCGCTCCGCGATGCTGATGCATCGTTCGCCATCAAGGGCGATCTTGCATACCTCGCGCCTATCGACCTGCGATCTGCTTCATTGAAGATCAGCGGCCTCGGCACCGTACGGCTCTCCGACTACGCCGTGGCAATGCAATTGCGCGTCGCTGGTCAAATGGGCGCGTTAAGCGAATTCGTATCGCGCGTCACACACTCGCTGCTTGGGATTCAAGTCAGCGGTTCCATCACCGACCCGAAAGTTGGCCTCGCACCGCTTGCTGGATTCCTGGGCGCCATCTCTGGCGGCGGGATTTCCGGTGGCGCCTTCCCTGTTCCGCCTCCCGCCGCTACAACCCAACCGTCCCCTGCCACCGTTCCACAACCCACCGGGCCACAACCCACCGAGCCACCTCCCTCCGTGGAGAAAGTGCCGACTGTCTCATGAGCGAATTGCCCAACAACCCTCCCACGAATGCGGATTCAAACGCTCCGCGAGTCACCCTCTCTCAGATCGAGACCGAGGTCGATCGATTCCTCGCCATCGCGCAGGTCTCAGGCAACGAGGAAGCGCGCGAACTTCTCGCTGAGATTGTCCTCACAGGATTGAAACTCGTCGCCGACGGCGCTGATCTTGGTCAACTCAAACTCGTGCGCACGAGCCTGAAGGAGATGCGACATGCGTACCGCATTTTCAATCCATATCGAGGCACGCGGAAGATCTCGATCTTCGGCAGCGCGCGAACGCCTGAGAGCGATCCTGACTACGCGATGTGCAAGGCGTTCTCTCGCATCGTGAGTGCTGCGGGATGGATGGTCATCACCGGTGCAGGTGATGGCATTATGAAGGCGGGTCACGAAGGTCCTGAACTCGAGAAGTGCTTTGGCCTTCGCATTCGACTTCCGTTCGAAGCAGCGGCGAACACGTTGATCGAGGGCGACCCAAAGCTGGTGAACTTCAGGTACTTCTTTACGCGCAAGCTCATGTTCATGGCGCACTCCGATGCCGTCGCTGCATTCCCTGGCGGATTCGGCACCCAAGACGAGTTGTTTGAAGCACTCACCCTCGTGCAGACGGGGAAGTCGAATCTCGTGCCGATCGTGCTCCTTGAGCATCCCGGCGGAGGATATTGGTCCTCATGGGAGTCGGGGATTGTCGCGAAACTCCGTGAAAAACACCTCATCTCGCCCGAGGACACGAAGCTCTACTCGATTCATGACAACGCACAGGCAGCGAGCGATGAGGTGGAGCGTTTTTACCGCCGCTATCACTCGATGCGATATGTCGGAACCGATCTCGTGCTCCGGTTGCATTGGCAACTCACACCTTCAGAGCTCGAGCGCCTCGAGGCGATCTATGCGCCATTGTTCGTCGCGAGCGGACGCATTCGAACAACCGAGCCATTGCCCGGCGAGGATGAGCATCTTGAACTCCCGCGCATTGCGTTTCGGTTCGACCGAAAGCACTGGGGACATCTCCGTTCATTCCTCAACGAAATCAACTCGGCTCCAGCGCCGACGGCGCTTGCGTAGGCGAATGCATGCACCGATCGCTCACTCATGCACCGATCGCGCGTCTGCTCTGTGTGCTGATTTCTTGCATCATTGTCGCGTGTGCTCCCAAGAAGGGCGCGGCGTCACATGCAACTGGAACCATCGAAACTGAACGACCAGTCGCGAGCGGCGTCGAGGGGATGCGATGGGTCGTCAAAGATGAGCCCAAAGAGATCGACAAAGCGCTCGCGGCGCTACAGGCTGATGGATCACTCCATGCCTCCACGAGCGATCCGTTCATCACCCTCGGCTTTCGCGCGTACACGATGCAAGAGGCACAACTCGGCGCACTACTGACAGCGCTTGGCGGCACGCCAGCACTCGAGCGCGTGTGGTTTGGGCAGGTAACAAGATGGACCGATGTTGCGTCCAACGCAATCGCCGCAGATCGGTTGATCTCGCTGCACGGTCGGGCGAGTGCAGGCGAGGCAAGACTCTTTCGACTTGAGTTCCGAGGATGGACGTTCCCAACCCTTGATGGCTCTGCGAGCGCGATCGAGTTTCGAGCGTCCGTGGACTCTCCGACACTCTCAGGATTGCCCACACGCACCGATGCCTCGGGCGCTCCTCGTGGAACGATGCTCGCGAATCGCTGGCGGCTTGAACTCGCCCGAAACGATGCCCTCATCGTTCTTGCCGATCCAGCGCTCGCGCTCACGCCCGACACGGGGCCGGAAGTCGCACCACTCCCCACGGTTGCGGATGTGCTCTTGAGAAACCCGTCGTTTCCAACGCGTCGCGAGATCTTTGTGTTCATCCCCCGCTTCGCCGATACTCTTCCTCAGCCGCTCGTCGAGAGCTCCGCTCCGGCACGCGAGAGTGATTCGAAACCGTAATGGACCCAGCTTTGCCAACTCAACATTCGCACGCGACCGACGACGTGCATCACGCCCGAAAGCGTCGCCGTCGGCGTGCCGCAAGCGCACTCCCGACGCTCATGACGCTCGGCAATCTCGTGTGCGGGTTTGCGGCGATTTACTACGCTTCAAAGCCTCCCGAGACAACCTCGTTTTTTGGCTGGTACAGCCTCACCGTCGCGGGCGCGTTGGTGTTTCTCGGCATGCTCTTTGACGCCCTCGATGGAAGCGTCGCGCGCCTCACACGATCGACGAGCGATCTTGGCGCGCAACTCGATAGCCTCGCTGATGTCGTCACCTTCGGTGTCGCGCCCGCATTCATGATGCTTCGACTCGTAAGCGACTACTACGGCTCCGAGTGGGGCATGGCGTCTGCGCATCAAGGCGCTTCCATCCTCGGGCCCGCGGACTCGTCCTACGCAAAGGTGCTTTGGGCAATCGCTGCGTTCTACCTTTGCTCTGCGGCGCTTCGATTGGCGCGATTCAATGTCGAAAGCAAGTCAGCCAAGAGCGACGACCACATGTACTTCAAGGGGCTTCCATCTCCCGGTGCAGGCGGAACCATCGGCGCGCTCGTGCTCCTTCATCAGCATGTGCTCTTTACGAGACCTGATGTCGAAGCGAACCTCTCCTTCGCGCGAGCAGCCGCGCTCGGCATCCCGTTCGTGGCACTCGTCGTTTCGATCGGCATGATTTCATCGTTGCCCTATGTGCACTTTGCAAATCAAGTCCTCCGCGCACGGCGCACATTCACAAGCCTCGCGAAGATCGTCCTTCCGGTGACTTTCCTCGTCTGGTGGCCGCAAGAAGTCCTTGCGATTGGCTTCGTCGCCTACGCCCTCAGTGGACCAGTGCTGTGGCTGTGGCGACGCCGATTAGGACTCCGTCCGACGCAAACATCACCATGAGTATGCACGACCTCCTCCAAGTCCCAGACGCTCGCGGTCGATTCGGCGCGTTCGGCGGCCGCTATGTTCCCGAGACGCTCATCGCAGCGCTTGAGGAGTTGACGACCGCCTACGCAGCTGCGCGCCGGGATGCTGCTTTCATCGCTGAAGTCGATGCACTCCTCCATGCGTTCGTCGGTCGACCAACGCAGTTCACGCATGCTCCTCGCCTCACCGCGCAAGCGGGTGGCGCGAATATCTGGCTCAAGCGCGAGGACCTCGCCCATACCGGTGCGCACAAGATCAACA
>SXGU01084144.1_pt1 | contig 115184 bp, 101 predicted proteins | sample 3174531 | NCBI WGS metagenome assembly SXGU01 (sample SAMN11356863, study PRJNA531348) | freshwater metagenome | isolation source: freshwater sample F1-140 | place: China: Fuxian Lake, Yuxi | collected 2017-12-25
CTTACAGGGTCAGTACACCTTTCCCATTTTTTCGGATTAAGAAATCCTCAAAAATATGGGAGAAGGTTTTCGACTCCCCGTCGCAAAGCATTCAGATGCTTTGCTTAGAGTCACGAAAATTGTGCTCCGCAAATTTTGTGAACCCATTGCGTGGCTTTCAGAACTTACTAAACAGAGACAGTATATTGGTTTAGCAGTTGAAAAGCTTGAAGCACTTATGGTTTAAGTGGAGCACTAAACTTCCAAATCTGGAATAGCATCTTTTACTAAAGGGATAACGCTACTGAAATACTCTGCAATCTTTGCTTTATCTTCTGGAGTTCGAGCTGTTCTTGTTATATTGTCCCACTCTTCTTTTAGGAGGTACGGGTCCCCATATAGGTTTGTGAGATTGAATGAAAGTTTGTCGATTATGTAAGCTCTATCTATCTGTTTTCCATTCAAAATAAGAGGAAAGAACTTTTCGTCTGTAAACAATAGTTCATAGACATTTGCACAAGCATCTGAATTACCGACTTTGACCATTGCTTCTGCTTTTCCTGTAAAAAACTTATGCTCGAACTCTTCCCAAATTGCTGGGTGCATAGTTCTTTGTTCTATCTCAGGAAGTAGTATATCTTCAAAGAAAACAGACAGGGTTGCATAAGCATATGCAACAAGCTTCTCATCTCTTTTATTATCTGGATTTTTACCAGCGTGAAAAAGGTTATTTCTAACTTGATACCAAAACTCTACAACGTTCACAAAGTCCGTCTCATTCACAATTATCCCCTTAGGATTATTTGTTGGACATTGACCGCAATCAAAGCTTGTACAACTCCACCAATTTACATCTGATACAAGTGGTTCATTTTGCAAAAATACTGTGAGTTCTTGGACCACTTTCTTAAAATCTTTTTTATTTGTGAGGAGTTCGCTCCACTTACTGGAATAATCAGCATCATTTTTTATATTTTGGATATATGACCGTTCCTTTATGTTTCCAGATTTATGGCGTATTTCGTCTTCTCTATACTTGTACTTTTTGAGAAAAGCTTCAAATGCAAGGTATTCAAATATATATCTGGAAAAATAATCCTCCTTTGCTTTTTCGTGCCAGTTTTTTATTAGTGAAATATCAACCATATTAGTTAGCATTTATTTCTTCGATAAATCTCGAAGCTTTTCCTTTCCATAATTTTGAGCGAACATCGAACTTGAAATCGTTTTTATTAACAGTGTTTACGTATTTACCCTCCATATTGATGCTAGAGATTAAATGTAGATTTTTCTTAGCTCTAGTCATTCCAACATAAAAAAGTCGTCTTTGATTTTCAATAGTATCATTACCATTCGCTACATTTGGAATAATTCCTTCAATTAAGCCAATCATAAATACGTGGTCAGCTCCAAGTCCTTTGGATTTGTGTATAGACATAATGTTTACTTGTTTTTCTACATCTTCACCTATGAGTACAAATAGGTTTTCAAGTTTATCATCCTCACTATCTCCATCTGCTTTAATATAGAAACTAGATAATTCTTGAAAATATGGGTCCTGTAGAGCTGTTTCTATGTCTTGATATGCCACCTTACCTTCATTTGGTAGCTTACTCGCAACAACATTAAACATTTCTGTAAAATCCTGTCCACTATCGTAGTGTTTCTTAATCATTTCGTAAAACTTTTTTCTTGACGAAAGAACACTGTAGCCAATAAGAGCAAGGTTCAAATACTTATATTTACCAAAAAGAGTTCTTAGTGTCCACGATTTTTTAATAAGGTTATGGTCAATCTTGGAAACGAAGTAATTTTTATATTCGATACTAGAACCATCCAGACGATTAGCAAGATTTTCAATAAGAAATCCTACGGGACTTAATATCAAAATCTTCTCATCAACAGAAGAACCTAATACTTTTTGTATTTCATCCAAAATATAATCGGCTGTATTGGTGTTAGATGGAAATTGCTTTTGTATAAGATTACCTACTTTTCCTGTTTTCTCCCATTTTTTATCAACTCGTTTCTTATTGTTTTTAATAAGTTTAGTAGCACTATCAACTACGACATCTGGGCATCTGTAACATTTATGTTCGTGGTCAATCTTTTCGTGAGAAGCATCAGAGTATAAAGAGATTATTTTCTCATTGTCAGCATCTTTGAAGTCATATATACACTGGTCATCATCACCAAGGATATAACTTTCAGACATTATCTCTACAAGTAAATCAATAAGTTCTTGCTCATTTTTGTTGAAATCTTGATATTCATCAACAATTAAGACAGAGTACTTTGAAAGTTTATCTTTTAGGTATTCAGAATTTGATTTTGCGTAACTGACAAATCTACCAATCATTTGGTCAAAAGTTGTTGCGGAGAAGAAATTACAAATATCATTAAACCCAATAGAGGTACTTTTTGATATTTGAAGTAGCTCATTTTTTTCTAATTGGTCCAGAACGTGCCTAGACCTATCGTGGTTATATTTCACAGCAAACTTGTGCAATGTCATACAATTTTCTTCTTTCACACCAATTGGCAAAAGTGATTTTTTTAGGTCTTCAACTGTAGCATTAGTAAAAGAAATTATTAAAACACTATCAAGATTTTCTTTTTCTTGAATGATATTCTTTATATTGGTTGTTTTACCAGTGCCTGGTCCTGCAAGAAGTATTTTCATAGTGTTTTATGTGTTCACAACGTTCACACGTGCTACTTTGTATGTAATCTTATAAGTTCATCAAAGTTCTTAGCTACGTGTTTCTCATAGTCCTCCTGTTGGACGTACAGGGCTTTGTAGAGCACTCTAGTTTGTCTTTCATTCACATCTTCACACCATTTCTGAAGGCGTTCAAACTTGATTTTATCGTCTTCATCTTCGCGTCCTTTAGTTTCAATGATGTACACCTGCTTATCATCAATCTTCACAAAGAAATCAGGGTAATATGTAGCAATAAATCCTTCAGAGTTTTTATACTCAATACGAAGAGCATTTGCTTCTTTGTTTTGGAAGTTCTTTGCGAATGATATTATGTCATCACATTTTTCAAGAAAAGCTGAAAACTCTAATTCAAAATTACTATCACCAACAATTCTATTGAAAACAGATTTTTGAGGTATCATAAATGACTTATCATTCACAACGAAAGGTCTTGCATCACTTACTTTAATATAGTTTTTAATTTCAGTATCTCCTTTGTCTTGAACTGTAAGTTCGTTGATTGATTTTTTGAAACCATCCTTGATGAGTTTTATGTATTCAACCTCAGAAAGGTTACGGAGAACATTAAGGTCAGTAAGTTCTACCTTACCCTCGAACATATAATTTTCAACGAAGTCCTTCACTTTACCAAAAAGAATGTCATAGCATCCAAATAGACGCATTTCTCGCATTATTGCTTGAGAAAAGAAGCCAATAACATTTTGATAATTTGGCTCAATATCACCACTTAAAATAGTAGTATGGTGGACCTCTTCAGCAACAACATCTTTGAATACAATCTCTCGTTTTTCTTGTTCAGAGAATACCTTTATTTTTGCTTTTTCATTACCAAATGTAGATACATCCAAATTGGCGAGATTTTTATACTCTCGTTGTATTCTTGCGGTCATTACTGGTATTTCAATATCGAGTTTCTCGATATCTTTTTTGGTATTTTCCTTATCAACTTCAATAACCATTGGTGAGATGGGTTTTGAACCAGCTCCCATTAAACGCTTCTCAAGTAGAACACCTTCACCCTTAATACTTTCAACGAAGTCCATAAATGCAGGAGTACCAATAACACTTACGTACTCATCAATATCATCTCTACCGAAATACATTCTTCGGAGACCTCTACCAAGTGTTTGTTCAGGAAGGATTTTACTATCAGATGCGTAAGGGCGAAGACCAACAATCGTGACGACATTCTTCACATCCCAACCTTCTTTGAGCATCATAACCGAAACGATAACCTTATAAGGACTTTCCCAGCTATCAATCTCGTTTGATTGTTTTCTAAGGGTCTCTAATTCTTCTTTGTTTCTGCCTGAAGTAGTTTCAGAAATCTCACCACTTTTATTTGTGTGAATAGTAAGAACAGCACCTTTCATTTCAGGATAATTCATTTCAAGATAACTTGCGACATCATCACAGTTCTTTGTGTCGTCGGTCATTATAAAGAGGAGTGATTTCTTTCCAGTAGGTAGAAGTTGTTCGTATGTTTTTTTCCATTCTTCAACACCAAGGTGAATATGGTCTCTCCATTTTTCAGTAAATACTACACTCTGACTTTCTTTAAGTTTTCCTCTACTTGCTTCATCTGGCACAACTGGTTGTTTTACTACTCTTTGGTGAATTGCTTCAACTAAAGGATAGTCAGAAATTGTTTGTACAAAAATTGCACCCTTACTATTTTTAGGCGTTGCGGTTACATCAAGCTGTAATGAAAGACCTGTGCCTTTTTGTTTTAGTTTATTGTCTATATCACGTATAGATTTGAGCCACGCATTTTCTTCGTGAATGTGGTGAGCTTCATCATTTATAACAATAAGTTCATCAATATCTCGGATAACCATTCCCAAATCAACGGTCCCTTCATTAGTTTTTGTTACTGGTTTATCACCAAGGAAATACTCTGAACTATCTTCGTCCTCGGCACTGTAATCCTTCACATCATTTTCAAACACTCTGTGAATGTTTGTAAGAAATATGTTTCCTGTATCAGAAACATTCTTGAGTTCATCTTGAAGATGGAGTGTAATCTGAAAATCATCCTGCCAGTTTTGACCCATATACCCATTATCAGGAAGAACAGGGTCTTGGAAGAATATCTTGTTACCTTCAAAGTCATTTTTAATACGTTCGAAGACAATAACGTTCGGAGCAATAAGTAAGAAGTTTTTCGCTAGGTTTGAATCTTTTTCGTAGAGTTTATGGAAATATGCCCACGCAACAACTAAACTCATTACCTTTGTTTTACCAGCTCCTGTAGCCATTTTTACGACAAATCGAAGCCAATCCTCAGTGAACATTTGAGGGCTTAAAACACCTGTAGAGTTGTATCTTATCAAATCATACTTATCCTTCACCTGAGCGACCTCGTAGAGCCATATAATGGTTTCTAGGGCTTCTCTTTGAGAAAAGTAATATCGGAAATTATAGGAAGAACCATCTGTATTATAAATAATGTGCTCTTCTTTGAACCACCAAATGAGAAGTGCCTTTGAGGTAGTGCTAACTCCTTCATAGTTATTATCACGCCAAGCTTTTACTTGTTTACGAAGTTCTGCTACAAGAGGAGGGATTAGCTTTTCAAATCCTTTTTCTCGTAGGTCCTCATCAGCAGGAAACCACCTGATTTCAGGATTAAGAATTGCGTATGGGTCTTTTGGAAAATCTTTATGTAGTGCCATATTATATTTTTACATCAATTACTCTAGTAGTATCATTTCCAAAAATGTCCACGACCTTTACTGCAACTTTATAGTCACCCTTAGGGAGTTCTTTTGAAGCAGATTTGAACTCAAGGTTTCTATTCTTTTTGGTTCGGAAACTTTGCCATTCGTTATCAAAGATATAATCACCAGTCCAAACTTCTTTTTCAACATCTCCCTCCATAACCTTGATAATTTCTTTTCTATCAGCAAAGTTATAATCAACAGCCCAGTAATCAATCCAATCACTCCATTTCTTTGTAAGAACTTCTCGTGATACAAGTTCGGTGTCTTTGTCTTTTGTAACTTTTAATACTTGTCCATTTTCAATAATTACTTTTGACCTGCCAGATTTTAGTTCCTCATCAATAGCACCATTGTCTTGGTTATAAAATACAGAGAAATCGGTAATCTCAACTGAGAGTTCTTTAGTAGACCCCTTACCAGTAATGATTGGTTTTATATCGATATAAGCAACATCATAGAAATTGATTTGACCTCGTTCAACAGCTCGTTTGTCAAAGACCTCACGAGGAATAATTTTGAACGAAACATCAATACCTTCATCAGAGTATTCACTGAAGTTCAATCCCATTTCGTAGTCAAAACCAAGAACATCAATCTTTGTAAGATTTTTTTGTTTACATTCATCAACAATCTCTCTTATAAACTTAGAAGAGACAGGAAGATTGATGGGACCGATAGCAACAAGGCGGTCTCGCTTTTTTCCAACAACGTTTATAAAACTCTCAACAGGTTCTGCTTTGTACGCTGAAAGAATGAGCTTAATAAACTCTTTTTCTTTACGTTCTGCTTGTTTTGCTTTTTCTTCTGCACGTAGGTCATCATTAGTATTGAGGAAGCTTTCACGTTCATATTTACCAACGTTCAAAATCTCAAAGGCACGAAAATCTTTTCCTTCTTTTTTAAGTTCTCTCTGTATGCCAATCAATCTTTTTCGAGATGTGTGAATACCGAACTTACCAAGGTCAGTACCTATCCACTTACGACCAAGTTTTTCTGCTGTTGCAATAGTTGTGCCTGAACCAACAAAGAAATCAGCAATAAGGTCTCCTTCTTTTGAGGAAGATTTTATAATTCTTTCAAGTAAAGCAGAGGGTTTTTGTGTCGGGTAGTCCAACCTCTCTTTTGACATAGAGTTTTCGTAAGGTATTTCCCATACATCGTTTGGTATCATACCTTCCTCTGGGTAGTAAGTTCTCCATTTACCCGCATCAAATCTTTTTCGGCAAACTTTACCATCATCGTCCTTATCCCTGAAATGAGATTTTATGTATTCATCAGAGTAAGGAACACGTGCTTCTTTTTCATTAAAATAAACCTTATCTGATTTTCCATAGTAAAAAATAGTGTCGTGTTTTTGAGCAAATCTATCATCTGGTCTTCCTAGTGTAGAGTAGTACCAAATGATTTCATTTCTGAAGTTATCTTTGCCAAATATCTCATCAAGAGACATTCTCATAAATGCACTAACTCGCCAATCACAGTGAACATAAATACCTCCATCTTCAGCAAGTAATTCGTGCATCAATTTCAAACGTTCATAAATCATCGCAATAAAACTATCTGCACCCTTACCCCACGTATCACGATAAGCAATTTCTTCAATTACAGATGGCTTTTTGGTAAAGCTATCATTCTCTTCACCAATCGTGATGTTCATAGAAAAATCAGCTCCTACATCAAAAGGAGGGTCGATATATATGAGTTTGAGACCCCCTTGAGCTTCTATTTCTTTTCGCATCGGACCATTTTTAAGAGATGAAAGAATTAGTTTATTGTCTCCCCATATAAGTTTATTGGTCCAACCAGTAATTTGTTTACCAGAGAAATCAAACAACGTACCTCTGTCACCAAACTCTTTTCCTTCTCGAGGTTCATCAATCTGCTCGATTACTTGGAAAGGAAGGATAACGTTCGTCACTTCATTGGTCTTTCCATTCCAAACAAGCTCAACTTCTCGGTCATCTTTGAAAAGTAGGAAGCGATATTTCTCAGGAAGAGGTTTTCCAGCTTCCAAGTATTTCATAATATCTCTCTTTTCATTATCAGAAAGATAGAGTGAACCTTTTTTTGTTTGTGATTGTTCTGTTTCTTTTTTCATATACATTTACATTTATTAGCTGATAATTTATTTTGGTGATTGGACAAACTTTTCTAGTTCATCTTTTTTATATCGTCTGACCTTCCTTACTCCTATACGAATTGCAGGAAGGATACCTTTGCGGTCCCACGAGCGAAGCGTATTTGGATGACACTTCAGATATGCTGAAGCTTCTTCCAAGGTCAGAAGTTCTGGTAAATCTCCATCATTTTTCTGTGATTTTTTCGTTGATTTCATACCTAACATTTGCTACCATTATTATACACAACATTCTCGATGTTCTCAACGTTCACAGAACGAGATAAATGATGTAAATGTATATGGGTAGCTTGAAAACAACCGACAAAAAAATACTAGAAAAACTTTTCAAAATGGAGGGTGGCTATGTGCTGAGTTTTAGTGATAAATCTATGGAAAGGTTTTTCAAAGATGATTTTGGTATTTCTGTATATGATGCAAAATATGACCTAGATTTTCCTAGTAAATCAAAAGCCAATAGATTGCGAGGTATCTTGTCCGTAGAAGACAATACAAAAGTTAGTGAGATTATTTTTGCTCTTGTCGATTGTGCTGAAACTGACATTTTGACTAGCGGTAAAGAGATTTCGCCTGTAGAGAAAAATCTTATAGAAAAAGCTCGTGATATAGCGATTATGCTCGTCACTAAAGATATTCTTCAAGGTAACGCTCAACCAGAGGTACAACAGCTCAAAAAGAAAACAGAACTCATAAAAGATTTTAATTCAACTGACTTCAAAGCTCTTGAAATAAATAAGAGAATATATCTTCTTAAAGTTCTTTACTCATACTATGAAGCAATAATAAGAACTTATTACGGTTCAGGTTTGTTTTTTGCTAGCTCTGGAATTGATGACCTTAACGATTATTTCAAAGTATTACGTAAGAGGATGATTGAGCTTGTAGAACTTGAGGATACATTTGCTGATATAAAGAAAAGTACTACCTTTGAACAAGTTGTTGAACCTATAACAAGTTTGTATTCAAGTATGGATTTTTTGGATGTTATTTGGGAAGACAGTACACATCCTCTTTTAGTAAATCTTAGAGAAGAAATAGCAGATAAAGACCTTTTTGAAAACGGCTCAGAAATACATAAAGTACCTCTTTCTATTGCTAACTTCTTAGAAGCAATTTCTCAAGAGATTGAGACGCTAAAAAAGTTCTTGAACCAAAAGACAAAGAGTTTCTATGAAGAGGACTTACCTAAACAAAAGGAGGTCTTCAAGAACGCTCACAACAGTAGCAACGTTCACTACATAACTAAGGATGGTGATGATTTTAAGTATAAAGGAAAATTATTACCACTCTCAAAGAAAGCAAACTATTACAAAGTTTTCTGTGCTCTTTATGCACTACTTCCTAATGGTGGAGAGGTGGAATACAAGGACCTTATAAAAGAAATAAAAAGTAGAATACCAAGCACAAAATCAAAATCTGATGAAGAAATGCGTAAGTTTATTCAGTCAAACCTAACAGAAAAAAGTAATGGTTTTATGAGATATGCAAAAATACCTAAAACAGAAGACAATTCAAAGCCCCTCATAGATGTAATTAAAGGTTTTGGTATCAACTTCAATAATAAAGCTGGCTAATCCTGATACTTCCTGAAAAACAAAAACTTCAACTCGTAAAACACCTTTGAAATACAAGGTGTTTTTTACTGTGTCAGGAATGCTCAGGGAATACGCAGGACATCTCAAAAGAATAACAATGTACTCATACTTCTTATTGGTGGAAGCAATTTATAAATAAAAGCCAATGTAAATGATTATGAATAAACATAGAGGAAGCGATGAGTTTGGTCACGTCCCACTGGACGATTATGAGAATTATTATTACTCAAATGATATTGATGTTGCATCAGTACTTATTTGTAAAGGGTACGAACTTCAAGACGTGGTTCCAATCTCACACAACAAAGCAACTTTTGTTTTCAAAAATAACGAAGTTATCACTGATGCAGTCGAAGGTTTTTGGAGTAACAGAATTGAAGTTCACCCTCTTGAGTTTGCGAACCATCGTAAAAACCTAAAATCTCGTATCTTCGGAATGCGAAAAGATTATTAAAAAACATAAAAAATGTATATGCAAAACAATGAAGAAAAACAAGAGAAGCCAATTCTCAAAACATCAATCATAAAAACTGACGAATTATATGAAATGGTCTTTGACCGCACCACTAATAAAACTTCTTTTTCAAAAATGGATAGAGATGGAAATCTTGAAAACAATTTGGAAGAAGTTGAACTAGAAGGAAGAAAATATCGTCCTCTACCATCAACCTACAATCTAGTAGAAAAAGGCGTAATACTCTTTCCATCACTAGTAACTCCGTATGAAAACGAGGAAGCAATACTTAAAGAAATACAAACATTTATACACAAGTACTTGGATATTTCAGAAGTATTTGAACAGATAGCGACTTACTATGTGCTCTTTACTTGGATGTATGACAGGTTTAACGAAGTGCCATATCTTCGTGCTATTGGTGACTTTGGAAGTGGTAAATCTCGCTTTATACAAGCCATAGGTATTCTTTGTTACAAACCAGTATTTACAGGTGGAGCAACCACTCCAAGTCCTATATTTCGCATTGTAAACGAAGTACACGGAACCTTAATCATTGATGAAGCTGATTTTAAGTTCTCAGATATGACATCAGAAATCGTGAAGATTTTGAACACTGGATACCAAAGAGGTATGCCCGTTTTACGCTCTGAAGGTAAAGGAACTTTTGAAGTAAAAGCGTATGACGTATTTTGTCCAAAGATTGTAGCTACTCGTGAGACCTTTTCAGATAAAGCACTTGAAAGCAGATTTCTTGTGGAAGAAATGGGTGCAGGAAAACTACGAACTGATATTCCTAGAACACTGGATGAAAACTTTTACCAAGATGCCGAAAAGATACGCAACAAACTATTGATGTGGAGATTGAAGAATTACTTTGAACCAATAGACCGTAGAGAAGATTTGATTGAAGGTATCCATCCAAGATTAAACCAAATTGTAATGCCACTACTTTCAATTATTAAAGACAGTGCCATTCGTGAACACCTCAAGACATTTATAGTGAAGTACAACACAGACCTTGTAGCAGACCGAGGACTATCTTGGGAAAGCGATATTGTTTTTGCAATTCTTAAACTTGAATACGAAACAAAAGCTCATCAAGTAACAGTGAAGCAAATAACTGACGAGGTAAATCGAGAAATAGATATTAGCGATGACACTCTTCAAGCAAGAAAGGTTGGTTGGTATCTTCGCTCAAAACTACAACTCAAGCCCTATAAAACAAGAAAAGGTTTTGTGCTTTCTTTCAAAGATAACCGAAAACGACTTGATATGTGGAAGGAACGTTTCGGTATTACTGATGCAGATATTAGAGGTGAAGAAGTGAACGATGTGAATGTCGTGAACAATGAAGAAGAGTTTGTGATGCCAACTGCACAAGAGCTTGGCTTTTAATAGTAACTAATAAAATCATTATGGAAATTAAAAAAGGTGGTCCAAAAACAGATGAAGGTAAAAAGATAAGCAAGATGAATGCACTCAAGCACGGGTTGTTGAGTAAAGAAGTTTTGATTGATGGAGAAGACGAAGAAGAGTTACTTTTACTTACCAAAAGAATACGTTCTGAAATTAAACCAGAGACAGAAATAGAGAGATTGCTGACCGACAGAATTGTAGCAAATATCTGGAGATTAAAACGAGCTCTTGGTATGGAAGACGGAGAAGTCATTTCAACTGGAGGAGGTTTGATGTACGACAGTGACAGGTTCTTTCGATACGAAACAATGCTTGAAAAGAGTTTATATAAAGCTCTACACGAGCTTGAGAGAGTTCAAGCAAAAAGGAATGGTAAAGATGTACCACTTCCAGCTGTGGTCGATATAAACCTTGATAGTTCGTTTGGTAAAAATGAGCTCCAACAACAGTGAGATTTCCAATTGATTTCGGACGAAATTAAAAAAATATATGAGCAAATCTGAAGCGGATTGGTGTAAGAAAATAGAAATATGGTGGCTCCTACGAGACATCAAAGAAAAAGGTGGCTACAAATATACCACCGTTTCTTGGGGTGAAAATGGTTCTCGTGGAAACATTTCAGTACAAGTATCTGTATGGGATGAAGAAAAATATGCACGGTTTATATATACACAAACAGACAACAGCACAGGAGAAAAGAAAGATTTTGATTATAAAGTTCCAATAGTAGAAACACCTTGTCATCTAGGTGGAACCCGATATTGGTTCAAGTGTTCACTCTATAAAAGTGGTCAGTATTGTGGTCGTCGCGTTGGAGTTCTTTATAAAGATGGAGATTGGTTCGGTTGTCGTCATTGCTATGACCTTACTTACAGTTCACGTAAAGCAAACAAAAAATACAGATACTACCCGATGTTTCGAGTGATTGAGCTGGATGCAAAAATTGAGAAAGCGTATGAAAAAGCAAAAAGATATACCTATCGTGGAAAACTTACAAAAAAGAGACAAAAGATTGAGAAATTAAACGCAGAAGCAATGTATTACTACAAGAGGTTTGCACAGACAAAAGACAAGTACTAATTGTTGATAAAAGGTCGAAAAAAATAACAAAAAATGATATGATAAATAAGCTACACAGAAGTCAATATGATGCTCCAGAGTTTGAACCTAACGAGGGGCAACGCGGACTTTTGTGTAGCAACAATGTGTCATTGCGTTGTCCCTCATTGAGCTTGAACTCAACCCTCTCAAAAGAGACAATAGATGCACTTGAAGAACTTGGCGATGTATTAAAAGGTATCCATAAAAGAATGGTTTTTGAAGGATACGAAATAAAAAATGGATACATTGTAAAAGTTGAAACCCAAGATGTATATGAAAAAAGTTAGTATAAAAACAGAAAAAGATTTGATTAGTGAAATACTTAGCGGTAAATACCGTGATAGTTATTTGATATACAACAGAAAAAGTACTGATGAAGCTGACAATCAAAAGAACTCTATTTCATATCAAAAATCAGAAAACGCTCGATATGCGTATCGAGAAAAACTTTCAATAGCACCAATTACAATAAAGGGATTTTCTGCTGATGGTATTATTTCAGAAAAGCATTCTGGTTTTACTGAAGATAACGATATAAGTATTACAGACGAAGGATTGGTCCAGTATCGAATTGATAGACCAAAGTTCCAGAAGATGCTTCAATTTGTAAGCCAAGGATACTTCAAAGGTGTTGTATGTCTTTGCTGGGACCGTATAAGTAGAAACAAGGGTGACGATACTCTTGTAAGAAAATTGATGCGTAAAGGTGTTGATTTTCGCTTCGTATACGCTAAGTATGAGAAAACAAGTTCTGGAGCACTTCATATGGATATTGACGGTATGTTCTCTCAACATCACTCACGTGTTACTAGTGAGAAAGTAACACTTACAATAAGAAACTCAAGAGAAAAAGGTATTTGTACTTATCGTGCACCTATTGGCTATCTTAATTTGGGCGAAATGGAGAATAAACCTCTTGACCCTGAACGTGCTCCAATAATTAGACAAATGTATGAATACTACGCTACAGGCGACTGGAGCTTGTCAGACATCGCACGATACGCAAAAGAACAAGGTTTTGTTACTGTACCAATGAGAAGGAGGAGAACTAAAGAAGAAATGCTCGCTGAAGAAGACGAGTTTGATGATATTGAAAAAACTTCACGACCTGTAACCGAGAACCATATTAGTAGAATACTAACTAATCTTTTTTATACTGGAAAAGTTCTCAATTCAGAAGGTAAATATATTCCAAGTAATAGCCACGAAGCCATTGTTAGCGATGAGCTTTTTAATCAGGTCCAATCAGTTCTTAAAAAGAAAAAAGTAAGTGTTCATTATGTAGAAAAGTTGGACCAACCACTTCGAGGTATAGTACGTTGTGAACATTGTGAACGTGTATATACACCATACACAAAGAAAGGTATTCAATACTTCAACTCGCGATGTGTAAGTGGATGTGAAAATACTTTCAAAAACTTCAACTTTACTTTTATAGATAAAAAGATTGAAGGACTAATGAATGGTTTATATTTTACAGACGAAGAAATAGAGCAAATGGATGCTCGTACTGGTACTGACATAGCACTCTTTGAAGAAAAGCGTCAAAAAGAATTGGACCAAGTAGAAAGAAAGAAGAAAAAGATACGAGAAGACCTCACATACATACGCTCAAATAAACTTTCTCTATTAAAGACAGGAGTGTACACACCAGAAGGATTGATGGAAGAAGAAACAAAACTTAATTCAGAACTTACTATTTTACAAAACCAAGAACAATCTTCTGACATCGCAATGCACGAGACAATGAAAGAGATACAAAAACTTTCAGAACTTGTAAAAAACGTTATTCCATATTACAAGTTTGCTAATCCGCACGAAAAAGAGAAAATCATACGAGTTATCTTTTCAGAACTCTCTATTTCTCAAAATACGTTGAATTATAAGTGCAAAAAAGGGTTTGAGTGCTTTGAAAACCGCTTTGTTGCTTTTTGTGACTCTACGGGGAGTCGAACCCCGATTCCAGCCTTGAGAAGGCCGTGTCCTAACCATTAGACGATAGAGCCGTGAACTTCGAAAGCATAACATTTTTAGTGAAAATGGCAAAAATAAAACCCCCGTTACTGGCGAGAGTTTGAAGAAAGCTAGGAACCATCGAAAGAATTTTTCAAGAGCTTTCAGCGCCGGAAACTTCTTTTTTCTTTGCTTCCCTTTCTTCCTCTTCCGATTGTTTTCTGCGCTCGGCGGCTTTCAGTGCCTTTCCCTTCCTTAGTCGTTTGTTTTCACGGTGGGCTATTATTTCAGAAAATAGAGCGATTGAAATCGCTATAGACGCAATGATGACAAGTGGCATCGTAAAACTCATAAGCTTTCCAATCCCCTTTGAAGGTTCAAGACTTCTGCTGAAGTATACTTTACCGCACAATTAGCGTCCTTGCCACTCTTCTTCTTGGCGTACCAGAAGATTTTCCCTATCTTCCGGATGAGCCATAATTTCCTCGACGATTCTTTCCATTCGAACGCCTTGGGAGCCTTTTACTAAAACAAGGTCGCCTTGTTTTATCAAATTTTCGATCGGTTTGCCCGCCTCAAAAGCGGTGTCAAATTGGAAAATATTTTTTTCATCCATGCCGTTTTCAAGAGCGCCTTTGGCGGTGTCTCGAGCAAGGATACCCACAGTAACCAGGATGTCGCATGAGCCTGTGGCTTCCCTCCCCGCGGCCTCGTGGGCTTTGGTGGAATGTTTGCCGAGTTCAAGCATGTCTCCGAGCACCGCTACTTTTTTGCCACTGGCTTCCGTTTCCTTGAGGGCGCGTAACGCTTCTGTCACGGCTACCGGGGAAGCGTTATAAGTGTCATCAATGATGGTTGAGTTTTTAATTCCTTCGACAAGCTTCATCCGACCGGGTGGGGTCTTGTGCCCACGGATACTGTTTGCCATCGTAATCATGTTGATTCCGAGACTGTCTCCCACGGCAAGCGCGGCTAAAACGGGATAGACATGCTGGCGCCCTACTGTGCCCGAGACAGGTATGGGAATTGAGTTTCCATCGCAGTTTATTTTGAAGGTAATGCCTGACGGCGTTTTGGCGCCGACGCTATTTTGTCTGTATGTTATCTCAAAATTGGAGGCTTGAAAATCGGATTCATGTTGGATGCTCCATGTGCTTAGGCGGGTGTTTCGGCGGAGGTCTCGCAATGCTCGCACGTCTTCGTCATCATTGTTCAAGCATAGGGTGCCGCCCACTTTCAGGGCCTTTACCAAAAAGCTTTTTTCTTTGATGACTTCTTCCCGGGATTTGAAGAATTCTGAGTGCGCCGGTATTTTTCCGAAATACGTGATGACCGCGATATCCGGTTTGAGCCACTGGGTCAACTTTTCAATATCGCCCGGCCGATCCGCGCCGACTTCAAGAACGAGCCAATCAGGGTAGTTTTCAGTTTGTAATTTGTAGTTTTTAGGAAGACTGCAGATGAGGAAACCCTTTAAAATGTTGCGAAGCCAGCGGAAAGGATTGTTCCAGCCATTTGGTAAACCGAGGATGGTGAGCGGGACACCGATCTCGCTGTTAAAACTTTTATCGCTTTTTCGCGTGGGAAAATGAGGAGAGATGGCCGTGTAGATGGCATCTTTTGTCGAAGTTTTTCCCACGCTTCCGGTGATGGCTATAATTTTCGGTTTATAACGCGAAAGCACCACGCGGGCTTCGAGGGTAAGGATCGAGACGATTATTTTTTTGAAAAAAGCTTTCATTTATTTTATCTGTCTGGCGGGACTTTGTAGTAACTTATTAAAAATTTGGTGATGTCCATAAATGGCGCGGTCAAAGTATGTGAAGCGAAATCGCCTCCTACGCCCTTCGGTTCAATAGTATACAGGAATACGATAAATTTAGGGTTATAAGCCGGGAAATAACCAAAAAACGAGTGTAAATACTTATCCTCATAATAACCGCCACCTCCGGATTTGGCAATTTGAGCGGTACCGGTCTTTGCCGCCACGCTATAGCGGGGATTTTTGAAGGTTCCTCCGAGAAGCGCTTTGTCCACCACTTCGACTAGCATTCGGGAAATTTCCTGCGAAGTGGCCGGCTTTAAAACTTGGAGACCTTTTTCGTAACTTATATTCTTGCTAACTCCGATTTTGTGCTCAATCCGCTTCACGATGTGGGGAGTGACAAGGTATCCGCCGTTGCCTAAGGACGCGAGGGCGCGCATAGTGTTTATCGGACTCATGGCGATGCCTTGTCCGAAAGAGGCGGTGGCGTGCTCGATGTCACGCGGGCTTTTTAAGTTGTCGATGAGTCCGGGAGCCTCGTTTGGCATATCAATACCGGTTTCTTCCCCGAGCCCGAATCGGCGGAAATAATCTGAAAGCAAGTTGTTGCCCATTTTACCTGCTACGAAAGCCACTCCCGTGTTGAGTGATTGATTGAGTACTTCTTGCATATTCACCACGCCACGAGCCTTACCGTCGAAGTTTGAAAATTTTGAATTGTTTAAAACAAGAAACCCTTTGTCTTCATAGGTAGTCGCGGCGGTAATCGTGCCGGAATCAATGCCCGCCGCCATGGTAAGGGGCTTCACGATCGAACCCATTTCGTAGACGTTTTCCACGATAGGGTTGGCGAATACCGCGGGATTGGTTTCGTTTTGCAAGGCGTTCGGGTCAAAAGTCGGGTAGTTGCCCATGGCGAAAATTTCTCCCGTTTTCGGGTCCATAACAATGCCACCGGTGGCTTGAGAGTTCCACCTGGTTTGAATCGCAGTCAGTTGTTTTTCCAGAAATGCTTGCGTTGCCGGTTCTATGGTGGTAATAATGTCACCCTCAAACTTATTTCTGGAGTTTATGGTTTTCTTAATATTGGAAAAAATTTCCGCGAAAAAGTTTGAATATAGGTGTGACTCGTCTCGAGCAAGGATATCTTCGTAGTAACTTTCCAGGCCATATCGTCCGGCAAGAGTGTCGCCTTTGTAACCCACGAGTCCGAGTACGTTCGCACCGAGACTTCCTGAGGGATAAAAGCGATATCGGTCTTTTACCACCATGATACCGGAAATTTTAAGCGCGTTAATCTTGTTTGCGGGGCCTTCTTCGACTTTCTTAGCGATTACGGCGTATGATGTGTTTTTCTGAGCCGTGCGAGCGAGGAAATTTTTCTTCTCAATGGGGATAATGGCGTTTAGTTTGACATAGGCTTCTTCCGGATTTTGGAGAATTTTTGGATTGATGCTTATGGTAAATCCGGTTTTAAGGCTGGCTCCCGCGATTGTGCTTCCGTCCAAATTTTGAAAAAAAATAGTGCCACGATTGTAGATATTCTCGCTGGGGCGCAGATATTGGCGCTCCGACCGCATGCGGAAATCGTCCCCCGACACTATTTGGACCATGTATAATTTTGCCACGAGCAGTATCGCTACCATAAAAATCCCAAAAGATATGAGACGAATTCGCGATACTGATTTTTGACCCATTACGTTTTTGGTTTAAGGTCTCTAAGGCTTCGAGACGAGTGAAAGAAGTTTTCCTGTAGTTCCTCTTGAAATATATACGGTGGTTGCTATGGGCTTAAAGCCTTTGGCCTTCGCGATATCGGTTGTTACGGTCTTTTTTAGGCCAATATAGCGTGACTCAAGGTCTTCGGCTCCGTGCTCCAGAGTGGAAATGGATTTTTCTGTTTGTTGTCGCAGGACTGCCGTATAAACGGTGTGGCTAAGCAAATAGGCATATAAACCAAGAGAAAATAGCACTCCTAAAGCGAGCATCCAGAAGATGTTTTTGCCGTCCTGTATTTCGTTTTGTATTTTTTTTACCATTTCTTCAATATGTCTTTTCTATAACGCGAAGCTTCGCACTACGAGATCTCGGATTTTCCTTTATTTCTTTCTCGCTAGGAATGACGGGTTTTTTGGTGAGAAGCCTTCCTTTTCCTTCCATGGCTTTTTGTTTAAAGAAATTTTTCACCATTCGGTCTTCCAAGCTGTGAAATGATATGACAGCCATTTTCCCAGTTGGAGAGAGGTATTCAAAACCTTTACGCAGTCCGTCCATGAGACTCTGGATTTCGTCATTGACCGTAATACGAAGGGCTTGGAAGGTTTTGGTGGCCGGATGAAGGCGATTCGATTGGAAACGCTTGGGAATGGCGGTTCGGACTATCGCCACAAGGTCTCCCGTAGTTTCTATATCCCTTCTTTCTCTCTCAAAGACAATGGCATGAGCGATTTTTTTCGCGAACCTTTCTTCACCGTAGCTTTCAAGTATTTGGGCAATGTTTTCTTCATCCCATTTATTCACGATGTCGCCTGCAGTGAGGTCTTCTGATGACAAATTGTTTTTGAAAGTCATGAGGAGAGGTTCCTCTTTCTGAAATGAGAATCCCCTACCCGATTCGTCAAATTGATTTGAACTCAAGCCTAGATCAAAAAGTATTTTATCCACCTTCGGAGTCTCGAGCTTTTCTAGTATCATGTCTAAATTTCGAAAACTGGATTGTTCAAGAAAAACTCTAGCTTTTCCTCCCACGAGTCTTTCCTTGGATTTTTCAAGTCCCGCTTGATCTAAGTCAATGCCGATGAGTGTGCCGGTTTCTCCAAGTTTGTCGTACACGGCTTTACTGTGCCCTCCGCCGTTTATCGTGCCATCAAGAAAGACATCGTCTGGTTGGATGTCGAGCGCGTCTATGATTTCTTGTAAAAGAACGGATACGTGTGCCATACATTTAAAGCACCCCTACTTGCCCCAATTTTTCAGCCAGCGTGTCAGCTTGTTTCTCCACCACTTTTTTGTACTCAACCCACGACTTCTCGTTCCAAATTTCCACTCTGCTCTGAACGCCGATAACCACCACTTTGCTTTTCAGGTTGGCGCGTTCACGCAAAAAATCTGGAACCAAAATTCGTCCGATGGTATCTACTTCCGCTTCCACCGCTCCGCCGAACATGAATCGGTTGAAGCTTCGGTTGTCGGCTTGAAGCATCGAGGAGTTCGACAGCTGCTCGGAAATTTTTTTCCACTCCGCCAAAGTAAAAAGGAAAAGACAGCCGTCGAGTCCTGGCGTCACCACCACTTTTTTACCCATTTCCTGCCGAAATTTCACCGGTAAAGACAGGCGATTTTTGTCATCTATGGAATGCGTGTATTCTCCTATAAGCATTTTTCTTCTTTCCCACCTTATCCCACTTGACTGACATTATATAACACTTCATCCCACAAACTAGCAATCCACCTGTGGATAATGCGGGGACAACATGGGTACAAGAAAACCGCGGGTTACACCCGCGGTTTTCTTGCGATTTGTCGTTATTTCACGTTCTCCTAAGAATAAAGCGGAAAACTATCTGTAAGCTCCTCCACTCTTGTTCTTTCTCCAAAAACAAGCACTCCGAGAAATTCAATATCGTTTTGATTTTTGGCTTTGGTTGCGACAATCACTTTTTTATCATCAGTTGTTTCAAGCATCTCTCTGGTAAAGTGGGTAACCGTAAGTCCCGCGTTTTTGCCCGCTTCCGCAAGTTTCCGAAGATCTTCCGTGGTTTTACCCTCTTTTATCATGATGGCGTGCTGTATGTTTAAGGCAATGTCTTTGTTGTCTTTGGTTTGAATTTCTTCACGGAAGAAAAGGCCTTTACCTTTGTGGGCACCCAAAGCAGCGGATAGATGAGCTATCGTGTTAAGCTCTTGCCATTTCATAAGTTTCGATGAAGTGTTTAAAACCGCTACAGCGACTTTGGGTTCCTTCTTCGGGCTATTTTCTCCCTTGGGACGTAGTGTTGGGAACAAAATGACCTCTTTGATATTCTTCGCGTCACTTAAAAGCATGGCGACACGATCAATGCCAATACCAATGCCTCCGTTGGGCGGCATGCCGTATTCCATGGCCTCAAGATATTCCTTGTCGGAAGGAGAGATGTCTTGCTCACCTTTTGCTTTTTTCTTGTCTTGTTCAAGGTAACGCTCTTTTTGGTCGAGAGGATTGTTAAGCTCGGAAAACGCGTTGACCAGTTCGATTCCTCCCGCTACGAGTTGGAATCGGTCAATCAGAGCGTCATTTCCCTCTTTGCGTTTGGCAAAAGGATTAAAACCCACGGGATAATCTATGATGAAAGTCGGTTGAATGAGTTTGGGACGGCAAGTCTTTTTGTATATATTGTCGAGAATCTTATCGGAAGATTCAGTTGGGTCGGCCGGAACGCCGAGTCGGCTTGCCGAGAGAAGCAGTTCCTCTCCGCTTATGGTTTCAGGATTGGCGATTAGCGCGTAGCGTTTTATCAGGTCATAAAAAGTGATTACCGAAAAAGGTTCGTCGAAACGCATTTCTTGACCGCCATAGGAAACGCTTGAGACGCCGAGAACATTTTTCACGAGACGCTTAAAAAGTTTTTCGATAAATTCTCTTTGACCCACCGCGTCCGCGTAAGCTTCTTGGGATTCGAGCATGCTAAACTCTGGATTGTGGGTTGCGTCAATCCCCTCATTTCGGAATTTCCTTCCGATTTCATAGACTTTCGTGAACCCGCCTATCAGGAGTTTTTTTAAGTAAAGTTCTTGGGCTATGGTAAGGTGAAAATCTATATCCAATGCGTTGTGGTGCGTGACGAAAGGCTCCGCCGTGGCTCCGCCGGCGAGCGTTTGAAGTCGAGGAGTTTCCACCTCTATATAACCGGCATCGTCGTAGAACTTGCGAATTTCTTTGACAATCGATGATCGGAGAAAAAAACGTTCTTTCACCTCAGGTGACATCAAAGTATCAAGATAGCGGTGGCGGAACCTTTCCTCCACGTCCTGAAGGCCATGCCACTTCTCGGGAAGCGGACGCAGGCTTTTGGCAAGCATTTTCCAAACGGAGACTTGGAGCGTTTTCTCGTTTCTTTTTGTGATGAAGAGAGAGCCGGAAAGTTCTATGAAGTCACCGATATCAACAGCGTTTTCAAAAAGGTTAAAATCGTCAGCCGGGATTTCTCCGGATTTTATGAGGGCCTGGAAGCGTCCGGTACCGTCATCAAGTGTCGTAAATACAAGACCGCCTTGAGGTCGAAGAGAGATGATTCTTCCCACTATTGTAATCGATTTCTTTTTGGAAAATTTTTCAAAACCGGCTACCAGAGATTTCAGGTCCGAATCAAAGCAACTTTTTGTCGGATACGGAGACATACCCGCCTTTTCCAGCAGGCGAAGTTTTGTAAGTCGGGTATTTCGGATTTCTTCTACGGAAGCCATGTTTGTAATAACCAATAATCGAAAGACAAATCCCCAACAAAGACGTTCATAACTCTCCGGCTATGAGAATTTTATTCAAGGTCTGTTATTTTATAGTCTACCGTTCCAACTGGAGTATTTACCCTAAAGCGCTCTCCCTTTCTTTTTCCCATCATAGCTGAACCCAAAGGAGAGTGAATGGAAAGTTTGTTTTCCGCCAAGTTGGCCTCTTCCGAGCCAACTATTTTGAATTTGGATCGGGTTTTGTCTTTTTCCTTTTCAAGATGAACCGTAGAGCCTATGCCGACAGCTTCGCTGTGGTGCAAGGACACGATGACCGCCGACTTAAGCATGGCCTCCAGTTTGGCGATGCGATCTTCCACATTGGCCTGATTTTCCCGAGCTTCGTGATATTCGGCGTTTTCCGAAAGGTCGCCCAAAGATTTGGCGTATTCAAGACTTTCCGCCACCTCTTTTCTTCTAGCGGTTTTAAGCTCTTTGAGTTCTTTCTCAAGTTCGGTAAATTTTTCTTTGGTTAGATATTCCGCTTTGTCGTCCATGGTATTTCAGGTTTCGAATTGTCGCGTTTCTTTGTGCTTATCCGAGCTTACCTCACAATACCAAATGAATATTGCTCGGGTTGCTCCCGGACCGCTTATTGAATCGTGTTCAAACTCGGAAACCTTCGTTTAATCAAATAATCCCCTAATTCTATAGGGTTTCAGCTCAAAAGTCAAAAGTTTAATTAGCGATATTTGGCTTGTTATTTGATATATTCCGGCGTGTTTATAATCATCCATTCCATTAATTGTCGCATTACATAGAGTGCGCCTACGGTATTATCATAAGGTCCCTTTTCCATGATGACAGCAAAGGCATACCTAGGTTTCTCATAAGGGAAAAAACCGTTTATCCAAGAGTTAACATATCTTTTCGAGCTTCCCAGTTCGGCAGTACCGGTTTTTCCGGCGATTTCGACCTGCGGAATGTCCAGACTTTTTGCTGTGCCTTTAAGCACTGCCAGGCGCATACCCTCTTTGACTATCGCAATTTCTTTCTCCCCAAATGGAAGTTGAACCGCTTTTTTATCCGGACCGCTTACAGCCATAATTGTAGGGTTCAAGAGTTTTCCGCCGTTCGCCAAGGCGGCGGTGGCTCGCACGATTTGAAGGGGGGTGACTTGAAATCCGTATTGGCCAATTGAAGTATTATACGTGTCACCTATTCTCCACGGGTCGTTATTGAAGTTTTCAAGTTTCCAAGCGGGTGTCGGAATCGAACCTTTTTTGCTGAAAAAAGGATTGCCGGGAATATTCTCGCCGAAACCGAAAATTCTGAGATAGGAGTCGATTTTTTCAATGCCCAGACCTTTTTGGTCCTCAAAACCTCCGCCGATGGCGTAAAAATAGACGTCTGAAGAAACGGCGATTGCGTGACGCATGTCAACAAAACCGTGAGCCTTCCAATCTTTGAAAACGCTTCGGAGTTTAGGATTAAACGGGTTTGGGATTGAAATCGAACCGGTACTTTCGATTTGTTTTTCCGGTGCAATGATATTTTCCTTAAGAGCCGCTAGTGCGATAAAGGGTTTTATGACCGATCCCGGTGTATAGAGACCGTCTGTAACGCGGTCAAGAAAAGGATTTCTTGGATTTTCGACAAAAGCTTTAATTTCTTTTTGCCTGGATTTGTCCGACATGATACTCGAGTTGTATTCCGGGAAGCTTGTCGCTACCAAGATTTCTCCCGTGTCAACATCCATAATAGCCCCCGCGCCTCCAGAGAAACCGATATCGAGTGAAGTTTTTTTCATGATCTCGTAGAGTTTTTGCTGAACTCTGGAATCAATAGACAATGTCAGGTTTTCGCCGTCTAAAGGAGGCTCTGTCAGGCTCTCCGTTTCGACTTTGCCCAACGCGTCGGTCTCCACTATTTTCATACCCTTTTTACCTGACAATTCCAGATTGTAAATTTTTTCGATACCGTCAACGCCCTCATAGTTGTTCTGGTGATAGATGCCGTTAGTATCTTTAATCGGGTATCGGACGTAGCCTAAAATGTGGGAGATTCCGGATATTTCAGCGTAGGCTCTTTTAGAAAAATCGGAATCATCATCGGAAGCCTTGTTTACGGCAAGAGGCGTTTTGTTGCGGTCGTAGATAATGCCGCGTTCAGGGAAAATGACTTTCTGACGAAGAGTGTTCGCGGCGCTTTTTTTTGCGAAAACTTCCCCTTGCTTGATTTGAAGCATAAAAATTTTTCCGGTAAAAACCAGAAGTATCAGTCCAAAGAACACTCCGCAAGCGAGGGAAGTCCTTTTGCCGATGGGTTTTTCCAGACGTCCTTCAAACTGGCTTTGATCGAATTCCGGAAGATTTTTCGCGTCGATGAGTATTTCGTCAGGGTCTATTTCTTGGTTCCAGCGTTTCCGCCGAAGGGTATTTTTAAACAGTTTTGTTTTGAGGGAGCGTAGCATCGCCTTTAATTTACGAGTAAAATTTTAAATGTTGTTTCAAAAATGCTCCGGCTAAAAACAAAAATACCGCCAAGAACGTGTAAAGCGCGGATGTTGCGAAAAAGCCGTATGGTAAAGCGTAAATAGTGTCGATGGCGATGCCGGCGCCGAGAATTTCGTAGAAGTTGTTGTAGTAAAAAATGCCGAACACCCCTATAAGAAAAACCAGCCACGGCGGGCAAGTGAAAACAGCGATGAAAAGAATTGCGTCAGTGGCAATTCTTCGCGACGGGCGGATTATTTTTTGACCACTTCCACCCATGAAATTTCATTTATGTTAACTGGTAAAGTAAACATGATTAGTTGAAAAGAACTGGTTACGGTTTTCTCCACTGCCTCAACCGTCCCGAAGAATTTTAGGGAAGCTCCGGGAAGTTTTACCATGTCCCCTTTCTCGACGGGCAGATCCTTTGGTGTTTTTATAGTGAAATTACTTCCTCCTTTTCCGATCGCCTCTGCCTGAATGTTTTTATCCCCGATAACTACCTCAAAAATTTCTCCTTGGGAAGAAAAAAGTCCGACCTTAGACTGGTGCGCCAAGGTTTCCTTTATCGTACCTATAATAAAATTTTGAGAAACGACCATGTCGCCGGCCACCACGCCTTCTTCTCTCCCGACATCAATAACAAGAGTGTCGTACAGGGAACGCTTTGGTTTTGCCAGGACTGAGGCTAAAATTCTCCTTTCCGACGAACTTCTGCCAAGCAAGGTTCTGAGGGTCTCATTTTCCTCTTTATAAGCGTTAAGGGTTTGCAACTGGGCTTTTGCGGCATCTGTCTCCTCTCGGAGCGCCTTGTTTTCTGACGCCAATGCCTGTTTTTGCTTCAACCATGAGGAAAGATTTTCTAATTTAAGTACAATATAGTTTTCAGCTTTCCATAATGGCATAGCAAGCGAAAAAACACTCTCGCTTAAAAGTCTTGGGGCAACAAGGCGTGAAAGAAAAACAATTGCTAAAATCAACAAAGTACCTGCCAGAATTTTTGAAAAACCCCTGCCCCGGCTGTTATTTTTTTGGAGGTAACTCATCTTCGTTGCGAATAAGCACGTCGTCGTATTTTTCCAAATATTCGAGAATTATGCCGGTTCCCCGCGCGACCGCAGTCAGAGGGTCGTCCGCCACGTGGACCGGAATCTTTACCGATTCGGTAATAAGTTCGCCAAGACCCTTGAGTAAAGCTCCTCCGCCCACCAGATATACTCCGCGGTGCATAATGTCGGCGACGATTTCCGGCGGTGTGGTTTCCAGTACTTCCTTTACCGAACCGACCAAATTTTCGATTGATTGAGAAATCGCTTCGCGGATATCCGAGTCGGTTATGATCACCTCGCGCGGGAGTCCCGTGACTAAGTCTCTTCCTCTGATGGAAGCTTCCATAGGTGAAAGTCCGGGCATAATCGAGCCGATGGCGATTTTAACATTTTCGGCCGTTTTTTCTCCGATAAGGATTTTAAATTCGCTTCTTATGTAGGAGACAATGTCTTCGTTCAGTCTGTCGCCGGCGATTTTCAGGCTTTTTGAACGTACAATGCCACCCAAAGAAATGACCGCTATGTCCGAAGTGCCCCCGCCTATGTCTATAATCATGTTACCGACCGGTTCGTGAACGGGGAGACGAATACCGATGGCCGCGGCCATCGGTTCCTCAACAATATGAACTTCGCGAGCACCATTGTTTTTTGTGGCATCCCTAACCGCTCGGGTTTCCACGTTGGTGATGCCTGAAGGCACACCCACTACCACTCTCGGTCCCAGAAATTTCCGACCGTTTCCTTCCGCTTTCTTGATAAGGTAGGCAATCATTTCTTCCGTGATTTCAAAGTCCGAAATAACTCCCCCCACCAAAGGGCGAACAGCGGAAATATGGGCGGGTGTTCGACCTAGCATGGCTTTCGCGTGAATACCCACCGCGACCACTTGACCGGTTTTGTTATTGACGGCGACAACTGAAGGTTCGTTTATCACAATTCCCTGTCCACGCATGTAGACTAAGGTATTTGCAGTGCCAAGGTCTATGCCAATGTCATTCGAGAGGAGTTTGTATATGGCTTCGGTATATTTTTTAATATGTTTACGCATGTTTGGTTTGGCAGTTTGTTCCAAGTGGTTTTTAGTTATATGGCGGAGATGAAAATTTGATCACTTTTTGACTACTACACTATTTGCAGGTTATTTTCTTGATAGCCTCCCCTTCATCGATCAGCTCTGCCTTTTCCTCGGAGCGGTATTTCCATTCGATCTTTCCCGCTTCCAAGGTTTTCTCGCTTAAAACCCACCGCACCGGAATTCCCAAAAGATCCGAGTCGGCGAATTTTTCGCCCGCTCGGAGATCACGATCATCATAGATAACTTCAACTCCTCGGTCCACAAGTTTTTTATAAAGCGCTTCCGCGGCAGATTTTACTTTTCCATCTCCTTGAGCCAAAGAGACAAGATGAACTTGAAAGGGTGCTACCGATTTTGGCCAAATAATACCGCTCGCACTGGAGAACACTTCTACAATCGTGCCCATGAGTCTTGTCGTACCAATCCCATAACACCCGACAATCGGGATTTTTTCCTCTCCCTTATTGTCCTTGTAGGTAAAATTAAAGCTCTTGGGGTATTTTTGACCAAGGTCGAACACATTACCGACTTCAGCCGCCCGTGATTTAGAGAGCTTACCTTTTCCACACTTTGGACAATTTTCTCCCTCGCCTGCTTTGGCTACTTCAACATTGGCGCAGTGCGTGCACGCGGAACAATAGACGATGTCATCTTCTCCCGCATCAGTTAGTACCATGAATTCGTATGAGAGCTTTTCGGAAAAACTTCCGCCAGTCGCTTCGGTAACTTTCGCATCAAGGCCGCATCGCTTGAATATTTTGAAGTACGCCTGCTTCGTCGTTTCGTAAAATAGATCGAAATCCTTTTGGTCTTCGTGAAAACTGTACATGTCTTTCATGCCGAACTCCCGCCCGCGCATGATACCGCTTTTCGCGCGCAGTTCGTCGCGATATTTTTGACCTATTTGATAGACCGCCAAAGGCAGATCTTTGTAAGAAGTTATATATTCTTGCGCAATTGGCGTGACAATTTCCTCTTCGCTTTGTCCGAGAGCGTATTCTTTGCCGGTCCTGCTCTCTATTTTAAAAAGCACATCAACGCCGTCCCAACCGCCGGTCTTTTTCCAGTTTTCGCTCGGGTGGAGAGTTGCCATGCGGATTTCTTGTCCGCCGATAAGATTCATTTCTTCGCGGATAATATTTTCGATTTTGGCGAGCACCCTGATTCCTAATGGCAAGTAGGAATAAACTCCCGCCATTTCTTTATGGATGTAGCCGGCACGAATTAGAAGTTCGGCGTTTCTCGCCACCTCGTCCTTAGGAGCCTCTTTTCGAGTTTTTGTAAAAAGCAATGATTGCTTCATCCCGGTTGTAAATTAAAATATTTTATAAACTAGATACGTGGGGATCGCGCTACGGATATGTCACATTGTTGCTCCGAAGAATTGGCCAGATTCAAGCATGACACATAGTGCAATATATACTACAGCAAAGCCGTATAAAACACGATACTTGACAGTCGAGGGTTGTCAGGTTTTCTGTCATAACGGTCACTTGGTTTAGAACAGTTTGAGAATATCGCTATAAGTTATAACAAGCATGAGCAACAGAAGTAAAGCAAAACCCACTGCGTTGAGGCCGTTGACGAACTTCGGGTTTAGGGGCGAGCGTTTAACGGCTTCAATCAAAAGGATAAATAGACGACCCCCGTCGAGTGCCGGAAAAGGTATCAGGTTAATTACCGCGAGGTTTATTGAAAGCATAGCCGTGAAAAATATGAGATAAGAAAATCCCAAATCTTTGGCGTCGCCAACGAGCGTTACCATGCCGACGGGGCCAGCCACTTGAGCAAGGTCGGCTTGACCTGAAAAAGCGTCTAGGAAAAAATAAAATATATTAACAGCCACGACTTCAAAAAGTCGTTCGGTCATGACGGCACCTCGGATAAAGGCTTGGTGAACGGGTAGTTTCAAAATTCCAATCATATCCATACTGATCCCGATAGCGCGACTGTTGCCCGAAATCCCCTCTTTTGCCGAAACCGTCGTTTCCGCGGTTTTTGTACCACGGGTGTAAGTAATTTTAATCGGAGCTTTGCTTGAAAGAATGAAGTCACGAACAGTTTCCGTGGTTACTCCGTCTTTAAGTTCCAGCTCGTCTGTTTTAAGGGATACTAGGATGTCTCCGGCTTTCAGCCCCGCCTCTTCGGCGGGAGATTTTGACATTACGGAACTTAAAACTACTTTGGCATTTTTTACTTCCTCGGGGTGTTCTGGGTTAGCTACGGAGGGTAACCCAAATACCAGACCAAGTGAAATCACAAGCCAAGCGAAAATTACGTTAAATGATACTCCTGCCGCGAGTACCGACGCTTGAATCCACTTACTTTTGTGTCCCATGCTTCGGGTGGCATCTCCACCATCGACTACGTCGGCGGGATTCTCGCCGTAAATTTTTACGAATCCGCCAAATGGGATGGCATTTAGGGTGTATTCAGTTTCGCCGAATTTCTTGCCAAACAATTTTGGGGGAAAACCCAGACCAAATTCATCCACGCGGATGCCGGATTTTTTGGCGACAATGAAATGGCCGAACTCATGTACGACAACAAGAAGCGCGAGTATGACGAGAAAAATGAGTATGTTCATAAAATTACGAGTGTGGCTAAAAGTGTGTAGCGTATAACGGAATAACTGGCTGTTATCAAGCGTTGCGCTCTATACGTTACGCATTACGAGAGTATCTCCTTCTCCTTCCGCTCCGCCGCCTCGCTCAATTTCTTGTTCACGCCGTCAACCAGTTTTTGAAGTTCGGCCTTGAGGCGGAACTTTTCGTCTTCTCCCATGCCTCCGGCTTTTTCCGATGCTTCAATTTCTTTCTGAATTTCATCTCGGAGTTTCCGTAGGGATATCCGAGCGTTCTCGCATTTTTCTTTCGCTAATTTAATGAGGGTTGTCCGTCTGTCCGCGGTGAGTTCCGGAAATGAAACGCGCACTCCCGTATCTACGGCGGAAACCGATAAACCTAAATTTGAGGCAACAATAGCCTTTTCGATTTCTTTGATAGAGCCGACATCCCAAGGGGTTATGAAAAGCGTTCGCGCGTCTTGGCTTGCTATAGACCCTATCTGATTGATCGGCATTTTGGCGCCGTAGCTTTCAACAAGTACGCCATCTAGGATTGCGGGGGTGGCTCTAGAAGTACGGACATTGCTGAGCTCTTTTTCGAGCCAACTTTCAACTTCTTTTGACTTGGTTGTAAATTTTGAAAAATTATAGGCCATATGGGATAAAAGTTAGTTCGGATACATTCTAGCACATTACTCCTCCGGTATAACAAGTGCGACGTATTCCAAAAGCATTTTGACGCTTGCGGAAGGGTCGCTCGCGTAGCCACGACACATTTCCAAACTTCGGAACATCGCTTCAGACGGCTTGCCGTTTAAGCGAGCCTTCTTGTACAAAGTATTTTCAATTTCCTCAATCAGGTGCCGCGCTTCGGCCTTTGTCGTTTTTTCGTCCTTAATGTCGTCAACGATTTTTTTGACAATCAAAAGACGCTCGGCTCGAGAAGACTTCAGAAAAGCTTCGGCATTTTTGCTAATCGATGGTGTTCCCTGCTCCGCTGAGATTTTGAACAGCCGAGAATCCAAAGTTGGGATTAAGTTCCGAGTGCAGTCGCCGATAAAAAAGAAATAGGTGTCTTTGGTCGGTTCCTCAAGAATTTTCAGCAGTGAATTCTGGGCCGGAACGGTGATCGAGTCCGTTTCAATAACGAAAATTTTCTTACCTTCTCCAATCGCTTTATTTGCCTGACGGTTTTTTAACTCTCGCGCTTCATCAACCGAAAGAGTCTGAATGTTCTGATGAAAAAAATTTGGATTTCCAGTTGTGGCCACTTTCCAAGACTCCTCAAGAATTTTGAAAAGTATATTTCGCGTTCCCCTCCCTCCCGCGATTGCGTAAGCGTGATGTTCTACTCCAATTTTTTCCTCGGTTAATCCGTCATTCATAATACCAATTTAAGATTCACGTTTCGCGTTAGCGTTTGGCGATAATCGATTTTTTGTAAGTGTCCAGATGCTCAAGCGCGATACCAGTGCCGAGAGCCACGCAGTAGAGCGCGTCTTTTGCGAGCGTGGCTTTGACCCCCGTCCGACGAAAGATTAATTCCGGCAAATTGCGCAACTGGGAAGATCCTCCTGTCATGGTGATTCCCTTGTCGATTATATCCGCAGCGAGTTCCGGAGGAGTTTCCTGGAGCACGTCTTTGACTGCTTTTATCATTTCCCGCAGTTCCTTGGAGATGGCTTTGACTATTTCGTTGGTTTTTACTTCGGCCGTTCTCGGTAGGCCGGTTATGAAATCTCGGCCCTTAATGGTGAGCGAGAGTTCTTCTTCGAGTGGCACCGCCGAGCCGATTTTTATCTTGATGTCCTCGGCCATTTTATCGCCGATGGCCAAGTTGAAGGTTTTCTTGATGTAGTCCGCGATGGCGGCGTCGATTTTGTTGCCCGCGACTTTGACCGAGGTGGACGAAACTATGCCTCCCAAAGAAATGACCGCCACGTCAGTCGTTCCCCCTCCGATATCAACTACCATGTGCCCCGCCGCTTCTTGAATGGGGATGCCCGCGCCGATGGCGGCCAAAATCGGTTCTTTGACGACGTAAGCATTTTTCGCGCCGGCCTTGATGGCCGCCTCAATGACTGCGCGCCTTTCGGTTGAAGTAACACCCGCGGGAACGCTTATCATGACTTCGGGTTTCCAAATATTCCACTTGCCCAGGGCTTTGTCTATGAAGTATCGAAGCATGGCTTCGGTGACGCGGTAGTCGGCGATAACTCCATCCTTCATCGGCCGGTAAGCGATGATAGAATCCGGAGTTTTGCCTATCATGTTTTTGGCTTCAACACCCACTGCCAGGATTTTGTTGTCTTGTTCGGAGACCGCGACAACCGAGGGCTCATTTAAAACAAGGCCTTTACCCGGGACATACACGAGAGTGTTTGCCGTACCGAGGTCGATGCCGAGTTTTTTTGAAAATAAGCTCATAATAAAAAAATGGAGAATTAAGAATTAGAAATATAATGTGTAAGAAGGTAGTAATACTATACTATGGATTGAGAAGAAGGTTTAATATTCAGCAGCAGCTATAAATTCCTTCCATTACACACCTATAGTGTTTAATTCCAAATCAATTCGTAATCCTCTCAATATCCACCCCCACCGCCTTCAAACGTTCCTCAATTCGCTCATATCCTCTGTCAATATAGTGGACATTATTTATGACTGAACGACCCTTTGCCACGATGGCGGCGAGGATGTAGGCAAGCCCGGCTCGGATGTCTGGTCCGTCGAGTTCCCTGCCTTTTAGTACGGAAGGTCCTTTTACTGTCATGGTGTGCGCGCTCCACACGTTAACGTTCGCTCCCATTTTCGCTAGGTCCGCCGCGTAGTTTAGGCGTGCTTCAAAAATAGTTTCGAAGATGTTGCTGTCTCCGGTAACTTGAGTAAGGAACACCGCGAGTGGCGCTTGGAGGTCCGTGGGGAAACCAGGATATTCATGAGTCCTGACGTGCGTGCCGCGGAAATCGGAATTTTTTGCTCCGGCTTTCGAAACTACAGTAATCGAGTTCGAGGAAATTTTCGTCGTGACACCCGAACGCTTCAAACAGTCAGTGAGGCTCTCGAGGTGTTTTGGTTCGCAATCTTTTATTGTGATGTTTTCTCCCGCCAACGCTGCTAAAATAAGAAAACTACCAGCCTCAATCCGGTCCGGAATGGTTTTAAAAACGCTCTTGCCGCAGGTCAAAAGCGGTCCGCCGACAATTTCAATTGTTGGCGTTCCCACTCCCTTTATTTTTGCTCCGCAACTAATTAAAAATTCCGCCAGGTTTACGATTTCCGGCTCCATGGCGGCATTTTTAATGGTTGTTATGCCTTCGGCAATGATAGCGGCCATCATGATGGTTTCAGTTACGGTGTGGCTTGAAACCCTAAGGAAAATTTCGGCTCCGCGCAATTTCTTGCCACGGGTTGAAAGAACATAGAGTTCGTCTTTCTTTTTGATATCCGCTCCCATCTTTGAAAAAGCTTCAAGAAAAATGTCCACAGGACGTTCGCCTAAAACGCAACCGCCGGGATGAGGAAAAGATACCTCTCCGTAGCGCGCCAGTACGGGGCCGGTTAAAATAATCGAGGCTCGCATGTGCTTTGCGAGTTCTTTGTTGAGTTCGGTTTTTTTCAGGCCGAAGCCTTGAACCTTCCATGTGTCGGAGTTTTCTCTTGCCACTTCCCCCCCGAGGTCTTCTACGAACTCCGCGATCCTTTTTATATCCTCTATATACGGCACATTTTCAAGTTTTATAGAATCTTTAAAAAGCAAAGAGCTGGCGAAGGCTGGCAACGCGGCGTTCTTGGCTCCGTGTATGCGTATTTCTCCTCGCAGACTCTTTTTGCCGTTCAGGCCTTTAATCAGAAAAATGTCTTTCATGGTCGTCCTATTCTAGTGGGTTTTAAGCATCAGCGCAACATTAGAGATTTCTGCTAAAGCCTCGAATTTCACCCAATGTTTGAGCAGGTTGACGTCTTTAAGACGGCAAACCATGCCACATGATGGCACTTTTTACAATGTGAGCGCCTATCACGTTGCATATCGGGTTATTTTCTGTAACTATTATGGTGATCATGGAACAACTTATTCCTAAGGATAAATTTACGAGGGTCTATCTGGCATTGTGGGGGGTCTGTATTTTTATAGGACTCACGGCTTTCGTTTTTTATAAAATCGGCTTTCGTCTGACAGGTAACTTTTCTCCCGTGAAGGTTGGGGAGATTGAACTCTCCTCGAATCAAAGTGGTTTGCAAATTATTCTTGATAACAGGGAAAAAAGCGTTATGCCCAAGGAAGGCCTGTATCGGATCACCTCTGTTTCTCCGGGTCTCCACTCTCTCATGGTTTCCAAACCTGATTTTTGGCCATGGATAAAAACATTCGAAGTTCCCGCCAACGCCTCTCGTCCTGTATTCGCCTTTCTTTTTCCCATGGACGGCCTTCCGACAAAGGTTGTGTCCCCATCCGATCCGGCTTACGAAGACGGTTTGAATAAAATCCGTCTGAATGTTGTTCCTGAACCGAAAGAAGGTTACTTGCCTTATTCCGAGACAGAGTCGTTTGTCTCTTGGCTTTCAGAAAACATTCCGAACAGAAAAATTTCAAATGACGGAAGCACCGCGCTTTTTGTGGAAGATAACTCGATTTACGTGGCGTGGATTTCAGAATCAGAACCGCCCCCGCATTATTTTTGCCAGGAGAACCCTTGCAAATTGAAATTTCCCGTTACCGTCTCGGTGGAGCCGATAAAGAGCGTGGGTTTTTTCAAAGATCGGAGCGACGTCGTGATTTTTGCCGCGGGCTCCGCTTTGTATGCTATTGAGGTTGACCGAGAGGGCACTCAAAATTTTCAACCGTTTTACAAAGGCGACGATCCGTATTTTTACGAAAGTCCGGAGGGTACGTTGTATATCAAGGATGGCGATTCTCTTCTAAAAGCGACACTCTAGGAAGAGAGGGAGTGGTTACTTAAGGCGAAGCCAACTTTGTATCTTGACTTCAATTCTTAACTCCTAATTCCCAAGTTCCTAACTCTTCCCATGTACCTCATTGAAATCATCCCTATCTCTCGCGGTATTGCCAAAGACACACTGTCCTATTTTTCTTCGGGAGCCATACCGATCGGTTCTTTGGTGACTGTTCCACTTCGCAAAAAGCAAATTCATGGATTGGTCGTTTCTTCGAGGGACGCGCGCGAGGCAAAATCCGAAATCCGATCTTCGGATTTTGTCATAAAAAAGGTTGGCGAATTTAAATCGGAAAACTTTTTGTCCGAGGCGTTTATGAAGGCAGCGAAAGCGTCGGCCGACTACTTCGTCGGGTCGCTGGGGAGCGTTTTACGCGCTCTCGTACCAAGATTATTTTTTGAGGAAGTTGTTCGCGAGCACGGGAGTGAAGAAAGAGAGCCGAGAGAGAACGGTTTCGACAGACTGATTCTTCAGGCGGACGAGGACGACCGTTTTGCCTCGTACAGAAGCCTCATTCGGGAGGAATTTGCGCGAAAGCGGTCGGTATTTTTCTGCTTGCCGACCGGTGAGGATGTTAAACGGGCCGGAAAGATTTTGCCAAAAGGCATTGAGCAATATACGTACCTTTTCTACGGTTCATTGCCCTCAAAAAAGTTTAAAGAGTCTTTGCGTGCTGCCCTTTCGGAAACTCATCCGGTGCTTATCATCGCCACCGGCCTATTCTTTTCAATCCGCCGGAGCGATTTCGGGTCGATAGTGGTTGAAAACGAAAGCTCTCGCTATTACAAGATGCAAACCCGACCTTTTTTGGATGTGCGGTTATTCGCGGAGTATTTCGCAAAAGAAAGCGGGGCCAAATTTGTCATAGGCGATACGTTATCGCGTACAGAAAGCCTTTTTCGTTTTAAGGAGGGAGAATTCGCCGAATTTTCTCCGGTCAAGTTTCGCTCCCTTTCTCCGGCCCGATTTGAATTGGTCGACATGAGGCTTGTTAAAAAAAACGCTCGGGGAGGTTTTCAAGCGATAAGCGAAGAGCTTCGGGAAGCCATCAATGGGTCGCAGATGAAGAATCAGCATATGTTTATTTTTACGGCCCGACGAGGTTTAGCTTCTCAAACTGTTTGTGGCGATTGCGGTAGCGTGGTGACATGCGGTAAGTGCCGTGTTCCGGTAGTGCTCCACGCGCCTTCGGACGGTAAACCAAAGGATAATTTTTTTCTTTGCCATGCGTGCGGAGAGAGGCGAAGCGCCGAAGAGCGATGCTTGACTTGCACCAGCTGGAAGCTTAAAACACTTGGAGTCGGTATAGAACTTATCGAGCAAGAATTGAGGCAACAATTTCCCGAACTGAAAATTTTTAGGGTTGATAAAGACAGCGCTCCGGTTCCCAAGCGGGCTGAGAAAGCCGTGGAATCTTTCTATGCTTCGCCGGGTTCCGTTTTACTTGGTACTGAAATGGTCTTACCCTACCTTGACCGCAAGGTAGATAATACCGCTGTTGCGTCGCTGGATTCACTTTTTTCTCTGCCGGATTTCAGAATTCATGAGAAAATTTTTCACCTGCTTTTAAAAATCCGCGCTGTGACGCTTTCGTCTTTTTTGATACAAACAAGAATGCCTGAAGAACACATTGTTGAGTACGCGCTTAAGGGCAATCTGCTGGACTTTTACCGGGAAGAGATTGTGGCTCGCGAGAAGTTTTATTATCCTCCTTTCACTAATTTGATTAAAATAAGTTTGTCGGGAACAAAACCAGCGGTGGCGAAGGAGATGTCCAAACTTCCTCAACTGTTCTTGCCTCTCGAAATGGAGATTTTTCCTGCCTTTGCCGAGGCTGTGCGCGGTAAATACACCATGCACGCCCTTTTGCGTCTTCCCCGCAAGACTTGGATTGACCGAGGACTTTTACAAAAACTTTTAACGCTTCCGCCGGAGTTTCGGGTCGAGGTTGACCCGGAAAGTTTGCTTTAGGATAAAGTTTGACCCATACTTTATTGTCGTGAAAACTTAGGAAGTTCCTGCGAATTTTTGACGACTCCATAACAATGATTAAAAAACCATTTGTCAATAATATGGTTGTGCGATAGAATGGTACGTATGAGTTCTATAGTTCAAAATGGCGATCCTGTTTTACGTCAAATCGCCAAAGAAGTGCCTGAAAAGCAAATTACCAACCCTAAAATTTCGGCAATTTTGGGGCGCATGAAAGAGGCTCTGAACTCCCAAGATGACGGTGTCGCGCTTGCCGCTCCCCAGATCGGCGAGTCACTCCGTATTTTCGTGGTATCCGAAAGAGTTTTTGAAATCGCGGATGATTTAAAAGAAAGACGCGAGCAAATAAAAGATAGAAATACGAATTACGGACATTTGGTTTTCATTAACCCCCGTTTGACCAAGCTTTCCAAAGACAAGGCCATGCTTGAAGAGGGTTGCTTGAGCGTTCGATATAAGTACGGAAAGATCGAGCGTTCCCTAAAAGCAACCGTGACGGCTTATGACGAGCACGGCAAAAAGTTCACCCGTGGCGGAAGCGGTCTCATGGCCCAAATTTTTCAGCACGAGACGGATCATTTGAACGGTGTTCTGTTTATAGACAAGGCGGTGGATTTGCAGGAGATTCCTCCGAAGGAATCGAAGTAAGAAATTAAGGGGAGAAAAATTTTGGTTTTATTAATAACTCCTAAATTCATGATTCCTAAATCACCGTCTTTCGTTTTTTTTGGCACTCCGGAGCCCGCTGTGGAAATTTTGGAGCATTTGAAAAACGCCGGCCTGATGCCTGAGCTTGTTGTGACGAATCCGGACAGGCCGCAGGGCAGAAAAATGACGGTTACTCCCCCGCCGGTGAAGCTTTGGGCGATTAAAAACAATACCCCCTTTCTTCAGCCAGAAACCCTCTCCAATCCGGATTTTATAAGCAAACTAAAAACCGGAAACTATCAGCTATTTGTCGTAGTAGCTTACGGCGGAATTATTCCTAAGGAAATTTTAGCAATACCGGAACACGGCTCCATCAATGTGCATTATTCATTGCTTCCTAAATATCGCGGCGCTTCACCGATTGAATCACAAATTCTAAATGACGACAGAAACACCGGAGTCTCTATTATGCTTCTTGACGAAAAAATGGATCACGGACCGATTTTAGCGAGTGCGCTTGTCTCGGTTCCCGACTGGCCACCAACCGCTAATCTTTTACGTGAAGCCTCAAACAGGGTGGCCGGACCACTTTTGGCGGAGATTATACCTCGTTGGCTTTCAGGCGACCTGAAGGCTTTGCCTCAAGACCACTCCAGCGCGACACGTACCCGCAAAATCTTGGGTGAGGACAGACTTATAAAACTGACGGAGGACCCTTATAAGAACTTTTTGAAAATTCGAGCTTTTTCAGCCTGGGGGTCTTATTTTTTCGCCGAGAGAAACGGAAAAAAAATAAGAGTTTTGATTAAAGAAGCGGAGTACAAAAACAACACTCTTTTGATAAAGAAAGTTTTACCTGAGGGGAAAAAAGAGATGAGCTATGAGGATTTTCTTAGAGGTTTCAATAATCAAACAGTTCGGTAGTGATATCGCTTTGGCCTTCGCTCAAGACAATGGTGGCACCGTTCGCGAAATGGAAGACGGTAGCTACTATCGTCGTCAAACCCAGGAGGAATAGCATTGATATATTGGTGCCTAGATTTTTCTTTAAGTCCATTGTGGTAGACTAGTTATTGCTAAAACGGCGAAACAGGTTTTTTATTTTCTGTCCGCCACGTTTCAAAAGAGACAATTTTTTGTCCTTAAAAGAACTTAGTTCCCGGGAAATGCCCGCCTTCATGTCATCAATCGCGGCGTATAACTCCTGAAGCTCCGAAGCCGCTCGGAAGGCTTTTCCGTCGACGTAGACGTTTATTTCGGCTCGAAAGACATCTCCACTCTGGTGATGGTTGGTCGTTCTGCCCAGTTCGACGTCGACTATCGCGGAACCGCTTCCTTTCGGAAGAAATTTTTCCAGACCATCCAACCGCTTGTCAAGGTATTCTGAAATGGCAGAAGTAAGTTCGATATTCGTCGCCTTGAGATTTATTTTCATTTCCAAATTATAACAATAGGACTTGGAGCTTTCAAGCAAAGCGCCTAACTTCAGTACACGTCTTCCTGCTTGTCCTTCAAGAAAGATAAAAAGGCGTCTGAAAATTTTAGCATAAGCTTAAAGGGCGTTTCAATGATGAAGTCCAGCACGAATACGAAAAGGTTGATGGATGAAAAAGTTTGCGAGAGCCAGCGACCCATGCGGATAATGGGAAGCGCGAAAAGATTGAATATAAGATTCATTATTTTGTCGTCTTCGCCTGTTACTCTCCAGATGTTCGCGCTGTGACGGATGCGAAGAGCGAAATAGCTTACCAAAGCGAGGAAACATAGGAAAAGACCGATACTGACGATGCTGAAGTTAAGCCCTTGAAGAATCGTGATAATTACGCCAAACACTATAAAAAACATGACGGCGTATAGAACGTAAAAGATGATGTTAAAAAAGCCCCCATCGTTTCGGGTAACGCGGACAGGACGACGTTCTTTTTCCGATAGAACCGATTCCACTCCAGCACTCACCCGTTTGGTGTTTTTTTCGCCAAGCTTGCGGACGGAAAGAGTCATCACCAGAAGTAGAACCGGGTGCAGTAAGACGTTTGTCGTAATGGGCAAGTATTCGATTTCCTTCAAAAAGTAAATTTGATACGGCACTTCGAGGGCGAGGGCGAGGACGATTTTGGTGAGAAAAATATAGATGACGGCACGCACGGCGCTTCCCAAAGCTTTTTGATACTGCTTTTTGTAATTCTTTTCAAGAAATTCCGATATAAATTGGTTACGACTTGCCTCATTTGCCAAAATTTGGTCGGATTCCGCACCGTAGGCTCGAACGATTTCTCGGATGATGGAGAAATAAATGGCATAGTTGGAGAGTTTTGGTACAAGTTTGAAACCCAGAGGGTGTTTCAAAGATGTTTTAATTTGAGAAAGCAGTTCAGGAGCTTTTTGAGCGGCTGCTACTATGGAGATTTCGTCGGAGCATTCAAGCCATCCGGGGTTGTATTTGAGCCACAGACGATAAAGAAGAGTTTCGTTGTCGGCGTTTAGCAAGCTTCGGTAACATGAGGCCAAAAGCACCATTTTGACGCCCTGTTCATTCAAATCAGATTCGACTTGAATGGAGGATTTGACGGTGGCGTAAAAAGCGTCTGCCACCAACTCGTCTTCATTGTTTGGATAGAAAAACGCCTCTATTTCACTGCTTAAAATGCTGACTATGGTAGCGCGGGTTTTCGGCTCATTACGGAAATTTTGTGGGAGTGACTGTTCCAGAACCGCGTATTTACGGATAATTCTCTCCAAATCAAAAGCTACACGTTCGGCGATGCTCTTGTTTGCTAGATACCCTCCGGCGATAAGTTCCTGGATAAGAGAAAGGCCTATTCCCTCCTCGCCCTCAAAAATGATTTTTCGCTTGATAATTCTCTCGACGGCATTCCGGCGGATATTTTTCTCCTCCTTATAATCCACCATGTAGCGGATTTTTTCGTATAACACGCCGGTTTTTTCCGTGATTTTATTGACGTTTATTAGCGAGTCCTCCGGCAGGGCAGAAAGAGTCGAGCTTTTCTGAGTCTTTAACTTGCCGACAAGCTCTTCAATGGCCTTTGACAACATAATGGACCATTGTACAAGATTTAGGTAAGTTTTACCACTCCAGTTCTCAATCCATAAAAAAGTCTCACAGCCGTGTGGCGGTGAGACTTGGAGAAAAATCTCTACTCGGGTTGGTGTAAAAAACCTATGAAAGACTTTTTCCTTTTGTCCGGGTTTAAAAGATTGAGGAGGTGGTTTTTCCCCTCCGTGTCTTCTCGTTCCGCAAAGGTTTCCCATTTCTCCCTCGGGAGTTTGCTCACAATAACTTTTGACAACTCCCCCACAAGAACCATGTGAGCCGCTTCAAGCCATTTCTCTGGAGGTGCTTCGAGCGTTCCCAACTTCTTCAAAACCTTAGAACTGTCGGCAGTGGGTGGGCAGTTGAAGAAAACGAGGCAACAGTCCTTTGGTGTCTGGACTAGCGTTAAGCCCCGTTCCCAAAATTTTATACTGATCGCATCATCTTTTCCTGGTTTATCAACGAAATCATGCCAACCTCTGAAAGAATTCACCTCCGGTTCCTCGAGTTTTTGGGGTGGCGCTCTTTTTCTCCCGGTCTTCTTTCTGGAACTTTTTACGAGCGTTTTCTGACTCGTATCTTTCTTCATAATTTAGTTAGAGTGTTCTGTGTGACTTACTGTAAATTACTCAATAGTCTATCGTATGTCAACAAATAGGTCGCGGTTTCACTTTTTTCCGAACTTTGCTATGATAGTTTTTATTCCCCGGTGGCGCAGCGGTAGCGCAGTCGCCTGTTAAGCGATTGGTCGTAGGTTCGAATCCTACCCGGGGAGCAAATTAAAAAACGCCTTTTTGTGGGCGTTTTTTAATTTGCTCCCCGAGCGAGTGAATGGCTTCACTCGCGAGGTAGGATTCGAACGCCGGAGTCATGTTTCGGTAGTAACCGAAACAGATGAGGCGGTGCCCAGACAAAACTTTTCGACGGAAAAGTTTTAGTCGAGGGAGAAATTCCTACCCGTGTAGGATTCGAAGCCCGATTGAGCCGAGCGTCCGCGCGAGCCAATCGGGGTACTGTCCATGTAATGGAAGGTTCCCTGTCCCCGGAGCATAGAGCATGATGTTCGCATTAGTTTTCCACAGCTTCTGGTGTTTTTAGTTTTAGAAAGGGGTAAAATATGCGTATGGAAGAAAATCAGACAGGAAACAATAAAAAATCTATTATTGTTCTTGTTGCCCTCATCGTTGTTTTAGCAGTAATCCTTTTATATTATTTCTATCCGAAAAACCAAACCCCCTCTGAAGATCTTGCAGTAGAAGAACTCGAAAATTCGCAAACAAGTGTGGAATCAACTGTCCCGCCTTCGGCTAATCCTCTTTTATTGACTACTCCAGAGGCAACACCGGTCGACAAAACTAATCCATTTAAATATGAAAACCCTTTTGAATAAACGCGCAGTTTTGCTTTCTTTTTTACTTTCCGTTTTTTTTATTTCTGTTGCTTATGCTCAATCCATGTTGGAGATTGCATTTCCGGTGGGTGAGCTCGGAAATTGCGGAAGCAAAAAAGAGTGTAAAGCTTACTGTGATGAAGAAAAAAATATCTCATCTTGCCGTGCTTTTGCTCGCACAAATAATTTAGAAAATAATAATGATGAAAAGAATTTTGAAAAGGTGACAGAAAACGGTGGACCGGGCGGTTGCGCCGTGTCCTCCAAAGACCCTATCATATCCTGCGAAAAATACTGCGATGACACCGTGAATATAAAAGAGTGTGTTCTCTATGCCAAAACGCACGGCTTGATGGATTCTCATGAATTAGCAGAAGCGGAAAAAGTGCTCGCGGCGCTCGATCGCGGGGCGAGACTTCCATCTGGTTGTACCAATAAGAAAACTTGCCAAAGCATCTGCGAGGCGCCTTCTAACACAAGAATTGCTAGAGAGTGTTTTGACTTTGCCGAAGAAGCCGGACTTCTGCCCCCAGAAGTCAGTCGCGAACAAGCAGAGAAGGTATTTAAAGCGATCGAAGAAGGCCGGGCGCCATTCAAATCTCCAAAAGATTTTGAGCAGTGTGAAAATCCGTCAAGCGACGAGATAATGGAAAAATGTATTAACTTTGCTCTGAAGAACGACTTTCTTTCCGGCGAGGAAGCAGAAATGGTGAAGAAGACAGGCGGCAAGGGTCCGGGCGGTTGTCGTGGTAGGGAATGTAAAGAATTTTGTAAAAATCCTGATAATTCTGAGGTTTGTTACAACTTTGCCAATGAGTATGGACTAATGGATCCAGAGATGGAAAAAGGTAGTCAGGATTTCCTTGAAAGCCTAAGGAACGCTCCACCCGCGGTTAAGACATGCCTCCAAGCCGAGTTTGGGGGAAATCTGGACAAGGTTTTCCCAGGACCAGAAAATGGGGCGAAGCTAAGAAATTGCTACGAGACATACGGTAGAAATGAGGGAACAATGCAAGGAGAGATAGGCAACGCATTTCCTCCGGAGATAAAGTCATGCATTTTGTCACAAATTGGAGAAGAAGGATTTAAACAGCTTACCGAAAAAGGACCGACACCACAAATGGACGAAAAGATGAGAAAATGTTTTGAAATCAGAACAGATTCTGGAGGGGGTAATGAGAGCAGAATGGAAGAGAGAACGGGAGAAGAGTTTCGGCCATATAAGGACATCCGACGCGAGGGTGTGCCAGGAGAAAATATTTATCGGGAAGGAAGTGAACAATATCCTCAATATCCTACAGAAAATAGATTTGAAGGACAGGAAGAAATACCAACAATGCTAATACCCGAAGGAATACATCAGGAAGCGCCAACCTCTTTCAGATTAGAAAGAAACGAGAACAACCTTCTTTCAAATGTTATTCAAGCCTTGGGCTCACTTCTTCGATAGAAAATACAAGCGCTATTTGTTTCAGTATGAGCATGATATAATTTCAGCATAATATAATTCATCATGTTAAACTGACTTGTTAAAACAGCAACCTCAATATTGATAACGATCGGATCCATATTTGGTCTTACGAGCGCGACGGATTATTCTGCCAGCCAGAATTCTACGTTCTGAATGCGTCCACTGTACGGAGCCTAGATTTCATAATTGTAAGTTATTTTATAGATCTGTAATAAAGTTAATGATATGAAAAAAATTAGTTTTGCATACCTACTATTAACCTGCCCAGTAACATACGTGTTATTGTTTTATGGTGTTCCTTTTTTTTCTACAAAGGCCTCATATATTTGAGGGATTCGGTTTTTTGGTTCCTGCGGCTTCCTTTGTATTTTTTTGGGGATTAGTATTTACTTTTTTCGGCATGCGAAATTTGTCTTCAGCAAGTGTACCCAACAGCGAGAATGATTTGTCTAAAAAATTCGGCATCAATATCGTTGCTTTAATTATTTCAATACTGTTGATTGTATTTTTGTTTAGATTGTTTGAAAGTATGTAGTTTTTTCAGCAATCATAGATCAATTCAGAGTTCTGAACTCGTCCAGCATTCGGAACAAAGAATTGGAAAAAATGAATAGATCATAGCTGGTATGCGGTTGCGGATTCATCCCTGCCGCAAGGCGGACGGGGTGCTCCGCAATTACAATAAAACTCATCGACTTCTTCTCCCTTGCACTATATAATTGGTATTATTAGCAATTTAGCCAAAACAAAATGGAAACGCCAAAAGGGCCTTCACTCGCGCCAGAAACAACTAGTTTTGAACCACCGACACCTGTTTCTCAAATAGAACAAGGTGCTGGGTCAAATAAAATGGAACTGGCGAGACAAAGAGAGGCCGAACCAGGTGCGCTTACGAAAAGAGAAAGATACGGCACATTAAAAAGCACAATTGAACAAAATTCCTCCAGAATTGGTGAGTTGAGACAACTAACCAGTCGTGAAAAAGCAGCCTTAGAAGGCGTTCGAAGCGATTTAGGAATAGAGAACCCGCAAAATGTGACCGAGTCGCAAGTCGAAGGACAATTACGGGAACTTGAAGCGAGACAGCAGGAGTTGGAGCAGGAACAAGCGGAACTTGTTCAGGAAGAAGCCGACCACATTCTACAAGAAAATATTACAACGACATTTGAAATATTTGAGAAACTTTCCCCGCAGGAACTTGAGCTCGTTGTACAAACCGGTGAGATTCCCAAAAAACACCTCTCCTTATGGGGTATATTTAAAAGTATTTTTCTAGGACCGGAAGTTGAAGTTGGAAAACAATATACCATTATTCTAGCCAGAGCGTACGAGCGTGGTGGAGAAGGAACAATTGCCACGATTTGTCACGATTTCCCTGATTTTTTGAAGATTAAGGAAAGTATGAATCCCGCGATTATAAACATAGCAACTGAAAAAATTTTGCATGAGCCGGAGCAAAATCAAATTGCGGACGGTGAAACCTCACCGGAGCTTCCACATGATGGACCCCTTCAAATACCAGAAGAAAGTAGTGCCACGGAGTCCTCTGCTCCCACAAATAGCGGTGAGGTAGCAAAGAGTTAGTAGGGATTGCTGACTAGTCACAGAAAACGCATCCTTCCCACCCACCTATTGACAATTAATCGCATTCGTGTAGATTAATAGACTCCTCCCCAAAGGAGTAAAAAACATGAAAATCATGAATCAAAAAAATATCCCAATACCTTCAGGCGCTTTTGGCGTGTTTCTTAACGCGTCCCGAGCTTTGTCTGTAGGCTTTTCTCCTTTGGGCGACTCTAAAAATAAGCAAGGTGCTATAAATACTTGAAACAACTCCCCTGTTCGAGCATTTGAAATACCTTGCTTAACGGCAAGGTATTTTTAGTCATTTGGTCGATATTTTACTAGAACACTAACGAAAGGCATCAAAATGGAGGCGAAAAAAGTAACTAACTGGCGCGATTTTTTAATCGAGCTCAAGGGTATTAAAGACTTGGCAAGATGGTCATTTCAAATGGCTGACTCACCGCTTGCGCGTCCCTACTTCTACATGAGGTATGTGGCCACACTTTCGGTTGTTTTGCTTGGACTTATACAACCGTTTGTCATCAATAACATTTTTGGTGGCATCATCAGCAAAGAGATAAATCAAGTCAGCGTTGCAATTGGCATTCTCGCGGTATTGATCATTCTTGAGAGGATAGCCATCTATTATGTCTGGAAAGGACACGAACATCTCTACGGTATAGCGCAGGAAAACATCCACCGAAACATCACTCGCAGGTTTCTTGAAAAATCACCACATCAGCATAAAGTGCTGAAAGGATTGAACCATGAGAGCATGGCAAAAGGTAAAAATCGCCTTTTTGATCTATGTATTGATCACTTTCCTGAAGCCACAGAAGTCTTAGCTCTTATCTTGATCTCCTATGTATTTCTCTGGCTAATACAACCGGTAGCTGGAGCGATAATGACCTTACTCATCGCTGTTTATCTGTTGTGGTCACTCTACCTCAATTATCAAGTGGCAAAAACTTGTCCACCAATTGAGGAAGAGTTCACGGCATTTGAACGGCACTTGGCGTCACGCTGGAAATTCGCCGAGCGAGTTATCGTCTCCGCGAAAGAAGGTGAAGAGCTAAAGGAGTTGGAAAAACGTTGGGCGACAGTCGTCAAAAAGGATCGCGGATTTTGGCTTTGGCATTTAAAGCAATCCACAGCGCGAGACTTTGTAAGTGTCTTCGTCCAAATCGCAATCATGACCTACGGTGCGAAACTTGTCTTAAGTGGAGAGTGGCAGTCGGTTGGACTTCTCTACCCTCTGTATTCATGGACAAGTATCATTGTGTCCAACATCTGGCGCATTGGAAGCATTCAAAGAAGTATCATTGGTTACATGCCGACACTCAAGGTGATGATGGAGACACTAAATGTGGCACCGGATGTTGTTGACTCTCCTAAGGCGATCGCGCTCAATTCACATGGACCGCTCAAAATTGAGTTTAAAGGCGTCAGCTACCGATATGAATCAAACACAAAAGGCGCAGGTACGATTCAAAACGTTTCGCTCACGATACTTGCCGGACAAAAAGTTGCACTTGTCGGCCCCTCGGGTGCTGGCAAATCAACCCTACAGTATCTTGTCTTGAGGTTCATGGATCCACTATCTGGATCGATCCTTGCGAACGGCAAAGATATCAGGGAAATCACGCTCGGTTCGTGGCGACAAGCCATTGCCTACATTCCACAAAAAGCGCAGATCTTCGATGGGACAGTGCGAGACAACTTGCTCTATCCCCTACCTCCTGAGGAACGAAGTCTGTGGACTGATGAAAAGTTGCGCAAACTGATGTACTTGCTTGCCATTGATTTCGGACGAAGGCCTGATAACGAAAATCCTCTGGACATTGTGGTTGGGCGCGAGGGAGTGCAACTCTCAGGCGGCCAGGCGCAGAGACTTGCTATCGGATCGGCAGTCATTAAAAAACCGCGATTTATCCTGATTGATGAAGCGACAAGCCATCTCGATTCCACCACCGAAAGAGCGGTGCTAGATGGACTTACAGAGTTAGTGTCTGGTATTAGCACTTTAGTGATCGCCCATAGGCTTTCCACGGTACAGTCAGCCGACAAAGTTGCGGTTATTGTAGACGGTTCAATTGAAGCTGAAGCAAGTTCGTTTCGAGAACTCTTTGCAATTTCACCGACTTTCAAACGACTAGCCACGGATCAAAACCTAGCAATCGACTAAAAGGCAGAATAACCGATTGACTAAAAAATACCCCTTCCACCTAGGAGGGGTATTTTTATAAGCGAATCACAGAGGATGGGCATTTGAAGTGGAACGGTCTCTTTCCCTGTATCAAACAAGTTCTTAATTCGTAGAGCGGCGGGAGCAGTTTGAAGCACATTCTGAAAAGAGCGTTCCTCTGCTATAGTTTAGGTATGAATGTATTAGTTAAGCGCATCTATGAGCAGGCAGAAAAAGATGACGGATTCAGAATATTAGTTGAGCTCAACGAGTGAGCTCCGAGTATTGTTAGCATAAGTTTTTTGGATGGTTTCAATTCCACCGCTTCTCAAAGATCAAGGGCATCCGCCCCCCGGTTTGAGCGAGGCGAAACGTTTGAGACAAATGCACTTATTTTTTGCCGGATGTCAAGATTACTATAGAATTCGCGGATATAAAAAACCGGCTACCCTGAAGGCACCGGTTGCTAACCTCACAACACTATTTGCTCAAGCTCTCGTTGCTCAAGCTCTCGGAGAAATTTTCTCAATTCTTGATTGTCCACGAGATCATTGAGTCTCTGTAAGGTTCGCAAAGCCCACGCTAAGGCTTTCGGGCTACGAGCTTTCTGCCCCCGTATGAGTAGGTATTGACCTATCTCAATTGGCTCCGGCCGATACAGACGTGGTCCGCTCGGTTCAGAAATTAGAAATCGAAGGCTTGTACGAACGTCAACGACGAGGCACTTTTCGCCGTGCTTCAATGCCCACAGCTCGGCTTTTTCGCAATTGAAACCTCGGTTGATTGCTCTGCCCTCTTTTGTCCTATTTTCCCGATATAGCGGTTTCAGTCCATGCCACTCTCCTCCCGGCCATAGGTTGAGTTTATTAAAATACTTGTCTCCGAAAGCAAGTTTCTTAACATCAAAAAAAATGATATGGCCGGCGTAGGGCAGACAGCGACAATTTAGGCAAGCCAATGTTCCACCGTTTTCCGCCGGAGCGGATAGGATGAGGTGTCCATTTGGTACGCAGGCACCGCTCGCATCAGGTTGGACACCAACCGCATTTATGAAACCCTCAACGCAACGAATTTCCTGTACCGTGGGACCGCCCTTGGGTTTTAGCGCGATCCCTCTTTGGAACTCACTACCAACGAGACTAAAGCAATTTTGCGTTTCCATGACTGGCCTTTCCGCATGTTTTCTTGGAACAACTGCCATTAAAATGGCACATTATCAAAATTTTTGCAAATAAGGTTTAGCCTCGTCCTATCCCCCCCGCAGGAGTGGACGGGTTGCTCCGCAATTACAATAAAAAACTCGCCGAGCTATGACGCTTAGCGAGGTTTGGGGGCGACTGTGAAGAAGTTTTCGAAAATCTGCTCCTTCCTCCAGAGGATTTCGACAACTTCGTTTGTCACTGTGTGACTAAAAAAGGCGAAGCATAAACTTTCGCTATAGAACGGTTGGCCAATTATCGCAAATGTGTTAGTGCCTCTTACAAAGTTACCCAAGAGTCTTTGGTACTCTTCAAGGCTCGGCACGGCCCAAGCCTCATGTTCGGGACGGTCCGCGTTGTCGGCTCGGATAATCTCAATCCGGCGTCCTCGTGAATTTACTAGGAAATAGCTTGACCCATCTTCAGTGCATAATACGTGTTGGTAGCTGAGAGTTTTCCATAGTTCGGCTTCTTCTTTCACGCTTCTACCATTGAAGGTGCCATGCGCGTTATGCTCATGCTTGGCTTTTGCAGTTAGATTTTCGGCCAAATCCCGCATAAATCCTAAGTTCTTTCTGTTCATAGTCTTGGACCATTTTGAGACTAACAAATGCTAATCTCGCGTTTGACTCTGGAAAAGACTAACATAGAGGCTGGATAAGTTGCAAACGCTACATTTTTTTAGTTTCGTTTTTTTTGAAGCTTTGCCTAGGCTACTTGTTGAATTTGTTTTGTTTTGTGGTATGATAGGCTCTTACCAATTTAGTTAAAAAATATGGCAGAAAAAAAAGTTTCCGCGTTTATGAAGCCGATGACTGTGAGCGCCGATTTGGCGGCCGTAGTGGGCAAGGGTCCGATGCCTCGCTCGGAAGTGGTCAAGGCGCTTTGGGTGTACATTAAGAAGAACAATCTTCAGGACGCGACTAACAAGCGAAATATCAACGCCGACGCGAATTTGAAAAAAGTGTTTGATGGAAAGGCCACTGTCAGTATGTTTGAAATGACGAAGCTTGTTTCAAAGCACCTTTCCTAGTTTTAAAAAGTTCCTTCTAAAAAAGAGAAGCCTATAGGCTTCTCTTTTTTGTTGATGCATTGATATATAAGATAAAGCCTGCTATTTTGTTTGTAGTAACAGTTCAACGTAGTGTAACAACACTAATCAAATGCCAGAAAAGAAAAAAAGGCCGAGGCGTACGGCGCGTCACGAACATTTCGGTACTGGGGACATGGTCACATGGAAAAAAACCAACTTTCCGGCCAAGCTGAAATCAATGCGGGAAAGTTGGGGCGAAGGTCCGTTTGAAGTTTTGATTGCACGACCCTATGACGGTCGCCCCGACTATCCCGAGCAACTGACATTCAGAGGTTGGAATTTCGAGACGTCTGGTGCTTTGTTTACTAAACTTTCAGGGGACAGTTGACGATATACACTCACCATCACAATGGTGAGTTTTAATTTGCTATACTTAAACCCTCGGTAGGGACGCATAAATCCGATAAAAGTCATGGAGTTATCTCACGTCTCTGTGTCCTCCCCCACCTTAAAGTAAGCGGCAGTACATTGCGGATAGCAATAATTTTCTACACAAGATGTTAAGAAATTTACACGAAAAAGCCAGACGTCACGCAAGTTCCCTCGCGTTCATTTTGGGTTTTGCTTGGGACAGCTTTATGTTGGAGAGAATTGACCATGAGTTTGCTCACATCATGCTCTCAACCTACCTGGGTGTTTGTGCGCTTTCAATAATCATGATACACATGCACGAGTCGAGACGCGAGCGACTCAACATGACACATAAATATGGCCCATGGTTGCCATATGTTTTACAGTTTTGTTTCGGAGGTTTGTTCAGCGCGTATATCATTTTTTATACTCAAAGCGCGTCCCTCGCGGTCAGCTGGCCGTTTTTGCTTTTCCTCGTACTTCTGGTGCTCGCCAACGAGCTTTTGCACAAGCGCTACACCTCGACTACTTTCCAAATGAGCATGTTTTTTACCGTGCTCATGTCCTACATTATATTTTCCTTGCCAATACTTTTGGGGGAAATAAGTGATGAAGTATTTATTGTCAGCGGTTTTGTCAGTTTGGCTATTATTTCCTTTTTGGCGACCCTTCTTAAATTATTCAGTTTTGACATTTACATGAGAAGCCGGAAACTCCTGTTCCTTTCAGTGTGCGGAATATATCTGCTTTTTCACGTCGCTTATTTTACCAATTTAATCCCTCCAGTACCGCTTTCTTTGCGGGAAATCGGAGTATACCACTCCATAATCAAGGAAGATGACGACAAATACAAAGTCCGTTTCGAGGCGAGCAAATGGTATCCGTGGTTTAAGAACACCTCTCCGGTGTTTAACCGAATCGGCACCGAACCGGCCTATGTTTTCGCGTCGGTTTTCGCTCCAGCAAAACTGACCACTCCGCTTTTTTACGTATGGTCTTATTTTGACGAAACTGACGAGAAATGGGTGACGACTGACCGAATATCTTTTCCGATTGTTGGGGGACGCGAAGAAGGTTACAGAGGGTATAGCGTCAAGGAGGGAATTTTCCCGTCAAAGTGGCGAGTTGATATTGAAACGTTCCGCAAACAGCGTGTGGGCAGGGTTGAATTTTCGGTAGTTGAAAAAGGCCCTTTGCCAAAGCTTATTACAGAGATACGTTAGTTTTTTTGAGGCGGTTACTCAAATGAAGGCCGAGTAAAATAAGTAGGAAGGCGGTAAGAGACATTACAGGAATAGTTACATAGCCGAATTCTACGAAATATCTCACCGCGCAGGAAACTTGCCCCAAAGCGTCGCACTCGGGCAAAGCATTCGGGTTAAACGATTGACCGTAAAAATTATAGAGGGCGATGATACCGCCTATAACGGAAAGTACGCTACAGTATATTGCCGCGTCTTTGGTTTTCTTCCACAATGCCAAACCCAGAATTATAACTTGAGGATAAAGAAAGATTCTTTGAATCCAACACAGATAGCACGGTACAAAACCGATAATCTCTGAGTAAACAAGACTGAGCGCGGTTCCGGTGAAAGCCACCAAAAAAGATCCTTCCAGCCCCCATTTTCCTCCTATTCTGATGATGTTTTCCGCCCAAGTCCTCTGCTCTACCCTTCCATAGCGCGCTAAAAGCAAAATGACGGCAAAAAACGCAAGGAAAAAATGTCCGATAACCGTGCCGAGAGACGTGAAAAAATTCACATTGTTAGTAAAAGCCTCCATGTAAGATCAAGTGAATTTTATAGGGGCAACTCGCAACCGGTTTTTTGCGAGAGATCCTCAAGTGAAATTTTTCCAGTGGAAGTACTCATATCGGCGAAAACCCAGGTTGGGTAAGTATCGATCTCTTTGTCCGAGCAGACTGGCAATTGGCCACGGCTGTCGGCGGTTGAACACTCGACGTATGGCAAATATTTTTTCGCGCTTCCGAACAACGCTTTCTGATCTTGACAATGAGGACACCAAAACGCCCCGTAAAAAACAGCGCCCTTATCCTCGAGACATTGCGCGAAACCGTCATATTTGCTTGGAGCACTTTTTATATTGCTTGCGTATATGAGAATACCGACCAAAAGAAAAAGTGCGACTATCCCGACTGTAAGAGTGGTTTTGTTCGAGTCTTGCATAAAACTTATTAAAATGATGTAGACTCTTACAGTATACCATAGCGTTTGTTAGAATAAAGCGCATGAATACCCGCTGTAAAGTTTTGGCGTTTGGCGTCTTTGATACCTTCCATGACGGCCACCGTCATTTTCTGCGCAAAGCGAAAATGCTTGGCGACACTCTTGCTGTGGCGGTGGCACAGGATGACGTGGTTTTTAAACTCAAAGGAAAGTTTCCGAAAACTCCTCTTGCTGAACGGATGAAGATCCTGAAAGCCAGTGGTTTGGCGGATGAGGTTCTGGCCGGTGACGAGCTTATCAATAGTTGGGGTGTCATAAATAGGACTCGCCCGGACGTCATTGCTTTAGGGTACGATCAAAAAGAGCTGGCTTCCGCTTTAAATCGGTTCGCGGAACAAAACGGACTTTCGTTTGAAATTTCTACAATCACTCCTTTTGAGAATGGTGACTTACATTCAAGCAATTTGAAACAGAATTTGTAGTGACACCTCGAAATATCGGCATGAACGAATTGGACCAAAGTTTTCCCGCTTTTGAAGGGCTTTACCCGCTACTCGGCGGTAACTGGTGCCAGGCGCTATTTTTTCGAAAAATAGGAAGACTTTAGATCTCCAACTTCCACTGCATCTTCGAGTAAGTAGTTTCCGATAGTCTCTCTGGTAAGTCCGGAAAGTGTGGCGGGCAGTCCAAGCCTTCTTCCCAACTCCTCGGCAATTGATCGGATATAAGTTCCGCTTGAAACGTGAATTAGAAGTTCCGCCTCGACTCCTTTTGAGCGACTTGTCATTTTCAAAAGTTCGATTTTAATAATTTCCATTTCTCGAACTGGTGGAGTAAATACCTCTCCCCTGCGGGCCCGAGTATACAATTTCCGGCCTTGAACTTTAATCGCCGAATAAGCCGGAACCGGTATGACAAGTTTTCCCAGCAAGCCTTTAAGGCATCGACGAAACACGTCGGGGTCAATCTCAGAAATTTCCTTTTCTTCAAGGACTTTTCCGGTGCAATCTCCCGTATCCGTCCGCGTTCCGAAAAACACCTGTGCTTTGTAGGATTTAGGGAGTTTTAGGAACCTGCCGAGCTTCTTGGTGCCACTACCGATTCCCACGATAAGCAAACCCTCGGCCATTGGGTCCAGGGTTCCGGCGTGTCCGACCTTCTTTACACCTAGGCGGGTGCGTATCTTTCTTACTACGTCGAAAGACGTTATGCCTCTTGGCTTTTTTATGAGCAGAATGTCTTCCTCGGCTAAACCGTTTTCCATGCCAGAGTGCCACGGAATACGTTAACTACGTCCCTCATCATCAACAAAAGCAGAATAAGTGTACCGAGGGTAATCGCCTGAATGGCCATTTTTGTGTTAAGAAATGCCACCAAGACAAAACGGAAAAATTGTTCCATTTCAAAAAAGCTTGGCATATTTTTGACCACGTGAGGAAAGGAAACAAAAAAACCGGCAAGAGCAAGCAATCCCGCGAAAACCGCGAATTTGGCGATAAGAGGGGTTCCAGCGCTTTTTAGAGCGTGAATAAAACGCACTCTCCGCATAATGGTCTCCTTTAAAACTGTGTCTTCGTAATTCATTGGCTTAAAAATTAAAAATAACCTAGCAGGCCTGCGACTAAAAGCCTACAGTAAATGCAATTTCATCTTTTTTATTTCCTTTTTGGCACGGTGGATGCGCGCTCGAACCGCTCCCAAGGAAATACCTTCAATCCTAGCGATCTCTTTTTGCGCCTTTCCCTCAACCGAATACAACCGCAGGACCCGGCCTAAAATTACAGGCAGTCTCGAAATAAGCGAAAGCACATAATCGGTGTCCAATTTACTTTCTTGCAGAGTTGCTTCATCCTTTGAAGGTACAAGCTCCTGAATTTCAGGGTCAAGGTCGCTTAAAAACACCCTCTCGCCTTTGAGCTTTTTGTATTTCGTAAAGCAGGTGTTTAAAAGAATTCGATATCCCCATGATTTAAACGATGCTCCCTCCTGAATCTTAAATTTTCCTGCATTAAGGTAGATCTTTACAAAAGTGTCTTGAACAATATCTCGAACGGTTTCAGGGTCGTTAAAAATGACACGGGAAGCCTTTCGGATAAAGGCTTCTTCATACCTTTCAACCAACACCGAAAACGCCTCGGGATTGGTAACGGAAAGCGCCAGAATCTCCTCGTCGCTTTTATCGTTAAAGGCAGTGTTTACTTGGGTTGTGTCTTCCAAAAAAGGCATGTGCAAATATGATATATAGCGAGCTTAGAAGTGGCCCGATGACGGGCCACTTGACCCAAGCTCAAATTATTATATCGACCTTGTTCGTCTTGTACAACTTTGGAAATTCCAAAAACGTTACAACGGGTGAAATTATGTTGACAATTGGCGGTTTTTTTGCTTTACTATAGCCCTTGAGCCGAGGGCTCTTTTTGTTTAAATTCAATGGAAATCAGAAACATAGCTATTATCGCTCACGTTGACCATGGCAAGACCACTCTTACCGATGCTTTGATGCGTCAAACCGGAATGGTTAAGGATGAAAACGTCAGTATGGATTCAAACGCGCTTGAACAGGAGCGTGGCATTACTATCTACTCAAAAAACTGCTCGCTAAACTACAATGGCACGAAAATAAACATTGTGGACACTCCAGGGCACGCCGATTTCGGCTCCGAAGTGGAACGGGTGCTCCGCTCGATTGATACAGTGCTTCTACTCGTGGACGCGCAAGAAGGTCCCATGCCCCAAACTCGCTTTGTCTTGAAAAAGTCTCTCGAACTTGGCCTAAAGCCTATTGTTATCATAAATAAAATTGATAAACCTGCCGCTCGTATTGCCGAAGTACACGACGAAATCCTTGAGTTGTTTCTGGAACTCGGCGCGACTGAAGATCAGCTAAACTTTAAAGTGATTTACGCCATCGGCCGACAAGGTATTGCGAAGAGAAATCTCGCGGATGAATCGAAAGATTTGACTCCCCTTCTCGATATGATTCTTGAAGAAGTGTCGCCGGCCGGCAAAACGGCGGATCTGCCTCTCCGCATGCAACCTTTCAATCTCGCCTATGATAATTTTTTGGGTCGGCTTGCGGTGGGAAGAATTTATGACGGAAAGATAAAGCAAGGTCAGGCAGTATTCGCCAAAAAGCCAACCGGTGAGGTCACCACGGGCAAAATCACCAAGCTGTTTTCTTTTGAAGGCGTTAGCCGGAAGGAAGTAAATGAAGCTACTGCCGGAGATATTGTGATGATAGCGGGTCTTCCTGATATCTATATTGGGGATACCGTTGCCGATTCGGAAAACGCGATTCCCCTTCCCGCTATTGCCGTTGATGAGCCGACCATTTCCTTGAATTTTTTGGTCAATGATTCGCCACTTGCCGGACGCGAAGGTAAACTCGTGACTACGCGACAGATTCGCGCGCGCCTCGAGAAGGAGCTCGAAGTTAACGTCGGTCTTAAGGTGGATTTTTCAAACGGCGATGTTTACAAAGTCTATGGTCGCGGAGAACTTCACATTTCAATTCTGCTTGAATATATGCGTCGCGAGGGATTTGAGCTTCAGGTTTCCCAGCCGCAAGTTATCGTCAAGGAAGTTGACGGAGTAAAATCCGAACCGTTTGAAGAAGCGATTATCGATGTTCGAAGCGAGAATGCCAGTTCCGTTATTCAAAAACTGGCTCGAAGGAAGGGCATTTTAATGGAGCACAAGGAGCACGAAGATATCGCTCGACTTACTTTTGAGATTCCTACGAGGGGTCTTTTGGGGTATAGGGGTGAGTTTGTAATTGATACCAAGGGAGAGGGCCTGCTTTCTTCCCGATTTATCGCTTTTAAGCCTTATGCTGGCCCAATCGAAAAACATACCTTTGGCTCGATGATCTCTATGGAAACTGGTACGGCGCTTGCCTACTCGATTTGGAATTTGCAGGAACGAGGTCAAATTTACATTGATCCGGCCACTCCCGTCTACGAGGGCATGATTATAGGCAATGTGACCAAGGGTGAAGATATGGACGTGAACCCGACCAAAAATAAGCAACTCACCAATGTTCGTATGTCCGGTAATGATGACGCAATTTTAATTATTCCACCACTTCGTCTCACGATTGAACGTGGACTTGAGATTATGCAGGAAGATGAGTATTTGGAAATTACACCCAAATCTGTTCGTCTCCGAAAGCGTTTTTTGACTCGAACCGACCGAGCCAGAGCAACACGAAAAGAAGAAAAATAGAATGTATTCTTGGCATATTTTCCCGGCAAGCTATACTCGAAAGACCTAGGTCTAGGCGAAGCAACGGAAAACTTAATCGCACAAGAGTCAGCTTCGCAGACAAAATAAAACTCCCCGCGCCGTACGGCGCGGGGAGTTTTATTTCAAGCTTAGTAGCTCGATCGGCGATCATCTCCGCCTCGGTCAAAACCACCACCCCCTCTTCGAGGAGGCTTGTCTGACATAGGGCGAGCTTCGTTAACGGTCAAGGTGCGACCGTCAAGGTCGGCTCCGTGCATCGAAGAAACAGCCTTATCGGCATCCGCATCTTCCATTTCAACGAAACCAAACCCTCGTGAACGTCCGGTCATCTTGTCAGAGATAACGTTTGCTGAAACCACAGTGCCAACCTTTGAAAAGGCGGCCTTGAGACTGTCAGCGGTTGTACCGTATGACAAGTTCCCGACGTATAGCTTTTTTGCCATATTTGAGAAATTTGCTAGTTGCTAAGTATCGTGCGACCCCCTTTCTCAAAATATGCCACAAAGCTAAATACTTTAGAATCACTTGAGAAACTACGACAGAAATACTATACACGAGTCCCTTAAAAAGGCAATATCGTTAGTCCGAGAACTGCCCGTGGAGTGATTTTAGGTCAACTCTCAAGGTCTTGGACAGAAATTCTAATTCTTGAAGCTGATTCCGGGAAATTTTTCTCCCACACCGGTCTAATAACCGCTTCCGCGGTAAGAACCGCTGGGTGTTTAGCGGCAATGGAAGAAAGTTCACTCTTTCCTTTTCCCAGAAGGTCTTCTGTCAACTTGAGTTCGTCTACTAGCCATATGATTTTGGCCGAACCCTCAAGGCTGAATTCTATCGGACCCAAGCTGGTTTCGCTGAACGGAGTTATATTCTCCTTTAGTTTGAATCGCAACGCCTCCAGGTTTGAAACTCGCACCGCCGATCCGTCATAACCCGTCAAAGCTTCTTCAGCTATTGTTTTCGCCAGAACATCGCGCTTCAAAGGAAAACCCTTAAAACGAGCGCGTTCGCGAATTGTTACTACATTGTTCTTGTCCTTGGTGGTGGGTATCACAGGTTCGAAAGAAATGCTATAAGCTGAACCGTAGAGAACCGAATCGGCCGGAACTTGTGTCTGTGCCTCGGCAATCAGGGCTTTCTCAAGACTTCGGTGAAGTCGCTTTCTTGCGTCCGCGAGTTTATCATCCGAGACAAATTTTTCGGTACCAATTTTACCACCTGTCATCGCCGTCTTTGAGCGTCCGTAAAAAGAGGAAAAGCGCTCAGGACTTGATTTGAATCCGGGAATTGTGAAGTCCGTCAGGCCAATATTATATTCTTCTCCCGCCGATTCGGCGTACACCGTAACCTCAATGCTTCCGGGTAAGATTTTCCCAGATTCCGAATGCCTACCCGGCACGGTTACTGACTCGGCGATTTTGTAAATGAGACCCTTCGGAGTTTCAAAACGGGTATTTTTTACGAGACGCTGGGAGGTCGCGCTGTAGTTATTGTATATGATGATTTTGCCGGAGGCTCGCGATTCTATAGGTCGCGTGCCATCGGCCGGTATGGTTTCGCTTTCTTCTTTAACCAAAATCAGAGTTTGATACCCAAGCTTTCCGGCAAGAGGTTTAATTTTGGCCGTAAGACTCAAGTCTATGTTTACCTCTTTTGATTTCGGCACAACTGATACTTCTGCTCCGCTAAAATAGTTTCCTAGAACAAAAATAAGTACTCCCGCGGAAATTATTCCTAAAAGCCAAACTTGCCAGTGACGAAAAATACTCAAACCGCCGGACTGTCCGGCAGCGCCATAGGGTACGTCATCCTGTTCAGTGCGGTTTCGGTGGGTTACTGTCGTCTCCTGTTCTCCCGAGCTCTCTTCAGGCTCGTACTTTCTACGCTTGTCGTTAAAAGGAACGCTCCGTCCAGAAGAAAGCGGAATGTCTCTTATGGTACGCCTCGATTCTCTAGGGATGACGTCTTGTACTATATTTTTTGGCATCTGATTTTGCTATTGATTTCAACAAGTGTAACATATTTTGCTCTCATGGTCAGAGAGTTGGTGTTACTCCGTCAATTTGTGCGGAAAAAGCGGACTCCATCGAAAGAATCGGGTCTAATCGAACTCCTTTTACAGTCTCCGCGAAAAGCGATCGGGGTGTTTGGTCTATCACCTTTACAGAAAACGGCTCCGCGGCTACGGTAAATTGGCTTGTGCTAACTTCTTTGAGAAATTCCTCGAAAACCAAAGCGTAAGGACTCTCCTCAAAAAGAAACGCATCTTTGGGGAGAAAGGCCTCTTTGGAAAAATTCGATAATGCGCCACTTAAGTGTCCTAGCCAGACTTTTTTGGTTTCTGCAATTGCCATTTCGACCTTCCTTTTATCCGGATCATCTATGTGTTCCTTGGCGTGAAGAGCGAATAAAGCCTCGAGAGTGCAATCCGGATGGTTATCGCAAATTTGAGCAAGACTTCGAAGCAAGCTGTTATGCCCCAAAGGAAGAGAAACTACTTCGCTTATAATACCTTTTTTGATGACGGTTACATCGGTCACTTCTCCTCCGACCTGAATAATTAGAAAGTCCTTAAGTTCCGGAAAGTGATCCCTTAAACCGGCAAAAGCCACAGCAGAGAAAGTGTGATAAAAGAAGTGTTCAACCGGAAAATATTTTTGCGTGGTTTTTTGCAAGGCTTCCAAAGTATTTGAAGAAATGATGCTTCCGAATATCTGCATATCGAGACGTTTCGCTTTTTTCCCGTACGGTGTAGCGGTGGGATAACCGTCGAGACGCAATTCAATTATTTTTCGCTCGAACATCTCAAAACGTGCCGCTTCTCCAGAAACTTTCCGTTCTTCCTCAAAGTGCTTTTCCTCCTCGGAAAGCAAATTGTCCGTTATCGTCTTGGTAACCAGAGAAGGCTTGGGCAACTCCAAGCGGAGCAATTTCGTTTCAGAAGCGTGCCACGGAGAAGATACCACAAACACCGTTGCGTCAACTCTGTAAGGATTTTTTCCCTCATTTTTCAAGTGTTCTATTCCGTACCTCTCAATGTGGAGGAGGAGATTACCGAGAGAGTTGATCATAGCGGCAAGCAAACGCTCCCCTTTGAGTTCTCGTTGAAAAGGAATCTGTTCGCGACCGGTATAAAGAAGCAGAGCTTTTCCATCCGCTGTTTTTTCATAAATTGCTCCGCCAACGCTTTTACTGCCGATGTCTAAAACGAGCGTTGCACGGGAGACTTTCTTTTTGGAAAATGAGAAGAGACTCATGCCACAATTATATATCAAGAAAGAAATTAAGGGTACCAACAAAATACTTTTGCGGATCAGTTTGCAGAATTCTAGTGGAGAGGTCCAGCTTTATTTGGCCAGCTTTCTATGTTTACTCAACCACCGCTTTTATTCTCCGGATTCCGGCTGACACCGCCTCCTCTTTTACAATTTTAAAGTGTCCAATGACGGAAGTATTTTCAACGTGCGGGCCACCGCAAAACTCTTTGGAGAAGGCCTTATCAAGAGAGTCCCCGATGTAGTACACATTGACCTGCTCGCCGTATTTTTCGCCGAAAAAGTGAAGAGCGCCGGTTTTTTCGGCTTCCGCTAGAGGTAAAACGACCTTTTGAACAGGCAAAGCTTCTTTGATTTTGTCGTTCACGATGTCTTCAACTTTTTTTATTTCCTCGGAAGTCATTTTTGCCGAGTGGGTAAAATCAAACCGCAGGCGCTCCGGTGTGATGTTGCTTCCCTTCTGTCCAACATGCGCCCCTAGCACTTCCCGCAGAGCTTGGTGGAGTAAGTGAGTGGCGGTGTGATATCTCAAGGATTTCTCGCTGGTATCCGCAAGACCCCCTTTGAATTTTTGCTCGATGCCGGATCGCGATTGAATTTGATGTGCTTTCATCCTATTTTGAAACTGTTGTTCGTTAACAGTCAAACCCCGCGTACGAGCTTCCTCAACAATAAGCTCAAACGGAAAACCATAGGTTGTAAATAGTTCAAAAGCAATAGAAGCAGGAAGCTCTCTATTTACTTCAATCCCATTCACATAGGTTCTAGCGTACCAATTAAATTCCTTCAAACCTCTCTCGAGTGTCTTTCTAAACTGTTGTTCTTCTGAATTAATGGCACTCTCGATTACCCGTTTATTTGCAAGCAAGTTCCGGTATGCGGCTTTATAAGCAGCAACAATAGTATCGAGCGGATTGTGCAATTGGTTACCCGCAACCTTTAACTTGTCTAAATGCAGTATCGATCTTCGCAACAATCTACGTACAAAATATCCTTGGTCGGTATTGCTCGGCATTACACCATCTGCCATCAAAAAAACTGCCGCACGGACGTGGTCAGCTACGATACGATAAGACTTTTTATTTTCCGGGTCGCTATATTTTTTTTCAGTGTAATTCTCTAGATTTTTGATAATCGCATCAAAAACATCAACTTCAAAAATATCATTTTTATTGTTGGCCGCCATGACTATACGTTCCAATCCCCCACCGAAATCCACATTTTGCTGGGGCAACCTTGCAAAGGTGCCATCGGCATTTTTCTTGTACTCCATGAACACATTGTTTCCAATTTCGAGAAACCGCCCGCAATCGCAATTCGGGTGGCAGTGCTCGCCAAATTTTCTATCATGCGGTGTGCCAAAATCGTAGAACATTTCCGAATCAGGACCCCCGGGCTCTCCTGTGGGCATGTTTTCAGGTATTCCCGCCCTGCTCCACCAGTTTTTCTTGGCGTTGTAATAGAAAATTCTTCCATTCTGCATCCCAACTTTGTAGCCGTTTTCCTCACTCCCTATCTCAACCTCATTGGCTTCAATGTCTTTTGTTGCAAAAAGTTTTCTCCAAAGTGCTGCAGATTCGGTATCCTTAGGAATGTTGTTCCTCTCATCACCGATAAAAACAGTTACATAAAGTTTTTGAGGGTCAATGCCGATCTCCTCAACAAGAAATTGGAACATCCATTCAATCTGCTCTTTCTTAAAATAGTCACCGAGCGACCAGTTTCCAAGCATTTCAAAAAAAGTGGTATGACGATTGTCTCCTACTTCATCAATATCAACCGAACGGAATGACTTTTGGGAATCGGCTATGCGAGTACCAAGTGGGTGTTTTTCCCCGAGTAGGTAAGGAACCATTGGTTGCATACCTGAACCGGTAAAAAGCGTCGTAGGGTCATTTTCGGGCACAAGCGGAGCAGAGGGAATGATGGCATGCCCTCGTTTTTGAAAGAAATCAAGATATTTTTGTCGAACTTCATTTAGGGTCATAGTAAAAGGAATTATACAGAATTTGCCCAAATTTTCCACCTACATGCATTATTCACTATAGCTTATAATACATGTAGGTGGTTTTAATACTGTTGAATTTTTTCCACCGATGAACTTAAGAAGCCTTATTCTCTCTTTTGGCGGTATTTTTTCTTAATTTCCAAATACTTTCTGTTAGCAAGCGACTCGCCCGCCGATCTTAAACGCATGAGCTTCGCGGGATATTTTCTAGCGGCAAGCGCCAGTTTCTCCTCAACAATTTTGTCCAGGTCTAGATCAAGTAAAAGCCCAAGCTGGGAGCAATAGATGAGTACATCAGCAAGCTCACCCTTCAGTTCTTGGAGCTTCGCAGTATTTTCCTTAATTTCCTTGGCCGTAGGATTTGCCCATTGAAACAATTCAAGTAGTTCAGCCGCCTCTATCGCGATTGATTTTGCAATCTGGTCAGGTTCCTGCTTGTCCCAGTCTCGTTCAAGGACAAATTTCTTTACTTTTTCGGTAAGTCTCTTCATAAAAAGTTATTTGAGCGTATCAAAGTCGAACCCGGGAAATTCCTTAGTCTCAAAATCCGCCTCGGAAACCTTCCTTACTTGAACGAGTGTGTTGTCGATAGGAATAACCAAAATACCACTCGGCTTAAGCTGAAGCAGGAGTTCTTCTGGAATTTCCTCCGTCGTGGCCGCTGTCACCATAATTCTGTCATATGGTGCAAGTTTGGGATATCCGATGTCCTCGACCGCCTCCACAATTTCGATATTAGCCAAATCCAGGGACTCGAGATTCGCCTTCGCCCATCTGACGAGTTCCGGAACAATCTCAACTCCAACAACGCTACCGCTTGTACCGACAAGTTCCGAGAGTAAGGCTACCGTAAATCCTGAACCGGCTCCAACGACAAGCACTTGTTCTCCCTCCTGCGCATCCAAAAGCTCCAGCATAAAGGCTATTGTAGCGGGTTTTAAAGTTGATTGTTCCAAACCAATCGGTAGTGCATAATCCTCGTATGCTTCGGGTTTATAGTCTTCGTGGAGAAAACGCGCTCGGTCAACGGCTTTAAAAGCCTTGAATAACCTCTCATCCTTAAGCATCTTTTTGTCCTCGCGAAGTTGGCGAATTAGCTCATCTCTGTCCATGCACAATACTATAGTACAATAACAAAGCTTATGCATCTGGCGTCCACTCTTCAACTATTTTTAAAAAAACCGCAGGTTAAAAAGGGGCTTGTCATTTTAGGCACCTTTTTCTTGACCTTTATTTTACTCCTTTACTGCCTAGCATCCGAGCTTCTGTCAACATATCAAAATTTGGAGTCTCTGACAGTCGCCGATCGAAGCGGTGAGCTTGTCGCAATTAAGCCAAACGCTAAAGGAAACTACGCCCGTTATACTTCGTCTTTACCTAAAGACTTTAAGGCAAGGCTGGTGAAGAAAGAAGACCGTCATTTTTACTGGCATACTGGGCTAAATCCGATAAGTTCGCTTCGGGCACTCTTTGTATATTTTAAAACTGGCACTCCGGGTGCCTCAAGTACTATTACCCAGCAACTTGTGAAAAATCTCTTGGGTAACGAGCAAGAACGAACTTTTACAAATAAGATCACGGAAGTTTTTTACGCACTGGCTCTTGAACTATTTCTCTCCAAAGAGAAAATCCTAAACATGTACAGCAATACTGTATATATGGGCAACGGAATTCAAGGTTTTGACGGAGCATCTGAAAGGTATTTTGGGAAGAAGCTCATTGACCTTAATGACACGGAAGAGCTTTCTTTGCTCGCTACTGTTTCGAGTCCGAGTAAATTGAATCCGTGGAGAATGGAGAACAAATCGGAGGTAGAGCGTCTCTCGAAGCGTCTTGGTGTCACTTCTCTAGAGCCCCTCGTGGTGATAAAGGAGTTTCAGGCGATTAGTAGTGCGAATTTTGAATTAGAATCGCTAAGCTCTTGCACAAAAAGTTGCACCGTCACAATTGATAAAGATTTAACAGACAGATTGCGTGAAGTACTAAGTCGGAACGTCGCTCAAACTTCGGTATATGGAGGTCGCAACGGCGCAATTGTTGTGATTAAACTTCCTGAAAACGAGCTACTTGCGATTATCGGAACCTTCGATACACGTAGCGGTATAAATGGTTCAGCCATCAACATGGCGGTAAAGCCTCGCCCTATCGGTTCAACAATCAAGCCATTTATTTATTTGCGGGCTTTTGAGAAAGGGTTGCGACCATACACTTTGGTAGATGACCGAGAGTACAAATTTTCAATCGCCAGTGGTTTCCCCTTGTATCCAAAAAATTATGATGGCATATATCGTGGAAGGATTACGCTTCATGACGCACTTTCAAATAGTTTGAACGTTCCAACTGTTAAAACTCTCGAGTATATTGGACTTGAAAATTTCTATTCATTTTTGGAGCAGGATCTTCAATTCAAGCCACTCCAACCAATGGAAAGCTATCAGTACGGCATCGCGCTTGGCGGGCTTGAGGTGGATACGTTGACCCTCGCCCATTTTATGACGTTATTTGGAAATGGTGGCGAGCTTAAGCCGTTAAAATTATTTAAGGATGGGTCGGATCAAGTCGGCGGCGCTATCGCGCCGCCGATGGAAACTACTATTCAAAGCAGACGCATCACAGATAAAAAATATGTTGAACTTGTAAACAAAATCACTTCCGATCGTATTGCCGGAGTGGAACAGTTTGGGCTTGCGGGCAATTTAAATCTTCCGCAAACCAATTACTCGGTGAAAACAGGAACTTCACGGGATTTTCACGACACATGGACCGTCGGCTTTACGCCCGACTTTCTAGTGGCCGTTTGGCTTGGTAATGTCGAAAATGAGCCGATGCGCCAAATTACATCATCTACTGGTGCGGGGAAAATTTGGCACGACTCCATGGAGGTATTGCTCAACAGCGAATACAACAAAAAAACTCCGCTCGATTTTTCCGCTTTAGTTCCCTATGAAATTGGTGGAAAAATTGAGTACGGATTACCGGGAGATGATATAAATTTTATAGAGAATCGTCTTTTTGATACTTCTCTCGTCACCAACCCCCATGATGGTGATACCTTCTCTTTTGAGTCCGGCATGGAAATCTCTCTCCGCTCCAACTCCCGTGTCCGCTGGTTTGAAGGCGACACTTTTTTAGGTGAAGGCGTTGAAGTTCCCTTTCATCCCCTTACACCGGCCGCATACACTTTACGTGCTAAAAGCAAAAATATGGAAGAATCGATTATAATTCGAGTGGTTGCTGACAAATAAAACTTATAGCATACCTACATGTATTATTCACTATAGCTTACAATGCGTGTATGTCGGTAAAATTGAAATAAAAAAAACCGGCACAAGAGAGTGCTGGTGTTACTTAAATCATTTTCTCAAACCACAACTCCCGTTCAAGGAAGGGGTGCGAGTGTTTTTCCACTTTCCCGCCAGCTTTCCTCAAGGATTTCGGAGAAAGTTGCCAAACCGGCAAGGCAGGCGAGAGCTTGGGCCGGATTGTCCATGTTGTGACAACCAATGCTACAGCCACGATCTGGACGTGACTGTTCATTTTCTGTGTACACTCCGGCTGCATCACCCGGGACAGTTAGATACAGATTAGGAGTCTCAAGGATTTCCGTGCGCAGATCATAGGGCGCATGACCGAACTCTCCCATCATCCACCGCCACGCCTCGGTAAGTGACAATTTGATGCGTCCCTGTGCAACTTCACGCTTCTCCTCGCACCGAGCTAAAGCCGCCAAGTGGGCAAGACCATCCCGGCTCAAATTACCCCCAAGAGAACTGCCGTGTTGGTCACGTTCAGCACCGAGGTCGAGTGCAAACCATTGAGGAGTCGTCGTTGGCATTTCTTCGTCAGGAATCAAGAGATACAGAAAAAGAAGTGATAGGTTAGTAGTAACCTCGTATGCGCTGTCCCAACTGTGTACACAACGTTTACCTGTCGAGCTGCAAAAACGGCACTCCTGCCCATCTCTCTCTCTTTAGTTCCGCCACACTCTTGACACACCATACTTGTTTCAACCCGAATTCGCGGAAGCGGCACAGAGAAGGAGGTGAAGCCCTCGAAGAAAGGAGGGTATTGGCCAACTCGCCTAATGTGCTGGTTGAAGCCAAAATAGGGCGACTCCAAGCTACCGGAAAAGGAGTTAAAAAGAGTATCGGGGAAGACATTTTCCAGCGCGCGCACAACCGGAGAGTCCTTAGGAATCGGAGCTTCGGATTTTGTAAATGCTTCCGCAATGTGAATGCACAAAGCGTGCCTCTGTGAGTCCCAACCGAGCTTCCAAAGGGCCGGTACGGTATCCGTAAAAAGGGTTTTCATTTTCTGTTTTGTTCTGTCGTCTTTTCTGTGTACAACTTACCCCCACTTCCTACAAAAGTCAAAATAAGACAGTAAAAAATGTGCAACACCCGGTGTTGCACATTTTCAATGTCCGCAACATACAAGCGTTATCCTTATTTTACTACCGTAAACAATCCTCCTTCGGTGCGGCCGAAGATTTCGGGGAAGTAGAGTTCTTTAGCAACGGTTGGGAGAGAACGATATACTCCAACATTTGATACTCGAGCGTAGAAATTATAAACATATTCGCCTGCGGGAAGATTTTGGTTAAACAGGAAGAGACGATCGTCATGAAGTTCTTTGAAATCGGGATAAAGTTTTGAAACAGCTTCCTCTTTGGCTGCGTTTTCGGCAAAAATTTGAGGAAGAGAAGTGTCGAGCGAGGCCGCTACGCTCCCAAACATGCTCCCAAACGGGGATGAAACGTTGTTATTTAATCCAACTGCACCCGACACGTTTTCTATCCCAGTCTGATCTTCCGTATCCAAACTGAAATCTATCAATTCAAGTCCCGCCGGAATAAAGCTTTCAATCGCAAAAAGAGATCGAGGTTTGGGCGTAATTACGCGAATTTCTCCGCGGATAACCTCGCCAACTTTCGCCTCTGAAATTGGGCGCAAGCCTTCAGTATCCGTAAGCGCATAGTAATTCCTCGAGACCGTGACACCTTCATCGCGTGGCGGAAGCTTCTCGACGGGGAGAAAGTATGTTAGACCGATGTCATAGTAAAAATTACTTGGAGTCTTGGAGTTGGTTCTCTCAAAAGATAATCGGTGATTTTTCTCCTGCTCAAACTTTGAAATTGGTAGAAATTTTTCAAGCGCTTCAAAGAGTGATTTACCTTTAAAGTCGTGGGTGGCCACCGCTTCTCCATCGAGTTTGACCGCTAGACTAAACTCCGACTGCCCCTCCTCGCTCCAATCAAGATACGCGACGACTCCCTTGATTACCGAAAGTGTCGTATTGGTAGAGCCCCACGATCCTTGTCCGTCACGACTGGCAAAAAGCCATCGGAGCATACTGTCAATCTGGGCGTACTGAACTTTTCGGATTGAAATGGTCCTAACAAGCTCGGCGGTATTTTTTACCGGAGTTTCGTAGTAATTCCATCTGATATTGGAATTTTTTGACTTTAAGTACGCACCGCGGGAGTCAATGTCAATGCGATTATCTATAGTCTTCCAGACACTCTCTTCAAGGTGTTGCAGTGTGGGTACAATCGGAATAAGAAGCGCTAGATTAACAAGAGCACTGCTACTAATTGTTTCGCTGAGATACGCGGGTGTAACCCGAAGCGATATTCGATCTGCGATATTAGCGAGATCCGGTGTCGCACCCGAGGTTCGCGACACCGCATACGCGCCGAAAATTAAATCGTCAGTATCAATCGGATACAAAGTTGAGCCGGAACGGTTTAGCAGTGCCGTGCCAACATATTCTGACGCTCGAGAAAGCGCACTATTTGAAACGGCAAATCCCGCTTCCTTGAGATCGACTAGGGTATTTAGCATATGGATCGAAAGCGCGAGGTCAGGTTGCATACCCTGATAGTAGGCAAATCCACCTCCGGCGGTTTGATTCTCATATATTCGGGATAAACCCTTTTCCACTGCGTCGTTCACTTTGTACGAAACTCCTTCAAACACAATTTCCGGCAAGGGGAAATTGCTCCCAATACCCTTTGTGGCGTTTGCGCGTTTCAATACCGCGAGTGTGCTTAATTTACTCGCCATCTGCTCACTACACCCATATGGGAATTGCGCCATATACGAAATTGAGTTAGTCAGGAAGAACGCAAGAGAAGCTTGTGCGCGAACTGTTACTCCGCCACGATCGGAAACAACATCTTGGGGTATAAAAATATACTCGGACGCGGTGTCCCCTTTTACAACACCGGCGGTCGCCACACTCTCGTAGGTCTCGTTTCGCTTAATCGGAATGGAACGCTCCACAGTATCTTCAAAATTCCCATTCCGTGCCGATAGGGTAAAGGTGTGAGTACCTGTTGCCATGCCTACCGGCGCGGACACTTTAAAATATACAGTCGAAGACTCCTTTGCCCGTAAACTTATCGAGTACTTTGCGTTTCCGACAAGCGTTAAAGTTGGGCTCACCAAAGAGACCTCAAAAGTCTGGTTCTCCTCGGTTTGATTGAACACCTGAGCGCCGATTGAAAATTCATCGTCCGGAATAATAAATCGTGGGGCAAGCGGTACGGCCATGATTTTCTTGGCAGCAGTGAACTCATTATAATTTACTCCAATCTTCGTGTCCCTGGTAATTCCCAATGACTCAATTTGCCAGCGAGTAAGATTGTCCGGCAATGTAAAGGTTACGGTCGCAAGTCCATTTGCGTCAGTCAACACGCGTCCCTGCCAGAACGCCGTGTCTTTGAATTCCCCACGTTTCCTTTTTGCCAAATCTGACGCACTCGCACCCTCTCCCGAGCCTCCTTTTGTTCCGACGGGAATTTTTGCCACCTGCATGATGTTCTTAATGTTACTGGCGGTGCTTACGGTAAGGGGTAAGCCGTTGTAGAAAAATACCAGCGGGTCCTTTTTCGGATTACCTTTGAGGGCGAGGACACTTAGGTCAGCCACGGCAATAGATACATCGGCGGATTGAGGAACTCCCTTATTGTCAGTGGTTTTGACGGATAGCGTAACTTTTTCCCCAGGCAGGTAGGAAGTTTTATTAGAGGTTACTTTTACGTTGAGCTCCTTTTCTGCAGTGTTTACGTTAAACATTACCTGACCAAATTGAATTTTCGGGTCGGGAGAAAGCAAAAGAACAGAAACATAAATATTCGGAATATACTCATCGGTGATGGGTACCTCATACTCAAAGAAGTTCTTATCAATAGAAACAATTTTGTAGGTAAAAATTCGGCCACGCTCTACCGTGATGAGAGCCTTGGCACGGGGATAGATGGATTTGATGATAATTTTCGCGCGCTCGCCCACATTGAGAGTGGTTTTTTCCGCCGTCACATCGAGTGTCTCGTTGTTACTCGGCTGGACGGAAGCCACGCCACTGCCGTAGACATACACCCAAGCGTTTCCAAGAATTTGGTTGCCCTTTGAGTCACTTGCCGAGGCGTTGATCTGATATTCACCAGGGTCTTTAAAGGAAAAGTTGGCGGTCCCATCTCCCGTATTCCCGGTGCTTACGTTCTCCGACGCCACAGGTGTCAAAACCCGTTCATATTGACTATAAAACCCCCCGTCAACCTCTTGTCGCTTGGCCGATTTCCACTCCACTTTATTCGCCACAAGTTTTATGCCACTTTTCGCGACCGGCTTGCCTTTTACATCGACCGTTTTCACTTTTACCGCTATATTTTGATTGGTTGGAGCAAAGGAGGGTTCTGCTTTGGCGCCAAGGTAAAAGTCGCCACGGTGCACAATGAATGATTTTTGGAAACTCACTGACTTTCCATTCAAATCTTTTATCGTTCCGTGAAAAACGACTATTTTACTCTTTTTGCCACCACCATCTTTAAAAAGATCATTGAAATCAAAGGTTTTTGAGACCTTTGCCTGTCCCGAGATGTCCAGTGTGGTTTCTCCTCTGCCAAAATAGCTGTCACCATAACCACAATATTGACAGCTGTACCAATCCGCGCCGAAATTGAAATACTCGTCGGTGTAACGGTCAAAATAATAGTCTTGGGCTGTCCACGAGTATTCAAGCTGGCCACCTACAACCGGTACGCCAAAGTAGTATTTGCCAAACACCGAAATTTCCGCGGTATCTCCCGCTATATACTCTTCTTTGTCCGCTGATGCTTTTGCTTCAAACGCGGCACCTTGATATGCCGCCACATCAAAGTAAAAGGATGTGTTCATGGCCTCCATGCGATATGTTCCTAGCATTGCTTCTGTGGGCAGTTTCAAGTGGGTGACGAACGTGCCGAAATCGGAAAGTGGAATGTTTTGAGACATGATTGACTCACCTCTCGGGTTGTACACGGAAAATGAGATCTCCTTTTCTTGAAGAATCTCAAATCGACCGTCAAATTGAAAGCGGTACAAACCTTTTACATGGACATCTTGACCCGGCCGGTAAATCGGCCGATCGGTATAAGTGTAAATCAAGCGATTACTTTGCGTATAGCTTGCCCACTGCAAATTATCCGTCCATGAGGAGATAATGGCCGAATCATCTCCTATTGTTACCGAGGCACCTACAATATCTTTCGTCAAAGGCATTTTGGCTACTCCATCCTGCCCGGTTACGCCACTTCCTCCCAAGGAAATAGGCCCGTTGTAATTACCGCTCTGCGTATATACCTTGACCGTCGCTCCGGAAACGGGAGCTAGAGAGTGGGCATCTGAAACCCAGTACAGGTTGGCCAAGGAGCCGGATTCTCTAAATGAGCTCTCAGTCTTTTCCGGCTCTGAATCATATTTTGTCCATTGAGTTTTTTTCTCACCGATTGCCAAATTGGTAACACTTACGAAAGCTCGATCGAAAAGTTGACGAGCTCTATGGGCTTCTTTGTAGTCCGGATTGCTAAGCGAAATCACATATTGTCCACGCGGGTTATCAAAATACTTTTTAAGATCGATTTGGAAATAATTATTGACCCAATACACATTCGGCAAAGTGATGCGCTCGGTACGAGCTGTAAGACAATTTAAAGCGTCGTTAGTGTCCGTTGGGTCGGGACGAGTATTAAGATACGAGAGCATGATCGCCGGCGAAACCTTACAAATATGCAAATCTACGTAAACAAGGTTTTCTACTCCGTAGGTAAAGGTGGTCTTGTCAGGTGTCGTGACATTATATATTTTCTGCAGGTTGAAAAGCCTTGTATAAAATTGCTTTGGTTTCCCGGTTGTGAACTGGATGGCTCGACTCACCTTTTGTCCGAAAGAATCTTCGAACGAGAGCGAGAAAGCGTAGTGTGTTTCGGGGTGAAGTCCGTATCGAACAGCGTTTACAAATTCGCCGGGCTTGCAGGGGACATCTGAAGGGTACCCCGGCGGGTCAACTTGCCGGACATAGGGTTGGTCAATACGATTAAATATCAAATAAGAGTCGGTTTTTATAAATTGCCTATAATTTTTGGCATCAAACTTTTTAAGTGGAGAATTGGTGCAGACGTACAGGTCGCTCAAACTTGCCGAAGTGGCGCCGGAAGTGGGCGTGATGCTAAAAATTTTAAGCTCCGGGAAAACCGTGATGGATTCGGTGATCGGTTTAGAATTGATGGTAAGACCCTCCACATTCACAATTTTCTCAAACTGGAGCGGGATTGATTGACCTTTTGTAAAAGCATATTGATCAAAAGTCAGTTCAATTTCCCTCTTATCATCAACTTTTTCGCAGGTATCGTCTGCCTCATACCGTCCGTATATGTTTTCCGCAGGTTTGCATGATTTCACATAATGAACTTCTTTGAGACCCTCCATGACAATCTCACTTTTCCGGAGATCAATTTCCTCAAAGAATCCGACTCGAATTGAACCCTGAGGGTCAAATAATCTGTCGCTAGCCAAATTTGTTCGTGGTGAAAACACCGTAAGCGACTTTATGGCGGAAGTTACAGAAACCTCGGTCTGAATTAAATTTGGCAGACTGATATCGCCATCGAGAGGATAGGCACCGCGCAAGGTAGCGCTATAAGCACCGCCAAAATCCCAAATTCGACTTCTTCCGTTCCTGTCCGATTTCGGATAGATACTCAAAACTGATCTATCAACTATCACTTTTCTCGGTTTACCCTTTGCGTCATATTCATACCTCTTACCATATTCGGCAACAAAAGGCTCCAAAACCCCCGTTGAAATGTTTTTCAAGGTTAAGCCCGGCACGGTGCGGTCGAGATTGATAGGCACATTAAAACGGATTTCAATCGGCTCGTTATACATAATGGTACCTTCAGAACTGTTCAAGTGTCGGAGGGGTCTAGTTGTAAAAGTGTACTCCGCAGGCGGTACCGGCACGCCGTCAGTTGAGGCAAAACCCTCTAAAATCTTTACAGAATAGCGGGCGGAATATGCGAGCCTATCTTTCGGAATAAACTGGAGCACACGAGTGCTAATCCATTTGTATTTGCCTTCCGTGGCGGGGATAATTTGCACGTGCAAATTTTTGCTCTCGAGCGTCGAAATGGCTGTCAAAGGCACCATTGGTCGATTGAACATGATGGTAATAGAGGAGTGCTCGTCAGCTTCGCTATCATTCTTTGGAAAAACCTCGAGCACTTTCGGGTCTTCAACGATTACAAAATCTTTGGAAATGTTTCCTTCACCAACCAAAAGTCGAACAGTATAGCGCTTATCTATTACAAGTGGCTTCTCTGGTACAAATGCCAAGGAGTTTTTAGACTCCCCGACTGACACAAATTTTCCTGCCAAGGCTGGCTCGAACGAAATGAGCTTTTCCGCACCCATTGTCGGCACACCTTTCGGCAAATTTATGATCACCGCCGCGCTTTGAGAGACTTTGTCTTCCACAAGCGTGTAGATCTGGCTATAAGATTTTCCAACAAAAAAAGGCCGAGAAACACTCAAGTAGAAAGTGGCGGTAACTGCCAGGAGAAAAACCCCTAGGACAACGAGACGCGCCTTGTAGCTCCCCTTACCTATGCTAGAAGTATTTTCGCCTTCCATTGGTCTCCACTATAACATTTGTCTGAGAAAGTTCCTAAATCGCTCCCTCGCATACTAAAATTTCTCGCTTTCGCTCAATTCCTCGGTTGTACCCGCCAAGTTTCCCGTCGCTTCGTACCACGCGATGGCAAGGAATTTTTACATTATAGTTGGTATGTAAAATGCTACCGACAGCTCGTGCTGCATTAGGATTGCCCGCCCGCCTTGCCACTTCCTTATAGGATAACACCTTTCCTTTCGGAATTTTTCGCACCACGGCAAATACTTTTTCCTTGAAAGCCTTCACAAAATTTAAGTTCAGACTATTGCCGGACAAAAGAGCGCACTCTCTTCTCGGGCGCGGTCAATCGTATTGCGGTGCAAGCCTGTTTTTAGGAGAATCGTGTCGTCGCCACGCACGCTCTTGCAGAGTACTACGCCGGCGGCCAGAAGATTTTTTTTCTCCATGCCGGAAAGCGATGTGAGACAGGTAATGGGATGTAAACTCGCGTCTTCTATCATGTCGTGAAGGTTGCCGACTCGCGGGTAATTCCAGCCAATAAGGCGAACTCCGGCACACTCGCAATACTCGATGGCCTTGGTGGTAAAGTTGGTGTTAGTAATAAGCAAACCCTCGGACAAAGTTTTTGTTACGCCATAGGAAAACTCTACTTCTTTCAAATCGTCAAAACGGGCCTTTACATAAAGGGCGACTTTCAGGTCGGATTTCATGCCAAGCTCGTTGTGAAATTTCGCCTCGGCCATGATGAGTTTATTTTCATTCCACGCCACGATGTCCATCTCATGTTCAACACACCGCCCAGCCACTATTTGATCGGTCAGTGTCTCGTAACCCCTCGCTTTAAAAATTTCCGCCACAAACTTTTCAAACGGAAATCCTGAAGGCCCGAGATCGGCAATAGCTCGTTTGAGGGAGTATCTCGCCACAGTCGGTCTTTCCAGTTTGTGCAGTAATTCAAAGGCGTGACGATAAATCTGACTGGTACTCATGCCATCCTCCACTTCTTTTGCGATGTGACGTACAATTGTATCCCGAACTCCAGAGGATGCTCCCGCCCGCGTAAGCGAGTCATGAAGTTTTTCAACATTAAACTCCTCCCGAGTGCCATCGGCTTTGACGATAAGGATCTTTCTCGAATCCATAGACGCTAATTATACAATAGTTCCTCCGCCGAGACACGTGTCTTTTTCATATACAACGATTGACTGCCCTGGGGCTCCTCCACTTTGTGCTGACGCAAAGCGAATTAGGAATTTGGAGTCATGGATTTCGAGCTTAACTGTCTGAAGTGTTTGGCGATAACGAAGGCGGGCAAGGAGCGGTGCTCCGGTTGCTGGAGCACCGCTTATCCAGTTAACATCCTTTAACTCAAAAACCGTCCTGGAGCCTCCTTCCACATGGGCCTTCGAGTCATGCGAAACAGTTAGAGTATTCTTCTTCACATCCTTCGCTATCACATAGTATGGCTTTTCTTCCGCGCCTGTCCGAGTAAAAAATCCGTGGCGCTCACCCAGCGTGTGAAAAACTGCTCCGTCATGCGTGCCGATAACTTCTCCGTTTTGGTCTAAAACCTTTCCGGGACTGGACTTGATAAATTTCTTGAGAAAATCCTTCATGTTAATTTTGCCGATAAAACACAACCCTTGGCTGTCCTTTTTATCGGCTGTACTTAGCCCAAACTTTTTGGCTAATCTCCGTACCTCGGACTTCTCCAAATCGCCTACAGGAAATAAAATATGCGACAGTTGCTCTTTTTTTACTTGCCAAAGAAAATATGATTGATCCTTCTGCGAGTCTCGAGAAGCTTGCAACGTATGGCTTGTAGCGGAGGATGCATCCTGACGCCTTGCGTTATGTGATTCGCGCTTCACGATTCGCGCGTAGTGCCCGGTCGCCACAAAATCAGCCTCCTGCGCCATCGCCCACTTATAAAACCCGCCAAATTTAATGTGGGCGTTGCACATTACATCTGGGTTTGGTGTCCGTCCCGCCTTATATTCCGAAATCATGTAATCCACCACTTCTCTTTTATACTCCTTACTCAAGTCAAGCGTCATAAAAGGAATACCAAGTTTGGCGCATACTCGCATGGCGTCCAACCTATCCTCCTTCCAAGTACATTCTATCCAATCCGGTTGCCAAACCTTGATGAAAACGCCGGTAACTTCATATCCGGCTTCCTGGAGTAGCGCGGCTGAGACGGAGCTGTCCACTCCTCCTGATAGGCCGACAAAAACCAGAGGCTTTGATGTACCTTTACTTTTCATATCCCGCATGGTATCAATTTCCTAGACAAAAGCAAAATCTCACCTAGAAACTATGAAAGCAAAACCGACTCCCGAGGAAATGCAGGTCCGAACCATTGTCGTTAACGGACTCAGTTATGCATACTGAATGACACTACTTCGCAAGCTTGTGGAACTCAAGAGTGAAGGAAGAATATTTGTGGGTGTGACTTGAAAAAAAGCTGTAACACTTCAAAATCGCAACACTACTTCCCCCCTTACCACGATTGCGATCCCTTGTCATCCGGAAGTTAGGAGCGCAACTTGATGTTGATGTGTCCCTATGCCAATATAGGGACAACACTCAAACTCTTCCCAAGACTGTCGGCAAACTGATAAATATCACGAAAGAGTTTCTTGAGGCCGTAGGCGGGTAAATTGTTCTTTTCTCCAAAAAACTTCTACCCCGCCGAGCCACCTTCCGCTCGGCTTTTTCTTTTCTCTTTTCCTTTCAATACGTTATAAAATAGCTATAGCTAAATTATAACGTAATGCCTTGGAGTGACTTGGTTTGCCACACGCTATCATTTTCTCTATATTCAACACCGAGTGTTCAACACTCGGTGTTGAACGGGTGAACAATTTATTTTAGATACTTTTCCTTGTTCAAAACGTGCTCCTCGTGCGTAACCGCATAGTGCATGTTGCCTCTTACGTCCGAAAGATAGTAAAAATAGGCGGATTTTTCCGGAGTAACTGCATCCGAGAGCGCGGCAAGTCCTGGGTTGCCTATGGGGGTTGGTGGTAAACCTTTATATTTATAGGTATTGTAGGGAGAATCAACTTTTAGGTCATTTAGAGTAAGCTGAAATGTATTTTTGCCAATGGCATATTGGAAGGGCGCGTCCACTTGAAGCGGCATACCTATGGACAAGCGCTTCCACAAAATACCTGAAATGATTTTTCTGGTCTCGGAAGTTCTGGCCTCCGCCTCCAAAATTGACGCCATAGTCACGACGTCTTTAAGTGGCTTTTTAAAATTTCTGATCCGACCGTCAATGCTCTTGATCTTTTCCTCGAAATTGGCTTCCAAAATAGCCACAACTTCCGCAGGAGTCGCGTTGGGCTGGAACAAATAAGTGTCGGGGAAAAGGTAGCCTTCCTTAGGTTTAGCAAGAGTTTCAAACGACAGGCTGTTAAAATCGAGAAGTTTATCGCTCAAAACTACTCCCATTTGTTTCGCCGTCAAACCTTCCGGAAAAGTAACTTTTACCGGAGCCATGCCAAAGGCTCCCCGTGTCAAACGGGACGCTACAGCGAAAACCCCAATTTTTTCTTTAAACAGATACTCCCCTGCCAGAACTCCCTTGTCGCCCGAAGATACAATTACGGCTATCCGAAACCAAAAAGCCGACCTTACTACTTTTTGACGCTCAAGTTCTTCGGCTATTTGATTCAAACCCGAATTTTCCTTTATCTTGACGACGGTTTGCAGGGGAAATTCTTGAGGCGCTTTCACATACAGAAAATAAAAGCTGATAAAAAGTATCGCCAAAGATAAGCCCGCCAGCGCCCACAAATATAGGGAATTTTTACTCTCAAAACTTGGTACTGGAGAAGATGTCTCGTGTTGGTCAAAAAATGCCATAAATTAAATCGGTAAGTTTGAAGGGGCTTGCGAACGTTTTGATGGGATACGCTCGAAAGTTGGTGTGGCCGCGACCGAACCGGGAAAATGGAAAATAGTCGCCAGTTCCTCGGTGTTTAAAATAATCGGGGACCCTTCGAAGTTTTTGAATGGTGGCTGGAAAAAGGAACGTAATTTCATAGCTTCCATCATTTCTTTCTCGCTATTAGTTCGGCGAATTCTTCTAAAGTCCTGCCATGGGTAATCGAAATCGGTAAACCAGCCGAGTTTAAAACCGTTCACATCGTCGGTAGAGCTGTATTGGCGAAAGGAACCAATTAGTCCCGTAATGCTTATCGGGTTGAAGGCTTCTTTTTTGGCGATATAACAGCCACGTATGGCGACTTCGAAGGGAAATTTTGAGACACTACGTTCAAGCGCGGAAATGATATTTTGCTGACCCTTGGTCGGGTTGGGCATACCCGGAAATTCGGAACCGGGATTTTCAGTGATCGACTCTTTTCGGATTTTTTCTATTTCATGACGCACTTCATGCTTCCAATCGGGCTTTTCAAACAAAACTGCGTCGTTTTTAAGATTCATTTTTCGATGAGCTTGAATCATAATATGTATCCACGCTTGCTCACCCTTACGAAGCGAACCCAAATATTCCAGCACGGAAGTCATCGGGTCAATTTTAAATTCTTCCTTTGGGTCTTTATCGAGGCCATAATCCACGTAGGTTTTAATAGGATAAATATCCTCTTTGGTAAGCTTGAAATACGTCGCCCACATGGGAAAATTGATCGGGTCGGGCTCATGGGGAATCCATGACATATAATCCTCGGCCTCATAGATTTCAACTGTAGGATATTGGGCGTAAATTTGCGTTTCGATCAAGTTTTTCCATTTTTTATGAGCCCAAATAAAAAACTTTACCTGACCTCCGATTGAAACCAGCTCGAAGGAAAACCAGGGCCTAACTTTACCCTTCCAATAAAGCTCGCTAAAAGTCGCCGAACCGGTCTGATAAAGCGAGGTGAAGAAAATTTCCATGGCGAGAGGCGACTTCATCGTTTCCTTCGGAATCTTGACCTCGAGAAGCACCGAGCCGGCTTGTCGCACAAAATCCGCTCGGATATAACGCATCCATTGTTTAAAGAAAAAAGCACCGAGCAAAATTGGTGCCCAAAGTGGAGCGAAAAGGAAAAGTGTCTGGAAAAAAGGATCGAAGGCCGGAAAAGATGCTAAAAAGTCCCGACCAAACAACACCATCACAAGAACCACCACAAAAAGTCCGAGCAACACCCAGATGATGCTGTAGACTAAATCCACGAAACTCAAAAAGTAGTTTTTTAACACGCCTATAATAATACCTTACGCCGACAAAGTTTTCCAGAAGAAAACCCCGTCGCTCCAGTTTTGAGGAACGACGGGGTTTTCCGAGCTGACTTTAGACAACAGCGCTATACAAACCTTCTTTGGTCTTTTTGAAATGTTTGGGATTCTGAAGGTTTACGACAATAGTGTTTTCCTTGACATACCTTTCCTTCAGTACCTTGTCGACAATCTGCTGGCGGCTTAGAGGGCCGTTAACTTCGAGAATTTTTTTGATTACGTCTTTCACTACCCCGGACATATATCCCCATTCGGTAAGCGCGTACAAACCGCGTCCCACCAAAACAAAGCGAGGATCTTTTATAAGTTCGTTGTGGGTCGTGGCTACGTGCGCCTTTTTACCAAAAATTTTCTCAATTGACTTTGCCACCTCGCGAAAATGAATAGGCGAACCGTGCTTGCGAATGACCAAGAATGCGTAGTCTCGCATGCCTTTGGCTCGGATGTTTGGCGATGAGGTTAGACCCCACTCGCCAAGCGGGTTTTTTCCGATAACCTTTGAAAGAGCGAGATAACGCTTTACGATTTCAGAATCTTTTTTGTAATCGTCAGAAATATCTTCGACGTGGGAAAGAAATGAAGCAATAATATCCAACTCCGAGACCAAGTCTTTGTCGGAAAGATTTTTATACAGTTTCTTCAAGGCTTCATGCACCTTGCGAGCAAGATCATCTTCAATATGCCAGCGATGCTTGAAATGTTCGTCTTCCCTTTCCTTTTTGAAAGTGTCGCCCAGCACAAGAAGCAAATGAACCTGATTTTGAAGGGTTTTCTCCTTCGAAACGTGAGAAAGAAAGTCCTCTTCGGCAACAATTCCACCCAGTTTGCGCATTAAAGATTCAAGCTCGGAAAACACAGATTTTTCCTTGCTGTAAGCGTCGGAACGTTTGATACTGTGAAGGCCGTAGTTCTCTATTTGTCGCACTCTCTCGCGGGTAATGCCGTAGCGCTTCCCGATGGCTTCGAGGGTCATCTTGCGATGGTCTTTATCGAGACCATAGCGGCTCACAATGACATCTCGAGCGCGTTCCGGAAGAACAGCCAGAAGTCTCTTGGTAACTTGTTTCGGATTAAATGTGAGAGTGTTCATAATCTCATGGGCCACATGGGCGAAATCGTAAAAAGTTTATAAAAATTAATTCGTGTTTTAATGAGTCTAAGACAAGCTGTACTAAATGTCAAGAATGTGACAATTCCAACTTTTGTTCTAAACAACAACATTTACAAGTTTGCCCTTCACGAAAATTGTTTTTCGAATTTCCTTACCTTCAATCCACTTCGCAATTTCAGGCAATGACTTTGCTTTGATACTTGCTTCTCCTTCAGAAATTTCAGGGTCGGCTTCAAAACTCCCCCTCACTTTTCCATTCACCTGCACTACAATCGTTTGTGAAGCTGAAGAAATTTTGGCGGGATTATATATTGGCCAAGGTTCGATGTGAATTGAGCTTTTGTTACCCAACTGGGACCATAGTTCCTCTGTCATATGTGGCGCAAAAGGGGCTAGAATTTGAAGCAAGCTTTTGTACGTGTGAACATCGATTTCCCTAGCCTTTTCCATTTCATTTACCAGTACCATCATAGAGCTGACGGCCGTATTGAAACGGGTAGCTTCAATATCTTCGCTGACTTTCTTAATGGTTTTGTGTAAAAGAGTTTCTAGCTGCAAATTATCTGTTACCGAATTTTCCTTCCTCTTTTTCTCATCCCCAATTCTTTCCATGAGTCTCCAGACTTTCTCGAGGAAACGTCTTGGCCCTACCATCGCCTCCGTAGACCATGCGATATGCTGATCGAAAGGTCCCATGAACATTTCGTAGACCCGAAGCGCATCAGCTCCAAACATTTCAATCAATTTATCGGGATTCACGACATTCCCCACTGATTTTGACATTTTTACACCCCCTTCTCCCAAAATAAGTCCGTGAGAAGTACGCTTGAGGTAAGGTTCGGATGTCGGCACCAAACCAAGGTCGTACAAAAACTTGTGCCAAAATCGTGAATACAGAAGGTGCAAAGTCGTGTGCTCCATGCCACCATTGTACCAATCAACCGGTGTCCAGAACTTGAGCGCTTTTTTCGCCGCAAATTCCTTCCGATTTTTCGGGTCGGCGTAGCGAAGGTAATACCACGAAGAGCCTGCCCAGTTGGGCATAGTGTCCGTTTCCCGCCTTGCCCGGCCCTTACACTTCGGACACTTCACATTCACCCACTTGGTCATTGCGGCGAGTGGCGATTCTCCCGTGTCAGTCGGCTTATAATTTTTTACATTCGGCAATTTGACCGGCAAATCTTTTTCCGGAACAGGAACAATCCCACAGGTCTCGCAGTGAATAACTGGAATCGGTTCGCCCCAATACCGCTGACGTGAAAATACCCAATCGCGGAGTTTGTAATTTACCACCCTTGTCGCGTAGCCTTTTTCCACAAGATAATTGATGATGTCGGAACGGACTTCGTGCCATTCTCGTCCTTTAAATTCAGCGGGCTCGAGCAAAATGCCGTTTTTGACAACAGGCCTTTCGATTCCCCGTGCCTCTTCCCACAACAACCGAAGTCCTTCCGGTAGTCTAAAGGATTCGAGTTCCTTTGGAGTCAGCCATACAACATCATGTTTTGCGTTCTCGGCTTCGGTCACTTCTTGTCCTTCCCCATCGGTCAATTGGAAAAGAAAATTGTTAGAGTGAGCAAAACGGTTTTCATCTTTCGGTACATGAAAAAATTGCGAATGATTACGGGACAATTTCCGAACCAGTTTCATATTTCTATATCCGGTTTCCTCCTGTATCTCCGCACGTGCAGCTTCTTCTGGTGTTTGGCCACTCTCCACACCTCCAGTTATAAACGTGTCCCAGTCCACTTTTTTCCACTTAAGACCCAAATATTTATCCTCCGACCAATGTTTTACAATCGCAGTTATAATTTCACGCTCAACGAAAGACTTGTCCTTACGAACTGCGTCAATACCATCTGTCTTGATGGACAGATGTTCAGCCACAGGATGGAGTGGAATGTTAAATTTCTTGGCAAACTTATAATCACGTTCATCATGAGCACTGGCGTTTACAATTCCAGTCCCATAATCCGCCACAACATACGACGCAATCCAAATCGGTAAATCTCTGCCAGTCCCCGCGTAATTTTCAATATAGCGGCCGGTAAAAATTCCTTCCATTTCTTTTTCTGCGTCAAAATCTTTTTGAGCTCGCTTTAGTTTGAGCTTTTCGATAAAATCGAGAACCGGTTTCTCGTACTTTGTTCCCGCAACAAATTTTGGCACCAGATGATGCTCCGGCGCGATAACCGTAAATGTTTCCGCTCGGTATGTCTGCGGAACGGAATTGTACATCTCCACCGTGATGTTCAAATCCTTGACCTTACATTTAAAATTAACCCCTTCACTTCTTCCAATCCAGTTCTTTTGCTGAATGCGAATTTTCTCAAGATAATTCACCGGCGTTTTATCCCCAAAAATTCTCGGAACCAACTTTCTCCTGAATGCTTCTGTGACCTTCTTGTATCGCACGTCGTCAGATTGATCAGCCTTGAACACGCCAGTTTTTGCGTCTTTGAGAAGTGCTTCGGCGGGATACCCTGCCCAATACTTTTTAGCCACGTCTTTTGCTTGAAGAATGTAATTGTTAGGAATAACATCCAGAACCAAATTTCCCGACTCATCGGTATACGAAATCCCATAGTGAAAACTGGCTCGGGACTCTCCCCCAACGCCTCTTAGGAAGTTTTTGAAAAAAGTGATAACCTCCTCATCAGTTGCTCGCTCACTTTTTGGATTGGCGTGCTTGCGCATGTGCACCATAAACCCCTTATTTTCCGGCCACTTCTCAATCCACAAAATGTGATCGGTGGAAATTGTCGGGATGCCAGTTTTTTTGAAATAAAATTCGGATTTTAGCTTGGCATTTTCAAGAAAATCATCGCCTTCGACAAGTGTGCTGTCGTCAACCGGCGGAACATCGTCAAGCGATAGAAGTTCAATGCCTGCGACACCTGCAAGACAACTTTTTATCATTTTCACCTTCGCCGGATTGCGCGTGCCGATCAAAATTTTCTTCGTGTTCAGATCTCGATCGAGTCTGTCAGCGTATTTGGTAATAGCAAGCATCCACTGCTCTTTCTCTCGTTTCTCCACGGGCGTGCCGCACCGCTCACAGCATCCATCCACCACTTCCTCGTTAGCAAGGCCGATTTTGTCTTTTGGACACCAGTTGATGGCCATTTTTTTCTTGTACGCCAAACCTTTCTCCAAAAATTTCAGGAAAATCCACTGCGTCCATTTGTAATAGGCGGGATCGGTAGTGTTTATTTCACGTGACCAGTCGAAAGAAAATCCGAGAGCCTTGAGCTGACGGCGAAAATTTGCCGTATTATTTTTTGTAACAACTGTCGGATGAATACCTGTTTTAATTGCGTAATTTTCCGTAGGCAAGCCGAACGCGTCCCAACCTATAGGGTACAAAACTTCAAAACCCTCGGCTCGACGTTTGCGAGAAATAACATCCATCGCCGTATTCGAGCGAATGTGCCCCACATGAAGCCCGTCACCCGAGGGATACGGAAACTCTATAAGACCGTAAAATTTCTCCTTCTTGGAATTTTCCTTGACTCGATTGAGTTTCCTTTTTTCCCAGTATTTCTGCCATTTAGGCTCTATTCTCTTGTGATTATATTCGGCCATTACGAGAAATCATACGACAAATTTACTTATTTCGCTATATTTGACAAAGCATACATGTATGGTATCGTAATTGATAGATAGCTAGCCGATCTATCCGGTTTGGATGAAGAGGGATCAATCCCTGTTTGATGTCCCCGAAACGGACATTGCGTACTCTAAAATGGCCGAAACCCGTTTTAGGGTGGGTCGAAAACCCCATTCACCGCAACAGGCATTCGACAATGAAAAATCAATACTACTACAAGATGATGCGACATTTTATTTTGCATCATCGAAACACGTTCGGAAACCGCGAGCCCTTGGGCCACTGGATCAGACCCCAAGCCCTCTGGGATCAATACAAGTCCACGCAGCTTCTACGGAAGTTGGCGTGGGCGTTTGGACTTTTCCTTGGTTTGTCGGCGGTCAGTCTGCTTTACGCCATGTCCGCTAGTCAGGAGTGGAGAGATGACCACTCCACATTAGGAGCGATTGCTCTCCTCGGTACTTTAACAGGGCCCTTCAGCCTTATCTTCCTTTGGGTATGGTACGCGAAAACTCTTCGGAAGGACGATTTAAGCAAGGAAGTACGCCTGCTCGAATCCTCGCTCAAAAGATCTAGAAGAAATGGCTGGTCGGGAAGAAAAGGCCTCCTGACCGTCCCTCCGAACATAGTGGCGGAAACGTTGGTCCAGCTAGCGATGCGCCAGCAATCCGGTAGCGATTCTGCCAAGAAAGCTGCTGGGAGCCAGTTAGGAGACATGTGGGACTCCGCATCAGAGTTCCACGTAGTGGATTCCTATGAAGAATTGCACCGCAGGGCAACGCTAAAGCTCGCGAGCACGAAAGGGGTGCAACCATGAGTCCCCTTGTGCTCGGCATTTTTTTCATCGGTGCGCCTTGGGCGTTCCACCTCGGTATGACGGAAGGCTTGCTCGGTTCAATCGTGGTGAGCTTGGCAACGCTCATTGTAAGTTTCATTGGAAACTGTTGGCACCACTTATATCAGTTTGATCACCGATCTTCTTTCGTCGAGAGGAGGTCGAGGTTTTGGCACGGAGTATTTTTCGTGGGCCATGCTTTGATCTACTTCTACAGCTACAGCCTTCATGTCTTATTCCGTGGCCAGTATGAAGGTATTCAATGGAATCAACTGTGGAAGATAGTGCCCATAGACCTAGGTGCCATTACTCTTGTCGCAGAAGTCTCTCTCGCAACACTTTTCCTGATAGGAGCACCCTTTGTCCTTTGGCACATTTTTCAGGCCAGAAGAAGGCGAAGGCTAGAACAGGTGCGAGAATGGTATGCTCAACTAAGGCGAGACCATTCAAACTGAAAGTCTCGAAACACATCGCTCGAGTTCACAATCGGGCGATTTTTTATTGTGACCGCGGAACATCCCGTTCGCTCGGCGAGGATTAAGACGAGGCCAAATTTTATTTCCCAGCCGGAAATTTTCCCCAAATTTGACAGGAATTCCCCTTTTAGGACCGTCGAGTCGAGATCTATTTTTATCTTAGTCCTCGATAGGCCTCCTCTCGAGTCGGAAGATTAAATCTCTGACGAACATAATCATCTTCCGCCTGACCGCCAAGCATGAGTTCAAGCAACTGCTGAGTGCCGGTAATAATTCCCTGAAGTTTTATCTGCGCGTATGTAAAATCCTCCCACCTATTCTGCGCGATAAGATCTTTCATCTCCTCTAACAACCCCAGAGCTACCTTAAATGCTCCCGATCTTTGCGTGGATTCAAATTTCAACATTTCCACTTTGTACATATTAATCTCTTCCAGAAACTCAACTCTGTTTTCTTCCATACATTTCGTGCGAAGTGCCACGAGTTCACTGTCAGCTATGCTTCCAGTCTGATCGCTAGGAACCCCCAACACCGCATAGGCGTGGTCGCGTAATCTCTTAGGGGAATTGTACAAATTTTCCCCTACTGTATGAGCTCCACCGCTCAAAAAACCCTTAAGACCGGTACGGAAATATTCAAGAGTTGCCTTGAGTGCGAGCATTTGTTCAAATCTTCCCTCCCTTTCAAACAATCTCGCTCGCTTGTCGATTAAAAGCTCATCGGGGCTTTGTAAAACATCCTCCGGCTTGTCTAGGCTTGCTCCTCTTTTTCCAACTTCCTCAATTGCGTGTTTTTCCATAAAATATAATTGTAATTTCTAATAAACCGTTTTGGACGGTGGTGGAATGACCGGATACAACCCGGGATCTATAGTCCGGTCGAAACATGTTCGACCCTTGGCGTGAGTCCAGGTATCGCCTGAATATGGGTAATATCCTTCAATTAAAGTCGTTGAATAGGGCTTCGAGCCATCCTTACGCGTATACTCTTTACCCCTGACTTCCTCGGTAGAAAGCTCAAAAGTGGCACAGAGTTTAAACGTAAGCGGAAGACCGGCAACTTCGTATTCATAATCTTCCCCTCTCGGATCGGTGGGAACGGAGTAGCCGGAAATGGAATCGGTGAGCTCGAATAGCGTTTTGGGAAGCATACCTTTCTTTTGCCAAAAATTAACCACTTGCCACTGAATGTTTTGTAGATCGTTTACTCGGCGTTCGTCAAAAAGTCGCAAGCGCTGGGTAAAGGGCGAACCGATGATTAGAAAACCCCCGACAATTCCGGCGAATACAAGAAAGGAAATGACGCCCGCAAAAATTCTGGGGCCTTTTCCCCCGGGAGTTTCCGCCCGTAAATCATAAATATAGTAGCCAAAAATCACGGCGCAGACCAAAAATACTGAGAGAACCTTAAAGGTAAAGCGCGCGGTTATTTCCCCTCCTAAGAATGTGTTGATAAGAGTGATAAGGTCTATTGCCATCGCGAGTGAGGTAATAAAAAGCGTCACATAGGAAAGCCAGCGGCGAATCGCGAGCTTCTTTTTCTCCGGAACTAGCACCGCTTCCCTGTTATTTAAAACTGAAATCAAAATGCAAAGAGGAAACATGATGACGAGCGAGGCGATGGCGAAACGAATGCCGGAAGAGTAATACCCGTAGCTGTAATAACCTTGCGAAAGCGCGTCGGGAAAAACTCTGTCAATAATCTCAAACAGCAAAGTGAGAAATGTGATAGCGCTGGTATAAAGCGTCACCACCACGCCGAGGTTGAGAAAAAAATCTTTCGGGGTCATTTTTGCGGATTGGTCCATGGAAAATAAAATAAGTGATAATAGAGGGTTGTTAATATAGTACAATAATTTCGCTTTTGGTACAAAACAGAAAAGCCTTCCCGATTGGGAAGGCCTGCAACCTAGAGTAACTCTCTTGAGTTTAGGCGAAGATATTTTCGCCCAACCCAGTACACGATCGACCCACCTGAGAGCAGGGAGGCGATGGCATACAAGAAAGTTCCAGAAATACCATCGAGGGCGAGAATTAATAGTGCGCACCCGGAAACAAGCAAAATCGCCCCCAAACCTAGAAGGAACAATTGTGACGTTTTCATAAAAAGCTGCTAAATGACTCGCAAGAGTATACCTCAAAACCTAGGGTTTGTCACTTTTCAAACTTTAAACTCCACTACATCCCCATCTCGTACCACATACTCCTTCCCTTCGGTGCGAATCGCACCTTTCTCTCTAGCGGTGGCGTAGGAGCCAAGCGCCAAGAGCTTGTCCCACTCGATAACTTCGGCGCGGACAAATTTTTCCTTGAAATCCCCGTGGATGGCAGTCCCCGCTTCGGGCGCAGTCCATCCGCGCCCGATTGTCCAGGCTCGAGTTTCATCTTCACCAGTCGTAAAGTAAGTGATAAGTTCGAGCGTTTCATAGCCCTTTTTGATTAAATTATCAATGCCGTCATCTTTCACACCGAAATCAGTACGCATCTGTTTTTTTTCTTCACCTTCAAAATCCTTGAGGTCATGTTCAATACCAGCGTCAACAATTACCCACTGTGCCTTTTCCCTCGCAAAAAAATCCATTAACTTTTGAAATCGTTCGTCCTTTAGATCGTCCAAGTTTTTGCCTCCGGCTTTTTTGTTCAGTACATACAGAATTTTCTTGGCTGTAAGCAAATGCAGTCCTTTGAGAATCGGGGCTTCCTTGGGTTCCACCGCTACGCATGAGACAAGCTTGCCGTCATCCAGTGCAGCTTTTATTCGAGTAAGCAAACCGCCTTCAAGTACAGCGTCTTTATCTCCCCGCTTTATATCGCGAGCTAGATTTGTAAGGCGTTTCGTCACAGTCTGTAAGTCGGCTAAAACAAGCTCTAGATTGATTACTTCAATATCCCGAACGGGGTCAATTCCGCCGGAAACGTGAATCACTTTTTCATCATCAAAAATCCTCACCACTTCGGCGATGGCGTCAGTCTCGCGGATATTTGACAAAAACTGGTTGCCCAAACCTTCACCTTCGGAGGCGCCTTTGACCAACCCTGCGATATCCACAAATTCCACCGCCGCCGGCACGGTTTTTTTTGAATGGCTAAATTCCGAAAGCTTCCACAACCTTTCATCGGGAACAGCCACCACCCCCACCGAAGGGTCAATCGTACAAAAGGGATAATTCTCACACGGCACGCTTTTTTTTGTAAGCGCGTTAAAGAGCGTGGACTTCCCCACGTTTGGGAGACCGACAATTCCGATACTTAATGACATTTTGAGAGTATATAGTAAATAGCTTCGAGTATCTAGTCGGGCGAGGCCCCGCCTCGCCCGACTTCAATAGGACTTCCGCAATCGGATGCAATTCGAGGCGCGAGTGAGAAGCGACCGAAACATACTTCGTAGTATGGTGAGTAAGCCTCGGAGGCGAAGCAACGAAGAAGGGCGCCAATTGCGGAAGTCCTACCCAATAAAAAGACGGAGTGAGTGACTCCGCCTTGCGTGCTAACAGAAAACCCACTTCCTGTACTCGCCCTCCATTACTTCTGGTAACTTAAGAAGAGCCACAAAATCGTCGTATTCTACTCCAAGGACGCTACAAATCAGGACAAAGAAATTGAATTGCAATTCGGTAGGTTTATTTCGAATTGCTTCGAAGGAAGGATAGGCATACTTTGGATCATGGATCCTCTCTGACACCTTTCTGTCTAAATCAGCGCAAGTAATCCCATGCGCAGCCATCAGCACAAGAAGAGCATCAACGAGCGCTTTCTGCACCGTTATTTCTTCCACGTCTGGTTGCACAAGGTTCCTTTTGTAGGAGTTGCGGTTGAGGAGGTTATCTAAAGCATAATTCTAGCACGCCCGCCGAAAAAACACTAGAATAAATGTTATTTAAAACGAATTTCAAACTCTGTCCAGACGGGATTCGAACTTTTGTTAGATCGAACTTGAATCCCGCAGAGCTTTCTCAAACATTTTGAGCTTCTCAACCAATCGAGCATCGGAAGGCATACCTCTAGCGCTCCGCAAAGCTATCTGCGACTGAAGAAGGGCAATTCTAACTTTGAGCCACGTTTGAAATTCCCCGACATTTTTGCGTCGGTAGCGTTTTTTGGTTATATAGCTTTCATCAATAACCACTGCCGGACTGTTTTTTATGACGGCAAAAGTAACGCCCGCGACCGCGATCATTAAGGGGACGCTCACGCTTAAATCCACAACCTCGTACAACCCGCGCGCCACGGCAAACCCGACAAGGCCGGTCAGCAATTGCCTGAACGTAAGCGGACCGAAAATGCTTTCTTCATCCATGCTATTTTTTAATAAAACCCTCGAGTGCCCTCAAAGTTTCAACCGGTATCATGTACACCACCGTATTGCTTGCATCGGAAGACATATCATTTATAGATTGCAAAGTTCGCAAGTGAAGAGCGCCGGGAGTTTTAGCGAGCATCTCCGCCGCCTTGGCAATGTTTTCCGATGCCGCTAATTCCCCTTGGGAATTGATAATAACAGCTCTTTTTTCGCGCTCGGCTTCCGCCTGCTTGCCTATCGTTCGTTCCATTTCAGCCGGCAAACTGACATCTTTGAGCTCAACGTTTTGGACTTTGAGTCCCCACACGTCGGTCTCTTTGTCCACAATTTCCCTAATTCTATCGGCAATTTTATCCCGACTCGAAAGCAACTCGTCAAGCGTCACTTCTCCGACAATGTTTCTCATTGTAGTTTGAGCGTATTGAGATATGGCGTATCTGAAATCCTCAACCTCGATAATCGCCTTATTCGCGTCGCTCACTTTGTAATAAATAACCGCGTTCACTTTCACGGATACGTTGTCGCGCGTAATGGCGTTTTGGTCCGGAACGTCCACGGCCTTCGTGCGAACATCCACGCGTTCATATCCCTGAACAATAGGCCATACCAATCTCCAACCCGGTTCCATAATGGACGTAAATTTACCGAGCGTAAACTTTACCCCTCTCTCATATTGATTTATTTGTCGAATACTCGAGACCACAAGAAAAAATAAAATCGCCGCTAATATTGCATATTCCATACTTAAAATACTTAAAATCAATTTTTAGTAAAACCCGAAGCCTTTAGCAAGCTAATAATAGTCAAAATTCCGCCAACTTTCAAGGATAAACAACCCCAGGAATGCGAATTCCTTGCTTCTTTTTGACCAAATCGGCATACGTACGCTGATACGATGCAACCTTGACTTCAACAAAATTCCTCGAAATTGAGGCTAAATCGTCCCTGACCAAAAATTCCTCGAGGGAAAATCCTGTGTCCTTTTTTAAATCTCTGCTCACATAAGACAAGGTTATAGCGTTCAGAATATTATCATCAGTTGTTTCACCTTGCCCATCATCGAAAAAAGTTGGCATACCGGTAACCTTTCCATCTTTATCGATGACTGCTCCACCAGACGAGCCGTGCTGACCAGCGACACTACCTGCAAATGCAATTGTATCCGAGTCACCTGAATTCTCAAGGGAATTAACATGATGGACAATCACTGGAGAAGAAACCAGACTAAGGCCTTGCAAAATTGTTACCCCACCCAGAAAACTAGCTGCGTAACCAAGCATATAGTTAAATGACCCTTTTGCCGGAACACTGTCAATGGAAACTGGAATGTAAGGAAATTCCTTGGGTAAATCTTTCGTCGGATCAGTTCTCGAGGTGACAAGAAGCAGTCCGTAATCCTTGAGCCCATATACATAATTAGTGTCATCCACAGCGTACAATTGATCAAAATAGTCCTTCATCCATGCCTCTGGCAAATACAATAAAGTGGCGCGGTATAGTGGGTATGCGGGTGAGCCAACACGGATCGAACAATTTAAAAGGCTTGGATTTGGCCAATCGGAAAAAATAAAATTTTGTGCAACATGAGCGTTGGTCAAAATGACACCACGTTTATCAATAAAAACGCCACTACCGCTTGAAACCGAATCGATTTCACCATTGCGGTCGGCGCAAAACACATTAACTATCGCGTCCTTCCACTCAGGGTCAAGGGGGAACTTGCCGTTGGGAACATACGTCACCGGCGTAGAAACCGAAGTGGACGTGCCGGACTCTTGAGGAAGTCCGAGTTTTGCTACCTTAATTACCTTTACGGTTGACGAGGCTATTTTTGAAGTTTCAGTCCGACTCCGAGATGTTGTAGTCGCCATAACCACGACTTTAGTCGTCGATAATTTTTCCAAATCGACGAAACTTGTCGGTTTGGTCGATGAGCCATCATCCGCAGAAATTGCAGTTGGAGTCGGCACTCTGTACTCTACTGTCTCCGGCTTAATATCGGCTGGTAAAAATTTTTCAGAAGTCACCGGAAAAAAAATACTGACTATCGCAGTGCCGATTCCAATGAAAATTTCACCCAAGTGCTTAAGCATTATCGTCAGCATGCTTTAGCCCCCCAATTCTCAAACCGCCTTTCCCATCGAACGGCACTCTCTTTAGAAATAAATTTAAGCGGACCAATTTTCTTAACGGAGACCGCAAAACCGGCGAACCATAAAATGCACTTGCGTATCTCGTTTGTGGTGTCGCCAAAAATAAATCGGGCAAGCAAAGGATGTGAATCTGAAGTCACGAAAACCCTGGCAGATTTTCCTCTCATGAGGGGCTTCCAAAAATACCCCGCGCCGATTCCCTCTTTTTTGAATTCAAAGGCAAAGCCGGGTAGCCAGATCCTGTCGAAAAGACCTTTCAGAATAGCGGGCATGGTAGACCACCAGCTTGGATAAATGACCACAAAATGATCGCACCATTTGATATCTTCCTGAACCTTAATCAAGTCGGGTTCAAGTGCCTGAATTTCTTTATAACCCTTATGAAGAACGGGGTCGAACGAAACTTCCCCCAAACACGTCTGACGCACTTCGTGACCAGCTTCAGTTGCGCCTTTTGCATACGAGTCAGAAAACAAACCGCTTAGGGTGTTTCTATCCGGATGGCCGTGCAGTATAAAAATTTTCTTCGAACGCATAAAAATTTAGAGAAGCTTTTTAATTTCTTCCTGATAATTCTTTAAAACCTCCATTGCCACTGCCATTTTATCCCCTCCGTGCTTGGATTTTTCCTCAACCTCTTTGCCGATTTTCATGAAAAGTTCGGGGTTCTTCGAAATAATTGCCATCATTTTATCTTGCTCCGCCTGCGGAACATCCTTGAGCTTTGTCTGGAGCATTTTTCTCATTAAAAATTCCTTTAACATAGATTTTTCGTTGTTATGCAGATCATTTTAGCAAAGAAAACCCGTAGTTCAAAGCTTTGACAATGTTTAGCAAATGGGGTATCATTCCTTTCGGTTTTGGTTTTAGAAAATTATGTATGAATGCGACAACTCCCTTTCTCCGAACCCGTCGGAGACTACCTCAACCAGTTTCCGTGCCAATCCAGTTTGGTACACAACACACCGAGGAGTCTCTCCGGCAACTTGGCATCGCGTTAGGCGAGCACCATGCCGAAATCGCTCGTGGAAAAGCAAAAAGAGGCCCTATTTTTGACGTCCACATCGAAGGAAATTGCCGAACGGCCCGCATCGTTCTCACCCGGCCATCTATGATTTGGACTATTATATGGATCGCGCTCAAACACGGGTTTAATCCGGTAACGGAATTTCGGGGGAAGCTGGCAGAAATGCCGATGATGATTATTCTGATTTCCTGGTTTATCCAGGACAAAGATATTCCGGTAGATATAGCAAACACCCTTGACTTACTTTCATAAGCCGGGTGTTTTTTCTTATCGGATATCCTTGTGCCCCTTTGTAACCGGCCGGTGCAAAAACGCCTCTGATAGAAAATTTGCCCCGTATATAAACCCTGTTTTCAAAAACCCTTGGCCTTTAAGCCTGCGGCTTGACGTATATACCCAGAGCTTCTTGGTAAAAACAACCCGCCCTACGGCGTGAAGCCGTCGGGCAGTATTCGTGTCGTCCCCGTAGAATCGTATATCGGTATTAAATCCCCCGAGCTTTTCCAGTGCCACGCGCCGGATGGCACAATTCCCACCGGTGGCCATATAGCCCAAAACAAAATAGAAAGGAAGCGCCAAGATATTCCAGTACATCCACACCGAAACTTTTTTGACTATCGGTACATCGGCATAATATAGTGGTCCGCTCAAGCACACTAATTCCGGATCATTCTCAAATTTTCGACGAATGCAGGCAAACCACTCCGGAGTCACTTCCGTGTCAGCATCAATAAAGACGACAACATCTCCGGTTGATTCCCTAAAACCCTTTTGGCGCGCGCTATTTGTACCTTTTACGGACTCACTCACAACCCGTGCGCCTTTGTATGCCCTCGCCACCTCGGCAGTACGGTCGGTTGAAGCGTTGTCAACCACGATAATTTCGGAAAAAGCGCCTTCTTCGCATTTCAAAATACTGGAAAGACAACGCTCGATGTAGCGTTCCTCATTGAAAGCCGGGATTATGACACTTATTTTCATATCCATGCAAAAACTCTACAAAAACACTTTTTCGGTCGTCCGTAATTTTCACACACATGCTTATTTCCGTACATTTTCATACTTTCAAATTTATCGGATTTCTTTCCACACCGTGCTCCATGATCTGTTAAAAAATATAATGGAAAACCCGTTAAGCCACCATTCCGACAAAAGTTTCGGCCAGCCAACTTTGTGAGCCCGTCTGCCGGTATGAAATATCGAAAGACCCCAGTTGTAATATGTTTTGCCCGATTTTTTTGAAACTCGGTGGAAAAATTCATAATCTTCCCCCGCAGCCAAATCCTGCCGGTACCCGCCGAGTTTTTCAAACACGCTCCGGCGCACCATCTGAAATTCCCCTGCCGCACCACCAAAACCGAGAAAGTTATTTTGTATAAAAAGCGAGCAAGCGAGAAGAAAAAAAATGACTTGGTCTGAAATTGTCCGATATTCCGGCAACACCTTTATTTGAACCGTCGCTGCGCTGACAGCGTGGTTCTGAAAAATGGCGAGCATCTCGTCAAAAAACAGATCGGGGTTCGGGATGAGCACGTCGGCATCAATAAAAAGGAGAAAGTCGCCCTTCGCCCTTCGCGCGCCGTCGTTTCTCCCCATGGCGATAGTCTGGCGATAGGAACCGTCGTGCACAAGCACCACGTCGGCGTACTTTTTCGCAATTTCAATAGTACCATCTTTGCTTCCGCCGTCGGAAACTATTATCTCAAGCTTGTGTTCGACGCACAGACGCAAACGCGTGAGAGTTTTCTCAAGCACGGATATTTCATTTAAAGTTGGAATGATGATTGAAATCATAATGAATCTTGATAGCGGTTGCCGTACTTTTTCCTCATATATGCCCCGCATTTAAACATGGCTAACACCGCGGCTCCGACCAATACAGCAAAAAATATGTCTCTAAAACCTTTATCGAGAAGAAAATACACGTTGCCGAAAAAATAACCCGCCCCCAAGAGTAAGGCCGTCCATATGAAACCGCCTAGTAAATTAAAAATAATGTACTTTTTAAATGGCACCCGCACAGCGCCGGCTGCAATCAAGGTTGCCAGAGCGAATCCAAACCCCATGGTGATTTTAGAGACAAAAAGAATCTTCGTGTCATGTCGTCGAAAAACCCCTTCCATCTTTTCAAAAATTTCGTGAGTTACTCCGAAGAAATGCCCAAAGCGCTTCAAAAAGGGTTCGGCAGCATAACGCCCCACGAAATACCAAAAAACATCCGCGACAAGGTCACCGAAAACCAGCGTGAGGTAAAGCGGGAGTAAATCAAAATTCCCCAATCGGAGCAAAACACCGGACCCGAGCATTATGACAGGACCTTCCGCTATGACCGCCAGAAAAATAAGTGGGTAGCGATAGGCCACAAGCGTGGCCACCAATGTTCCATACAAGGCTGACATATGCGCATAAGTATACTACGTTTCAAGATATGCATACCAATTTCGCCACGAGCTAAAAGTGGAGAACCGGTACCCAGGGTCTTTATGCGATATAAGCCGCTCTAGTACCCAGGAAACTCATCGGTACGAATATCGTCCTCCGAAACTCCGAGGCCAAGAAGTTTTTCTCGGATACCCACGACAAAAGACAGTGTTCCGGCAACGTAAAAAATTGAATTTCCCATTTTTCCCAAGTACTTCGTCAGCAACTTTTTTCCAATACGGCCCGTCTCACCGCGCCATTTTTTGCCGGGGCGAGTCAGGGTCGGCACAAAACCGAAGCTTTTATACCGACCTGCCATCTCCTCCAGTTCCTCATAGAAAGCCACGTCTATTGCGCTTCGATTGGAATACAACAAAACAATTTCGCGCTCTTCGCCTTTCCTGTGAGAGTCCCGCAAAATACTTATGAAGGGTGTAATACCTATTCCGCCCGCGATGAGAATCGCGGGCTTTTCCAGGTTTTTGTGCAACCCAAACGAGCCCATCGGGCCTTCAAGCAGTACTTCCTCGCCGGAAGTGAGCTGCTCAAGTGAGCGTTTGAACGCGCTCCCGCGCATCCGCACCGCGAACGCGAGATTTTTCTCGTAAGGAGCTGAAGCGATTGAAAAAGTACGCCTCACCCCCGCGTTATCTAGAAACTTCGGATTAAGTAAGTTGATGTCCGCACATTGCCCTGCGCGAAATGAAAACCCCTTCGGCTTTTCAAACGCGAAAAGTCTCGTCTCACGGGCGATTTCTTTTTGTCGAATCAGACGGATTCGATAATCCATAAAAATCAGGAAATTTTCCGGACAATGCCCTTATCCGCATTCACCTCAATCATGTCGCCGTCTTTTATATTCGTCATAGCGTTTTTGAGAGCTACGACACAGGGAATGCCGAATTCGCGCGAGACCACCGCCGCGTGGCAGGTCAACCCACCTACTTCCGTCACAATCGCGCCCGCTTTTTTCATCGCTGGAAGATAATCAACTGTTGTTGCGTGAGTAATTAAAATCTCACCGTCATTAACCCTAGAATTTTCGGAAGGAGAAGGAATAATTCTTGCAATTCCCTTGGCTTTCCCTGGGCTTGCACACACACCTTTTTGCTCATTCTGCCCTTGTGCATTTTCGACATTTTTCTCCATGTGCCTATACAATCCTCGCGCTTCGTTTGGAGAAAAATTTATACGCTTGGTCATATCCTCGGTGTACCCAAACGCCACACAGTTTCCCTTCGCCACAAGAGAGGCTTGAGGGTCGGCTCTACCTTCCAGGCAATCCACAATATCAGTCTCATAGAGCTTCCTAACATCCGCAACCGATAAATTCAAACGTTTGGATATTTCTTGATACAAAGGCAGAAGATGAAACCCCGCTAAACTAACCACATACTCCGCTTCATTGCGAGCGTCTAATGCAAGACCAAAATCAACAAAAATCTGCAAATCTTGCTTCGAAAGAGAATATCGTTCTACCAAATCAGCCATATCTTTATTCCGTATTCTTGTGTAATTTTTCAGCTTCGTGTACTCCTCTTGCAATGCAGACTCTTCCTTTTTTAAAAGTTCCGCAAGCTCCTTCTCATACCAAGAAGCGTCCCACGCCTCTCCAAACACAAATACCGGCATCCAGCCAAACGCCCTAGAAAGCTTTACGCCTGCTTTTACAAGTGTTGTCTTTCCTCGCATTATTTTTAAAGCCTCTCCAAGTACCGCTCGTTTCTCTTCGAGAGTAGTCGAGATTTCCTCCGGTTTTGTCAAAGCGAACAAGGCTCGGTGAAAAGCCGACGAATTTTTCTCAAGGCGGCACACTCTAACCAAAATATCCTCCATAAGTGAAGTCCAATACTCCTCCGCAAGCCAGCCAAATTGATCAAACACGGTAATTTCATGCCCGATAGTCCGATTCTTCTTGTAGACTTTCGCCAGCTCCTTGTTTGAAATGATTGAAAGTTTTTTTGGATTTATTTTGGGCAACTTCTCATGAGCCGACTTTCTCAAAACGTACACCTTGCGAAGCTTTTTCTCAAGCCCTTTATAATCCTTTTTAGTTATCTCCTTGATATTCTTATAAAGGGTTTTGAAAAAAGAAACAGGGGCATACGCATGTTCAAATCCATCGTCTAACGTATATATCAAAAGAAGACCTTTCGACACGCCGAAGTTTTTTCTGAAAATCCGAGATGTCTCTTCAGCAAACCAGATGTCACAGTCACCCGGATAGAGTTTCCATTTCCCCATTTTCACTAATTTAGTTGTGTAATAGTGATTTTCCATAGTCTCCATATTTAATCAACTGCTCGAGAAGTGTCAATCCACAAAAACCTTGCCTTCTTCATTTCGTACTTCTAAACTTTACGGAACATAACTCAACATACGTTAACAAATGGCTATAGCTTATTTATAACGTATGCTGCCTAAAACTATACCTGCCAAAAAATACTGAAATGCCCTCGTGCTAATCTTCCTGAATAAACCCACCAGCTTGCAGATTCCACAACTTCGTATAAAGACTCGAATCATTCTTGAGTAAATCATCATGACTTCCCTCTTCGATAACCTTCCCTTTTTCAAGCACGATAATCCTGTCCATCTTTCGTATAGTCGAAAGTCGGTGAGCAATCACAATAGTTGTCTTGCCCTTCATAAGCTTGTCCAAAGCGTCCTGAATAAGCGACTCTGAATGGGAATCGAGACTTGACGTGGCTTCATCCAAAACCAAAATCGGCGCGTTTTTCAGAATCGCCCGAGCTATTGCTACGCGCTGACGCTCACCGCCGGAGAGCTTGATACCTCGCTCTCCTACATAAGTGGCATATTTTAATGGTAGTGAAAGAGCAAATTCATCGCAATGCGCCAATCGTGCCGCTTCAAGAGTTTCCGCATCCGTAGCATCACGCCTCCCATAGCGAATGTTTTCAAGAAGAGTTCGGTGGAACAAAATCGGATCTTGAGGCACAAGACTCACGTTTTGTCGGAGACTTTCTTGGGTAACTTCTTTGGTGTCTTGTCCGTCAATAAGAACCTTTCCCGAAGATACATCGTAAAGCCGGAGTAGCAGCTTCACAAAAGTTGATTTACCCGCGCCAGAAGGGCCGATCAATGCCACTTTTTCCCCAGACCTGATTGTGAGATTGATATCAGAAAGGACAGAACGGCTATCACCAAAGCCGAAGGCAACGCTCTCAAACTTTACCTCCCCGCGTGGAACCGAAAGAACTGCGGCATCCGACACATTTTTAATGTCGTGCGGCAATTTCATGATATCAACCATTTCCTTTGCATCTGCAAAAGCCTCATAGATGTTGCGGATAATGCGACTCAAACCCCACAATTTCGCACCAAGACCAACCAAATAAACTTGGATAAGCACAAATGTTCCTACAGTAATAAGACCTTCCTTCCAATACTTTACGGCAAAGTAGAACAACAAAAATTCAATGATAATAAGGAGTAAGGCCTGGCAGGCTTCTACAACGTTTTGAAGATTCCAAGCGAAGCGGGTCAACCGAGCTTGCTCATTCGAAACCTCTCGAAAATAAGACGATTCCGAGCGCACTCCCGTAAAAAGCTGAATTGTATTTTGGTTGGCTATTGCGTCGGAAAGCACACCGGTCGTGAAAGAATCGGCAGCCGCCCGACGCACATCATACTTTAGTTTCCAACGTGAGAACAAATAGTTGAACGCAACAAAAATCACCACCCACACCAACAAAATTTTTGTGATAAGGGGGTTCGTGAACCACAGGACAACACAGATACCTACAAGTTGAACAATGAGCGGTAAAATTTCGTAGGTCAGCCTGTCTTCAAAAATCTCAAACGCGCGAGCAAACCGGTTAACACGCTGAACAAGAGAGCCGGTAAAATTGTTCGCATAAAAGGAAAACGAGTGATCCACCATGTACTCAAAGGCTTGCTGTTTGAGACGAGCGATAACGACGGAAGCACAGTACGCGGAAGCAAAAGTGGCGACTCTCCATCCAAACCACATTAAAAGGTTCAACCCAAAAATTAAAGTAACAAGATGAATAAGTTGCGGTGCCTTGTCGGCGACCGAAAAATTCGGAGAACTTAACAGGTCGAAAAAGTCTTTATAGAAAATCGGTACAACTACGATAAGACCTTGCGCAACAATGATACTTATCCAAATCAAAATGAACTTAAACTTGTCAGGACGAATACCCTTCCAGAATGATTTTAATACATCGGTTGTTGTCGCGAGCCCCGCTCCCGAGTGTTTAGGCTTTGTATCAAAAGCTTGCATAAGCCCTTAATTATAATGGTTTTCGGGAAAATCACAAAAAGAAAAACCTGTCGCTAAGGACAGGTTTGACAAACTAAATCAGGTGCCGCGCTTCAAACTTCAGACCGCGAGAGAGGCCGTCTCCTGCCCAAACTTTTTCAATCTTGTTTGCACAGCAAGTTTCTCGTCCGGTTGAAGTCCCAAAAGCTCCCACGCCTTAACAGGCCCTTCGGCAAATGCGTCAAACGCTCCACCGTCCCAAGCATCAAGAGGTTTTTTCGAGCCGCCGGGATATACCAGCACGCCCTTTGACCTTCGATAGGTCTGGGAGATCGGTTGTCGTCTCGGCACGAAGCCCTCAAGACGGATGAAATCTCCGCCGTCTCGAAGAGCCTTGGTGTTGTGGAATCCCACCTCCATGGCTTGAATGGGATTTTTTATGCCGGTGTCTTCGGCCTCGTACACCAAAGCGCCCTTCCCCTGACTCACAATACTGTTACAAAGCAAGTCGCCAAACTTCCGAAGAAGGGGAATCGGAGCCACTGTGCCAATAGTGTAAAAGGACCCGAATGACTTGCTCCAGATATCACCGCCCAAGGCACTCGCCTTCCCGTCACCCAAGTCAGCGACAGCGCCTTCTTTACAGTGGTTGGTCATGTACTTCACACTCTCCATGGCATGTGAGAAATGGGGCATGGGGTTAATCGCCTTATTGAGAAAGTGCGAGTAATCCACCTGAAGACCGAGCCCGCGTTTAGCCTTTTCTGAGAGGAGAGAGCAGAAAATCGTGAAATGCTCTCCCGTCAGAAGGTCATTCTCCTCATGCCCGACTTCGGGTGAGAGGATGACGCCATAATCCGCCGCAAACTCGAGCGAAGGCTCCCATTTTTCAGCCAAGAGGCCCATCGCCCAAAGAATGAGATACGGAGGCCATGCCGGCCACTTAGCTTGAGCTACGGCATAAAACCTTCCGCCGAAGAAACCGGGCATCTCGTGGAAACCGAGTTGAACTGCTAGAATAATTTCTTTCTGGAGTTTTTGAGTGGCCAGGGCCTCAATCTGCCTATGGCTAAGTGTCCGAAAGGCGTCGCTGACAAAACTGCCGAACTTGAGGACCCGCGAACTGTGCAAACAAACGTTTTGCCCGATGACGTGCATTTCGGTACGTTGTGGCTGGAGACCACAATTTTTGTCAAACTCATCAAGCATCTTCGCCCGATTGTCCGCGGACTCGATAAGCTCATCGGTGTCGCCCAGAGACCCTGCCGGACATGTGAGACCCTTGAAACCGGTATCCCGCATGAAACTATACAGTTGCCATCTGTCCCTGAACGGTTTGCCTTCGCCGATGGTAAGTCCCTCGGGTTGGGCGGTGAAGGCGAAGATGGGAATCTCCGCACGAGTAGTTATTGTGCTCATGTTTTTTCCTTCTGTAGTGTTCCGCTAAGCGCCTCCTTACCCGGTAATAACCGGCTTTGGCCGCTTAGTTGTCAGGTTTTCTGACTTAACTGTGCATACTACAATAAAATTCACAGGAGTCAACTCAAAACGTAGGGCTAAACCTTACGCCAAATAGTCTAGGGATTTCAACATATTTTGTGTATCACGAGTATTTTTCCTGACGGAAAAATCTCGCGACCCCGGCTCGCAGTTTTTGCCTTTCGCAAGGCCTCAAACAAAAACAGTGCTGCGCCATCCACAAAAGCACAAAATCCCGCGCAGGCGGGATTTTGTGTCTTTTGTGGACCTAGGGGGAATCGCACCCCCGCCTCGGCAATGCGAATGCCGCGTCGTACTACTAGACTATAGGCCCTGATACTGTAAGTGATTATACTAACAATTATCTTTGCTGCCATCAAATTTCCCAGCCTAAATAATTTTTCGCAGACACCTTAAGAGATAGTCCACGTCTTTTTTCGTCGTCGCCAAACCAAAGGTAAAACGAAGGGTCGAATCTGCTCGCGCCGCTTCCCCACCAAGGGCTTTGACCACATAGGATGCGCCTTCGGAACCGAGGCAAGAACTTTTCGTCGACGCGGCAATTCCCCACGCGTCGAGTTTTAGAACCGCAAACTCGGTGTCAACACCAAGTAGAGAAATGTTTACGTTGTTCGGCAAACGTTCCTTCATGTCGCCGTTTATGATCAACGAGTTTATTCGAATATTTTTAAGAACATTTGAATAGAAATAGTCGCGGAGTTTCGCCAGACGGGCGGATTCTTTTTTCCTGTGAAGAGACGCGAGTTCAAAGGCTTTGGCAAAACCTACGATAAGTGGCACATTTTCCGTCGTCGAACGAACTCCACGTTCCTGTCCCCCACCAAATAAGATCGGCAAAAGTTCAGTACCTCGCCGAGCATACAAAATTCCTACACCCTTTGGCCCATGCATTTTGTGGCCATCTAATGTCATAAGGTCAACACCGAGCCGCTCCACCATACAGTCAAGATAAAGCGGGGCTTGGGACGCATCCGCATGGAAAAATGTTCTGAACATTTTTCCATGCCGAGAATTAGGAATTGGAAATTTGGAATTATGGTCTCTGATGAGAAGACCGACCTTTCTAATTGGCTGTATCGTCCCGATTTCATTATTTGCATACTGTACCGAAACCAAAACAGTTTCGCTCCGCAAGACGCGTGCGATTTTTTGCGGACTCACAATTCCATTTGACTCAACCGGCACATAGTCAACTTCTGCTCCTCGGGATTCAAGCTCTTTAAAACACTCAAGTACTGAGCTGTGCTCGATTGCCGTCGTGACAAAGTGCATTTTGGAAAACGGAACGCCTTTTTTCTCAAGAGCTTGAGCGACACCGAAAATCGCGAGATTATTAGACTCCGTGCCCCCACTGGTAAAAATAATTTCATCGGCATGGGCTTGAAGCTCTAGCGCCACCGATTTTCTCGCCACGTCCAGAGACTTTTTTGCTTGGAAACCTTCGGCATGAACCGAACCGGAGTTGCCGAAATTCTTTATAAAATATGGGCGCATCGCCTCAAAAACCTCTCCGCGGAGAGGTGTGGTCGAGGCATAGTCCATATAAACACGTTTGTTTGACATAATGAAAATATGATGATATCACTAAACTGGATAAAAACAAACTCTCCAATTTTTGAAACTCGCTTATATGAAGACCGAAGTTTAACCTGTGTCTAAGAAGCAAGGGATTTTTTGCTAAAAAGGCACTTCTCCGCTATAATCCACGGGTAATGGAGCCGTACACACAAGAGATTTTAGTTGGACTTGGAGCGCTTATCTTGCTCTCTCTTGTTTTAATCATCCACTTTGAAATTCGCCTTCGGAAACTCCTGCGTGGCACTAGGGCGCAAAACCTTGAGGACAGTATCGCGCTTGTTGAGCGAGATATCCAAGCTCTGAAGAAATTTAGAGGCGAGGCCACCGGATACCTTGAAAAAGTCGAAAGAAGACTTGGACAGAGCATTCAAGGCGTGGCAACAGTGCGCTTTAATCCCTTCAAAGGAAACGGCGAAGGCGGTAGTCAAAGTTTTGCCTCAAGCTTCATTACGGAAAAAGGTGACGGTCTTATTCTTTCAAGCCTCCATACCCGTGACCGAGTCAGTGTCTTCGCGAAACCGATAAAAAATTACGTTTCGGAATTTGAACTGACTGGGGAGGAGAAGGAAGTCATCGCGAAGGCCAAGGAAAAGCTGTGTAAATAAGTCTCAATGGTCAACTTTCAATCAACTCACAACTTAAAAGTTGCTTTGTTGGAAAATTGTTTGAGAGTTGATAATTGGAAATTGATAGTTCCGCCACATCAATCTGCGTACACTCATGAAAGAACAACCGAAAAAAACCGAAAAGGAAGCGCTGAAACCCCGACCTCCCGTCGTGGCGGTTTTAGGTCATATTGACCATGGCAAAACCACCCTACTCGACTACATCCGGAAAAGCGCTGTTGCGGAAAAGGAAGCCGGTGGCATCACCCAACATGTTTCGGCTTATGAAGTCTCCCACAAAGACGGGAACGGGAAAGACAAATCGATTACATTTATAGATACGCCCGGTCATGAAGCTTTCGCAAGCATTCGTTCCCGTGGAGCTCGAATTGCTGACATCGGCATCTTAGTCGTCTCGGGTGAAGATGGCGTTAAACCGCAGACAATCGAGGCTCTAAAATTCATCAATGAAAGCAAACTCCCTTATATTGTCGCCATTACAAAAATCGACAAGCCGAGTGCAAACCTTGAACGTGCCAAGCAAGGCCTTCTTGAGAAGGAAATTTATGTTGAAGGGTACGGCGGATCAATCCCCTGCGTGGCAGTTTCAGCCGTAAGTGGTGAAGGGATAAACGATCTACTGGACATGATTCTTTTGGTAGCGGAAGTTGAAAACATTTCAGGCGACGTAAAAAAGCCGGCCGAAGGCGTTGTACTTGAAGCCTCTCGCTCGAAAGAGCAAGGCATTGTGGCCACTTTAATCCTAAAGGATGGCACTCTCGAAAAAAACATGGTGATTGTAGCGGGCGATGCTTTCTGCAACATCAAGCAGATGACAAACTTCTTGGGGAAAAAGACCCATTCGGTTGCTTCCGGTAGCCCCACCACCTTAACCGGTTGGGACAAAATGCCAAAAGCTGGAGACGAATTTTTATCTTTCCCCACAAAGAAGGAAGCGGAAAATTATCTTTTGCATCGCCCGACTGCATCCGCAAAGAAAGTCGAAAGGACCAAGAACTCCTCGGAGGAAAGAGTTGCCATCCCTATCGTCATCAAGGCTGACGTGACAGGAACCCTTGAAGCAGTCGAGTATGAACTGAAAAAACTTGCTACCGAAAAAGTTTTTCTTAAAATAATTCAAGCCGGAACGGGACCTGTCAACGAATCTGATATTAAAATCGCCACGGGCGACAATCACGCTTTGGTATTCGGCTTGAATGTTAAAGTGGACGGGCCAGCAAGGAGCCTCGCGGAGCGAGACGGCGTGGTCATTGAATTGTTCGATATCATCTATAAATTAGTCGAGCGAGCACAGGTGATTTCCGTCGAGCGCACACCGAAAATCGAGAGTGCTGAAATCAGAGGTAAGGCCAAAATTATTCGTTTTTTCAGCTCGACAAAGGACAAACAAATAATCGGGGGTAAAGTGACTGAAGGCTCTATCGGGCTTGGAGACGAAATCCTGATCATGCGCCGTGACGCCGAGGTAGGTAAAGGCAGAATTCGAGAACTTCAACAACAAAAAATGAAAACTGACAGTGTGGAAACCGGCCGAGAATTCGGAGCCATGGTGGAAGCGCGAATCGAGATCGCGCCCGGCGACGTTTTAGAATCGTTCGTGATCGTTAAAAAATAACTTCCCATGGACAACATCAAAGAGGAGCGTATGAAAGAAATTATCCGACAGAAGGCGTCGGAATTTTTCGAGCGCGAATCGAGTGGCACAGCCCTCATTACCGTAACCAATCTTAAACTCATTGAAAACGGGGCGAAGGTGCTGATATTTTTCAGCGTTTTCCCCACGGACAAAGAAAATGGTGTGCTAGACTTTGCCAAGCGTAAACGTACCGAATTCAGAGACTTTCTCAAGCAAGAAACCAAGCTGTTCCGTTTGCCTTTTGTCGATTTCGAGATAGACTTAGGCGAGAAAAATAGGCAAAAAATTGATACCTTATCGCAACTATAAAACAAAGTCGGACCGCCGTATGCAAAGTTGTGTAAATGGCCTGGTAGACAAGTGGTAAGTCGAGAGTCTGCAAAACTCTTATGCGCGGGTTCGATTCCCGCCCAGGCCTCCCTAAACATTGTCCAAGAGCAATGTGTTCGGACGTAATGTTTTAGGTAAAATTTGACCTGCCCGGGTGGCGGAACTGGTATACGCGCACGACTTAAAATCGTGTCTCGAAAGGGATGTGGGTCCGATTCCCACCCCGGGCACAGAACAACGTTTTGCCGTGAAAAATATCGGCTGTAGAACTAATATCGTAGTGGGAGAGAGTTTGCTCTTATGGGAAAAGTCTGTTACATTTTACCCTGTCTTTTTTAAAAAAATTCGTAAAAACATTGCGCCCATAGCTCAGTCGGTAGAGCAATCGCCTCTTAAGCGAAGGGTCGTTGGTTCGAATCCAACTGGGCGCACCCATAAGAAAAAATCCGGACTGCTCCGGATTTTTTCTTATGGGTGCGAGCCGGAGCGATGTTTGACGTTTCGTCAAACCGCGAGGCGGGGTCGAAAAAATTTTGAGCGACGGCGAAAAATTATTTGTGACCACTTGGGTGCGAGCCCAGTCCGAGGACTACCCTTGGAATCCAAGGGTAGTCCTCGGACAAAACCGTGCTACAATAATGCCCGTATGAAATACGTTGCCGAAATCATCGCCTTTATATCGGGAGCTGTCGTTATGACTCTGGAACTCGACGGTTCCCGAATTATCGCACCTTATCTAGGAACCTCTAGCATTATCTGGACTAGCCTCATCGGAATCATCCTCGGCTGTCTAAGCCTAGGATACTGGCAAGGAGGAAAAATTGCCGACGAAGGCGCTAATTTCGAAAAACTTGCTTGGATATTTTTTTCGGCTGGCATGTTCGTGCTTATAAGCGCCGGACTCAAGGACCTAATTTTGAAACTCGTGTCCGCTCTTACGCCAAACCTTGCCATTGCTTCGATCTTGGCCACACTCGCCCTTTTTGGCCCGGCGACAATCGCTCTAGGTATGGTTACGCCCTATCTTGCCAAATTGTCGCTCAAAAATTTGGACGCCTCGGGAAAAACGGTCGGTAACTTGTACGCCTTTTCGACCCTTGGGAGTATCGTAGGAACATTTCTCGGCGGTCTCGTGCTAATCTCTTTTATTGGAAGCGGAAAAATACTCATTCTGCTCTCAGCAACCCTCATGTTCCTCTCGGCGCTCTGTTTTAAAAAACATGGTTTGTCGGGTAAAGCGCTGCTTATCGTAATTTTTGGCGTAGCAATCATATTTCTCCAATCGCCGAGCGGAATAGAAGGGAAAACGCTCATCGCCGACATCGACACCACCTACAGCCGTATATGGATTTACGACGGCACCGACTATGCAACCGGCAAACCGGTACGATACTTAACCAACGATATTCTGGGAACTCAATCGGGAATATTTTTGGATGACCCTGACACCCTCCTTTTTGGCTACACGCGAATGTTTGATTTTGCTCCCGAAAACCTGCCTAATATCGGCAACGCTCTTATGATAGGAGCTGGGGCCTATTCCTATCCGACGCATTTCGTCAGAAAATACCCTAAGGCAAGTATTGATGTCGTTGAAATTGACCCGAAACTTTTGGAGCTAGCTAAAAAGTATTTCAGTTTTAAAGAAACACCCGCTATAAAAATCCATCATGAAGACGGGCGAGTATTTCTAAACAACCTCAAGGAAACCTATGACGTAATCCTCGTGGACGCTTTCCTCGCCAACGCGACCATACCTTTTCAGCTCACCACCAAGGAAGTGGCCCAAAAAATGCACGATTCGCTCAAAGATAGCGGAATCATTATGATAAACATGATCGGTTCAATTGAAAAAAATGGCGACAGTTTCGTTCAGGCCGAATACCGCACTTATAAACAAGTCTTTTCTCACATCTATCTTTTCAAAGTATACGACTCTATACCGGACGAAAAAATTCAGAATATGATGCTTGTAGGATTTAAGACTTCGGACAAAGCTCCACTCGAAAAACTTACGGACAAGGCGAAAAAAATTCTAGCCGGGCGAACACCACTTTCTGTTTCATCGGGAGGACTCATACTCACCGATGACTTCGCGCCGGTTGAAAGATATAACGCAATAATGCTACGATAGCGGTTCCGAGGAAATATTGGTAAGTGTGGAGTTCTCCGCTGGTTCCCCAAAGCCAGCGGTCAAGTAAGTAAAATGTCGGGCGAGTGGCGTAATTGGTAAACGCGCTGGTCTTAGGAACCAGTGGAGCAATCCGTGGGAGTTCAAGTCTCCCCTCGCCCACAAAATGACGAACGAAGTGAGTAGTTTTTGGCTGCGAGAGAGGACTTGAAAGCCGGAGCCTGACGGGGCGAGGCGGGGTCGCGGAATTTTTCAGCAGAAAAATATCTGTGACCAAATCCTTTTCATGTCCACATCTCCTCTCTCGCCCACCAATAAAGAACTTAACGGCTTTTTCAAACCCAAATGGTGGGACGCGCGAAGCGCGTGGTGAATCGAAACTAAATCGTACGCTCGGACGGCTCGGTAGGGGGAGTTTGAGGGGGAATGCCGAGCCGTCATCGTTTCGGGGGAAAAAGTAATTTCCTGAATTTTGTTTTTGACTCAGGGATAGATATGTTGTAAAGTCGCGTCAGGTAGTTCTTGAACAAAATCAAACGAACGGAGAAGTCATGATCCCGCAAAGCATCCCTATCGTATGGGCTTCGGCTCTCATCACGAGAAACAAAACAACCTTCACCACTCTCAGTAAAGAAGTTGTGGTTGAAGTTCCTCGAGCTGTTACCGCATTCCTCCTGGAAGTTTGCAATGGAAGCAGGAGGTTGAACGAAGTAATTGATGTCTTGTCCCAGGATTGGGATCGAGCGTCAATTGAGGGACTTATTGAGGAGCTGTTCCAAAAGCAAGTGATTGTTGATGGAAAAACTCTTGAAAATGAGTTCTGGAAAACTGTCACGAACCCAATGAGGTTTCCGACAAATGTCAGCGATGAAGATGTGGCGCGTCTGGTATCTCAGGCCACTCAAAGGCACCGTAAAGAGAACCTGGAGAGGGCTTACAGACCCTCAAAAAGTGATCTCTCTGAGATTATCAGCCGTCGCAAATCTGTCCGTATTTTTTCTGGAGAGACCGTTGATTTTCAAACTGTCATCGATCTGCTCTGGAGTGCGTATGGAGAATGCCTGACGGCTGATGGACAGTCTCATCGCTCCGTGCCATCCGCTGGAGCACTTTATCCTCTAATGATCCATGTCGGACTGTTCGCAAAAACTGACGATCTGGATCCTGGGGTATATCAAGTGCTTTACGATCAAGGGGGTTCTGTCGGCTTCAGATCTGTCTCAACAGATGTGTTGAGATTCGCCAGATCCTTCTTGAGCCCTGCTGGTATTCAGAAAGGAACTCACGGAGCTATTGTCATTAGCGGTTCGTTCACTCTATCGAACCAAAAATATGGCAATCGAAGTATGCTGTATGTTCCTTTGGAAGCTGGGCATTCAGCTCAAAACATTCTTCTGGAAGCTACTCGTCAAGGTGTTGCGACTCTGGAAATCGGAGGTTTCGTGGACGAGCTCGTTGCTCAGTCTATTGAACTTCCTGATGACTACAAGCCACTTACCCTTATTGCTTTTGGTAAAGAGGGTGAACAAATTGAGTTGGAAAAACCTTCGACTTTGCAAGTCGATTGGGCTATTCCAATGGCTAAAGGGTATGCTCCTGGTTTTGCTATTGCATCGGCTCGTTTGTCAGAAAAACGAAGCTGGTCGCATGGTAGAGACCCTTCTCCTGAGATGGCTTTGAAAAAAGCGATTTCTGAAACCAAGGAGTGGACTTCTTGTGGGTGTATTCCTGAGCTGACCTGTGCTACTTATCTTGAATTGGATAATGTTATCGATCCTCGAGAAGTTGTCCAATTCCACAAGAGTCAGTACAGGATCAAAGGGTTCCCATTTGCACAGTTTGATGAAGGTGTGAGGTACAACTGGACTAAGGGGTCAGATTTGGATGGTAATGAATTTAACATTCTTGCCGACCATGTCTATTTCCCATATTTTCCAGAAACACCTTACTACTGTTTTTCAAACTCTTCGGGGTGCGCGGCGTATCCTGACGAGCAAACGGCAATCGAAACCGGAACGCTTGAACTGATTGAGCGGGATTCATTCATCAACTCATATTTCTGCAGACTCGAGATGCCAATAGTTTCAGAAGATACGCTTCCGGACCATATACAAAAGCGCATTAATGAACTACGGGGTGTTGGGTTTGAAGTGTGGGTTGTTGATCATTCGCTCGATCTGGCACCTGTGATATTTGTCATGGCTCAAAGTACAGAGCATACTTTTACCACATGTGCATCTTGTTCCAGTTTCGATATCGAGCATGCTGTCAGTCATGCGCTGATGGAGGTGGAGGCATCTGTCCTTCATCGCCTACAACACGGTGCGTCAGACAAGATTCGTCCAGACGAGGTCATTTGGCCAAACGATCACGGTCGTCTTTATGGCCAGAAACAATACTTTCGCCGTGCAGATTTCTTGGTTGCAAGCCAAAGATCTGTATCGTTCCAAGAAATAGGAGGTAACGCTTCTAATACTTGGAATGATCTCCTTAGTTGTTTTGAGAGTAAAAGTTGGAAACATTTGGTTGTTCCGCTCGAACTCTCGGATAATTACGGCGGAAACGGCGACCTCAGTATTGTCAGAGTGCTGGTTCCTGGAACTGTTCAGATGACCTTTGGTTATCGGCAAGAACCTGCCGGGATGAAGCGTTTGTACGAAATTGCCGAGAGGTTTGGACGCGGAAAGATGACATACAGTCAGCTAACCAAGTTTCCTCACCCCTTCGAGTGATACCTGAGGCGGAAAGCTGTTAGCTTTCCGCCTCTTTTATATTTTGCTAAAATGAAACCATGGGTAAAGATTTATCACAAATTGAATTTTATTTACCAAGCGGAGAGTTTAAAGATAAAACTGCGATTGTTGACGCAATTATTTCCCTAATGGAAGACCGCAGGAGTATAAACTATTCTGGTTATTCTGATACAGAACTCTTAAGACGGGGCTTACTATATCATATCGGAAATGGAAGTATTGAGCAGTATAAAGCAATTTCTGAAGAGCAGAAGCTGGAAATAGAAAAAACTATTTCAGAAACGATTGAAAAGTGTAATGACAAGTTACCTGTTCCAACTAAGAATTTTATTTTTATTCATCCGTATCTTACCACCGAAGACGACAAAGTTTTTGATGGTGTAAGGGCTGTAGCAGTTTACAGTTGTGTCTTTCACTTATTTGTAAATTTGGATGAATACTCAAAAAAATCTATCGAAAATACTGTTGCTCACGAACTCAATCATACAATCTACTATTACCATCATTATGATGATTTCAATAACTACACACTTTTGGATGAGATTTTACTAGAAGGCTTGGCGGAAAATTTTAGAGAGCAATATTTTAATCATGAAATTACGAAATGGGCTGGGTCATTAGAAAAAGAGGAGGCCTTCCGAATTTTAAAAGATTTAGATAAGGATACACTAGAATCAAGAGATAAAAAAGTAATAAAAGAATTTTTGTTTGGAAATAATAAATATAAAAAATGGAGCGGATATTCTACAGGCTACTGGTTAGTTAAGGAGTTTATAAATAGAAACAAAGACCTATCTTGGGATGAGTTAATGAAAACTGATTCTAAAAGATTTACTGAAATTATAAAGTAAAAAGTGGTGCAACAATCTCGAGATTTGTTGCACCACTTGGGGGAGCAGATGGGACACCTGATCTACTTGTCGGCGCCGCACTTGCCGTTGCCACCACCACCGGAGCTGCACTGTTCCTGACACACGATAGTGCCGGGAAGAGGCTTGTCCTTGGAGGTGACCTTCCAAGAGAACTTTTTGGGGTTCTTCATGGCAGTCTCCTTTCTTGAGTTGTGGGTATACAATGCGAAGAACGTCTCCGCATCTATTTGAAAGTATGAGCTATACATTAATTATTGTCAAAAACAAAATTCAGGAAATTACCTTTTCCCCCGAAACGAGGACGGCTCGGCATCCCCCCTCAAACTCCCCCTACCGAGCCGTCCGAGCGTCCGCAAGCCCCGCCCTGCCCGAATACTTGGAGGGCAGAACCCCGAAAGAAAAACACCCTTTCCTTTTTCAAAAGAAAATTCACCCCCGCCAAATCAGAAACGCAAGGAGTGTTTTTCTTTCGGGGTTGCTGGCGTACTCGCTAGTGCGTGGGGCTTTCTCCAAGCGTACGATTCAGTTTTGCTTCACCACGCACGCGGAGCGTGCGACATCATTTGTTTTGGAAATAGGTGCGAGTTTGGTACAACAGAGACACACCAAAGCCCCTTCCTATCCTTTATTTCACAGCTTAAAACAAGGCTTTTCTGCCGTGCCAAAACTTGACTTTTTATAAAAATCATGCTAATGTGCCAGAAGTTAAAAAACTAGTTCGGATGAGAACAAAACCCTCATCCTTTGGCACGTATGTGCCAAATTCGACAACTTCATAACAACAAACACAGAAACAAAAAGGGAAACCAATGAAACTGAAAATAGCTCTCGCGGTTGCTGGCATTAGCGTCCTGCTTTTCCCCATACTTGTATGGTGGAAAGGATGGTTCATTCCAAGTGTGTATTTGTCACTCGTCTTAACGACCGTGGCAATAATGCGTTGGATTGAACCCCTCGAAAAATTCCTCCGCAAGGTTCGTGGGGATATCAACACAAAATGGTCCAGAAGAGCGTTCGTAATTAGCTTCGGGATCATTACTAGTGCATCCCTGATAATGTGTCACGGACTGAAGCTGATCAGTACGGAATCGCTTGTTGCGATAGTTTTGTTAACAATAGCAATCGGGGCAATCTACTGGTTTAGAATAGCAATCAAGAAACGAATCGATAAACTTACCGGCAGAATTCGCGGATTGTTTAAGCCAAAAACCGGTCCACCACCCCCAGTCACTCCCCCATTAGATATGGGGGACTACGGCAGTCAGTTGAGTAAAGCCAAATCAGTTTTGGCCTGCTTGACTGGAATTGCTTTGGTACTTGGAGCGCTAAGCCTATTGCTCCTGTACCTAATTGGATCATGGCAAATCGCCTTTGTAGTAGGAACCAAAACCTACACACTAAGTTGGCTCCCACTTTTGTTAATCCCTACAGGATTCTACATTGCGGGGAGCTTCCAAAAGGTCAACGAGGATGAGAATGCCGTAAAGGTCGCCTTCGGCTACATGTTCGAGGATGTCGGACCCGGTCTAACATTCGTGCCTAAATGGGCATGCAAACTAGTTAGAATAACCTCCAAGGTCATTACCCTCGCCGGTGGTACCCCTGAAAAGGTCAAGGCCGCTGAACGTGGAGAAAGTCTCGGGGTAGCGGCGACGGATCAGTTCACACAGGCTCGACTCGTACAAAATGATGACGAGTTAATGCGAGTAGCGGGTGGAACCATCCGTGTTACGGAAGAAGCTACGCGGATAACTTTTGCGGAGAAAAAGACTGCGCTATACTTCGATGACAGCGACGAGGCTATGTTTAGGGCAACGAGAAACCCGCTTAGCTCGCAATTCACAACGGACCCCAAAATTGTCATGAGTTTACTTATTCCCAAGGCTGGTATAAGAATGCTCGTCCGACGATTCGGAAGTCCGTTTGGAGCTCTAAGAGAAATTGATGAGCTTATGACTAGCCACCTTCAAACTGTGTGCAGTCGAATAACAACTGAGTATTTCGTGTACAGGGTAGATGATGTTGCCCTTATGCTACAACTCATCCTGGAAAAGCTTCTGGGAGATGAGCACGAAATAACCGGTGGAGCAGACAAACCGAAAAATTGTCTCTCAAAACTTGGCTTGAGAATAGAGGCTATTCAAAGTCTCGGCAGAACTGGTGTTGATGTTAAGTCTCTGCGACTTGAAACGGGATTACCGAAAGCTGTAAATGTCGCTCTCAAAGGCGTCGTTGAAGCTGACATCAAGATACAGACGGCAACAAACATTGGAGAGGCAACCAGAGTTGGCCTGGAAAGAGAAGGTGCCGGGAAAGCGTCAGCCGAAAGGGCCAGCGCACTCGCCAAGGCTGATGGTCGCAGAGCTCTGCTTGAGGCAGAAGCAGTCGGAAGGCGGGCCTTAATTGAGGCCTCAAATTCGCCGATGGGCATACTGCTCGCACAACTCGAGGCAACAAAAGACGCGCTCGCAAGCAATTCCAAGGTTATTATCGCCCAGGAAGGTGGTAACATTCTTGGCACAATCGTGAACATTCGGGAGACGCTCAGGCAACTCGAAGAGGAGGCGACTAAAAAGTTGCCAGGGACGGCCTCACCTACACCACCGGCACCCCCAGCCACAATATAAGACGGTAAGAAAGGAAAAATGCAAACCGTTGATATCACAAGATATGTAATTGGGATGGTCTTGGTCTTAATAGTCCTAATCCCAATTGGAATGAAGTTCTGGCCGAAGGTCACGGGAAAGTTCCCTGACATGAAGTGGCTGAAAGCCAAGATGCTCATAACCTTCGCCATAGGAATCATCATCGCACTCACCGTCAGAGAGTTTTGGCGTCAGGAGTGGAGCTCGTTCCACGCCAACCATGGTTGGTACTTCTGGCTCGTCCTCATTGGAGGAATCGTCCTCTTCTGTTATGTGTTTGGGCGAAGTGGAGAAAGCAAAAGTCATGGAACACCCAAACATGCCGCCGGGAGTCACGAAGACCACGGTGGCGGACTAGGAATCCTCGGAGGGTTCACCCTTCTGGGAGTAGTTCTTTTCCTAGTTGTGAGCCTCTTACAGGCGGCGAGGACGGTCCAAGGCATGCAAGGTGGAGCGCCAGTCGCGGTCTCTACCCCGCCTTCGGGAACATTCGTAATTCCGGTCTCGTCCGCCACATGGACGCCAGTGCAAGTTCCCTTCGCGATGGACATGGCCTGGTACAACGAAAAGGCCATCCTTGTCCAACTCCAACCCGACCCACCGTTTGAAGACGACGGGAAAACGGCGGTAAAGTTTCAAGCCAAAACGGGTCCCTACAACGCCTTGTTCAAGGCGAAGGAAGGAACCGCGGAGGTTAAAATCGTTCTTACGCCCAAGCGCTAAGCGCGGGCGGAAGAAAAAAGTCACAAGCGAGGCACGATTCAATCGTCCTCGCTTTTTTTATTGTAATAGCACGGAACAACCGTGCATCTGTTTAATTTTTAGTCAAAAAGAAAGTGGCTCAAAATCTAGGGTTGCGCAAAGAAGGAAGATTCAAAGTCGTTTATGAGTTGCTGAGAATGTTAAATTTGGCACTTGGAAACTTCCCTTACTACACTATTTCCTCTGCTTGAGTTGGATCGTTTCCAAGATTTTTCCTGCCACTTGGGAGGGGGTCATACCGGCTTTGATAATATAGGAGTCGGCGCCAAGAATTTTGGCTCTGTCTATATCGCTTTGGTCAAACCGGTTCGTAAGAAATATGACGGGAATATCCCGCGTCTCCTTTTTCAATTTAAGCATTTCATAAGCCGCAAACCCATCAATACAGTGTTCTTGCTCACCGCACAAAATCAGGTCCAGAAGAATGAGGTCGGGGTTAAAATCGCCAACCTGCTTTACAAAATTCCCCTCCGCATTTCGCAAGGCCTTTATCTCAAAGCCTAAATCGCGAAGTTTGACTTCATAAATTTTCACGATAAGGGGGTCGTCCTCCACAATGAGAACCTTCAGACCGTCGCCCCTCGCGGACTGTGTTAAGTTTTTCAAAATTTTTTTAAATTTCCCGGAACTTAACAAAAACCAGTAGTTCCGATCAAGCATTCATTATCCAATACCCTCAAGGAGTTGGAAAGAGGAGATGTGGGGATAAGCTTCAAAAATGCGGATCCCGCGCAGGCGGGAAAAGTCTTCTGTGTGTCACAAGTTTCCTCGTCCCGTCAGGCTCGGAACTCGCGACCCCGGCTCGGCATTTCGCGTGTTCGCGAAATATGCCTCCGCCTTCCACTACACGAGAAAATCCCGCGCAGGCGGGATTTTCTCTGTTCAGTGGACCCTACCGGGATCGAACCGGTCACCTCCACATTGCAAATGTGGCGCTCTACCAGATGAGCTAAGGGCCCGTAAATGCAGAATTAGGAATTTAGCCTGATGAGCAATCCTAATTCTGTCGTAGCATATACTATTTTTTAGCAAGTGCCAACTGAAGCACATGATGAAGGAACTCGGGAAACGAGGCACTGACAGACGCCAAAGCTTCGGTATAAGGAGCATCGGCGTAGAGACCGGGAAGACTGTTCACTTCCAAAAAATAGATGCCACGGGTGGGCGAGATAATAAAATCGGAGCGCGAATAATGGCGCAACCCGAGCAAACTGTGAGCCACGCGAGCGGCTTTTTGAAGTGCTTCTTTTTCAAGACGGGAAAAGCGGCCGGGGGAAATTAGCCTTGATTTGTTTCCATACTTGGCGTCATAACTTAAAAATTGCACCTGCTGTTCGTGGGAAAATTCGACAGGCAGGAGAGTATATAGATTGCTATCTCGAAAAGACTCAATGACACCACAGGTCGCTTCCCTGCCCTTTATATACTCCTCAATCAAAACAGTATCCGATAGGGCAAAAGCGTCTCTAAGCGCCTTCTTAAAATCATCAAGTTTGGTAACCAAAGAAACACCCAAAGAAGAACCGAGAGAAACCGGCTTGACGATTGCCGGAATAGGCGCAAGCAAAATCTCATCCATGGCTTTCTTGGTTTCAAATTCGGCCTTCCGAAGTATTTTCGCGAAAGGACTTTTGACTCCGCTTGCCTGCATGATCTTCTTCGCGTGCAACTTGTTCATGGCAAAACTGCAAGCGAGCTGACGCGAACCGGTATATGGCACGCCAAAAATTTCGAGCAAACGTTGCAAACGACCATCCTCGCCAAACTCCCCATGAAGCGCGTTCCAAAACACGTCAACTTTTGGGAAAATTTTTGCCGGGGAAGAAGCTACGCCCTGAAAGTGCCACACCCCTCCTTTGTCTATGAAAATATCGATCGGCAGGTACTTCTCCGGCAAACTACGAAGTATATGCGCGCCAGTCTTAAGAGACACTTCATGTTCTTTGGATGGCCCGCCACGGAGTACACCAACTCTAATTTTTGAGGAAAGACCCATGAGGAAATTATAGCATGAGGCCAAACCCAATTCAGCAACTATCGTAGAAAATTACCGCGAAGTTTACGGTGATATCCAATGGCAAACCGATGGGCTTCGCTATTTGCCAGCAAAATGGCTTGCTCATGAACCCTCACAACAGTCGCATCTCCGAGAATTTTTTCGGGCCGATGGTGCGCGTCTTTAGTCACAGCCACTACCGGAATAGTCAAATTTGCCTCCGCAAGCATTCTCTCCATGAGAGTTTTCTGGACTTCATTACCGTCAGCAACAAAAAGGTCGGGCCACGGCCACTCTGGATGAGCGAGCCTTCGCGTAAAAACTTCACGCAAATTCGCCGTTTCGTTATTTCCAAATTCTCCTCGAACTTTATACTTCCGATACAGCGATTTGTTGGGAACTCCGCCCTCCAAGACAACCCCTACCCCCACCACATTGGTACCTGAGATATGAGCGATATCGTAAGCTTCGATGCGAAAGGAATTTGTCAGTTGATAACTTTTGGCCGTATCACTTTCGGATTTGATAAGACCGACATCCTGAATATGCTCCAAAGCGAACAGCGTTTTCTTAATTTTTCCGGCCTCCTCAAAATTCCTCGCCTTGGCGGCCTTTTTCATGGACAAAGTGAGGTCCCGCACAATCTTTGTTTTTTTACCCGATAAAAATAAGCAGAGGTTCCGCACTGTTTTCGCATAGTCCGCTTTCGAAATTTCGCCGGTACACACGCCCGGACAAAGACTTATCTGACGGTTAAAACACGGCTTGTCCTGATTCGGTTCGCATTTACCATCTCGGTAAGGGAAAATCCTGCGAATAATTTTCAGAGCCTCGCGAAGCATAGCACCGTGAGGAAAAGGACCAAAAATAGTTTTTAGTTTGTAGTTGTTAGTTTGCAGAGAAGAAAAGTTAACATCTTTTTTACGAATGACAAGTACGCGAGGAAACTCTTCCGCGGTGATAACGACACAGTTAAAACTCTTGTCATCTTTTTCCTTGGTGTTGTAGCGAGGCAGAAATTTTTTAATTAAATCCACCTCCAAAAGAAAAGCCTCAAGCACCGAATCGGTCACCCGAAAATCAATGGCTTTTGCCTCGGCCACCATTCTGACAATAAGCCCGCCACGCCTTTCCGTCAGGTCGGGAGCAAAATAACTCCGAGTCCGGCTTTTAAGCGAGGTGGCTTTGCCAATATACAGGATTTCCTTTCGCGGACCCAAAAAGAAATACACCCCAGGTTTATCCGGCAGGGCCTTTTTAGCAAGATATTGACGATTCATATTTGTTATGTTACCTTTATTCCAGTTTCGTTGCAACCGCAGAAAAATTTCAAATGAAAATACTACTGGTCGAAGACCAAGGCAACCTTTCTCAATTCCTTTTCAAGGCGTTAAACGATCTCAGGGGAAACGAGGTCCGATGGGCAAGAACCGGCCAAAATGCTATTTCTCTCATCCGGTCTCAACTCCTTGGTCAACCATTCGATATAGTAATCACTGGAGCGGAGACGCCGGGGCATGACAGCTTTGATGTCATAGATGCCGTCCGTAGTGAAAACTTGGCCACGAAAGTGATCGTGATGCTTGAAAGCAATGCCGAGGAAGGGGTTAGAGCAAGGGTAACTAAGGTAAGGCCTGATGAAATTTTGGAAAAGCCCTTTAAGTTGGAAACCTTCTACGCTGCCATCAAAAAACTGGCGCCGAAGACCTGAATTTTCCTTGCATCGAGGCCAAGCTCCGCTTGGTCTCTTTTTATTGTAATTGCGGAGCACCCCGTCCGCCTTGCGACGGGGATGAATCCGCAAGGAAGTATTGTATCAGCTGGCAATTTTCTACAACAAGGTTTGCCCCTATGCCTCGCCTAATACTCCGCCGAGGTTTTACGAGGGAAC